>Ga0138256_10000958_pt1 | contig 30945 bp, 26 predicted proteins | sample KNB2016incub_MG_FD_105486 | JGI IMG/M metagenome (GOLD analysis project Ga0138256, IMG submission 105486) | Active sludge microbial communities from wastewater in Klosterneuburg, Austria - KNB2014incub_MG | ecosystem: Engineered > WWTP > Activated sludge > Unclassified | place: Austria... | reverse complement strand
CCGTTGTGGGTGCCGGCTACCGGATCGGCAACGCGATCACGCTGATGCTCGGTGCGGAAACAGGCCGCTTCGCGGCAAACCTGAGCACGGACATCACCACGGCCCGAACACTCACGGACCTGCCGTACGACAACAAGGGCGTCGCCTTGGGCGGGGCGGTACAGCCATTCACGATCGAGGCCTCCCTCCAATGGCGCATCCGCTGCGAGACCTCACCTGCTCGCCGCAAGGGTATCCCCTGCCCCGACCTCTTCGGCAAGCACCTTTGGCCGCAATGGCGGGGCGACCGGAGATCCGAGGCCACGCCTCCCCCACCGGCGGGCGGTTCACGCTTCAACGACAACGTCGTACCGGATCGCCCCCGCTGAGGCCGGCCATGGCATGCCCTGCCCGATGGCACCTTCGCTCGCGTTATTCTACCACCTGGAAACGCATCGCCGGTCCGTTCACCGACCGCAGCACATAGCTCCCGGGCGCGAGCGGTCCCGTCTCCAGCACGGTGATACCCTGTACCCTGCTCATAGGCAGCGCATGTTCCCGCCCATCGGTACCAATGACGCGCGGCGTGCTCCCCGGAGCGAGTCCTTTCACTTGGAGCGAAGCACCGCGCCTGACCGGCGAAGGCCACAGGGCCAAGCCCCCGGCGTACGGGTCCGCGATGCCCATGCACGGGTCCACGTTGATGACCACCTCATCGATGGTCTGGCAGCCGTTCCCACCGGTAACGACCACCGAATATACCGTTGTATCGGCAGGCATCACGGTGATGCTGGCGGTGGTCTCACCACCCGGCGACCACAGATAGCTGGCACCAGGGAAGGCCGCGTTCAGAACAACGCTGGTACCCGGACAGACCACTTGATCAGGCCCCAGATCCACCACGGGCAAAGGCAGGAATTCGACGTTAGCGGCATCACTCGCGGTACACCCGTCCACAGTGACCTCGACACTATAAGTACCCGAAACGGTGACCACGAACGTACTCTCCATGGATCCGTCCGGCCAGGCGTAGATCGCATCGGGCGGTGATGCTACGAGTATGACAGCCTCACCGGAACAGGCCGAGACGTCCGGCCCCAGGTCGGCCACGGGACCCGCATTGAACGTGAATTCGAGGACATAGGGAAAGCTCTGGCCACAGCCGTTCACGGCGCCTACCGATATGGCTCCGGGTCCTGGCTCGTCCGCTATTACGGTGATGGTGTCCGTGCCTTGTCCCCCCGTGATGGTCCAATCGGCGAGCAAAGTCCATGCATAACTGCTCGCATCACCGAAAGCCGAAACGCTGAAGGTGGCCGGCTGACCCGTGCAGAGCGGGCCCAGCGCAAGGATATCAAAGGGATCGTACGGCGTTCCGGTGCACCAATCGAAGCGGGCGACCACGCCATCGTTGCTGGAACTGGCCGGCAAAGAGAGGACGCCGGGACCAGGATCATAATCGACCGTGTAATTCTGGTTGTACGTCCCGAAGTAGAGTGCGTCGCCATCGAGGTCGAACCCTTTGCCGATAGGATATGTGTAATCGTTCCCGCAGGGGATGGTGAGGTTGAAGTCCACCAGCCCGCTCACGTCCATTTTGTAGAAACGGATAACGCCCCCCGGGCCGTTGTTGCTGTACATCCCCAGGCAGCCACCCTGTTCATCCGCGGCGATGTCCCCCAACCGCAGGTTGTTGGCCTGTGGCAGGGAAGTGCTGTACACCTGTCCAAGGTCCTGTCCTGTCTGGTTGAACTTGATGGACCAGAAACCCGAACCGGCCTGGGCACGGGCCATCATATATGCGGACCCCGAAGCATCGGTGCACAGGCGCAGGTCACCATAACCGGCGTTGCCTTCGGCCATGAATTGCAAGGCACTGTCGTAGCGCAGGATGTGCTGTGTTTCGGTGTACACGGTGTGTACGCCCGGACCATAATCCACATCGATCTGCGAGTTGAGGGGGCCACCGTTGTCCAGGGTACGGACCACAAAGAAGCTGCTGCCGTCGCGCATCGCGGCGATGTCGCGCGAACTGCTGAACCCGCTGTAGTACGCTTCGATGTTCGCCCAGGCCAAAATACCGTCAGGCCGGTAACGGGCCATGAAACTCCCGGTGGAGAAATCACCCACGGTCAACTCACTCACGCCCGGCCCGAAGTCGAAGTCGTACACGCCCTGGCCAAGGTCGCCGCAGACGTACAGGTCGCCCGCATCCGTGCAGGAAATGCCTCCGTAATCCTCGCTGAGGTCCGTGGAGTTCCCGATGCTGAAACCCCATTGGAACTGACCGGTGCTGTTGTACTTCGCGTAAACCTTCCCGGGGTTCACGAGCGTGGTGTTCGGCCCCGGGTCCAGGTCCAACTGGCCGGTGGTGAAGCCCACATAGATGTAGATGTTGTCACTGGCGTCCACATCCATGTCGATCGCATTGAGCGTGGGCGCGGCCAGCGTTCTCGTCCACAGCACGGTGCCGCTCTCCGAAATGTGCTGGAGCACGACGCCATCATTGCCGGAACCGAGCGCGAAGACGCCTCCTCCGGCAGCGGTCTTCACGCGGTTGTTCGCGGGGACCAGTTCAGTGGCCCAATCCAGCGAGAGTTGTTGGGCGTTCAGTTCCACCGTGGCAAGCACCGTGGCCAGGATCAAATAGCGCTGCATGTGACGTTCTGTTGGAGCGGGCGAATGTATCCCCGTGGCCGATCCTTCTTGGTGGCATGGCGAAGCGGGTTAGTTTCGCGCCCACAAACCGATACTCCATGCCCCAGGACAGCAACGCCCGCCTGAACGCCAAGCGCAAAGCCACCTTGAAACTCGCCAAGCGCAAGGCCGCCGGCGTTACGGCCAAGACCGCGCGCGGCAAGAAGGCCTCCAAGAAGAAAGCCTGAGCACACCACTAACGTGCCCGGAAGCCCCGTGATGAGCGGGGCTTCGTCGTGCATGATCCGGTCAGGGACTGAGCGGGTTAGAGGGGATGCGGGTGCAAGAGTGCCTCTCGCCCCCGGCGCCCCCTTTCTCCCGCACCGCACGCTCCGCGCCGATATTTGCGCTCGTTCCATGTCAGACATCATCCGCCTGCTGCCCGACCACGTGGCCAACCAGATCGCCGCGGGCGAAGTGGTGCAGCGGCCGGCCAGCGCGGTGAAGGAACTGCTGGAGAACAGCGTGGACGCAGGCGCCACAGCCATCACCCTGGTGCTGAAGGACGCGGGCCGCACCCTGATCCAGGTTACGGACAACGGCCAGGGCATGACGCCCACAGACGCGCGGCTCAGCTTCGAGCGGCACGCCACCAGCAAGATCCGCAGCGCCGACGACCTGAGCGCCGTGCGCACCAAGGGCTTCCGGGGCGAAGCGCTGGCCAGCATCGCGGCCGTGGCGCAGGTGGAGTTGAGGACGCGCAGGCCCGAGGATGAACTGGGCACGCGCATCCTCATCGAGGGCAGCCGCGTGAAGGCCCAGGAAACGGTGGCCTGCGCGGCGGGCACGGTCATCAGCGTGCGCAGCCTCTTCTACAACGTGCCCGCGCGACGCCAGTTCCTCAAGAGCGACCCCGTGGAGCTCAAGCACGCCATCGAGGAGTTCCAGCGCGTGGCCCTGGCGCACCCCGATATCGCCTTCGATCTCTTCCAGAACGACCAGGAGGTCCATCGCCTGCCCGTGTCCAACCTGCGGCAGCGCATCACGCACCTCTTCGGGCGCAAGTATGACGAGCGGCTGGTGCCCGTGGACGAGACGACCGACATCGTGCGTGTCGAAGGCTTCACGGGCAAGCCCGAGTTCGCCAAGCGCACGCGCGGGGAGCAGTATTTTTTCGTGAACGGCCGCTTCATCCGCAGCGGGTACCTGGAGCACGCCGTGCGCCGCGCCTACGATGAGCTGGTGCCGCGCGACCACTACCCGGGCTGGTTCCTCTTCCTGCACATCGACCCGGCCTTCATCGACATCAACATACACCCCACCAAGACCGAGATCAAGTTCCGCGACGACCGGGCGGTCTACGCCATCCTGCACGCGGCCGTGCGGCGCGCGCTGGGGCGGCACAGCATCACGCCCAGCCTTGATTTCGAGCCCGAGCCCGCGATCCTGACCATGAGCGCCGCCGTGCCCGCCACCAGCAGGGGCAGTGCCGACAACTGGCGGCCGCTGGACTTCCCCCGTCCCGCGATACCGGCAGGCTGGCAGCGTTTGTTCGACCTGCCCGATGGTGCGCCCACCCGCGCCACGACGGCAAGCGGCGAAGCGGAGCCCATCGCGGTGCCCGAAGATGCGGACGGCGCGCAGCAGGTGCTGCCCATGCGCGAAACGGCCGACCTCGGCGCTCGGCCGGTGTTCCAGCTGCACGGGCGCTACATCATCGCGCAGCTGCGCACCGGCTTCGTGGTCATCGACCAGCAGCGCGCGCAGGAGCGCATCGTGTACGAGCGCGCGATGCGTTCCCTCGAAAAGGGCCAGGGGCCCAGCCAGGCCCAGCTCTTCCCGGTGAGCATCGAGTTGAACGCGGCCGACCATGCGCTGCTCACGGGCATCCTGCCGGAACTGGGGGCGCTCGGCTTCCAGTTGGAACCGCTGAGCGGCCGCAGCTTCGCGGTGAACGGGCTGCCCGCGGAAAGCGGCGACGGCGATCCGCAACAACTGGTAGAACAAGTGCTGGAACAGGTGAAGCGCGAGGGTGGCGCACTGCGCTCTGAACGCCACGCGGTGATCGCGCGCGGCATGGCCCGCAGCCTGGCCCGCAACGACGGCCGCCTGTGGAGCGCGCCCGAGATGCACGACCTCATCGACCGGCTTTTCGCCTGCGGCATGCCCTACACCACCCCGGGCGGCAAGCCGGTGCTCATCACCTGGTCGCTCAACGAACTCGATGAACGCTTCGACCGATGATGCGCTACAACGCCTCCGGCAACGCTTTCAGCGGGATCCCCACCGTGGTGAAGAACCTGCTCATCCTCAACGGGCTGGTCATGCTCGTGAAGCTCACCGGCATCGCGGGGCTGTCGGTACCGGAGTTCGATGATCTGTTCGGCCTGCACTTCCCCGGTTCGCCGCTGTTCCGCCCGTACCAGTTCCTCACCCACATGTTCGTGCATGCCGGGCCCATCGCGCCGGGCGACGGCTGGTACCTGCACATCCTGCTCAACATGTTCGGCCTGTACATGTTCGGGCCGCAGGTGGAATACCGCTGGGGCTCGCAGCGCTTCCTCGTCTACTACCTGCTTTGCGGCCTGGGCTCAGCACTGCTCTACATCGGCTGGCTGTGGTACGGCGCGCGGGAGCACCTGGCCATGCTGGACACGGAACAGCTGGCCGTGTTACGCGACCAATTCATCCAATGGACGCAGAACGGCACCGTATCCCGGGAGATCACGCCGGACATGGCGGCCATCATGCGGCTGTGGAACGAGCCCATGGTGGGCGCCAGCGGGGCCATCTACGGCGTCCTGCTGGCCTTCGGCCTGCTCTTCCCCAACGTGCGCTTGATGATGCTCTTCTTCCCGGTCCCCATCAAAGCGCGGTACTTCGTGATCATCTACGCGCTCATCGAACTGGTGAGCGGATTGATGAACCGGGCGGGCGACAATGTGGCCCACTTCGCCCACCTCGGCGGCATGGTGGCAGGCTTCCTGCTGCTGAAGTGGTTCGAGCGGCGCGATGGCGGCCGCGATGCCGGACAACAGGACCTTCCTTGGCGCTGAACGATGGCGATCGCGGACGATATCAGGACCCAATGGCGCACGGGCGGCGCGGTGAAGCGCCTGCTCTTCATCAACCTCGGCGTCTTCCTGGCGGTGCATGCGGTGGGCCTCATCGCCTGGGGCGCGGGGGGCGGCTCCTACGACGACCGCGTGCTGCGCTGGCTGATGGCCACCAACGACTGGCCTGCGCTGCTCCGGCGCCCATGGACGGTGGTCACCTACATGTTCACGCACTTCGATCCCTTCCACCTCTTCTGGAACATGCTGATGTTCTGGTTCAGCGGGCGGCTGTTCGAGGACCTGCTGGGTGCCAAGCGGATGACGGGCATGTACCTGCTGGGCGGGCTGGCGGGCTTCGCCTTCTATGCCCTGGCCACCCTGATGCCCGCGCACATGGGCCTGGGCGGCACGAGCATGATCCTGGGAGCCTCGGCCGCGGTGATGGCCGTGTTCATCGGCATCGCCACCTATCATCCCGACATGGAAGTAGGGCTGTTGTTCATCGGCGGCGTACGGCTGAAGTGGGTGGCCCTCGTGGTCTTCGCGCTCGACCTCATCAGCATCCGCCAGGGCGGCAATACCGGCGGGCATCTGGCGCACATCGGCGGCGCGGTGTACGGCTACCTCTCCGCCACGGCGCTCAAGCGCGGCCGGGGCGACTGGAACATGGTCTTCGCCAACGCGCTGGAACGTATCGGGGATCTTTTTGGCGGAAAGAAGCGGACCCGCCTGCGCGTGGAGAAGCGCCCCGTACGGCGCGGTGTGCTGGCCGACGTGGACTTCAACTCCGCCAAGCGAGACAAACAGGCCCGGGTGGACGCCATCCTGGACAAGATCTCGCGCTCGGGCTACGACAGCCTGAGCAAGGAGGAACGCGACTTCCTCTTCCACGCCAGCAAGGACTGAAGGAACCGCAGAACCACAGAACCGAGGAACCGCAAAATGAAGAAGTAACCGCACGGACGCACTTCTGCGGTTCTTCATTCAACGTTCTGCGCTTCCTGATGTTCGCCCCTCGCATGACCGGTACAGGCAACTCCCCGCAGCGCCCGAGCCGTCTGCTGCTGCCCATCTGGTGGCTGAACGGCCTGGTTGCGATCGCCCTGCTCCTCTCCTGCCTGAGCCCCTACGTGAGCCCTGCCACGTTCTGGCCCCTGGCCTTCTTCGGCATCGCCTGGCCCGTGCTGCTCGCGGTGAACAGCGCCTTCGTGCTGTGGTGGCTGTTCTTCCGCCGCAAGCGCGTATGGCCATCGTTGATCGCGATACTGCTTGGCGCGGGACACATCGGTGAATACGTGGGGCTGCCATTGCGGGGGAATGCCCCGGACAACGCCTCGGCCGCCATCAAGGTGATGAGCTGGAACACGCGCATCTTCGACCTGTACAACTGGAGCCACAACGCGCGCACCAAGGAGGAGATGCTGGACCTGATCCGCATGGAGGACGCCGACGTGCTGTGCCTGCAGGAGTTCGTGGACAACGAGCCACGCTGGGGCCGTTCCGTGAAGGACGAGCTGCTGCGCGACCTCCGCTTCACGCAGGTGGCCGACGCCTATGCCTCCCACACGAAGCACGGGTACCATTTCGGCATCGCCACGTACAGCACTCGGCCCATCGTGGCCCAGGGCGCCATCCACTTCCCGGACGACCTGAACAACCTGTGCCTGTGGGCTGACATCGTGACCGGGCGCGATACCGTGCGCGTGTACAACGCGCATCTGGCCAGTTTGCGCTTCACGGCCCAGGAGTACGGATTCATGAAGGACGTCCAGGACGGCACATCCACCGGGGAATTGGAACGGGGCGGCAAACGCCTGGCGCAACGGCTGAAGAACGGTTTCATCCGGCGCGCTTCGCAGATGGAGCGGATAACGGCCCACATGCGCTCCTGCCCCTACCCCATCATCTGGTGCGGCGACATGAACGACACGCCCGTCAGCTGGAGCTACCACCAGCTACGAACGCTGGGTCTGCGCGACGCTTTCGCGGAAAGCGGAGCGGGCTTCGGCAACACGTACATGGGCACCTTCCCCGGCGTGCGCATCGACCACGTCATGCACGGGCCGCGACTGCGGTCGTGGGGTTTCCGGACGTTGCCGGAAGACCTGAGCGACCACCGCGCCATCGTGTGCCGGATGGATGTGGCGCGGGGCGGAGAAGAATGAAGGTTCAGAGCACGAGATAAGCCACGCAGAACAGGGTGGCGCTGAGCACGGCGCAGATGATGCCGCTCGTGAGGATGAGGGTGGATCGGCCAGGGTTCGCGGTCGAGGAGTGTTGCATCATGCGGGTCGTCTGGAGCGATGATTAGACGGTGGCCTGCGGAGAGGGTTGCCACCGGGCCGAATAAAGCGGGATGCCCTTCGACGGAACGGACGGCCCCGTTCGAGATATAAGCCGGGGCCCGTTGATCCGGTGCAGAAGCGACAGCGGGCTACCTTCGCCGCCCCGCCGTGGAGACGTGTCCCGCCCTCTTGGGCACATGCGCTCATGGGCACATGGGCACATGAGTTCCCCCCGCACCGCCGCCTTCCATACCCTCGGCTGCAAGCTCAACTTCGCCGAGACCAGCACGCTGGCACGCTCGCTGGAAGAGGCGGGCTACGCCCGTGTGCGGGTGGAGGAGCGCCCGGACGTGTTCGTGCTGAACACGTGCAGCGTAACGGAGAATGCCGACAAAGAGTGCCGCCAGTGGGTGCGCCGCTTCCAGCGTATCAATCCGGAGGCTTTCATCGCCGTGGTGGGCTGCTATGCGCAGCTGAAACCGCAGGAGATCGCCGCTATCCCCGGCGTAAGCCTGGTGCTGGGCGCCAACGAGAAATTCGACCTGGCGGAACACATCGAAGCCTGTAATACCGGGCTTGATCCGGGATCGCGCGGACCATCACGCGCCATCTTCTCCCCGATCAAGGAGGTCCGCCATTTCGTGCCCTCGTGGAACGCGAACGACAGGACGCGCACCTTCCTGAAAGTGCAGGACGGTTGCGACTACTTCTGCTCCTTCTGCACCATACCGCTGGCGCGGGGCCGCAGCCGCAGCGCCACCATCGCCGATACGGTGGCCATCGCGCGGTCCATCGCGGCCACCGGGGTAAAGGAGATCGTCCTCACCGGGGTGAACACCGGCGACTTCGGCCGGGCGCACGGGGAGAGTTTCCTGGGGCTCATCGAGGCGCTGGACAAGGTGGAAGGCATCGAGCGCTTCCGCATCAGCAGCATCGAGCCGAATTTGTGCGACGACCGGATCATCGGCTTCGTGGCGGCCAGCGACAAATTCACGCCGCACTTCCACATGCCCCTGCAGAGCGGCAGCGACGCGATCCTGGAGCGCATGCGCCGCCGGTACGATACCGCGCTCTACGCCGATCGCGCGGCGCATATCAAGCGTGTGATGCCGCATGCCTGCATCGGCGCCGACGTGATCACCGGCACACCCGGCGAAACGGACGAGGAGTTCCTGAAGACACACGCGTTCCTGCGGTCCATTCCGGTGGACTACCTGCACGTGTTCACCTACAGCGAGCGCGCCAACACCACCGCGGTACGCATGGAGGATACGGTACCGATGGGGTCCCGGCGCGAGCGAACGAAACAATTGCGCATCCTCAGTACGAAATTCCAGCGTGCGCATTACGGGCGGCACCTCGGCGCGGAACGCCCGGTGCTCTTCGAGGCCGAGGAGGACGGCGGCCACATGCTCGGATACACGGACAACTACCTGCGTGTGAGCGCACCGTACGATGCCGCGCTGGTGAACACGGTCGTACCCGTTCGCCTGGAGCGCATCAACGCGGAGGGACATGTGGAGGTGGCCGTCCCCGAAACCATCAACTGACCGGACGCATGTACCCCACCCTCTACCATGCGTTCCTGGACCTCTTCGGCGTCGACATCCCTGCGCTGAAGTTCCTCAACAGCTTCGGCTTCTTCGTGGCCGTGGCCTTCGTGTTCGCCCATTGGACGCTGGCCAGCGAGTTGAAGCGCAAGACCGCGCAGGGCCTGCTGAAGGCCACCTTGCGCAAAGTGGTCGTGGGCGAAGGCCCGAAACCGCTCGATATGCTGGCGCAGGGGCTGATGGGCTTCGTGGCCGGGTGGAAGCTGCTCTATATCATACTCCATATCGATGAGGTAACGACCGACCCGCCGGGCTTCCTGTTGAGTGCGAAGGGCAACATCATAGGCGGGTTGCTGCTGGGCGGCTTCCTCGCGTTCATGTACTGGCGCGAACGCAAGAAGCAGCAGCTCGAAAAGCCCGAAGAGCGCACGGTGGAAGTGCCGGCCGCGCAGCATGCCGGAGCCATCACGCTCACGGCCGCCGTGTGGGGTTTCATCGGCGCCAAGTTGTTCCACTGGCTCGAGAATCCCCGGGAATTCCTCAGCATCCTTTCCTCACCCGATGCGAAGGACATTGTCACGGGCCTTACCATGTACGGTGGTCTTATCCTGGCGGGCCTCATGGTGATGCGCTACTTCCGCAAGAACGGGCTGGCCTTCTGGCCGGGCGTTGATGCCGCCGCGCCGGGCGTACTGCTGGCCTACGGCATCGGGCGCATCGGCTGCCATGTGAGCGGCGACGGCGACTGGGGCATCGCGAGCACCGCCCCCAAGCCATCATGGATGCCGGGCTGGTTGTGGAGCTACGACTACCCGAACAACGTGAACGCCGTGCTGGGCCCATACGCCGGCGGCTACAGTGGCGAGCCCATCACCGCGGGCACCTGCTTCCCCGGCTACTGCACGCACCTGGTGCCGGGCGTTTATCCTACCCCGCTGTACGAAGCCATCGCGTGCGTGCTGCTCTTCGGTGTGCTGTGGGCGCTGCGCAGGCGCATCCGCGTGCCGGGCGTCATGTTCTGCCTCTTCCTCATCTTCGACGGCGTGGAGCGCTTCTGCATCGAGAAGATCCGCGTGAACGGACCCTGGTTGGGCACCTGGACACAGGCCGAAGTGATCAGCTCCCTGCTGGTGCTGGGCGGGGCATTCGGGCTCTGGTGGTTCACGAAGCGCGGCTCGAAGGACACCACCGACCGCGCCGGAGCGATCCGTAATTCCCCGACCGAATGAACCTGTCCGAACTCACAGAGCAAGTAACGGCACTGAGTCGCGACGTGGCCGCGTTCATCCGCACCGAGAGTGCACGCTTCACCGAGGCCAACGTGGAAACGAAAGGCCAGAACAACCTGGTGAGCTACGTGGACACCACAGCGGAACGGCGCTTCGTGGAGGGCCTGTCCAGGCTCGTACCCGAAGCGGGCTTCATCGCCGAGGAGGGCACGGGCGAGAGAGCCGATGGCCTCAATTGGGTGATCGACCCGCTGGACGGCACGACCAATTTCGTGCATGGCCTGCCCTGCTATTGCACCAGCGTGGCACTCATGCGCGGCAACGAGCCGCTGCTGGGCGTGGTGCTGGAGGTGACGCGGGATGAGCGCTTCAGTGCCTGGAAGGGCGGTGGCGCCTTTTTGAACGGTACGCCTATTCGGGTAAGTACCCGCACAGACCTGCGGGACAGCCTGCTGGCCACCGGGTTCCCGTACGACGACTTCGTCTTCGTGGGCGAATACATGGACCTGCTGCGCGAACTGATGCACCGCACGCGCGGCATCCGGCGACTGGGCAGCGCAGCGGCCGACCTGGCCTACGTGGCCTGCGGGCGTTTCGAGGCCTTCTACGAGTACGGCCTGAATAGCTGGGACGTGGCTGCCGGCGTGCTGCTGGTGCGCGAGGCGGGCGGTCGCGTGAGCGGTTTCCACCCGGGCAAGGACCCGGTGTTCGACGAGCAGATCGTGGCCAGCAACAGCGCCATACATGCCGAGTTGCTGGAGGTGATCGAGCGCAACTGGCAGCGGCGGGACTGAAGGCGCCCTACCTTCGCGTAATGCGCTTCGCGGGCATCCTTCTGTTCTTGCTTTCACTACGCTCGCTGGCCCAGGACTGCTCCATTCCCTTCACCGACCCCATGTTCGGGGTGGCAGCGGAGAGCGACCTCTGGTACGGCAACGCTTTGCGCTTTGACGGGGGCACGGACAGCTTGCGGTTGAACTTGTACAAACCCGTGGGCGACGGACAATTGGAGCGCCCCTTGGTGGTAGCGGTGCATGGCGGTGGTTTCACCGGTGGTCATCGGAACGACCTGAACGGCTATTGTTCCCAGTTGGCCAGCATGGGCTGGTCTTGCGCAACGATCAGCTACCGCTTGGGCTTCTATGGCACGGTCCTGTTCCAACCACCCTGGGCATACGACCCCCATGAGGTCCGGCGCGCCATCTTCCGGGCCGCACAGGACGCCAAAGGTGCTGTGCGCTTCCTCAAAGGCCGCCACGCGCAGGACAGCACGAGCACCACGAACGTACTGCTGCTGGGCTTCAGTGCCGGGGCCATCACCGCGCTGCATGCGACCTACCTGGACCAACCAGCCGAGAAACCCGCCAGCGCTAGTGCCATCGCCGATGTGCAACACCTGTTCACCTTCTACCCACGCCCCGATCTGGGCGACTTCGACGGCACACTGAATACAGGGGAATTCGATGCATCGGTGATCGGCGTGGTGGGCATGTACGGTGGCCTGCTGGACACGGCCATGATCGACAGCCCCGACGGCCCTGCGCTGTACACCTACCACCAGACGGGCGACCCCATCGTGGCCTGCGGACACGACCGGCCCTATTGGGGCATCGGGCTCGGGGTGCCGGACAATTATCCCTACCTGTTCGGATCATGCGCCATCGCCCCATATGCTGAGCAGCTCGGTTTCACGCCCGGGCATTACCACTCCACGATCCACGCCGGTAATGCCCACGAGGTGCATGACCCCAGCGCGATCATGACCGAAAGCGCCCAATGGATGCGCGATCTGTTCTGCTTGCCCACACCGGTATCCGCCATCGCCGTCACGCAGCCCCGATTGGACGTGCGGCCCGTGCCCTCCGCCGGCGTCATCACCATAGCAAACCCGCACGCCGGGCCCGGAGTGGTGCGTGTTCATGACATCACGGGAAGGCAACTGCACGACGAACGGTGTACAGCTTGGCCCTGCGCGCTCGACCTGTCGGGAGCGCCCCGGGGCGCCCACGTGCTCACGTTCCTGCCCGACGACGACGGCGCGCTGCGGACGCGCATCGTGCTGCACTAGACCTCTTTCCTGATCCCCCAAGAGTGTCACGGTGAGACCGCCGACGGTTCGGCAAGCTCACCGGTTCGACTGGCTCACCGTGACACTGCTTTTGTCGCGTCCTTTGAAATGCGAAAGAGGTCTACTGACCGCAGGACCGTGACGGCCCACCGACGATAGCGCGCAAGGGACATGGCCCCAGCCGTGAGCGGCGGACCAACGTCCGTTATAATCCTTGCAGACCGGTCATATAAGCCGCTTCACTCATGGCGCCCAGCGTGATGGCCTGTTCGTGCCCGTCCATCACGATGATGGGGGTGAACGACGCGTGGAATCCGCCGCTCCCGTCGATGCGCAGCGCCACGATCGTGCCCTGGAGCCCGATCCGGACCGGGAAGCCGGCGGAAACGCCGCCCGCATGATACCCTTCCATGTACACCATGCAGTTGATGGACGGGAAGACGAGCCACACCATGGCACCCAGCTCCTCTTGCGGGAGCAGGACCGCGACATCCGTGCTGTCCCCGCCCGGCGGCAGCGGGTGGTCGCAGTTCATCATATCGAACGGCGGCCACGTACCGCCGCCGAAGCTGCCCGCTGGCCAGGGCTCACTATAGAAGTAGCCATTGATCCAGCCCTGCCCGCCCGCCGTATCAGGAACGGCGATACCCGAATCCAGGGCGAGTGCGTTGGGCTCGTCCCACAAGATGTCACCATCGGCGTCCTCCTCGCCCACCCAGGCCAGCATGTCCGGGTTCGGCTGATCGGCCGGGAAATGCACCATGGCCAAGCCTGGCGCCACCGTTACCTGCTGTCCGGCGGACTCGGCCCGCAACCGCACCTCGCCCCCGCTCTGCAAAGCCATTTTGCCAGCCCCGTTACGCGCGACGGTTTGCATGTTCAAGGCCACCATGTCACCGACTTCATACGCTTCCAATAAGCGCACCGTGACCGGCCCGGTGACCACCCCGCCGTCGTGGCGCCGGAACGCCTGTGGCGCAACAACGATGATCGTGCCCCGTGCGCCCGTGATCATGCCACCCGCACTGGCATCGAGCACGAAGGACTGTTCACCTGCCGAGCGCGTGCTGGCGATGAAGTCGCGGACCGGGGACATGCCTTCCGGGCCTTCCCCGCTGCCTTTGTTGCAGGAAGCAAGGAAGGTGATCGTGCCGATCGCGACGATGAGCGGGGTGCGTTTGTGCATGGTGCAAGGAGTTGTGTATCCCATGACGCGCACGCGGGACAGGACGCTGCCTCGCCCACCACCGTGCACGAAAAAAAATGCGCATCCATCGGCATTGCCCCAAAAAATGCCGAAGCCCCGTCCCTCGTGGAGCCCGGGGGACAGAGCCTCGACGAACCAAAACCCGCAGACCATCGCACCACGTGCGAGCAGCCGGTCACGCGTGTTCAGTTCCAGAGACGCGTGGCTGGGCGGGAAAGGCGCCCGGCCGATGTCGCTCAGACAGTGGAGGCATCCGCCTCTTTGGCCACCAACCACAACCCAGCGAAGGTGAGCAGGCCGTTCACGATGAGCGTTTCGAAGCCCATTTTGTAGCCGCCGAAGAGGGCCGTGCTGTTCTCGCGCAGCAGCCAGGTGCCCAACGCGGCGCATACGCACACGAGCGGAACGGCGGCGCCACCGGCCTTCCAGCGGGTTAAGAGCCCGAAGGCGAAGAGCCCGAGCAGCGGCCCGTAGGTAATGGCGGCCAGGCTGTAGATGGTGTTGATCATGGTGGGATCCTGCCGCTCGTTGAACCAAAGTATGCACAGGAGAAAGATACCCGCCATGAGGATATGCACCGTGCGCCGTACCCGCCGCTGGCGCGCCTCGTCCCAGCCCCGGTCGCGGATGCCGATGAGGTCGATGCAGGTGCTGGCGGTGAGGGCCGTGAGCGCCCCGTCGGCGCTGGGGAAGAGCGCGCTGATGAGGCCGATGATGAAGACCAGGCCCAGCCACTCGGGGAAATGCTGGAGCGCCAAGGTGGGGAAGAGCATGTCGCTTTTTTCGGGCGCGGCCACGCCCATCTGCCCGGCCTTCAACCAGAGCAACGCGCCCAGCAGCAGGAAGAGCGTGTTCACCCCGATGAGCACGATGCTGAAGACGCGCATGTTCTTCTGCGCGCCTTCCACGTTGCGCACGCTGAGGTTCTTCTGCATCATCTCCTGGTCCAGCCCGGTCATGGTGATGGTGATGAACATGCCGCTGAGCACCTGCTTGAGGAAGTAGCCGTCGCTCTTCCAGTCCAGGTTCCACACGCCGAGCATGCCGCTGGCCGAAAGCCGCCCCCACCACCCTTCCATGCCCGCGCTGTTGGCCACGTAGAGGATGGTGCCCACCATGGCCAGCAGCATGAAGAGCGTTTGAAGCGTGTCCGTCCACACAATGGTCTTCACCCCGCCTTGGAAGGTGTAGAGCACGATCATGAGCATCACCACGGCGGCCGTGAGCCAGAAGGGGATGCCCATGCCCTGCAGGGTGAACACGTGGACCACGTTGAGCACCACATAGATGCGTGCGGTGGCGCCCATGAGGCGCGAGAGGATGAACCACGAGGCGCCCGTGCGGTAGCTGGCCATGCCGAGGCGCTCACGCAGGTAGCCGTAGATGCTGGTGAGCCCCATGCGGTAGTACAGCGGCAGCAGGATGCCGGCCACGATCCAGTAGCCGATGGCGAAGCCGATCACCAATTGCAGGTACTGCCAGTGGCCCGCGCGCACCGCCCCGGGCACGCTGATGAAGGTGACGCCGCTGAGGCTGGTACCGATCATGCCGAAGGCCACCACCCACCACAGGCTCTTGCGATCGCCGCTGTAGAAGGCGTGCTCGCCCGCCCCGCGCCCCGTGTACCAAGCGATGCCGAGCAGCAGCAGGAAGTATCCGAAGACGATGGAGAGCAGAAGGACCGGGCTCATGCGATGTGCGCTGCGGTTGTGCGGAGGCGCGGCGCCAAAGTGCGGCCCTGCCCCGGACCTTCAATGGCCGCGCCGGGTGAGTTGCCAACGGCGGCCGGGTGATCACGAAGCGTTACATTGCCACTGCATCCGCGCCAACCACCGATGAAGACCCGCCTTCTGCTCACCGCCCTCACGCTCGCCTGTGCTTCCATGGCCACAGCCCAGAACGCCACCATCACCCGGTTCCGCTACTGGACCGCCGATACGGCGTATTCGATCTACGGCGACACCAGTACGGTCTACGTGTACAAGGGCGCTGATGGCGGGCGGGCCATGGTACCCACGGCCGACACCATGTACCGCCACAGCGTGGCCGCCATCGACCAGTTGCTCAACTGCTCCATTGAAACGCTCAACGTGGACGGCACCGCGCCGGACAGTGGCAAGGAGCGTATCACCGGCTTCCCCGACCGCAAATTGAAGAACGTGCTGGCGGACGGGAAATACGGCCTGATGATCGACGTGGAGGTGCGCTTGACCGCAGGGTGGAAAAAGAACCCCGCCGGGCGCGGGCCCAACGTGCGCACCTTCGACATGAACGTGATCATGGAGACCTACGACGGGCGCGGCAACCGCACGGCCAAATACATGGACGGCGCAAAGGCCGAGGAGGTGACCAACAGCGAGGCCTGGCAAACGGGCTACGACCGCAAGACCGGCCTCACGGGCAACCAGCTCATGGACCTGTACGTGGTGGCGCTGAAGAACGCGTTGTCCACCAAGCGATGATCGGCGGATCATATCCGCTTTCCCCTTCCGCATCTATCTTCGCACCGGGGCAAGTCCCGTACGACCAGCTCCCGTTGAATCCCCCAGGGCCGGAAGGCAGCAAGGGTAAACGGTTGTAGCGGTGCGATGCGGGTCGCTTGCCCCATTTTTTTTCCGGTCCCTATCCTGTTCTTCGCTTGATCTCCTCTCCCAAAGTCGTTCTTGTTACTGGCGGCAGCAGCGGTTTGGGCAAGGCCATTTGCCAGCGCTTGGCCGCCACGGGCCACACCGTCACGGGCACCGGCCGCGCGCCGAACGAGGCCCCGAATGGCTGGGTGCTCATCGCCATGGATGTGACGGACGACGCCTCGGTCCAGAAGGCCGTGGACACGGTGATCGCGCGCCACAGCCGCATCGACGTGCTCGTGAACAACGCGGGCACGGGCATCCAGGGCGCGGTGGAGGACATCGGCGATGCCTTGGCCAAGCGGCTCTTCGAGGCCAACGTTTTTGGCCTGCACCGGGTATGCCGCGCCGTGCTTCCGCACATGCGTGCGCAGAAGAGCGGCCTCATCATCAACATCAGCAGCATCGCGGCCAATTTCGGCCTGCCCTACCGCGCCTTTTACAGCGCCAGCAAAGCGGCGGTGGACCGCTACGGCGAGGCGCTCAGCATCGAGGTGAAGCCCTTCGGCATCCAGGTGGTCACCGTGCAGCCCGGGGAGTTCAACACCAACATCCCCAACGCGCGGCTGCGGCCTGACAGCATCAGCGAGCCATACCGCAAGGGCTATGAGCGCGCCATGGCGATCCTCGGTGGCAGCTTGCATTACAGCCGCGACCCGGACGAGTTGGCCGTTGTGGTGGCCAGGATCATCGCCTCGCCCCGACCCAGAAGCGTGTACCGGGTGGCGCAGGGCGTGCAAAAACTGAGTGTGCTGTTGAAGAAAGTGCTGCCGGGCCGGGCTTTTGAGCGGATGGTGGGCAAGCACTTCGAGTAAGCCTGCTCGTCGAACTGGGGCAACTCATCCCCGGATGGTACCCTGAGCGGAGCCGAAGGGTACTTTCGCGGCCGAACTTCATTGCCATGAAATTCTTCATCGACACCGCCAGCCTGGCCCAGATCAAGGAGGCACAGGAACTCGGCATCCTCGACGGCGTTACCACCAACCCCAGCCTGATGGCCAAGGAAGGCATCAGTGGCGATGCGCGCGTGGTCCAGCACTACGTGGACATCTGCCACATCGTGAACGGTGACGTGAGCGCCGAGGTGATCAGCACGGACTACGCGGGCATCGTGAGGGAAGGCGAACAACTGGCCGCGCTCCACCCGAACATCGTGGTGAAAGTACCCATGATCCGCGACGGTGTGAAGGCCATCAAACACTTCAGCGGAAAAGGGATCAAGACGAATTGCACGCTGGTGTTCAGCCCCGGACAGGCGCTGCTCTGCGCCAAGGCCGGTGCCACCTATGTATCGCCCTTCATCGGCCGCTTGGACGATGTGAGCACGGACGGTGTGGCCCTGATCGCGCAGATCCGGCGCATCTATGACAACTACGGCTTCGCCACGCAAGTGCTGGCGGCGAGCATCCGGCACCCCATGCACATCATCCAGTGCGCCGAGGCCGGTGCCGACGTGGCCACCTGTCCGCTGAACGCCATCACGGCGCTGTTCGAGCACCCGCTCACCACCATCGGCCTGGAGAAATTCCTGGCCGACCACAAGAAAGCGGCCTCGGCCGTGAAGGCGTAAGGCACGGCATGCTGCTGTCCATCCATCCGAAGGATCCCGAGCCGAGGAAGATCCAGCAGGCCGTGGCCTTGCTGAACACCGGCGGTGTACTGGTGTGCCCCACGGACACGGTGTACGCTTTCGTGTGCAGCGCCGAGCAGCCTCGCGCCATCGAGGAGGTGGCGCGGCTGAAGGGCGCAAAACCGCAAAAGGCCGATCTTTCCCTCATCTGCCGTGACATCAGCGAACTGAGCACTTACGCGCGGGCCGTGCCCACCTCGGCTTTCCGCATCATGAAGGCCGCACTGCCGGGGCCATACACGTTCGTGGTGCCGGCCAGCAGCGAGATCCCGCGCATCTTCAAGAACAACAAGCGCACCGTGGGCATCCGCGTGCCGGACCATCCGGTGCCCATCGCCCTGGTGGAAGCGCTCGGCCACGCGCTCGTCTGCACCAGCGTTCATGGCCCCGATGTGTTCCTGGAGCACGCGTCCGATCCCGAGGCCATCCACGAACAGTACGGCCGACAGGTGGAAGCGGTGATCGACAGCGGCCCCGGCGGGCTGGAGGGCAGTACGGTGATCGACCTCAACGGGCCCGAACCCGTGGTACTCCGTGAGGGCAAGGGCGGGATCGAGGAATTGCTCTAAGAGCCTGTTTGGGATCTTTTCAAACTCGTCCTCCGGGCTCCTTTCCGCCCATGCTTCGCCGGGAAATAACCCCGTAGGCACCGCTACGGGATTATTTCCCGGCTGCGCCTGAACGAAAAATAGCGTTGGAGTCCTTCATTCAAGAGATCCCCAACAGGCTCTAACGCGAAGCGCGGATCGTTCTCCAGGCCAGTGGCAAGCGGGCGATCAGGTCGCTCGGCGTCATGCCGTCCATGCCCAGTTCGTCGGCGGCGAGATCACCGGCCAGTCCATGGGCATACACGCCCAGAACCGCGGCCGATAGCGGCTTGAGCCCCTGCGCGAGCAGGCCGGTGATGATGCCCGTGAGCGCATCACCGCTTCCGCCCTTGGCCATGCCGGCGTTGCCCGTAGGGTTGAAGTAGACCAGGCCGTCCGGCGCGCAGATGGCCGTGTTGGCACCCTTGAGCACCAGCACGACGCCGAAGCGCACGGCGAACGCGCGGGCCTTCGCCGATCGTTCCGCGCCGGAAGCGCTCTTCTCCGTGAGCCGGTCGAACTCCTTGGGGTGCGGCGTCAGGATCGAATGCTTGGGCAGGAACGCGAGCCAGGTGCGGTTCTGGCTCAGGATGTTGAGCGCGTCGGCGTCCAGCACCAAAGGAGCGGGCGCATCCTGCACCATGCGCTTCACCAAGCGGGCGGCATCGTCCGAAGTGCCCAGCCCCGGTCCGATCCCGATGGCATCGAAGCGCGCGGCGTCACCGGCTTTCGCGAAAGGATCCTTCACGGTCATCGCTTCCGGCAGGCCCGCATGGATCACTCCCTGAAGATCAGGATCAAGATGCACGGAGATCAGACCGGCACCCGAACGTGCACAGGCCCGCGCGGCCAGGATCGCCGCGCCCACTTTGCCCGGGCTTCCGGCAATGAGCAGCGCATGCCCGAAGCTGCCTTTGTGGGCCGTGCGTGGCCGGTCCGGCATCAGTTCACGCGCATCCTGCCTCTCTACCAACAGGTCCGTGACGCCGAGATCATGGATGAACGCCCTGTCCAGGCCGATGGGCAGAACGTGCCACTGCCCAACGAAGGGACCGTTCTCGGGCAGGAGCAGTGCGGGCTTGGGCACCTCGAAGGTGAGCACGTGGTCCGCCCATACAACGGCCTGGGGATCATTCGTGGCATTGTCACCGGCGAAGAGGCCCGAAGGCAGGTCGATGGCGATCGTCCCGTTGGGCCATTGGTTCACCCGCATGACCACCTGCTTCAACCAACCGCTCACCGGCCGATCCAAGCCCGTACCCAGAAGCGCATCGATGACAACCTCATGCTGAGGTGGATCATCCAGGACCGATCCATCCTCCGCGTCAACCACTTGAACGGATGTGGCCCGCAGCCGATCAAGGTTGATGCGGGCATCTTCGCTCAGCGTATCGCGGTAGTGACAGAGCACCACGCGCACCCGGGCGCCCGTGGCGGCCAGCATGCGGGCGATGGCCATTCCGTCGCCGCCGTTGTTGCCGCAGCCCACGAGCACCAGAAAGGCGCGTTGAGCGGGCGGAACGTGACCCAGCAGCCAGTCAGTGCAGGCGCGGGCGGCACGCTCCATCAGATCGACGGATGCGATGGGCATGTGCTCGATGGTGTGCGCATCAACTCGGCGCGCCTGCTCGGCGGAGAGCACGGGGATCATGCGACGAAAGTAGGACCAGCGGAAAATGAGAAAGCCCCCGGCCGTTGCCGGGGGCTTTCCCAAAGGATGACTACCTCGCTTACTGGAAGTAGAAGTTCACACCGATGCGGGCACCGCTAACGCCAGTGTCCAGGGTGAAATTGCTCGTCTTATCAGCGACGTTGGGGTCGCCGTTACCCTCAACCGTGGTGGAGACCACCGAGGTCGGGTTGGCCAGGTTGCTCTCCGTGGTGGTGCTGGCGATACCCTGGCTCTGGAGAGCGAGGCCCCAGGTGTACTCACCGCTGAGGGAGATCTTCGGAGCAGCGAACCATTCCACGCCGGCGAATACATTCAAGCCGAGGCCGAAGGCCGAGCCGTTCTTGGTCTCCGTGGTGCGGGAGCCCACGTTGTTGGCGGACAGAGCGTCACCGTACTCGAACGCGGTCTTGCTGTTACCGAAGCCGACATTGAACTCAGCGCCGTAGATACCTACCACGCGAGTGCTGCCTACGCGCTTCTCCAAGCCCACGCCGAGGTTCAGGGCGAAGAAGCTGTTCTTCGTCACGTTCTCGGTAGTGTTCAGGGGATCATCCGCAGGATCAGCCGTAGGAACGAGTTCCGTACCCTTCATGCTGCCGAAGCCGATGCGCACGCGACCGCGGTAGGCGGTGTTGGCATCCACCAGTTTCTTGCCGGCGATGATCACATTGGAACCGTGGTTGCTGGCAAAGAGGTTATTCAGGGCCACGCCGCCGTTGCCTGCGGTACCATTGAACAGATTGCCGGCGTAGTTCAGCAGGGGCGTTGCATCGAACGTAAGGCCCCAATCGCCATCCTGGCTCAGCCAGTTCTCACCTTTCGCGCTGGTGATCTCACCCGTTTGGGCGGTCGCAGCCGATACGGTGAAGATCGCTGCGGCGAACAGTACAGTCTTCTTCATGTTGAACGTTTTGGTTTGACGTGTTTTGCGTGGTTTGTGTTTGGACGAACGCGGAGCGAAAGTACCGGCAAGCGGAAGCGGGGTTTTGAACACCTTGGGCACATATCCACAAGGAATTGTGGACGGAGTGGAAGCTTGGCCTTGGCCGGTCATTTTGGACACGGGGTCCATCCTTGAGCGCGGCAAATGTAATCGCCCGCTTGGAATTCCGTTCTCACCCGGCCACTTTATGGGCCAGCATGGGTACAAAGCTGAAGGATCCATGTTCCTGACGATCAAAGACTTTCGCCTCTTTCCGGGTCCATGTCCACATTTTCTGTTGACCATCCGGGCCCACGGGTATCACCAAGAGCCCACCGGTCTTCAACTGGCCCGGCAACGCTTCGGGAACCTCTGGAGCCCCGCACGTTACGATGATCCGATCGAAGGGTCCGTGCAATGGAGCCCCCTTGTACCCGTCCCCATGCACCAACGTGGCCTTGTAGCCCAACCGGCCGAGCCGCTGCTTGGTGGTCTCGTACAGGGGCCGGTGCCGTTCAATGCTGAAGACCTTGGCTCCCAGCGTGCAGAGCACGGCGGTCTGGTAGCCACTGCCGGTGCCGATCTCCAACACCTTCATACCCGGCTCCACCCGCAGCAGTTGGCTTTGGACGGCCACGGTCGTGGGCTGTGAAATGGTCTGACCACAACCGATGGGAAAGGCCTGGTCGGCGTAAGCCAAGGCGAGAAAGGCGCTGTCATCGATGAACAGATGGCGCGGAACGGCACCGATGGCACGCAAGACGGCCTCGTCCTTTACCCGCGCGCTCCCGTTCCTGATCGCCTGCACCAGCTGCTTGCGCATGCCCTGGTGGCGGTAGTCGTCGTTCAGAAGTGCCATTGAACAGATAATCGCAAGCCTTGCCTTCGGCTTAATCGACCGACCCCGATCCGCACCGGGAAGACCGCCAAAAAGATCGGGAGAGCATGGCGCCCTTGGCCTCGGCTTGCGAGGGCGAAGCTACCAGGACCTTGGGGCAATGGAAAAGGACCTGCGGCTACTTTTGCACGCCCTTCATGGAAAAACGACTTCGCATCGGCGTGCTGGGCGCCGGACATCTTGGCCGGATACATGTGCAGCAGGCCCTTGAAGTGCCGGGGCTGGACGTTGTCGGCGTCTTCGATACGCATCCGGAAAAACGCGAGGCCGTGGCGGCCGAGTTCGGCGTGCGCGCGTTCAGCAACTTGGAGGAACTGATCGCCGCCAGCGACCTGGTGGACGTAGTGACCCCCACCCTGGCCCACCACAGTTGTGCGAAAGCCGCATTGTTGGCGGGCAAACACGTCTTCATTGAAAAACCGGTAACGAACACCTTGGAAGAAGCACGCGAGCTGGCCGCGTTGTCCAAGGAACGGGAACTGCAGGTGCAGGTAGGCCACGTGGAGCGGTTCAACCCGGCGCTGCGGGCGGCGCTGCCCGCGCTGGAGAACCCGATGTTCATCGAGGTACACCGGCTGGCGCAATGGAACCCGCGGGGAACGGATGTGAGCGTGGTGCTGGACCTGATGATCCACGACCTGGACATCGTGCTGCACGTCACTGGCGCGCCGGTGGCGCGCATCAGCGCGAGCGGCGTGGCGGTGGTGAGCGATTCACCGGATATCGCCAACGCGCGCATCGAGTTCGCCAACGGCTGTGTGGCCAACCTCACGGCCAGCCGCATCAGTTTGAAGAACATGCGGAAAAGCCGCTTCTTCCAGCGCGATGCGTACGTGAGCGTGGACATGCTGGAAAAGCGGACGGAGATCGTGCGCATGCGGCGGGTGGAAACGCCCGACCCGTTCGCGGTGAGCATCGATCTGGGCGGCGGCCGGGGCCACCGGGAGATCGCTTTCGACCGGCCGGACATCCCGGCGGTGAACGCCATCCGCGAGGAATTGCGCTCCTTCGCCGCCGCCTGCGCCAATGGCAACGCCCCAGAGGTGCCCATCGGCGACGGGCTTGCCGCGCTGGAAACCGCGCACCGGGTGCTGGAGGCCATGGCCGTCACCAACCTTGCCGCGCCACACTGATCCGCCCCGTGCCGCGTTCTACCCGATACGGAATGACCCTTACCCCGATGCGGACCTTGATTCCGCACTGTACCATTCTCCTGTTCCTGGCACTGTCCGCCTGCAAGAAGGAGGGCCCCACCCCTTCTTTCATCCGGATCCAGTCGCCCGAAGCACATACCCACGAGGGCACCCCGACCCCGCACGGCATCAGCGACTTCTGGGTGTACGCCGGCGACGAGGCCATCGGCGTGTGGCAGGCAGGGCGGCGCATCCCGGTGCTGGCCGAGGGGTCCACCAACATCAAGATCATCGCGGGTGTGCGGCGCAACGGCTTCACCAACGACCGCATCCAGTATCCGTTCTACGCCACCTGGTCGCAGAACGTGGACCTGACGCTGGGCGAAGAGACCGCGGTATACCCGGTGTTCACGTGGTACGACGAGCCCGTCTGGTTCGAGGACGGCGAAAGCAGCGGCTATAGGTTCGAGTTCGATGAGGGCGATATGGCCTTCACCCAGGTGAGCGGTGCAGGGAACGTGCTGGTTGGCAGTTACGCGATGGGCATCGACCTGGACACGGCGCACAACTTCTTCCGCGCGGTGACCCGGGACGACGACTACTTCCCGCTGGGCACGGATGCCACCTTCCTGGAACTGGACCACCGGAGCGACACGGAATTCATCATCGGCGTGCGGTACAACTCAGGGGGAGATGTGCAGAGCTTCCCGTACTTGATAGTGAATCCCACGGGTTCCGTGGACAGCGGAAGCCCCTGGCGGCACATCTATGTGGACCTGTCCACGCCGTGGGGCAGCGGAACGGCCGCGCGGCAGTTCTACATCGAGGCGCAATTGGCGGATGGCGCCACCAGCGGGCACATCGTCCTGGACAACCTGACGGTACACCACTAGAGCGGATGAACAAGCGCGCGCAAGTGGCCAAGTACGTGGTGGCGGACCTCGCCGCCTCGGCCACAGCGTGGACGCTGTTCTACCTCTTCCGCAAAGTGTACATGGAACCGGCCAAGTTCCAGTACCGCGTACCCGTGGAGTTAGACGCCAACTACTGGTGGGGCCTGGCGCTCATCCCGGTGTTCTGGGCGGGCCTGTACCTCGTCATCGGCGGCTACGCGGACGTGTACCGCCGCTTCCGCATCAAGGAACTGGGGCAGACGCTACTGATCTCGCTCATCGGCTCGCTGGTCATCTTCTTCGTCCTGTTGCTGGACGACACGGTGGCCAGCTACCGCTATTACTACCGCTCCTTCCTGGTGCTCTTCGGGCTGAACTTCGGCCTCACGTTCCTGTTGCGTTTCGTGATCACGAGCCGTACGGTGAAGCGCGTTCACGGGCGCGAGATCGGCTTCAACACCCTGCTGGTGGGGGGCAACGAGCGGGCGGTGGCCATCCACCAGGAGATCGAGGGCATGCCCAAGAGCCCGGGCAACCGCTTCATCGGCTTCGTGAGCGTGAACGGTGGCGACCAGCAGCTCGCGGGGGCCGGGCTGAAACGCCTGGGCAAGTGGCACGACCTGCGGCCGCTGATCGCCGAGCACGCCGTGGAGGAGGCCATCATCGCCGTGGAGAGCGGGGAGCACGCGCACATCAGCCGTATCATCAACGAGCTGGAGGGCACGCAGGTGCGTATCAAGATCATTCCGGACATGTACGATATCCTCAGCGGCAGCGTGAAGATGACGAGCATCTTCGGTGCACCGCTGATCGAGGTGAACCCGCAGATCATGCCCGCATGGCAGTTCGCCCTGAAGCGCGCCTTCGACGTGTCCTTCAGCCTGCTGGCGCTATTGGTGCTCGCCGTGCCGATGGCCATCATCGCCGTGCTGGTGAAGCTCTCCTCCCCGGGCCCGGTCTTCTTCCGCCAGGAGCGCATCGGGCTGGCCGGCCGGCCCTTCCGCATCATCAAGTTCCGCAGCATGGTGGCTGACGCTGAGCGGCATGGGCCGCAGTTGAGCAGCACCAGCGACCCGCGCATCACGCCCATCGGACGCTTCCTCCGGCGCACGCGCATGGACGAACTGCCCCAGTTCTGGAACGTGCTGAAGGGCGAGATGAGCATGGTGGGGCCGCGCCCGGAACGGCAGCACTTCATCGACGAGATCATGAAGGAGGCCCCGCACTACCGCCACCTGCACAAGGTGCGGCCCGGCATCACCAGTTGGGGCCAGGTGAAATTCGGCTACGCCGAGAACGTGGAACAGATGCTGCGCCGGCTGAAATACGACATCCTCTACATTGAGAACATGAGCCTTGCCGTGGACCTGAAGATCCTGGCGTATACCGCGCTCATCGTGGTGAAAGGCGATGGGAAATGAACAAGCTTCAAGGCCCAAGCTCCAAGACCCAAGACTCAAGACCCAAAAACGCAAGACGCAAGGATCAAGCAGCGGGCGGGGGCATGGACGATACCATCCGCTTTGAAACTTGAAGCTTGGGTCTTGAGCCTTGTAGCTTCCCGATCCCCCTACATTTCCACCATGAATATTTCCGTCATCGGTGCCGGCCAAATGGGCAACGGCATCGCCCACGTCTTCGCCCAGAGCGGGCACAGCGTCACGCTTATCGACATCGCGCAGGCCAGCATCGACAAGGGCCTGGCCACCATCGGCAAGAACCTGGACCGCCAGGTGGCCAAGGGCAGCATTACCGAAGAGCAGAAGGCCGCCACATTGAAGAACATCGCGACCAGTACGGAACTCGCCACCGGCGTGAAGAACGCCGAACTGGTGGTGGAGGCCGCCACGGAGAACGTGGACCTCAAGCTGAAGATCTTCCGCGACCTGGACGCCCACGCACCGGCGAACGCGATCCTGGCCAGCAACACCAGCAGCATCAGCATCACGCGGATCGCGGCCGCCACCAAGCGCCCCAAGCAGGTGATCGGCATGCACTTCATGAACCCCGTACCGGTGATGAAACTGGTGGAGGTGATCCGGGGGTACGATACCACGGACGCGGTGACGAAGACCGTCACGGACCTGAGCACGGCCATCGGAAAGGTCCCTGTAACGGTGAACGACTATGCGGGCTTCATCGCCAACCGCATCCTGATGCCCATGATCAACGAGAGCATCGAGGCGCTGTTCCAGGGCGTGGGCGGCGTGGCCGAGATCGACGCGGTCATGAAACTGGGCATGGCCCACCCCATGGGCCCCCTGCAACTGGCGGACTTCATCGGGCTCGATACCTGCTTAGCCATCCTTCGGGTGCTGCACGAAGGCTTAGGCAACCCCAAATATGCGCCCTGCCCCCTGTTGGTGCAGATGGTGACCGCGGGCAAACTGGGCGTGAAGAGCGGTGAGGGCTTCTACGTGTACACGCCGGGCAGTAAGGACCTCGTGGTGGCACCGGCCTTCGCCAAGTGACCCTGCGCGCGGTCACCGTTTCTGACATCCCGATGGTGCGGGCCATTGCGCACGCCACCTGGCCGGTGTGCTACGCGGGCATCATCACGCCCGCGCAGATCGCGTACATGCTGGACCTGATGTACAGCGAAGCCGCCTTGCATGGGCAACTGACGCACGGCCATGAGTTCCTATCGGCGGAGAACAACGGCACGGCGATCGGCTTCGCGGGTTTCGAGCACCGGTACAGGCCCGGCCGCACACGCCTGCACAAACTTTACGTACTCCCCGCCGCGCAGGGTACAGGGGCAGGCCGCGCGCTGCTACAGGCCGTTCTGGATGCCGCACGCGGTGCTGGTGACCACACCATCGAACTGAACGTGAACAAGAACAACCCGGCCACCGCATTCTACCGGAAACACGGTTTCACCATCGATCGGGACGAGGTGTTGGATATCGGCAACGGCTTCGTGATGGACGACCACGTGATGACCAGGCCGGTGGTTGTAACGGGCACGACCTAACGGGCCGCCGTCCCCTCCCCGCCCCCTTCCACGAAGAGTTCGGCCGCCAGCTTGGCATCGTGGCCGTACACATCCCGGCGGAAGTAGATGACCCCTTCGCTGTCCACCCAGGCGGTGAAGTAGCCGATGACCACGGGCACGGGCTTCTTGAGGCGAACGGTGGTTTCGGTCCTGCCGTTCATGGCGGCCTTGATCCGCGCGGGCGTCCAGGTGGTGTCGTTGCGCAACAGGTACTCGGCGAGCTTGGCCGGCTCGCTCAAGCGGATGCAGCCGTGGCTGAAGGCGCGCTGGTCGCGCAGGAATTTGTCCTTGGCCGGCGTGTCGTGGAAGTAGATGCTGTACTGGTTGGGGAAGAGGAATTTGACCAGTCCGAGCGCGTTGGCCGGGCCCGGCTTCTGGCGAATGGTGAAGGGCACGCCCTTGCTGTAGTTCTTCCAGTTGATGGAGGCGGCCGGGACCACCTGGCCGCCCATCACCACCTCCATGTCCTTGCGGGCCAGGTAACCGGTATTTTTTTTCACGGCGGGCAGGATCTCATCGCGGATGATGCTCTGCGGGATGTTCCAGTATGGGGCCATCACCACCTGCGACAGGTTCCCGCTGAAGACCACCGTGCGCGTGGCCTCGGCGCCCACCACCACGTTCATGCCCCAGGCGATGCGGCCCTGCTCATGCACCAGCATACGGTACGCGGGAATGTTCACCAGGATCTCGTCGCTGTCGGGCCGCGCAGGCAGCCAGCGTTGCCGCTCCATGTTGAGCAGGATCTGGCGCTCGCGCTCGGCGGGCGGTACGTTGAGTTCGGCGATCAGATCGGGGCCCGGCTCACCCGTCTCCTTCAGTCCGAAGCGGTATTGCGCACGCTTGACGCCCTCACGCAGCGAGCTGTCTGTGATCAAGCTGTCGGGCAGCGTGGGCAGGTCGCCCAGCAGGGCCAGGCGCTCGCGCAGCAGGGCCAGCACACTGTCGCCCGGAGCCTTACCCTTCTTCCAGGTGATGGCGGGCCAGGGCAGGGTATCGAGGGCGTCGTAGAATTTCAGGGCGGTCTTCAGCCGGGCATACTGCGGTCGTACGGGCTCGATGGGCGACAGGTCGGTGACCCCGGCGACGAGGGAGTCGAGCAGGCGATCATAGTTCTTCTTCTTCCGCGGGATGTACCACTCCAACTCGCGGAGGTCGCGCTGCACCAGGCCGCCGTACTCGGCACCGGCCGCGCGGAAAAAGCCGGCCGTAAGGGCGAGTTCCGTGGCCTCACGCAGGCTGTCCGTCAGGGGCAGCGTATCCACCCGCGCCAGCAGGGCCACCAGGCCGGTGCGCCAGGGGGAAAGACCGGTGCCGCCCGCCGTATCCGCCGGGGGAAAGAGGCCCATGACGTTCCGTGCAGCACTGCCGAGGGTGTCCCCGGTGAACCAGGCGTAGTGGAAACCGCGTCGCCGGTAGAAATCAGCGATCGCCGCCGGATCGTCGTGGTGCTCCGCTATGAAGGCCAGCACAGTGGTGCTGTCCAGCACGCGCGGAGCGTATTCCACCGGGGCCTCGAAGATGCGCGCGATGCTGTCGGCCTTCTCGGCGATGGTGACGGGAGGCGGCGCCGGCGCTGGGGCCGAACAGGCCAGGAACAGCAACGGGATGGCGAACGCGAGGGACTTCATGCCGCGAAGATCGCGGAAGGATCATTTCGCGTGCACGTACAGCAGCGAACCCTCGGGCAGCAAGGCCAGCAGGCGGGGCATCACGTCGGGCGCCACGGCGGGGCAGCCCCAACTGCGGCCCAAGCGGCCATGCTGGCGGATGTGTTCTGCCCCCACGTACGGCGCGCCGTGGATGATGATCTCGCGGTCCAGCGCGCGATCATTCACGCCTCTTTCCAGGCCGTGCAGCAACAGCGCATCGCCGTGCTTGGGGCTGATGATCCGCTGGCCTACGCGCAACAGGCCCTTGCTCGTGCAATGCGAGCCCTCCTTGTTGCTGGTGCGCACGCAGGTGTTCTCCCCGCTGCCCTGGCCGTGCGCCACCCACGTACGGAGCAGCAGCTTTCGGTGCTCCAGGTCCACCACGTACAGGCGCTTGGCCGTACTGGGCTGCGTCATGTCGGCGATGGCGAGCACCTTGGGCGTACCGCCCATCCGCGCGGCTTTCTGCAGCGCAGCGGCAAAGACCCGCTCGTTCAGCACGCCATCCAGTCCGCAGGCCCGGTGCAGCGCGGGCGCGTCCAGGTTCTCCGCCGCCGGCGCAAAGGCCAACAGCAGCAAGGCGGACAGCAGGAGCGCGAGGCGGTTCATCGGGGGCTCTTACGCAAGAACGCAGGAACAGGGTCCCTCATTCTCCGGGCGCGAAGATGCGGCATCACGCGCCCGCCCGGTTGGTCGGTCCACACGCTCAGAAATGCGGAGGCCGCATCCCGGTCTGGACGCGGCCTCCGCTATCTGGACAAGCGTGTTCTCGTCTTTCATTGGACCTCTTTCGTATTGCCCAAGAACTGTCACGCTGAGCCCGCCGAAGCGCTTCGGCGGGCTCAGCGTGACAGTTCACCAGCGTGTTCACATGTGAATTGCGAAAGAGGTCCATTCATCCCTGCCTACCGCCCCGCCACCTTCACCGCCTTGCGCACCACCAGTTCGTCGTTCACGAACAGGGTGCAGTGGTAGGTGCCGGGCGCGAGTGCCGTGGTGTCCCAGCCGTAGCTGTAGGTGCCCGTGGCGCGTAGGCCCTCATCCTGCGTACGGATGGTGCGGCCATCGTGCCCGGTGATGGTCAAACGGACCGTTCCTTCGGTACCTACCGTGTAGCGCAGCTCGGTGCGGTCGGCAACCGGGTTGGGGATGATGCGGAGATCGGTCTCCAATGTGGTGGATGTGCCTGACGTGCCATGAGCGGGAGTCAGGGCACGGCCATCGCCACCGGCCGCACAGCAAGCGGCGACCTGTTCCTGCAACTGCTCCAGTTGCTCCTGCAGTCCGGCGAGGTCCGCCTGCTGTTGCTCCAACTGCTCCAACCGCCCTTGCAGCCGCTGATTGTCGGCGATCAGGTAGGGAATCAGGCCCACGTAGTTCACCGTGAGCACCGTCCGCTCCTCATGCACCACGTTGCCCAGTGTATCGAGGAGCGCAGGCTGGATACGGGTCTTCACCAGGTGCGGTAGCACTTGTTGTACCTGCTGGGCCGAAAGCCCGGCCTGCATCCCGACCGGCGCACCCATTTGCTCCACGGCCTCGGACGTGAAGTTGTAGAGGATCGGCTCCAGCGCGCCGACCACAGGCTGTTCATCCTCGCCCACCGCCTCCAGCACCCCGATGTTCTCCTTCACGCTCTCGTCGGACATCACGTACGCCTCGTTCAGGTACAAGCTCCCGTTGATGTTCACATTGCCCTCGTAGTAGCCCGCCCACATGATCGTATCCTGTGCGCGGCCGAACACTCCGGCCTTCACATTCAGCCATGAGGCCGGGTTTCCGCTGCCTACGTAACCCATGGTACCCGCGCTGAAGCCGCTTTCGCTGGGCCTGCACACGCCCGCCACTCCATTGCGCGAGCCGGTCCCGATATTCGGGAAGAACATGCCCCCGGTCGCCTCCACATAGCCTGCGGTCCCGATGTT
>Ga0138256_10000957_pt1 | contig 30962 bp, 24 predicted proteins | sample KNB2016incub_MG_FD_105486 | JGI IMG/M metagenome (GOLD analysis project Ga0138256, IMG submission 105486) | Active sludge microbial communities from wastewater in Klosterneuburg, Austria - KNB2014incub_MG | ecosystem: Engineered > WWTP > Activated sludge > Unclassified | place: Austria... | reverse complement strand
GTATTCTCAAGCGGCGCGCTTGCGCTACTCTGGGTTAGCGGCGGCTATGGTCATGGCCTTGCCCACGATAACCGTAACAACAGCGACGTCTATATGCAGATGGCCAGCGCAGGCGTAGGTCTTGGGCTTGGCGCCAAAGATTACAACACCGTCTTTGTATTTCATGATCCCGCAGCATTTTATGATTTTACTACTGAAGGACTCGATCTGACCGGTACGGCTGATGCCGCGGCCAAAGTTGGAATGAAAGGCAATGAAATCGGCGGTGCGGAAAATGCATTGCCCGGCGTGCGGATCTACCAGTTGACCGATTCCGGGTTGATTGCGCAGGCCATGGTGCAGGGCACGAAATACTGGCGCGACAGGGAATTGAACAAGTAATTAAATCCCCGCGACACGTCTTTTGGTTTATTTAGCGTAATGATCTTGATTGGCCGCTTCCGGTGGGGTATTTCCCTTTTTAACGGCATGCTTGGCGTATATCTTCTGCCATTCGCTCAGCTCTATCGCGCGGCTTTCGTCGGTGTCCGCGCGCAGGAAATAAATATCCAGCACGTTAAGCGCTTTGATCTCGGTGGAGCCGGGCGCGTATTCTCCGACCATCACGGCCTCAAGAAATGAATCCTTGTTGTACTTGATGCCGTCATCCTGGCCGTTATTGTCGAGATCGATAAAAGTAATCGCCGGGTTTTGTTTCGGCAGGACGTCGATGGGGCGCTCGGCGTGATATTCGTTTTTCGTCAGGCTTTCGTTGCCGTCGCGGTCGAAATAATAAAACATGTATCTGGCAACTTCGATGCGGGTGATGCGCCCGTCGGCATCGAGATCTAGCGCGTCGATCGGTATCTGGGTCTGATTCTCAAGATTGAGCCCTTCGGCCGCTGCGTGATGGGGGCATAAAAAAGCCCCGGCTGCGGCGGCAATCAAATATACGAGGATATTCTTTTGCTTGAGCATGGCCGGGGCTCCTTATATGAGGTCGATTACTTTGTTGCTGCTGTCTTCAGTTTTTTTAGCGGGCGGATTTTTACGCGAACCGTTGCAGGACGGGCAGCGGCTTTCACCATTTCGCCCGTACCGGGGTTGCGAACCAGCGTACCGGCTTTACGGGCCGGAACTTTGCGCAGCGTGACTTTCATCAGGCCGGGCAGGATGAACGAGCCGGCGCCTTGCGGATGAATCGAACCAAGCAGCGCGCCTTCGAGCGAGTCGAATACGCCAGATGCTTGTTTGCGGGTCAGACCGTTTTCCTCGGCGAGACGACCGATGAGCGCCGATTTAGAAAGCGTGCTTCGCACAGGGCGAATAACGGTCGATTTCGCTTTGGGTTTGGATTTAGATTTCTTCTTAGCCATGATGTGTTTATCTCCAGTTAAGTAACAATTTCAAATTGAACGATGATGCGATTGTATCGATTTTCACGCGAATACCAAGTGGATTCTGCGATTATATACAGCTGTTATATACATGGAAAAAATAGGGTATAAACTGATTACTATTATGGCTTAGCTCGGAAAGCACCTTTTTGAAGATCATTCCAATTCACATTCTTGTACTCGTATCAGGTATGGCCGCTCTGTCATGGCAGGTTCTATGGCAGGTCAAATCCAGTCTTGCTCTCGGTGTTTCAGCATGGGGAACAGCCCTCACTTTGGCAATTACAATGGGCGGTATGTGTCTGGGATCATTGACAATCGGGCATGTTCTTAAAGACAAGCCCATAACGCAGCCTATAAGAATTTATGCAGTTCTGGAGTGCATTATAGGTGTTGCCGGATTGTGCCTTGGAGCGGCATTTACCGTAGTGGAAGGGCTCGATACATGGGCCTGGCAAGCCATGCCTGGCAACGCCCCGCTGGTGCATTTTTTGGGCATAATCCTGACCCTGGGCGTGCCCACGATTTGTATGGGGGCAACCCTTCCGGTGCTGGGTTTGATGGCACGGCAGTCGAATCTGTCACTGGCGATTCTCTATGGTTTTAATACCCTGGGTGCAGCGACAGGAGCACTGCTTGCGGCGTTTGTGTTGATTCCGTTTTTTGGCGTAGCCGCCGCCGCCATAATAATCGCTGGACTTAATTTGGGAGTTGGTGCATTCGCTTGGACGGTCAGACCTGAAAGCGCCGCCGCCGTTTCTTCCACTTCAAAAATTTTCACTCCCGCCATAAAGATTCACGCCGCGTTGTTCACCGTGTTCGCAACAGGCTTTGCGACTTTCGCACTTGAGGTCGCGTGGTTCCGTTCCCTGACCGCCGCCTTTCGCAGCACGACAGACGCATTCGCCATCATGCTTGCCTGCGTCCTAATCGCGCTTGGATTAGGCGCGCGGTTGGTGCCATATCTTAAAAGACGCAATGTATCTTTAGGCACGTTGACCGGCTGGGCAGGAATATTAATTCTGCTGGCTACGCCGCTGGTTGAGCGTTTCGACTTACTTACCGTGAATATGTCCTCGGTCGCATACCTGTTGCCAAAATGGTTTTTTCTCACTTTCTGTGTCATAGGCCCACCCGTGCTTTTGCTCGGCATCGCGCTGCCATGGATACTTGAGCAACAGGACAGGCCGCGACGCTGGGGCGGCTTGTATGCATTCAACGCATTCGCATCCGTATTGGGCGCTTTATGTGCGGCGTGGATTTTGCTGCCGTTGATCGGCTTTGCGAAAACGGCATGGCTGGCTGGTGCACTTGTTGCCGTTGCAGGTTTTATTCTCAGCGCAGACACAAAAAGAAAAACCAAGCTGGGGGGCTTTGCTTTGGCGGCGTTCCTTGTCGCATTCATGTCGGATTCAGGAGTGGGGCGCATACGCACACAAGGCTGGCACGTTGATAATAATGTTAAGCCCGCCCGCGTTCTTGAATCTTATGAAGGGCCGGACGCAACCGTATCCGCCGTCGAGTATGAAAACGGCCAGCGCTCGATCATCATTGACGGCTTCTCCGCCGCGCAGCAGCTAAGCGCCGCCGGAAAAACTGGGGCCGAACATTACATGACATGGATGGGCCATCTGCCCATGCTGTTGCATGAAAATCCGAAGAATGCGTTGGTAATTTGCTTTGGTACGGGCCAGACGGCAAACGCCGTCCGCCGTGAAAACCCTGAAACGCTCGATATTGTCGATATAAACCCGCGCGTCTTCAAGCTGGCGCATAACTTCTCGGAGAATGAAGGTGTATTGAACGATCCGCGCGTCACGCCAATTATCATGGATGGCCGCGCCTATATGCGCCGCACGGAAAAAATGTATGACATTATTACGCTCGAGCCGATGCCGCCGACCTTTGCGGGTGTGAATGCGCTCTATGCGAAGGAATTTTATGAATCGGTCCGCGCGCGTCTTAATCCCGGCGGTGTGATTGTTCAATGGGTGCCGTTCCATATCCTGGGCCTGCATTCCAGCCTTTCAATCGCGCGTACGTTCCGGGAGATATTTCCAAATGCCCTTCTCTGGGTCGATCCATATTCCGGCACAGGAATTTTGCTGGGTTCGTCGGGAGATGGGGCGGATTTTGGCAAAAACTGGCCGGGCTTTTTGCGTGGCAACATTTCCCGCGATATGTCGATAGAAGAAGTAAAGCAGGCGCTCGTTCTCGGGCAGGACGGGATGGAAATATATACGCAAGAGGGCGATCTCATCACGGATGATAACCAGCTTCTCGCTTATGGCCGGGCGGTTTCTGACTGGCACCGTTTTGGCAAGCTGGAGGAGGAAAATCTCATATTCCTTCGCGCCGTCCATGCACAAATAGAGAGAGTGAAATAATCTCCATTGATCTCAGGTTGTGAAGGCTTAGTGCCTGCATAATTAATTCCGAGGGAGTTAGCCCTGTCATTTTAGGCGGCGTACTGGATTTGTCTTGACAGTGCAGGGGAGCGGCCACTAGTTTTTTTATATTCAAAACGGCGATCTTTTTTGCGTAGGGGGTACTGCTTATGGCGTCTGCCAATTCACAACTTTTGGAAGTGTCGGGCGTTGAATCTGCGCCGCAAATGACTCTGGTGGAGCGTTTCGAACGGGCCATTAATAAGGGCCCTGATGCCTTTAACGAATTAGCACTGGAGCTCCAGAATTCTTCGCCAACTTTTAGAGAGCACTCTGTCACATTGGATGAAGCTGACGCTCTGGGTCATCCTCCCGAAAATTCTACGCTTCAGACAGCCATCAGCGCTGTCTTTGGCGAGCAACTGCCTTATTACCTGAAAAAAACGCCCGACGATATGGCTGAGAAAATGCTTGAGGACGGTCAGGAGCTCGCCGCTCTGACCGCGCAGATGCCTGTTTCAGAGCACGTGCGTTTTATGCGCATCCTCAAGGAAGAGCTTCAGGCGGTGGAAGAAAAAATCGTGCTGAGTATTATGGCCGACACCGGCAAACCGATTTCACTTTGCCGGGCTGAAATGGTTAAGGGCATGAAATGGTTTGCCTCTCTCTTTGAGAACGCAGAAGCCCAGATTGCCAACCGCAAGCCCATAGGCACTGTTCAGGTCACCCCATCTTTCAATTATCCTTTTGCAATTGGTATGGCCGGTATTGCGGGGGCAGGAGCATCCGGCAGTCCGCAGATTATTGCCGGCCCCTTGAAGGCATCGGCATGGCTATTCCATGCCATGGATGCCGTCAAAAAGGCGACAAAGAGATTTGAGCCGGATGTGAAAATTATGGGTCAGGCTTTTGTTGAGGCATTCAACAAACTTAAACATGCCCTGATCCAATTCAACATCGGCATAAGCGCCCCGATTACAAAAAATGCCGATCTTGAACATTTCGTCGGCAGCGAAGTAACCGGAAAGATAATCGATAAACAGCGTGAAGGCAAAAGAACGATCCTGGAAATGGGCGGGCCAAACACGGCAATGGTGATGGGCGACGCCGTTGAGAATCCTGCAGAGGCGCAAAAAATCATAGATATGATTTACGCCAAGGTTGCCCCTGCTGCTGGCCAATCCTGCACAAATCTCCGCCGTTTAATCGTCCTGCGCTGCCCAGCAGGTATGCGGTTTGTCGAAGGTCTTATAAATAAATTTGAAACTACAGATCACCATATTGGCAACCCTGCCAATAAAGATACGCAGGTGGGGCCCGTGGTTGATCAACGCTCTTTCGAAGGTATGAAATCCACTCAAAAACTTGCAGAAAAAGTGGGAGCATACTGCAGCGGCATGGAAGTTGATGTTGAAAAAGTACCTATGGCTGCTTATCCGAACGCCCAATATGCCAAGCCTATGGTTACGGTATGGGATATGCCACCGTTACAGGATGAAGAACTGATTGTTGAAATTTATGACAGGTTCTGCACCGAGTATTTTTCCCCGGAACTTCAGGTCATATTCGTAGACAGCTTTGAAGAAGGCGTCGCCATGGCAAGATTTACGGATCCTGAAAGCCGTGTCACGGGCGCAGCATTTATAAAGAATCCTGAACAATTGAAAAAATATGAAGAAGCTGTGGCTGTAACCAATTTCGGGAGAAACGTGCTTAAATCCGATGCTTCGCCTGATGGCTTCCATGGTCATCCTGGCAGGCTCAAAATTGGCGGTCCTACCCATTACGGTATGTATTGCAGCGACGAACAACGTCCCGCTGTGAATGCTCAGGAGCTTGCCTTTCAGCTTGTATAAAGCCTTTTTATTTTGAATATAAAGCCCGGCATTATAGCCGGGCTTTTTCAATTAAGGACTCATTTTCTCGCGAACCGTTCCCCTTGCCGCGCGTTGGCTAAGTATGAAACCGACAACCAAAAAACTATGGAGCAGGGTTGCAATCGGGACTGTGTTGACGCTTCTTATAGCCCTCGTGGCAGCGCGCATTTACTTGCCTTACTGGGTCAAAGATTATGTTAATAAAGAAATCAATGAACTTAAGGGTTACAGCGGCTCCATAGCCGATATCGATATCAATCTTTGGCGCGGGGCGTACCAGATCCACGACCTCCGCATCTTCAAGAATGATGCCGACATCCCAGTGCCTTTCGTCGCCATCAAAACCTCCGATTTATCCGTGCAGTGGAGTGCGCTCTTCGACGGCGCTATTGTCGCCGAAATCGATCTCTACGATGCCGATCTCAATTTCGCAGTCGGCAAGGCTGGAGGCGAAATCCAGACTGGTGAAGGCGCGGCGTGGACGAAGTTGGTCGATGCCTTGTCACCCCTCGACATAAACCACCTGAATATTCGCGGCGGCGAAATTTCATTCCAGGATTTTTCTGCAAGCCCGAAGGTCGATATCTTTGTCAAAAATATTGATCTCGAAGTTAAAAATCTTAAGGACGTCGAAGATAAAAACCAGACTCTTCCATCTCCCATTCGTCTCAGCGGTCAATCCATCGGCGGCGGCAAGGTCAATGCTAACGGCGCCATGAACATCATTCGCGATGTGCCGGATTTTGACCTTGATATAAAACTTGAGGGTGCGGCCTTGCCCGCCATTAATGATTACAGCCGCTCGATTGCGGCGGTAAATTTCGAAAGCGGCGTTCTGAGTCTGTATATAGAAGCTGTAGCGCGCGATGGAAAACTAACTGGCTACATAAAACCGATCGCGACCGATATCAACATGGTCAGCGTCGAGGAAGACCACAACCCTATCAGTATTCTCTGGCAGTCCGCCGTGTCGGTCTTCACGGAAATTTTCAAAAATCATGAGAAAGACCAGCTCGCCACACGTATTCCGCTCACTGGTGATCTCAACAATCCCGAAACCGATACATGGTCTTCCGTTGTAGGGATTTTCAGGAACACATTTAATGCCTTCATACGCGACACCGACGACACGGTCGAATTCTCCAAGTCTGAAGGCTAAGCTATTTGGCGAATTTGCTTAATTTATCAGCAATGCGGGCAGGTTCCGGCAAGCGGTAACGCGTCAGGCATCTATGCACAAAATCAACCGCGCTTTCATGACCGATTTTGTGACCGGGCGAGATAAAAAGCGGTTTCACATTATCGCGGCTGCGCAGCGCTGTTCCGATTTTATTGTTTTTATAAATAAGAGGCTCGGATTGGCCTTTTTTCACACCGGGTTCTTTGTAACTTCCGCATAGCACTGATTTTGCCACACCTATGGAAGGATAGCCTGTTAACACGCCTATATGAGAGGCGATACCCAGCCCGCGCGGGTGCGCAATACCCTGGCCATCGATAAAAAGCAGATCCGGCTTTTTCTTAACCTGCTCCAGCGCTTTGATGATAACGGGCGCTTCTCGAAAGGAGAGGAAGCCGGGAATATAGGGAAAAGGCGTTAGATCTGTTGCAATGACAATTTCAAGCGGCATGAGTTTCTCCATATCCATGATAACCAGCGCCGCCTTGCTGGTATTGCTTTGCAAATCGTATCCGACATCAATGCCGGCGATATATTTTATAATGCCGAAATCATCGTTGACACGGACGTAATCCCGCATCTTCTGTTGAATAAGTACTGCATCCTGTGCTGATTCAGGCGTGCGGGTAAAAGAGGCAGGGATATGATCCATGGAGATAATTTAAGTCTTAAAATTAAGAAGGCAATTTGAAATTATAAATGTCAGCATCGGGATCGTCTTTCCCGGTCAGGTAATTGCGGATGATGTCCGCGCCGATCCGGCCGTTGACAATACCGTTGCCACCGAAAGCCAGGACAGCAAAACAATTTTTTAATCCCGGCACCGGCCCGATCAAAGGTAATCCAGTCGGCGTAACACCAAAAGATCCACACCAGCCATATTCGGGCGTATTATCAATGATGGGTAATAATTTTTTCATTTTTCGCTGCAATGCTTTGACTTTTTTAGATGTCATCGCATCACGTTTCTTCTCATTGGAAAATTCCTCATCTTCTCCGCCGCAGATAATCCGGCCATCTTTCGCGCGGCGTATATAAAGGTAAGGGTCTGATGCTTCCCAAAGCATGGGAATATCATCTGCAACATCCTTTTTTGTTGCCATCGCCCAGGTCGAAAAAATCTTGTAATTCTGTTTTTTCAATTGCTCCGGCACTTCATAGCCGGTCGTGAAAACGACATAGCGTGCGCTCGCGCAAAATCCTGATTTGGTGTGGGCATAAACTCTCCGTGCGCTCGATTCAATATCTGAAATTTCTTCCGGTGCGAATATTTTTGTACCGCGCTCCTTCGAAATTTTTAAATATCCATGCGCCAGTTTATAAGGGTTTGCGGAATAATTACCCGATGATAAAAGAGCGACTCTGGCATTAATGGAATAACGCTTCGTAAGTTGCTTATGATCAAGAAAATCAGAAGTGAAACCAATCTGGCGCAAAGCATCCTGTTCCTTTTTCAGGGCATCGGGATCGAGAACATTTCCCGCTGTATAAAGGGAAAGCTCAGGGCGCAGATCATAGGAAATTCCAAGCAGCTGAGTTTTTTCCGCGAGGCTATCAAGCCCCAGTTTTGAGCGCCGCCACGCGCGCGCGGCCTTGTCAAAGCCGATTTGCCTGGAAAGTTTCGTCAATGGTTCGTCAATTTCGGATTGGAGAAGGGCGGTTGTGGCCAGCGTCGATCCTGTCAAAGGAACCCGGCGGTCCAGGATAATCACTGAAAATCCTGCGTCAGTCAGTTCTTCAGCCATCAGTGCGCCCGTTATGCCCGCGCCGATAACAAGAACATCGGTACGCATGTCGGATTTCAAATTTTCATGCGGAATTTTTGGTCTGGAATAAGCCATCCACACTGATTGGCCCGAACGCAGATCTTTTTTAATCGTCACCATATGTGGTCGCACCGGGGCATACTGTAATAACACCGGCGCGGCGGGTTTTATTCCCTGCAGTGGCAAATATTTTGTTAAATAAATGTGTTTTATTTCAGCAGCTTATCGGTCTTAGGCATGCTGCCCGGCAACATATCCGGACGACCAGGCCCATTGAAAATTGAATCCGCCAAGATAACCTGTGACATCGACTACTTCGCCGATGAAAAACAAACCGGGATTTTTGAGGGATTGCATCGTCTGCGATGAAAGCTCTTTCGTGTCCACGCCGCCGAGGGTAACCTCCGCCGTTCTGTAGCCTTCAGTGCCTGTCGGCGTGATGTGCCATTGATTAATAGCGCGGTCGAGATCGTCAAGCGTGGCGTGGGACAGGGCACCCAGCGGCCCGCTGCAGGACAATTCATCGCAAATACTCTGCGCCAGCCGTCTTGGCAGGATTTCTGAAAGAACATTATTGATGTGCTGTTTTGGATTATTCTGTTTGTGTTCCTTTAGATACACGGAAATGTCTAATTCCGGCGCCAGGTTGACAGTTATTTTTTCGCCAGCGCGCCAGTAAGATGAAATCTGCAGAATGGATGGACCGCTCAGACCTCTGTGCGTGAACAGCAGCCCTTCGCTGAATTTTTTCTTGCCGCAGATGACGTCGGCTTCAACGGAGAGTCCGGACAAGACTTTGCACTTCTCAAGCATGGGCCCATCGAATGTCAAAGGCACGAGGCCCGCCCGCGTTTCAATTATATTGAGGCCGAATTTCTTCGCGATTTCGTAGCCGAAACTGGTCGCTCCGATTTTCGGAATAGAGAGGCCGCCTGTTGCGATCACAAGAGACTCGCACGTTTTCTTTCCTTGGCTACTATCAATTAAATAACCGCCTTCTTGCGGCTGGACGTCTTTAATCGTGACCTTTGCATCCAGCTTCACATTCGCGCTGCGCGCTTCGGATAAGAGCATTTCGATTATGTGCGACGATGACTCATCGCAAAATAACTGTCCCAGCTTTTTCTCATGAAATTTTATGCTGTGCTTCTGCACAAGTTCTATAAAATCCTGCGCGGTATATTGCGTGAGCGCCGATTTGCAAAAATGCGGGTTCTGCGAGAGAAAGCAATCCGGGTGTGTATGAATGTTTGTGAAGTTACAGCGACCGCCGCCCGAAATTCGGATTTTTTCTGCGATCTTCTCGCTATGATCAACCAGCCATACGCGTCGTCCGCGCTTTCCGGCCTCAATTGCGCACATCAGTCCGGCTGCGCCTGCGCCTATAATAATGACGTCATATTCGGGGTGCATTTATAATCCGCCTGTTCTGGCAGGCGAATATATGGCTATCGAGGCTCTTTGTCGACAGGCTCAAGGGCAGGTCTTAAGGGCGGGCTGTGAAGGGAACGGCCATACAGAAAAGTCATGTCGCCTCCCGTGCGGCGCGATACTATCGGGCGATGCTGTTTCAGGAACGCTTCATACTCCGGAGCTGGGAAACGTGCATTATAGGCTTCCAGCCACGAAAAATGCCCGTCTGACATCGACGCGCTGGAAATCTGTTTGTGATTGGTCAGTTTTTCAAAATAAGACGAATCTTTTAATCCTTCAAACGTCACGGTAACGAGCTTATGCAACGCGCCGTCATTCACTTCATATAAATCTTCACCGTTATTCATCGCGGCCTCGCTGACCATGACAAGCGGCACCAATGCAAAAACATGGTATTGAAGAGCCTTCTGTCCGCGAATAAGTTCGAGCGGCAATGTGCCGTCATTTTGCACCTGGACATGCAGGGCATATTTAACTTTTCCAACCCCCCAGTCATAAAGCTCCCGGTGGTCGGTCGCGATGCCCGTTTCAGTGATCGCCCATGCGGCCCAATATAAATGGTTGTTTTGCTTCCTGATATAAGTAGAAATGTCCGCATAATCATTCATCACGCGCCCGGCAATTTCGAGAAGCCATTTTTCAATCGCGACTTTTTTATTTTCATCAAAAGGGAAATCACGAACCTGCATATAGGAGGAGGAGAGAGTCCCGAGACTCCATTGACGCGCATAACCGCCCTGAACGTTTACCTCGCCGAGAAAAGCATCCGCCGCCGCCCATGTATATAACCAGTCCAGCGCGCAATAGGCCGAGCGACCGTCTTTCTTGTTCGTCTTCAGATAATCGTTGGTCAGCGCGCTCAGCCTGTTTTCAAAGCTGTTCAATTTCGCCGTCTGTCCCTGATATATTTTTTGCGCATCCTCGTCGATTTCGGAGCGCGTGGGATCGGATTTTTTATAAACGCCGCCCAACATAAGGTCTTTGACTGGCGGCATGGGCCGGGGGCAGGCGGGCTGGGCGCGGGAATCCATCGCCGGGGCTGCCGCGGTGCTTAGGGCATAAGGCGGGTTCAGGGATGAATAATCGGCGCTCGTATTGCCCCTGCATCCAGCCACGAAAAAGACAGCGCACAGGGAGGCCCGCAGCGCCTTTTTATAAAAGGCACTGCTATTTTTAGAACTTGAAGCGTAGCTCCGTAAATAGCCTGAGCGCTGCGTTATCATTGCTAGGATCATACGCATCACCGGGGAAGAACGTTCCCGCCACAAAGCGGAAATCTGTCCAGTCGGCATAGGGGGCATTTATGCCGAACTCCTCGCCCACATTCATATTCAGGGCAAAATCCAGCCCCTGGCCGAGTGATTTATCGTTTCCATTCAGGGGGGCTGAAATGCCGCTGCTGCGCAATGACGTTTCTTCTTCATCCAGGCGGTAATAGAAATAGGTGAGGCTGACATCCGTTGCTTCGGAAATGGGATATCCGGCGCCCGCGCTGAGAACGTGAATGTTCGAAAGCTCCGGTCTCAGCACTTCGCCGTAATTTTTCTGCTGCTGACGCTCCAGGCCCACGCGACTGGAATTTCCCTGCATGTCAGTCTGGCGGAAAGCATTGTCGGTGCCGGATGATCCGTCATCGCCGGAGCCGAAAGCGTACCCAAGCGAGAATACAAACCCGCCTTCCTGAAACGGATCGACCGTGGCGGCGGCATCAAGGCCCCATCCCAGGACATCGCGATTGGTCGAGCCTGTCACGAGGCGTGCATCTGTTCCGGCAGAAGCGGTGTTCAGGATATCTTCTTCGCCCGCAACGCCTATGATATCGGCGCGGTATTTGATCTTAGCGGCTGCAGGCAAGGGTTCGCGGAATTCCCCGGCGGCACGCACGCCGGCCCAGAAAAGATTCTGGTCTTCATTATCGCGGTTATTGGCGGGAACGATGCTTCCGGTATCTTCAAAGCCTGAATGGTCGTCTTCATAAAGGAAACGGCCCTCAAGGAAATGATTGTATTTATATTGCCACGAGCTTTCGCCGAGGACGCGGAATCTGTTTTCATCATCTTCGCGGAAATCGCTGTCGGTGTTGCTGCGGTAGGAGGATAAATTTTCGCCGACAGCAATGAAATTATTCAGTAGAGTGGAATTATAATTGAGGCGCACAAGATCATTGTCGCTGTTCCACCACAAGGCGCGCGGTTCGCGAACGCGCTGGCGTCCGACCTGCAAAGACAACGGCACAATACCCGCCAGGTTTTTCTTTTGCAGATATAACTCCCTTAATTCAAAAAAAGATTGATCCGCGCCGACGGACTGACCAGTTTCGTCTTCAAAACCCGTCTCGCCATCAATATTAAGGGCGCGTCCATGAAAAAATCCGAACAAATCTTCATTAAAATCAACACCGGTCATCAGCTGGATCTGCTGTGAAAAACTGTCCGCCATTTCGTCGTTGGCGGTGCCGAGATCTTTATTTTCCTCGGTGATGTATTGCAGCGTCACGCGGATATCGGTTTTGATTTTATCCTGCCAGCCCCCGGTTTGAACGGGTTCCTGCGCGAGTGCGGGAACGGCAAGACATGTAAGACAAATGGCGCTTACATGCGCCTTGTATTTGAATTTCGAAATCACCGTATCTCCCCTTGAATTCTATCCCGATTTTCCCTGTAATCTTTCCAGGTTGCTATCGGTGGACAAACCATTTTGCTTGGCCAGCGTATAGTAGTTTTTTGCCTTTTGGTAATCTTGTGGCACATCCGTGCCCTTTTCGTAGATTTTGCCAAGCTCGATATAGCCGCGCGCATAGCCGTTTTCTGCTGCTGATTCATATAGTTGCAGAGCTATATCCATATTTTTGGGAATTAATTCCCCTCTTTGATAAAGCTGGCCCCGGTAAAACTCCGCGCGGGGGTAATTCTGGGCCGCAGCCTGCTGATAGTATTGGTCCGCTATCTGACCGCTTGCAGGCACGCCTATGCCCTTTTCATGCGCATAGCCAAGGTTGAAAAGAGCGCTGGCATCACCACTGGCGGCCGCTTCTTGGAGCAATTTCAGACCTTCCTGAGGGGGAATAGATGGGTTTTCTGTCAGCGCGAGCGCCCCGATCTGGGCCTTCGTCTTGGGAATAAGTTTTGCGGCTCCGGGATCGCCTTTGGCTTGTGCTTCCTCAAAAAGCGCCAGCGCCTTTTGCGGATTGGCATCAGCGCCGCGACCGTATAGGTACATTTTCCCAAGCTCGGTTTTTGCTTTCGGAATACCGAATTCCGCGAGCGGCTCGTAATTTGCTCGTGCGGCGGCGTAATCCTGATTTTTAACGGCGCGGTTTCCGGTCTGCATATCGGGCATGCTGCATGCCGACAAGGCGACTGCCATGACGCAAAGCGATGTTAGACGGGATTTGGCTTTAGGCGGCAAGATGGGTCCCCAGTTTCTTAATTATCATTGCGGACGCGTCATTGGGCATCATGGCCTGAAGATTTTGAACCATGGCTTTCAGGGATTCCGTGTTGTTTTTATCCGCAACCAGGACGGAGTCGCCCGCATCGATGATAATGACATTCTCGAGACCCACGCAGGTAATAAGACGGTCCTGCGCCATGATCATTGAATTCTTCGTGTCATGACAGACAGCGTTGCCATCCATGGCATTACCTGCGCGGTCTTTGGTTTTCATTTCCCACAGGCTTTCCCAGCAACCGACATCTGTCCATTTGGGATCGCAGGGAATAACCGCAACCGAATCCGATTTTTCAAGGACGGCGGTCTCAAACGGCTCCTTTTTGATTTGTTTGTAAATATGCTTGAGAGGTTGACGCGGGTTGAGTGCCCCGTTGAGGGAATTCACAACGGCCTGCCATGTTTCAGGGGCATAGATCACAAAATTCTTCTCTATCGCTTTTGCGCTGCACAGATGCATGCCACTGCTCCAGAGATATTCGCCTGAATTAAGGAATTTAAGTGCAACATCATGCTTGGGCTTTTCAAAAAACTGCTGGACATGATAACTGCCAGAGCCGTTAAGGCTTTCAGATTTCCTAATGTAACCGTAACCCGTTTCTGGGCGCGTAGGCTGAATTCCGAAAGTGACCAGGTAGCCGTTGGCAGCGGCTTTTGATGCTTTTAGAACCGCTTGCTTTAACGCTTCTTCATTGCCGATATAATGATCTGCGGGGAGGATCCAGAGTAGGGCATCTTCCCCGAATTCTTTCTTCACATACTGGGCTGCGAAAGCCACGGCTGCCGCGGTATTCCGAGCCTCGGGTTCCAGCAGAACATGGCGTTTCAAAAACGGTGAAATCTCTTCATACTGCCTGAATGTTTCATCGCGCATGCTGCTGAGAGTCACGGTGACGACATCAGAGGGATTCATTCCTAAAATATCGAGCGTCCGGACAACTGTTCTTTGCAGCAGTGTGTATTCATCCAGCAGTTTCAAAAACTGTTTCGGTGTGCCGCTCCTGCTGAGGGGCCACAATCTGGTGCCTGATCCGCCACAAAGAATGACTGGAATGATTTTTTGCATCAAACATTTTCCTTATTTAAAATATGGACACACGAGAGCATTCGTTTAACGCGCTGCAACAAAAAAAATTCCAAATTATTTTTAAAAAATTACGAATTCGACATAGGCAGGCTGGCCTACGAGTTCGGGCGGGATGGGATCTGTCGTTTTGATGCGCACTTGTATGGTATCTGTTTCAAAAACAGGCGGCAGGAATTGCGTAATGTGACCTTCTATGAATTTATTCTCACCGGCGACTTGTACATACGCATCATCCAGCAGGCGCAGGCGATGGCTTTGGTCTGGACGGACGCTGGCGGTGACCCAGCTATTGGTTTTAAGCGGCAGCAATTCAAAAAGAGGTTTGCCCATGGCCTGGAATTCGCCATCTTTGGCAAAGATTTTATAGACAACGCAATCGCACGGGCTTTTGATTACGATGCTGTCTTTGGTGATAACAGGAGGTGTGTCAGCCTCGCCGGTCACGGCAGACGCGCTTACGGCTTCAGGCTGCGAGGATTGCGGTTTGAGTACGGCCAGCTCCTGTCCTTTTGTGACCTTCTGGGCACCCACGGCGAGTAGTGAATCGTAAACCCCGTCGCCTGCGGCGCTTACGGTATAAGTGTCGGCTTCGATGACCGCCATATAAGATTTAACGATCGACGTGTTTTCGTAGATGCTTCCCGCCAGAAGAATTAGTCCGGTTACGCCTGCCAGGACAATAAGCCCAAGGGGAACGAAGCGGCTCCACTTGTTGTGAGGGTAAAGATCGACTTTGGGCACATCATTCTGCTTTAGGACTTCCATGATCTGGCCGTCATTCGCGATTTCACCTGAAAGTGAGGATTTGATAACCAGGTTGAGCAGGGAAAGCTGGCGCGAGTCGATCTCGGTAAAGGTGAAGCCCACGGTGTTAAGGACCTGATTGTAATAGACGGGCTTGGCTTTGAGCTGAAGATGGAAAGCGAAATTCTGGAACGGAAAATAGATTTTTAAATCCTGTGTACCCTGTTCGAACACTTGCCGCCCGGCCTTGATGCAAAATCCACCGGCTGAAATATCATCCGTCATGTATTTTTCCATCCCGATGACGATGATGGCGGGCACCTGGAGACGAACATGATGGCGTTGCGGCTCGGACTCACGTTCGATTTTCGCCGCTGTAGCAACACTCTGTATAGCCATACTAAAAGTCCCCTTGGTTAGATCACCCGCGCAAACGGGTTTCAGGTTGAAAAGTTCCATTAATGAAACACCACTGAGTTGACGGCAGCGTAAGGAATCTGGATGACGTGGCTGGCGAGACCGATGCTGCAAATTAGGATTATAATCGCAGTCGCATGAACGGCATGAGAACTCCAGAAATTCCAGAGATATTGCGACTGGGTCAGGCCGCGCTGAAGCTTGGTTTTCTGCCGCGTCCATGATTGCACGTCGAGGCGGAAGAAAACCCAGGTCTTCATCATGGCGCCGTAAATCTGGCTGTAATAAAGCAGGAACGGGTAGCGCCAGTTTATTTTCGGACGCGCGCTTAGTAACATCAGGCTCATAACCCAGCGCACGAAACCCACCCAGACAAAATAATATGCGAAAAATATCAGGCCGTATTTAATCGCCAGCAATGTCGCGAAAATCGGCCCGACAAGGGTCGTCCACATCGACAGTCTCTGGTCAAAAAATGCCCACCACACGAAGGGCGGCATGCGTGTCATGCCAAGATTCAATATGCGGCTGTTGGTCCGGAACATATTGCCGAACCAGCGGAACATTAATTGTGTGCTGGATTTCAAAAAGCTTTCATGGGGAGGATCTTCGAGAGTCAAAACCTGCACATCCGGAATGTAAATCTGCTCGTAACCCTGCTTGATAACCCAGTAAAGGCTGGATTTATCATCGCCGGTCAGGAATTTGAATTTTCCGAGTCGCCAATGATCCAGCATGTCGTGCGTAATGTGATCGATAAACCCGCGCGCCGTGACAATATCGGCGCGGAAAATGGACATGCGCCCCGTCAGTGTCATAACGCGGCGTGAAAGTGAGATCGAACTCATCAGGATATGGCGCTGAGCGAAGCGGAGCTCGTACCAATTCCTCATCCACGGCGAATTGGTGTCAACTTCACTAATTTCATCCGTTGTCACCGCGCCGAGCTTCGGTCTCAATTTAAAAAACGGTATGCACTTATTCAAAGCTCCGTTCAGTAAGACTGTGTCTCCATCCATAACAACCACAAGAGCGTCGGGCGGCGGTCGGTCGCGTGAAATTGTCATGAAACCATGCGCCAGGCCTACCCGCTTGCCGGTTCCTGCAGCGCGTATGATTTTTAAATTGATATGTTCCGGCGGATTGCAGCTTTGAAAAAGCGTTGTAACAAGCTCGTCATCCTGCTGTTCAACGATGGAGGCAACAATCGTCGTGGGAATGCCGCTGCGGATCGCTTCCTGTGTGGCGGCCTTTATAGCCCGCGAAGCAATCCTGGGATTGATCCGGTAAATCGTCATTAATATATAGAGCTTTGACGGCAGAAGCGCCGCGCCGCCAATATCGGCCTGGTAACGCCAGCGAGGGAATATATATGTCCTGTAAATGATTGAGCGGACAAAATTAATCATCCCCCAGCTGTAGCGCCACATAGCCAGCACGCCGATTCCCGCAAGGAAAAATTGCGCCGACGGATCGAGGGCGGTGGCCGGCAGCATGGCGGCTGCCAGAAAAAGCCCCGAAGTATAAGCCGCAAATCCGACGGTGCCTTCAGGCCAGTTTCTTTGGGATTTTAAACGCGCCTTGTCCATCTACCAGCAAAGACCGCTGTAGCTTGCCCTTGTTTCAATGGGCGCGTTCTTAAACCTGACAAGGTCTATAATCGTGCTCGCTTCATCGGTTCGGTTGATGATATCCGCGAATTCTTTCGTGCCGTTGCCGATCACGAAGATTTCGGAATTCAGCATCAGTTCATCCGCCGTTTCAACCAGGCAACTGGAAATATGCGGGATGCCTTTCTCGATATATTCACGGTTGCTGCCGTTCATGCGGCGGGCTTCAAAGACGCAAGGGTCGTAAATTTTCAAATTGTAACCGCCCTTGAGCAGAAGATCGGCCAGTATCACCAGCGGGCTTTCCCGCAGATCATCCGTATTGGGCTTAAAGCTTAAACCCAGCAGCGCGACATTCTGCTGGCCTTTTTCCCAGATCATGTCGAACGCATGTTTGATTTGCAATTCGTTGGCTTTGATAATTGAATCGAAGAGGGGGGTTTTGAGCCCTTTCGATTTCGCGCTGGCGCGCAGGGCACGAATATCTTTTGGCAGACACGATCCACCAAACGCAAAACCGGGCATCAGAAAGCTCGGGCCCATATTGATTTTTGTATCTTCAAAAAATATCTGCATGACCTTATGACTGTCGACGCCATGCCGCTTCAGGATATTACCGATTTCATTGGCAAATGAAATTTTATTGGCCCGCCAGGCATTGCTGACATATTTGACGCCTTCAGACACACTGACATCTGCTATCGTACGCGGCGCATCGATTCCGTCATAAAGGCCCATGATGCGTTTGGCCGTCTTTTCATCAAGTGCACCAACCACGATCTGCGTGGGATGGAAATAATCTTCGATAGCGGTGCTCTCACGTAGGAATTCCGGATTGTTGCCAAGACCAAAATCCTGTCCGGCGACTTTGCCTGAATGTTCTTCCAGAATCGGCTTCACGACGTTCAAAAGTGTCCCGGGCACGACTGTGCTACGTACAACCACGGTATGAAACGTATCTTTATCCTTAATCGCCTCGCCGAGCTGTTTGCAGATTTCCCGGATATATTTGTAATCAAGAGAGCCGTCGACTTCGCTCGGTGTGCCAACACATATAAGTGAAATCTCACTTTCAGCAACGGCGTCTTTCAGGCTGTCTGTAGCCTTGAGTTTGCGGCTTTTCACGCCTTTTTTAATAAGATCGCCCAACCCTTTTTCGATGATCGGTGAAATACCTTTATTAATGCAATCGATTTTGACCTGTTCGGTATCTACTGCAATGACATCGTGACCCATTTCGGCAAGACATGCTGATGCAACAGCGCCAACATATCCGATTCCGATTACGCTTACTTTCATGTGTGTACCCTGATTTTTGAGAATTAATTCATGAGCTCAAAAGATTTTTTTGAACTTTCCTTATGAACGTGCGTTGATGACGAAAGTTCCAAAGCTCTCTGCAATCAAAAAGCGAGGAAAAATAAAATGGTTCATCGTTTCGGTGTTTCTGGAATATTTATGCTTATATTCCTGATAACTGCAGCGACCTTGTCTCTGGCGGCGGTCTGGCAGAGCCGCGCCGATGCTAATCCTTTAAAGATGACACCTGTCATTAAAGGCGAGTGGACCCCTCTCTACGAAAAATTATTCAATAAAAATCTTGTCACTTATGAAACGAGCAAAAATAGTTGGGGCTTTATCAATTACGTGACCTTTCATGAGGGCAATGAAGGCGTGCTGATTGGTCAGGATAATTGGCTCTTCACTAAAGAAGAATTCGATCATCAGCCCGCTCAAAAGAAAAAAATTCTTAAAAATATGGATTACATACAAAACGTGAATAACTATTTGGAAGCTAAAAATATTGATCTGGTTGTTGTTCCTGTTCCGTCCAAGGCGCGCGTCTATAGTGACAAATTGGGTCGTTATGAATTTCCCACTTATAAAAAAGAAATTTACAGCGAGTTTATTAAGGGTCTTAATTCCAGGAAAATTAGGGCCGTCGATTTGTTAACGCCTATGCAATCCGGGCGAAACACGCAAAATATATTTTTAAAAACCGACACCCATTGGACGCCTGATGGTGCGCAGACAGCGGCCATGGCCGTTGCGGGATATCTAAAAAAGGAATCCATTTCCTTTGATAAAGTCACGTACACAACCAGCCTGGATAAAAATGAAGAACATAAGGGCGATCTGCTTCGCTATGTTCCTGTCGGCGACACCTTTGCTAGCAAAAATCTCCCCGTAGATACGCTGCCTTTATTCCAAACCGTAGAAGAGGGTGCCGCAGATGCCACCGCTGAATCTTTGTTCTCGGAAAAATCTCCTGCGGTTACTTTGGTTGGAACCAGCTACAGCGCCAATCCAAAATGGAATTTTGCAGGATTTCTCAAGGAAAATATGCAAACAGACATTCTGAACGCAGCCGATGAAGGGCTCGGCCCGTTCGAGACAATGGATAAATACCTCAGCAATGAAGCGTTCAAGAAAACGCCGCCCAAACTGGTTATCTGGGAGATTCCAGAGCGTTATCTTTCGTTCGATTATAATTTGAAAACAGATTTTCTCTCTGAGGGAGTTTAGAAATTGCGTATAAAAAGAAATATGACGGCTCTTGCTGCCGCGATTGTTTTGGGCACGATGCCCGCCCAGGCGCAGAATAATGACTGCGGCGTTGAAGAAGTGCAGGCGCTTTTCTGTCCTGCCATGAAGGACGAGGCTCTCTACGATAAAAACAACTTTGATTCCTACAAAATGCTTGTTCCGGGCAGCGGTGGCTGGATATTCCGGTCTGAAAGCGATTTTCGCAATGATTTTTCCATTCCCGATGATACGCTGGATGATCTCGAGGAATTAAGCGACGCTTTCAAGGCACATGGAACCGAATTGGTGATGCTGATTACGCCGACGCGCGCCTTGATGCATTCACAATACATTACTGATGAAGACAGGAAAAAATACGATCTCCGAAATATAGATAAAGTCTGGAAAAGTTACTGGAGTGGCATAGAATCTATCCGCAACCGCGGCATTACGGTCGTGGGTGTTGAACGCCCGGCACCCGAAACGCCGTTTTTCTACCGTAAGGACCACCACTGGAATCCCTACGGCGCGCAATTATCTGCGAAAGCGCTGGCCGCAGCGATAAAAAAACTGCCTGTCTATAAAGATATCGAAAAAATTGAATACGCGACGCGCGAAGACGGTGCTTATGATTTTTACGGCGTTTCAAAAAAGGTTTTCAAAAGAATTTGCGATACACGCCAGCCGCCTGAGCGCATCGTGAAAAAAGTAACAGAACGTAAATCAACTGCAGAGGATCAGGATGATTTATTTGGTGATTCAAAACAGCCTGAAGTCGTTCTGATGGGTACGAGTAACAGCACCATGGAACCTTCGCAGGCAAATTTTGAAGGGTTCCTCAAGGAAGAGCTCTCCGCTGACATCATGAATATGTCGGTTTCTGGCGGCGGTCTTGATACGGCTATGATTTCTTATCTGAATTCGGAAGCGTTTCAAAAAAATCCGGCCAGGATCGCTATTTGGGAAATTCCCGGCTATTACGATCTTTCCAACCATAAAAAATTCTTCCGCGAAGCCATCCCCGCGACATACGGTTCATGCGAAGGCAATCCCGTTGTTCTCGCCAAAGATAAAAAAATTGAAGAAAAGACCATGATTGCCCTCGAAAAACTGGCCAGCCGGAACATTTCAGGAAGCGATTATTATCTCAATGTGGGTTTCAGTACTCCTGTGAACGAACCGGTCACGCTGGATCTGCGCTACGTTAAAAACCGTGACAAGTACAAATTCGACCGCTCGGGACGCTATCCCAGTGACGGCCAGTTTTATGTGGCCCTGCAGGATGGAAAGAAGGAAAACCTCGAGAAGGTCGTATTAGATCTGCCGGAAGAGGCAAAAGGTAAAACCGTCAGCGTCATGATCTGTAAAAAAAATCAAAAAACGTCCCTCGGATATAATGAAATTTCCAGGGAACCTAAACAGCCGCCGGTTGTAAGTGTCGAGCACAATAAGCCAAACTTTAAAAAGGAAAAACTATGAAAAAGATTATAGCATCTTGCAGCATTATGATTTTAGGCGCGGTGACCATGCCAGCGTTTGCGCAGGACCAGGGGCTTTATGATCCGCTGCCGCCCGAAGGCTCCGCTTTTGTAAGGTTCTTGAGTGAATCCCCTGAGAGCGGCTCAAAGCAGGCCAAGGCTAATGACAAGGGCTATGACTACCTGAATTTCAAGCAGGTTTCGAGCTACTACGTCATTCCGAAGGGCGCTGTGAAGGCCTCCATCGGTTCAGCGGCAAAAGACTTTAATGCTGAATCCGGCAAATTCTACACCGTCGTTCTCAATGAAGGCGGCGCGCTGGAAGTCAAAGACGATCCGAAAAACGAGAACGAAGCCAAATCGCAGATCGTATTTTACAATCTCACAGATAAACCGGACCTCAGCCTGAAAACGGCCGACGGTAAGGTTGTAATCGTCCCGCCGCTTTCGGCCGGCGCGGTTGGTGATAAACAGATCAATCCTGTGAAGGTTTCCATTGCCATTTTCGATGGCGAAACGAAACTGAAGGATCTCGGACCTGTCTCGCTTGAGCGCGGCTCGTCCTACAGCGCGATTGCAATGAACGACAAGGATGTGGAATGGGTTCAGGCATCCACCAACACCACGCGCTAAATAATCAGGAAAGAAGGCGATTTAATAAAACTGGAAACGGAGCCTTCCGTTTCCGGTTTTTATTAGGTCAGTTATAGACAGGGCAAAATGGTTTTTTCATCGCTCATATTTCTTTTCCTGTTCCTGCCGCTATTTCTGGCGGTTTATTACATCGTTCCGAAATCATGGCGCTCGCCCGTTATTCTCGTCGGCGGGTGCATTTTTTATGCTTGGTGGCGCGTTGATTTTCTCTTGCTCATCATGGGCGTCACGTTCTGGAACTACGTCATAGCCGACCGTATCGTGAAGAATGACGCCGAGATTGGCCGTCGCCGCTGGATGCAACTCGGCGTCGCGGGAAATCTTGTAACGCTGGGTATTTTCAAATATTTGAATTTCGGTGTCGACAGCCTGAACGCAGCGTTGGAAGCCTCCGGCATGAACACGATCGAGGCGCTGAAATTCATCCTGCCGATCGGCATTTCCTTTCACATTTTCCAGTGCATCAGCTTTCTTATCGATATTTACCGCGGTGAGGCGCACCCGCCGAAAAAACTACGCGATTTTTTGGCCTTTATGACACTCTTCCCTCAGCTCATTGCCGGCCCGGTCCTTCGCTATAAAGACCTTGAAGATCAGTTCACCAGCCGCACGCACACTCCCGAAAAATTTGCGGAAGGCGCCTACCGCTTTATGACGGGCTTTGCCAAAAAAGTTCTTATTGCCGACACGGTTGCGCCGCTCGTTGACAAAACTTTCGCGCTGGAAGACCCGACCATGGCCGATGCGTGGCTGGGCGCCCTCGCTTACACCGTTCAGCTTTACTTTGATTTCTCCGGCTACAGCGACATGGCCATCGGACTCGGATTAATGATGGGCTTCCGCTTCATGGAGAACTTCAACTTCCCCTATATAAGCCGCTCCATAACCGAATTCTGGCGGCGCTGGCACATCAGCCTTTCGACATGGCTACGCGATTACCTTTATATTCCGCTCGGCGGCAACCGGAAGGGTACGCGCCGCACCTATATCAATCTTTTTTTGACGATGCTGCTCGGCGGCTTGTGGCACGGTGCCAACTGGACATTCATCATCTGGGGCGCATGGCATGGCGGTATTTTAGCGATAGAGCGCTTTGTAAACTCTCTTAAAACAGAGAGCAGGCAAGTTATTGAACCGGTTAAAGATCTCGCCTTGATGGTTTTCACGTTCTTCCTTGTCATCATGGGCTGGGTGATGTTCCGCGCGGAAAACGTCACTCAGGCCCTGAAATTCTATAAATCGATGTTTGCAGGTGCCACAGCCGGCCTCAGCGAGGAAATCAGCTGGCAGGTCACGGGCGCCGCCACGACCGCGTTAATCGTTGGCTACATCCTGATTTTCGGTATGCCGCTGTTGGAAAAGAAGTTAAATTTTAACATTAAGGAAACGCGCAATGTATGGATCCACAGCGGCGCAATCGGTTTGTTTGTAATAGCGGTGATGAAGCTGGGCGCGCAGAGCTACTCGCCGTTCCTGTACTTCCAGTTTTAACTACATGCTTTCGTCGGCTGGCGTATGATCTTTGGGCAAGGCACAGATCTGCATCGAAACATCCACGGCCTTGATTTTCTCGGGAAGCGTTATCCGGACTTTGTTCAGTTCGGCATTCTTATCCATTTCAGGAAAAAGAGTATAAAACTCGCCGTCGGCAGGGTAACGCGGCGAGCGATCAAACTTCACAATTTTTGTCAGCCCCTCCGCGCCGTTTTTATAATGAAATTTGACTTTAAAATCATCTTTCATCGGCTTTGCAAAGGAAAGATGCAGATATAAATTCTTATTGCTTTCCAGCGTGGCTTGTCGCGGATCCTGCCCGGCAGGGAACGAGCCGTAAAGACCGCCATCCTGTGATGCATAAAGTGCGTTATTATCGGTTACATTTTTAAAATCACCTTTGGCCAGCGCAAGATCGCGGCATTCGCCATAGGCGGCAGGAATAGCCTGGCTGAATACATTTGTGTCCATGATATCGAGATTGTAATAACCCGGAATTTCCCAGATGACGATTTTAGGTTTTCCGTTTTTGTAATGAGCGGAATTCATATAGGAAACAATGCTTGTATCAATACCTGCACCGCTGTAAGCGAGATTCATCACATCAGCTGAAAGATATTCTTTCAGAAATCCTTCAAAATTGGCCTGTGAAGAATCGCTAACACTGTTGCTGGTACCGAGAAGAACGACCTGAGGCTCGCTATTCTCGCCGAAAAGCGATTGTTCGTTCGCTGTGGCATTTGTTGGAACTGTTTCATAATTCTGAGCCATTTCTGCAGGAACGCTCGTTCCGCATATTTTTTTAAACGCGCTATTATAGGAGCTTTTGTATTTTTTCGGCTCCTCGGCCTTGGTGATATAGCTGATTTTTGGAATTTGGCTGTAGACGGGCAGGGTTTTAATTTCCTTTGCAGCCTTCTGCGCGGCGATCCGCGCGCCATCAGAACTCCAATGGTGATTACGCATATAGAAAAATTTGCCGTTCACTTCGTCGCGGTCAATTCCAACGATATCGATACCGGCGTTTTTTGCGTTGCTTATAAACGCTTCATAGGCATCCCATGATGCTTGCAGTTTATCATCGCCATATAGTTTTTGATCGGCGGGCAGAAGCTCATTGGCATGAATCATGCCGCGCACCGGCGGCATGACAATAACCAGTTCTGCATTGTGGGCACGCATGGCCTCTTGCAGCGCTAAAAGCCTGTCCCGGGTGGCCTCGCTGATGGTCCAGTTGTTACGAAAATCGTTTTTTGTACGGAATATCCAGCCATCCTGGCCGGGAATGAGGGTAGCGTAAGTCTGCGCGCCCTTATCCTTATAGGCCTGCTCATTAGCCATATCAGGGCAGAAAGCATTGCTCAGCTCATTTTGAGAAGGCTTTGGCGCTGTCAGCCAAAAGGCAGCCGCTGTGCCCGTGCCTGTTAAGGCAAAAATCGCAGCGCCAGTCAAAATTTTCTTTAAAGTTGAAGTTCGTTTCACCCGTGTGATCCTGTAATTAAAAAAGTTTGGAAATTCATAGCTTTTGAAGGCCTTTTCTAATGGTCGGCGAGGTCGGAAAGTTCCGATTATATGAAAAATAAATCCCGGGAGGCCGTTTATCTCATTATTCTCTTGAAACCACTGGTATAAAGTTTTTAGGTGGCGTCCATGCAGGAGCAGAGATAATGCCTGAACAAATGGACATTCTTGTTGTCGCCGGGGCACGGCCAAATTTTATGAAAATTGCCCCGATCCTGAGAGCGATGGCATCCAGCAAGATTCTGCGCGGACGCCTGATCCATACAGGCCAGCATCACGATGATGCCATGTCGGGAAGTTTTTTCCGTGAACTAGACATTCCGGAGCCCGAGGAAAATCTGGGCGTAGGAAGTGCCGCGCGCGAAGTGCAGATTGCTGAAATCATGCAGCGGTTTGAACAGACCGTCGAGAAAATTGCCCCAAGGGCGGTGCTGGTCGTAGGCGATGTCAATTCAACGCTTGCTTGCGCGCAGGTGGCGGCAAAGAAAAAAATTCCTGTCATCCATGTCGAAGCCGGTCTGCGCAGTTTCGATCAGGCGATGCCTGAAGAAATAAATCGTGTTCTAACCGACAAAATTTCGGATTTTTTATTTACAACCGAACGAGAAGCCGATGAAAATCTTGTCAAAGAAGGAATTGCTCGGGAGAAAATTCATTTTGTTGGCAACGTTATGGTCGATTGTCTGGAGCATAATCTTGCGCGTGCTGTCAGCCCCGCAGGAACATTTGCTACGCAGGATATAAAAGTATCACCTTCAAATTTTGCGCTTCTCACATTACACCGGCCATCCAATGTTGACGATCCGGCTACGCTTAAAGGCTTGCTAGGTGCCTTGCATGAAATTGGCGAGCGAATGCCAGTTATATTCCCCGCCCATCCGCGTACAAAAAAAGCGATCACGCGCTTTTCACTCGATCATTATTTCAATGACACCCGGATCTTCCTTGTTCCCCCGCAATCCTATCTGTCGATGCTCGGGCTTATGAAAGAAGCCAAAATTGTTATGACTGATTCCGGCGGTCTCCAGGAAGAAACTACGGCTCTTGGCGTTCCCTGCTTTACGCTGCGTGAAAATACAGAGCGTTGGGTTACCGTCAATGAGGGTACTAACACTATGGTTGGGACCTCGCCTCAAGCCTTGCTCTCGGCGTTCGAAAAGTTTATGAAAGGGGACACCAAAAAGGGCGCTCGCCCGGAATTATGGGATGGCAATGCCAGCCACAGAATTGTGTCGATACTCGAACAAAAATTATCGGAATATTAGAAATGTCAGCAGTTAAGAAATACCTGCACAATCCGCTTTTACAATGGCTTTTCATTCTCCTTTTTTTAATAGCCATTCGTGGTTCGGAAGGATTGGGCGAGCCGGTCAGCATCGATGTGAATGACACGATTGTTTTTTCTGAAATTCTGTCTAACCCCTCATTTCCGCCTGAATCAATCAGCGCCCAATTCATTCAGTCGACAAAAGACATGGGGCTTGCGGTATTTCCCGGCAAGGTAATGCATGACGCTGGAATTCCGCCGCAATCCCAGTTTGTAATTCTGTACGTCATACAAATGGCCGTATTATCGCTTGGGCTTCTAATCTTTTTTTCCGCTTTCGATCGAAGCCCCGGATTTATTTTCCTGGCGGTCCTGATCGCATATCTGTCCGCATTCACGGGCTTCGGTCGTTATCTTGCTATTGCAGCCGGCTTCAAAATCGTCAGTTCCGGAATGGCGCTAGCCGTGGGTTTTATGGTTCTCGGCCTCCACCTGCAGGGAAAACGTTATGCGGCGGCGATAGCCGCTTCTCTGCTCGCCGCTTACCATCCGACGCACGGCTTTGTTTTGCTTTCTATGTTGGGAGCGCACGCGCTTTGGGAAACATATACGCGTAAACAAACAATTGAACAGTTATTCAAACTTGGCGCCGTCACACTTGCCGCGCTTTTACCTTTTATATGGTTTGTTCTTCTCAGATTGCCTGTGAAATCTGATTTCGATCACACCGCCTGGTGGTCCTATGTTTTCAACAAATCAAGCAATCTGACTCCTTTGCAGGATGGGTTGCTGGTTGTAGTTGCCATTATGGCGGCACTTATATGCGGGCTTGTCGCTCTGCGGGCGAGGGCGCGTGTGGGCGGTTCTGAAATCAGCGCGCGTGCGTCGACGGTAATCATCGTAACAATGATCTTGTGGCTCGTACAGATATTAGCATCAGAAGTTTTCCGCTCCATTCCCTTGACTCAATTGGCGCTTACCCGTTCCACCCCTTATGCCGTGCTTATTTTAACGGCCCTCCTCGCAGAGCACGCCTATCACGCATTTATTAAAGGCAGCGACAAAGACAAGCTTACCGGCTTGCTGTTAATTCTCGGATCAATGGGGGCGGCGCTGTCCTCGAAGCTGCCATTGCTTGGTATTCCGACGAATATAGAGCCTCTGATTGATCTCGATATTTTTTATCAGGACCAGATTGTAAATCACGCCAGCCTTGCTCTTATTGTTGCCGCGCTTGCATGGTGGATGTGGCAGCCGTTTTTGTCGGAGAAAGAACGACAGAAGTGGACTAGAGTCCTTATTGCCGCGACAGTCTTTTCAATTGTGTTTTTCGGTCTTCGCACATGGTCTCTGGCTGTGGGCTTGATTTTGATTATGGATAGGAAACCTGCATGGGTCTCAAAAATTCAGACGACCCATATTTTTATCTACGGCTTGTTGGTGATAGGTACAATCTTCATGCTTCTGACACGGAATCCCTGGAAGTTTGATCGCATTGAAAAAGTAAACGATGTGGTAATGACAGTGAAAGAACATGTTCCCCAGGACGGTATGATTCTTGTTCTTCCGTTTCGTAATTCCATGGGTGAATTTATTTTGCCTGAACGCGCAACGTTTCTTGGCTGGGGCGAAAGTCAGTATCTTTTTTACGATCCGCCGCTCGCCGAAGAAGTCTGGAAGCGCGCGGCTTTATTGGGGGTTCAACCTACCGATAGCGACCCGTCTTGCGCGGCGTGGCTTTGGAAAACCATGTGCCGCCGCCAGCTTTTCTCGACCGAGGCTGGAGAAAACAATAAAATCTGGCGGCAGAACATAGAGGAAATACGCAAGATCGCACCGTCACTGTCCCATGTTCTGATGCCGGAACAAATGATCTGTGAGGGTGATGAGGTTATCGCGCGCACCAGTGGTCTTGCGTTGGTGCCTGTTAAGGGAGTGACGCGGTGTGCGGGATAGCTGGATTTTCCGGCTTTAAGGGCGATTCCGCCAGCATAATTGCGCGCATGGTTGGCAGCCTCGTTCACCGCGGTCCCGACGATGAGGGTGTTTTGGTTGCCGGAAGCGCGGCTGTCGGTATGCGCCGCCTCTCGATCATCGATGTCGCGCACGGCAAGCAGCCCATTGCAACGCAGGACGGAAATTTATCGGTTGTCTTTAACGGTGAAATTTACAATCACGCCGATATCCGCCGCGAGCTTGAAGCGCTCGGCTGTGTTTTTCAAACGCAGTCCGACACCGAAGTTGTCCTGCAGGGATATAAAATATGGGGCGCCGATTGCCTTTCGCGGTTGCGTGGCATGTTTGCGTTTGCAATTTATGACCGGCGTGATGAGAGCCTTTTTATCGCGCGCGATCGCATCGGGATAAAACCCCTTTATTACGCCTCTTTAAATGGCCAGCTAATTTTTGCTTCGGAAATAAAATCCCTTCTGCAGCATCCCGATCTCCCGCGCGAAGTTAACCCTGCCGCAGTCGATGAATATTTGTCGCTGCGTTATGTGCCCGGTCCTCAGACTTTATTCAACCACATTAAAAAATTCCCTCCAGCACATTTCATGGTGTGGCGCAAAGGCAGAGGCGATTTCAAGCGTTACTGGACTCCGGATAATCGCCCCGCATGGAACGGTAGCAAGTCGGAAGCGCAGGAAGCTTTCGACCATGCTTTCGATGAGGCCACCCGCATTCACATGCTCAGTGAACGCCCGGTAGGAGCGTTTTTATCAGGCGGCCTCGACTCCACAGCCATCGTCGCGTCTCTGTCAAAGCAATTTCCTCAGCAACTGAAAACATTCTCCGTGGGCTTCGGCTGGGAAGGAGACGAATTATCGGCTGCCGCGGCGTCGGCAAAACTTCTGGACTGCGATCATCATGAAATAATCTGCCGCGCCGAAGATACCTCTCTGCTCGGCAAAATAGTCTGGAACCTGGACGAGCCGATCGGTGATGGCATTGTCCTGCCCATGTATCTTCTTTCGAAGCTGGCTGCCGAAAAAGTCACGGTCGTTCAGAGCGGCGAGGGGGCCGACGAAATCCTCGGCGGTTATTTCATGCACCGCGTCATGAAATGGGCGTCATCCTATTCCCGCTATGTGCCGCGATTGGTTCAGTCAGGCGCAATCATGCCGCTGGTCAGCGCCATGCCGGAATCTCTTCTGAACCACGCCTTTGATTATCCCGGCGATCTGGGTGAGGCAGGAAAAAAACGCCTTGTCGAATTTTTATCTGTTCTTGGCCGTAATTCCACCGCTGAGCAATATCGCTTCCTGATTTCACTTTTCAGCGAAACCGATAAACGCGTTTTCTACACGTCTGAATTCCAGGCGCAGCTTGACCAGCACGACAAGGCGAGGGAAGAAAGCGCATTACTCGATTTCAACAAGATGCTCTCGCTCCAGTTCGAGCATTGGCTGCCCGATGACATCCTCTGCAAGCTGGACAAAATGACCATGGCGCACTCGCTCGAGGGCCGGGTTCCGTTCATGGACCACCAATTCGTGGAGCTTGTTATGTCTATGCCGCCGGGATATAAGAGTGGCCTTAAGGGAAACAAGCTCTTATTGCGCAATTACTTAGCGAAAACCGGGGCTTCGGAAGCTGCAAAAAGAAAGAAAAAGCCTTTCTATATTCCTATAAATCAGTATCTTACCTCGGAACCGCTCAAGGGCATGGTTAATGAGCTGCTTTCAGAGGGTTCAGTTAAAAAGCGGGGCCTTTTCCGCTGGGAAGCAATCCGGGATTTACGGCAGGCCGCTGATCAGCCGGGCTTCTTATTCGGCAAGCAGATATTCTCTCTGGCGATGCTGGAACTATGGTACCGAATTTTTATCGATGAAGAACAAGGCTGGTTATGATCGGCATAGAAGAAGACAAGATGTGGACCTCGTGGCAGGAAGCGGCGCCGCGCATCTACGATAAAACCTATTACTCCGGCAATCCGCTCGTCAGCAAGGTCAACAATGCAGGCCACTGGCTGCTCGAAAAACCGTTCGGCCCGGAAACGCATTTTGATCGCGTGCTGGAAGTGGGGGCGGGAACCGGCTTCCATTTGCAACAGGTCAGGCACAAATTCAAAGAATATGTAATGACGGACATTTCAACTGATCTGCTCGATCAGGCGCGTAAACGTCATGCCGGACGCAAGGATGTAAGTTATGAAATTCAGGATGCAACAGCCCTGAAATACGCCGACAATTCGTTCGACCGCCTGATCTCGGTTTACAATCTTGAGCATCTCCCGCAGGCGCACCGCGTATTGCGTGAATGGAGCCGCGTCCTGAAACCCGGTGGTACGCTCAGCATTTCAATCCCGCTCGATGGCGGCGTGGCGTGGCGTCTGGGCCGCTACCTGACAACCCGGCGTACGTTCGCGCGTGAAGGCCTTGATCTTAATTACATTATCGCGCGGGAACACGTGAATCCTTCCTACAATCTGATTTCCCTGATCCGTCATTATTTCACGGACATCCAGGCGGTATATTTCCCGCTGCGCATTCCGATGGTCGATCTGAATCTGGTTTACAGCTGTAACATCAAGGTGAAATAAAGCCATGAAAGCAGTCCTGCAGAATTTCAAGACAGGTGATATGGCGGTCGAGGACGTTCCTCCGCCCACATTAAAGCCGGACGGCGTTTTGGTTTCGAATGTGGCTTCTCTTGTTTCGGCAGGCACTGAAAAAGCAATCATCGAGCTTGCC
>Ga0138256_10000956_pt1 | contig 30972 bp, 26 predicted proteins | sample KNB2016incub_MG_FD_105486 | JGI IMG/M metagenome (GOLD analysis project Ga0138256, IMG submission 105486) | Active sludge microbial communities from wastewater in Klosterneuburg, Austria - KNB2014incub_MG | ecosystem: Engineered > WWTP > Activated sludge > Unclassified | place: Austria... | reverse complement strand
GAATCGCGCCTCAGGCGGTGGGGAAGCCGAAAACTTAGGCCGAACGGGCCGGCGCCATGAGGGTCTCGAGACCGAGAACCTGGTGCATCTTGGCGACGAGTTCGCGCTGATCGACCGGCTTGGCGACATAGTCGGTCATGCCTAGGGCAAGGTATTTCTCGCGATCGCCGCTCATGGCGTCTGCGGTCAGAGCGATGACGGGCAGGTCGAGCCAGCGGTCGGAGGCGCGAATGCGGCGGATGGTTTCCTTGCCGTCCATGACCGGCATGTGCACGTCGAGCAGCAGGATGTCGAAATCGCCCTGGGCGAGTCTGTCGAGCGCTTCCTTGCCGTTGGTCGCCTCGGTGATCTCGCACCCCTGGGGGGCCAGGAACAGCCTGATGACCTGACGGTTGATCGCGTTGTCGTCAGTCAGCAGGACGCGCAGGCCGCGTAGGGTGCGCCGGGCGGGCTCGATAGCCTTGGAAGCAGGCGCTGTCGCCGCGGCGGGCGCAGCTTCCTGCGCCCTGAAGGTGAGCCGGAAGACCGAGCCGCGACCCTCTTCGCTGGTCACGGTCAGGTCGCCGCCCATCATGCGGGCGAGCTGGCGGGAGATGGCGAGGCCGAGACCCGAACCGCCGAATTTGCGAGTGGTGGCGCCGTCGGCCTGAGTGAAGACGTTGAACAGCTTGGCCATCGTATCGGCGTTCATGCCGATGCCGGTGTCGCTCACGTCGACTGCGACCGTGAACTTGCCCTCGCCGAGCGGCTTCGCCGAAATAGCGACTTCAACACTGCCCTGGGCGGTGAATTTTATGGCGTTAGAGAGGAGGTTCGACACGCACTGGCGCACGCGCGTCGGATCATAGCTGAGGCGCTGCGGGAAGTTGCTGTCGTAGCGCACGAAGAGTTCGAGGCCCTTGTCTTCTGCCGTCGCCTGGAAGAGCTGGCGCGTGCGCTTCATGGTGTGAAGGAAGTCGCCCGGCACGGCTGAAATCTCGAGCTTGCCGGCTTCGATCTTGGTGAGATCGAGCACGTCGTTCAGCAGCGCCATAAGCGACTTCCCACTGTCGAGAATGACGCTGACCTTTTCCTTCTGGGCGGACGTCAGATCTTCCGCTTCCAGCGCCTGCGCCATGCCGAGCACGCCGTTGAGCGGGGTGCGGATCTCGTGGCTCATGTTGGCGAGGAATTGCGACTTGCTGCTGGACGAAGTTTCGGCCGACTCCTTGGCGGCGCGCAGTTCGGCTTCAATGGTTTTCCAGGCGGTGAGATCGACGACGCTGCCGATCAGGGTGCGGCCATGAATGTCGTTCGCCGCGATCACCTGCGCCCGCAGCTGGACCCAGCGCCAGCCGCCGACGGCCGTGCGCACCTGAAGCTCCTGCTTCCAACCATCCTTCTGACCGCTTTTCACCTCAGCGAAGGATTGGAAAACGGATTGGGCGTCGTTCGGATGCACCATGTCGCGCATCGCCATGACGTCGCGCTTTGCCGGGGTGTAGCCGAGGGAATTCGCAAGACCTGCATTTGCCTTGTAGGTCATGGCTTCCAGATCGACCTCGAAATAGCCATCGCCAGTGCTCTGCATGGCGAACTGGAGACGCTCCTTGATGGAGGATGATTCAGCCAGAGCCTTTCGCAGCTCGACAAAATTGCGGCTGGAGTACAGGGCGGACTCGCCAATGCTTGCGACCATCGAAAAGGCCGAGATCGAACAGGCGATCGCGACCCAGGCAGGAAACTCGACCCAGGCGGCGTAGATGATGAAGACCATCATCGGCGCCGTGCAGACCGCCAGCACGCGGAGCAGCACTTTCAACTCGCCGCGCCCCGAAAAGATGATGTGGATCGCCCAGGAGGCCGGAACGGTGATCGCAACCACCCAGGCCGATCTCGTGCCTGTCATCCAGATTGCGATAGCGCTGCTCATCCAGAGCGAAACGAGCACCAGCTGAAGCAGGTTGAAGCGCCTTTCGGCGCGCGCATCACCGGCTGTTCTGCGAACCGCATTGACGACGAGGGCCAGCAGCAGGGCGATGGCAGTCGCCGCAAAAATCACGCCCCATGCGGCGTTGAAGAAATAGCTGACAATCACGCCGTGAACGATGGCGAGGACGGCGCCAAACATCGTGGCGCCGTTGATCAGCAGTTTCCAGGCCGGGCCATGACTTTTCCCGCCAGAACCGACTGCGGTCTGCGTTGCGTCCATTTCCGTCCCCACGCACGTACGGTAGACCAATGATCGGGGGGATTGATTAAATTCCGGTGGAGCAGCCGTAAGTTATCCTTGGAAATTCGCGCTTGCGATTAATGGTAGCCGCCAAAACTGGCCGTAAATCTGGCAGGTCGCGAGGAGGGCTGTTAGGGATTGGGGCAGGAGACCCTACATGCCCGTTCGCCGCCCTATCGACGCGTCCAGCCACGTCTATCTCATCGACGCGTCGGGCTTCATTTTCCGCGCCTATCACGCCCTGCCCCAGCTGACGCGGAAGTCGGACGGCCTGCCTGTGGGCGCGATTTCGGGCTTCTGCAACATGCTGTGGAAGGTGCTCGAAGACCTCAAGGCGGGCGACCAACCGACACACTTTGCCTGCATCTTTGATGCAGGCCAGCACACGTTTCGGAACGATCTGTACGATCAATACAAGGCGCATCGCCCCGATCCGCCGGAAGATCTGATCCCACAATTCCCGCTGGTGCGTCGCGCCGCGATCGCCTTCGGCCAGCCGGCGCTGGAGATGAAAGGCTTCGAGGCCGACGACCTGATCGCCACCTATTCGCGGCAGGCGGCCGCCAAGGGCGCGCGCGTCTCTATCGTGTCCGCGGACAAGGACCTGATGCAGCTGATCAACGACCAGATCTGCATGCTGGACACTGTGAAAGACCGTCGCATCTGCGCGCCGGAAGTACATGAGAAATTCGGCGTAACGCCGGACAAGGTCATCGACGTGCAGGCCTTGTGCGGCGACAGCGTCGATAACGTCCCCGGCGTGCCAGGCATCGGCGTCAAAACGGCTGCGTTGTTGATCAACGAGTTCGGCGATCTGGAAACACTCCTCGCGCGCGCCGGCGAGATCAAGCAACCGAAGCGCCGCGAGTCGCTGATCGAACACGCTGACAAGGCGCGCATATCGAAAGTGTTGGTGACGTTGAAGGATGACGTTCCTCTGGACGTGCCCCTGGAAGAACTGGGCGTTTCGGACCCGGACCCTGCCCCTCTGCTCGCCTTTCTGACCGAGATGGAGTTTCGCACGCTGTCAACGCGGGTTGCACAGACGCTGGGCTCGGAAGGGGGGGGGCCGCCTTCGTCCTCCGCTGGCGGCCCGGCGCTGGCCAATGCCGTTGCGGCCGAAAGAGCTGGCGGCAAGCCGACCGCGACAGCGGCGGCCAACAATGTTCCGGGGGAAAGCTTTGAGTCGGTCGCGCCGCAAGCCGCGCCTTTCGATCTCGACGCCTATGAAACTGTCGTCGAACCCTATCGCCTCGCCGTCTGGATCGAAGAGGCAAAGGCGCAGGGCTATGTCGCGGTCGACACCGAGACGGACGGGCTCAATCCAGTGAGCGCGAACCTTGTCGGCGTGTCGCTGGCGCTGGCGCCGGGCAAGGCGTGTTACATTCCGCTCGGCCACGGAGCGGGCAAGACCGACCTGCTCTCGGGCGAAAAGCCAAAGCAGATCGAGATGGCGACAGCGGTGCAGATGCTGAAGCCATTGCTGGAAGATCCCTCGGTTCTGAAAATCGGCCAGAACATCAAGTACGACATTTCGGTCTTCTGCGCGCACGACATTCGCGTCGCGCCGATCGACGACACCATGCTGCTGTCCTTCGTGCTGGAAGCTGGCCAGCACAATCACGGCATGGATGAATTATCCGAACTTCATCTCGGTCACACGCCGATCCCAATCAAGGAGTTGATCGGCACGGGCAAGACGCAGATCACCTTCGACCAGGCGCCGCTGGACAAGGCGACGCGCTATGCCGCCGAAGACGCCGATGTCACGCTTCGCTTGTGGGAACGGCTGAAGCCAAGGATATCGCGCGAGAAGGTCGCCACGATCTATGAGACGCAGGATCGCCCGCTGATCCCCGTCGTCGCCGACATGGAGCGCGCGGGCGTTCTGATCGATCGCGACAAGCTTTCCAAACTCTCGGGCGAGTTCGCGCAGCGCATGGGCGCGCTGGAAGCCGAAGCGCAGGAACTGGCTGGCCAGTCTTTCAATCTCGGCAGTCCGAAGCAGATCGGCGAAATCCTGTTCGACAAGATGGGCCTTGCCGACGTGGCGGGCGCCAAGAAGACCAAGACCGGCGCATGGGCGACGGGCGCGGACACGCTGGAAGATCTGGCTGCTTACGGCCACCCGTTGCCGAAAGTCCTGCTCGATTGGCGCATGCTGTCAAAGCTGCGCTCGACCTACACCGAGACGCTGCGGGATGCGATCGATGCGAAGACAGGACGCGTGCATACGTCCTATTCGCTGGCCGGCGCGCAGACAGGACGGCTCGCGTCCACTGATCCCAACCTGCAGAACATCCCCATCCGAACCGAAGAAGGCCGCAAGATCCGTGAGGCGTTCATCGCGGCGCCCGGCAACGTCCTCGTCTCCGCGGACTATTCACAGATCGAGCTGCGCCTGCTGGCGCATGTCGCCGACATTCCCTCATTGCGCAACGCCTTCCAGGAGGGCATCGACATTCACGCGATGACCGCGTCGGAAATGTTCAACGTGCCGGTGAAGGGCATGGACCCGATGATCCGGCGGCGCGCGAAGGCGATCAATTTCGGCATCATCTACGGCATTTCGGGCTTTGGCCTTGCTCGGCAACTCTCGATCCCGCGCGAGGAGGCGGGCGCCTATATCAAGAAGTACTTCCAGAAATTCCCTGGCATCCAGGATTACATGGAAAAGTACCGCGCATTTGGCCGCGAGCACGGCTATGTCTCCACCATCTTCGGGCGCAAGGTGTGGCTGCCGCAGATCAAATCGCCCAACGGAGCGGAGCGCTCGTTCGGCGAACGGCAGGCGATCAACGCGCCGCTGCAGGGGTCGGCGGCGGACATCATCAAGCGGGCGATGATCCGCATGCCCGGCGCGCTGCAAGCGGCGGGACTCAAGGCGAAGATGCTGCTTCAGGTGCACGACGAACTCGTCTTCGAAGCGCCCGAGAAGGAAGCAAAGAAGCTGATCGAGGTGGCGACCAACACGATGGCGCGCGCCACACTGCCCGTGCTGGAACTCAACGTGCCGCTGGTCGTCGAGGCGCACGCCGCCAAGACCTGGGCGGAGGCGCACTAGCCGCGGGGCAGCGCATCGGTCAGCGGAACTTGTAGTCTTTCAGCTTCTCGGTGGCGGTATCGTGCCCGGCCTTTTCGGCCTTTTCGAACCACTCTCTGGCGGCGGCGCGATCCTTAGGGCCGCCAATTCCTTCGGCCAGCATCTCCCCGAGGTGGATCATCGCCGAGGTTTCCCCTTTTTTCGCGGCGCGCTCATAGTGATAACGCGCGCGAGGATAATCGGTCTTGCCGCCCCAATCCCCGAGCTTGGCGTTGTAGGCAAAGCCGGCCATGTAGTCGCCCTGGGCATAGCCCGCCTCGCCAGCCTTGATGTACCAGGAGATGGACGCAACGGGGTCTTTAGGACCTCCGTGGCCGAAGCGATCCATCTGCCCGAGGCTACACATGGCCTCTCCGGAACCGTCAGCGGCGGCGCTCTTGTACCAAAGGCGCGCGGTGGCGGGTTCCGCCGGCCAATAGCCGCCGAGCCCCTTCCGTAGAAAATGGCCGTAGGCGACCTTCGCATCGGTGTCGCCGGTTCTTGCCGCCTGCTTGTAAAGGTCGTGCGCATTGTCCCACGGAATGTTCCAGCCGGCTTTTCTGGCATGCGCCATGTCGCTGGCCTTGTCCGCCAACTCCTGAGCGCGCTTCAGCATATCGGCGACGTTCAGCGCTGGCGCCGGAGGTGGGGCGGGCGGGGCAGACGTCACTGGGGCGGGAACCGGCGGCGCAGCCTCAGTTGCAGTCTTCGCCGGCGCCGGTGGCGCTGGCTTGGGAGTCGTCAGTGCGGTCAGCAAGGCTGCGCGATATTCCCCAACCGATTGGGGCCGCGAGCGCGCATGGTCAGAGAGTCCTCTCTCGATAAGCATATCGATGGCTTGGGGAACGTCCGCCCGGCTACGGCTCGGAGGCTGCCAATGTCTCTGCGGCACCACCCCGACAAGCAGTTCATAGAACATGACCGACAGCGAATAGAGATCCGCCGAAGCGCGCGCGGTATCAGGCGTGGTGAGCTGCTCGGGCGCCATATAGAAAGGCGTACCCATCATCGACGCTTCGCTGGCTTGCGGTCCGTCCGCTCGCGCCAAACCGAAATCGAGGATTTTCAGGCGCATGGCGCCTTCGCCGGGTTCGGACAGAAGAAATATGTTCTCCGGCTTCAGGTCGCGGTGAACGACGCCCTGAGCGTGCGCAGCGTCAAGCCCATCAAGGATGGCCATGATGATCGCGCTGGCGGCTGGAACGGGGCAATCCACGCCGCGGCTGTTCTGCGAGCGCAACCACCGCCGCAGCGGCTGCCCTTCCAGAAACTCCATCACCATGTAGACCTGCTCGCCCGCCGATCCGACATCGTGAACTGCTACGACGTTGGCGTGCCGGATATTGCGGGCCAAGATAGTTTCGCGCACCAGGCGCTTGCGCGCCTCCGGCGTTGGGGCCAATCCGGCGCGCAGCACTTTGAGCGCGACAGCCTCTTCGCTCGTTTCGTCAATGGCCCGGTAGATGGCGCCGGCCCCGCCCTCGCCGATCGCCGCCTCGATCTTGTAGCGCCCGGCGAAGACCTGACCGGGCTGCAGCGGTTTCTGCTCAGCCGGCGCCGCGGGGGAATCAAGCGGTAGTGTCCGCAGGCCGGACAGATCGATCGGAGGCTTGGTCGGGTCCGTCATCTGCGATCTTCCGGCACGCTTGAACGCCTGCATGTTAGCTCAGGCGCTTCTGAAATCCACTGCGCTGGTCTGCCCCTCGCGCAGCGCACTGGCCGCCGGATGCGGCGTCGCCGCCGCTGTAGAATGAAGATGTAGTGGAATCTCCGCAATTTCTGCTGTTTTTCCGGTCGCTTCCTTAAATCGTATTGGCTAGACAGGCCCTCCCGTTTTCGAGGGACGTCATGGCCAAAAAGCCCGCAAAGAAACCAGCCGCCAAACCGCCCGCACCTGCGCGAAAGCCCGGCTCGAAGCTGGACCCGGCGACAATCGCACCGTTCTCGCACGCCAGGGGGGATAACGACGCCCAGATGGCGGCGGCATCCTACAAGCTGGCTGCACTGGACCAGGATTGGCTGCTCAGCGATTCCATGCGCGGCGTTCGCTTCATGCTGGAATACGCCAAGGTTGAAGAAGCGCTTGATCGCTGGGGCGTGCGCTCGACGATCGTGGTATTCGGCTCGGCGCGCTTCTCGCCGCAGGGCCGGCCGGAGCACAAGCGCTGGTACAATGACGCGCGGTCGTTTGCGCGGATTGCCTCCGAGCGTGGCGGCGCCCTGCTTTCCGAGCGCAGCCCGCGCGACAATGTCATCGCCACGGGCGGCGGACCCGGCATCATGGAAGCCGCCAACCGCGGCGCTCAGGATGCGGGCGCGCCCAGCATCGGCTATAACATCACCCTGCCGATGGAACAGGAGCCGAACGCCTACTCGACGCCGGACCTGACCTTCCGCTTCCACTATTTCGCCATGCGCAAGATGCACTTCGCCATGCGCGCCAATGCACTTGTCGTGTTTCCCGGCGGGATGGGCACGATGGACGAGCTGTTCGAACTGCTCGCGCTACGCCAGACCGACAAGGCGCCGCCGATACCGATCGTGCTCTACGGCCAGAAATTCTGGGACGAGGTCATCAACTTCGACGCGATGGTGAAACACGGCGTCATCTCGGAACCGGACGAAGCGCTGTTCACCTTTGCCGAGACACCCGAGCAGGCCTGGGAGCAATGCGTCGATGGCGGAGTGCTGACGCGCTGGCTGCAGGAGCAGCACACGACGTAGGCGCGCGCCTAGCGGATGCGCGCTTCCGGCGCGCGCAGGAACTCGTCCGACTGAGCCAGCAGGTAGAGCTGATTCAGCAGCGACAGCACGTTGCCAGTCACATCCTTCGGCCCGGCGCTGTCGCCCAGCGGGGTCTGCGGCGCGATGAAATACACGCGTCCGGCGTGCTCCACCCGCACAGCAAACGCGTGGTCGCCGCGCTCGTTGTAGGTCTGGAACAGGATAACGCCGCCGGCGACTGTCGGCTCTTTCTCGGTTCCGCTGCGCAGCGTCTCGCCGAGGAAATAGATCATGTCGTCGAAGGACCGCGTGCGGATTTTCGCCAAAGGCGCGCCTGTCGCCGAATCCATGAAGCCCCATTCGGTATCGACGGTATCGCACAACAGCAGCCGGCGGTTGAACCGGTCCGGCGCGATGACGGCTTCGTTCGGCGCTCGCGTGCGCGGATCTTCCGACAGCACCAGCTGACGGCCGGTCAGCGCCTCGACAGTGCGGATCGTCTCGGTCATCCCGCCGCCGCGATTGCCGCCGCCATCGACATTGCCTGTCGCTCCGCCCAGCGTCTCGCGCAGATAGACTGGATCGTAAGGCGAGCAGTGGCGCGCATCGAGGCTCGGCTCGGGCAGTTCGCCGAAGTCAACGCGGCCGGCCTTGGCGCGCTCGATGATCTGGACATAGCGCGCCGTGTTGGCGGCGTCCGCTGGCGAGGGAACCGCGGAGAATTCGTCGCCATCGATATACCAGGGCTGCGCCTCTCCTTCGAAGGTGACCGCATCGACGAACAGCCACATCAGCGTCTCGCGCGGCCATCCCGCGAGCCAGTAGTTCTCAAGCTGCTCCGGCTGTATCGGCTTTAGCAGGCCTTGCGTCTTGTCGTTGTTGGAGAACGGGTTCACCGAATACTCGGCATTGGCGGACTCGTTGCGCGAGACGTTGGCGGACGAGCCGACGAACGGTGAATTCGCATTGCCCAGCCCGAGCGGCGAGAAACTGGCCGAGCCGTTGAGCGACAGCGTCGGGTTCGACTTGATGCCTGAGAGCGTCGTGTAATTGGTCGGCCAACGATCACGCGCGCGCAGCACGTTCATGGCGATGATCGACGTCATCGCGCGCGTGTGCGCATCGTTCAGCGTCGCCGCATTGCCTTCGATGTTTTCGGCGACACCTGAAGCGCCCAGATTTCCAATCGACGCACAGCCTTGCAGGCTCAGCGCGCCGAGAGCGGCACCAAACATGAGTTTGAATGACATTCGGCAGCGTTCCCCTGAAATCCGCGCAGACCCCTCAACTCGCAGCAAGGAGCTCGCGGGCCCTTATCGTCAAGCTGATACAAGCTTGAGGAGAGCAGACGCAGACATATCCTGCCATCCCTGTAAGCGGGATCGGATGGGGAAACGGGTCAGCCAAAGAAGCCTATTTCGCCTGCAACGCGTAGAAGCCGGCCAGTTCGAGCTTCACTACGACATCCTTCGGGCTGTCATTCTTGAGATACCAGCCGTGGATGCCGTCCCAAGGGGCGGTGAAGACGCCGCCCTGCGGCGAGCCTCCAGTCTTGGAATAGAACATGAGGTCGCCCGCGCCGCTGGCGTCCTTCTCGGTGTGGCCGTGGAACTCGACCTCCATCATGCCCGGATGTGCGAGCGTTCCGTAGCTGATATTATAGACGACCCCCTGCCCCTTCTTCATGTCGAGCTTGTACTCGAGGTCCTCGCCTGCCTTCACGGGGATATCGATGACGTCCGTCCGCCACTTGCCCTCGCCCTGGATCGCAACGACGCCATCGCGCAGCGGATATTCGCGCCAGCCATTCACGGCCTCGGGAATCGCCGCAGTCACTGGCATGGCGGCGGTCTGGCTGGCCATGGATTCCGCGGTCTCAGGTTTGGCCGTGACATGCTGCTCACTGCAGCCTCCTGCCAGAACAAGGACTGCGCCTGCGGCGGCTGCAAAGAGGCGGCTCATGGATACTCCTGAAAGCGCTGCGGTTATCCAAACGACTGACACAGTGCTGGCCGTCAAATGCCAAATCCGTGACGTCTCAGCGCCAAGCGGCAATGACACACGTGTTAGAAAAACACGATGCTGGGTCGCTTGACGCCATTTCCTTGACACCGTCTAGTCCGCGGCGATTGCACCTGATCGTGCGATCGCAAACGGAGATCAACAATGACCCGCCTTTCCTCCCTCATCGTCCTTTCAGCCGCCGCCCTCGCGCTTGCCGCCCCGGCTTTTGCGAAAATGACGGTCCAGTCCGCCGAAGGACTTTGCAAGACCGAAATCAAGAAGAAACAGCCCGACCTGCAATTCCTGAAAGTCGACAAGGATCTGACCCGAGCCACCGGCGCGGCTTTCATCTACACGTTCAAAATCAAGAACGCCGACGACACACCGGGCAAGCTGGTCTGCACGGTTGACCGCGGCGCTGACACAGTGTCCTCGATCGTTCCAGCCGCGAGCTAGCCCGCGTTTCTGGACGGGCCGCGATACCGCCGCCCGTCCCCTCGCTCTTGGGATATCACTCTAGCAGGCGCCTTCCGCAGCGCTGCGGATGACTTTACTTTACGTCATAAACCATCAGCAGCGTGCGCTGGCTCGCTGAAAAATTGTCGTCCGAGACGATGAACAGCCGCACGCGCCCATCGGGCATCTGTCGTGCGGCGATCCCTTCGAAATTGTCGATTGTCACCAGCAGGTTCATCTCCGCCAGAACGCGGGAGGATTTGACGCTGAACTGCCAACGTGAGCGCTCGTCGATCTCGCTGATCACCCGCGCGGGCAGGTTGGACTGGTCGAGGCGTCGCGCGAGCACCGTTTCCACAATGGTGATCGCATTGCCCGACAGCACGCGCGAGGAGCGGTGCAGGCTGAACACCCGGACGTCGTCGCCAGCGGGCAACTGATCGAGCCCGACCAGCTCCGGCGCATTATCGCCAATTGCCAGATCGAACCGCGCGCGGGCTTCCAGCGGTCGCGCCGAGAGTGGGCTCGCCTTGCCGATTTTCGTCTCGATGCCGGAGAGCAAAGACCAATCGTCGGTGACGGCCAGCCCTTCCACGCCCTGGTTCTCATCGACAGTCAGCTTCTGCAGCGCGAAGGCGCCAGGCAGGCTCGACCTGACCGCCGCCCCTCGCGCCGCCGCGCCACAGGCGCCGATGTCATAGGCCACGATGCGCGGGTCGCGTTCGAACGACACTAGCGCCAAACCATCACGCACGGCCAATCCCTCGGCGTCGGCTGCGCCCTTCTGGGAAAGCGGCCTGCCCGCGGAGTTTTTCAACGCGGCGATGCGCGCGGCAACGGGCGTGATCCCATCCGACGCCAGATCGATCCAAACGAATTGTCCTGTGTCGCCTACGGCCAAGAGATGTTCGTCATTGAGCAAATCGAGCCCGGAGAGTCCGCCAAAACGGGCGTCGGGGCTGGTAAGGTGAAAGCCTGCAACAAATGTCAGCGCGCCGATCGACTTGCGCGCCGGGTTCACGGGCTGCAGCGCGACTGGACTGGTTTTCAAGACAACGCTGTCGCCTTCGACAGCTATGCTGCCCGGTGGACATGATTTCGCACGCAGGGCGGACAGATACCAACTGAAATCACCCGGCGCGCCGGCCTTCCGCGCCATCACCGGCGGCCGCTCGTCGATCAGATTTCCGATCGGATCGCTTCCGTCCTGCGCGAATGCGGGAGAGATGGCCAGAAGCGCAAGCGCCAGCAAGCCAGGGCCGATAAGGGCGACGCGCATGGATGTGCCCTCCTGAGCCAGCTTCCTCCACGTCATGCCCCGGAGAACCGTTACGCTCAAGCGGAGAGAGCATTCTGCGTCGAACTACTTCAGCAAGTCGGAAGGAAGCATCGGCGTCGACAGGATGTGCTCATAGGCCGCCCAGCGCGCCTCGACATCGTGACCGCCCACGCGATCGACATAATTGCGGACGAGTTCTGCGCCCACGGAATAGTTGATCACATAGGATCGGTAGTCCCGGTCAAAGGCCAGCGACTGCTCGGCGACATCGCGCGGGGCGAGCTTATAGGTCTGCACCAGCGAGATCGCCTGCTCGCGCGTGATTTCGCCATCGAGATGCATCTGGGAAATCTTGAGCAGGGCGCCATCGAGCCCTGCCGTCGCCTTGCGCATCTGGTCGTAAGCTGCGGCCGTGTTCGGATCGAGGCCGGCAAGCGGATAGAGCACCTCGGCCTCGAACTTCACCTGCTCATCGTCCGGAAAGGCGAGTTCGACGCCGAAATCTCCCCCGCCCTCGTTGAGCGGCGAGGCCGGCGCATAGAGCGGCGCGACCGAATACTCCGCCCATCCCTTCGTGCGGAAATTACGTTCGTTGTAGATGCCCTGCACATGGTGGCCCGGATAACCCTCATGGCATCCGAGGATCAGCACATGGCCAATCGACAAGGGCATGTCAGTGTTGATCTCGATCTTCGAATGGTTCTCGCCCTGGTAGTAATTGTAGGCGCCCCAACTCTTGTCCTTCACCAACTCCATGCCGAAGCTTTCATTGGCCGGCAGGTTGAGATGCGCCCGCGTGCGTTTGCGGCATTCAGCGATCGCCGCCTCCATCACCGGACGGACGCGGCTTTCGGGGATGGCATAGCGCGACCGGAACGCTTCCACACGCGAGGCAAGCGATCCCTCGCCTGGCGCCAGCGCCTCGATTGTTTTCACGGCGTCGTCATAGGCCGACAGCGGTTTCAGCTGGGGCCGCAAGGCAAACAGCTTGTCCGCCTCCTCGACGAATGGCACGCGCTTGCCGTCGATCATGTCGAGCCGGAAACGCGCGCTTGAGACGTTGGCGAGCAAGACCTTTGCGCGCTGCGCCGTTTCCACGTGAGCCGAGGAATAGCGCTTCAGCATGGCTTGCAAGCGGTCGGCTTCGCGCTTCAGCTCGTCCCGCTCGCGCGGATTCTTGCGCGCCGCCTCGCGCCATTCCGGCGGACCGAAGTAGGCGTCGACATAGCCGCTCTCATGCGCGTCAATCTCCAGAACCAGCGCAACGTATTCGCGAGCCGTGTCGTCGAGACTCAAATCCGCACCCCCGCCTACGCTCGCGCAGGCAGCAAGGCTGAGCGCCACGCCTGACGCCAGCCATTGCTTCACGCGCCCGACCTCCGCCCCTTGGCGACTTCGCCAAACGTGGTTTTCTTCACCGCGCGCCCGGCGCCGACAGATGCGGATCGCCCCGCCTGGCGCTGGCGTAGTTCGGGGGATTGCGCCGCGGCCTTCGCTTTCTTCGCTTCTTCCTCGCCGAAGAGTTCGGCCAGCTTGTCGGTCATCGCGCCGCCGAGCTGCTCAGCGTCTACAATCGTCACGGCGCGGCGATACCAGCGCGTCACGTCGTGGCCGATGCCGATGGCGATCAGTTCGACAGGTGACAGCGGCCCCTCGATATGCGCGATTACTTCGCGCAGGTGTTTTTCGAGCGGATTGCCGACGTTGACGGAGAGCGTCGAGTCATCCACCGGCGCGCCGTCAGAGATCACCATCAGGATCTTGCGCTGTTCGGCGCGCGCCATCAGACGGTCGTGCGCCCACAGCAGGGCCTCGCCGTCTATGTTTTCCTTGAGCAGGCCTTCGCGCATCATCAGGCCGAGATTGCGCCGCACGCGCCGCCACGGCGCATCGGCTGACTTGTAGACGATGTGACGCAGATCGTTGAGCCGGCCTGGCGTCTGCGGCTTGCCCGCCTTGATCCAGTCCTCACGCGAAAGTCCGCCCTTCCACGCCTGCGTGGTGAAGCCGAGAATTTCCACTTTGACGCCGCAACGCTCGAGCGTACGGGCGAGAATGTCGGCGCACAGGGCCGCGACCATGATCGGCCTGCCACGCATGGAGCCGGAATTGTCGAGCAGCAGCGTAACGACCGTGTCGCGGAATTTGCTCTCGTCTTCCATTTTGAACGACAGCGGCGCGGTCGGTTCGACGATCACGCGTGTCAGACGCGCCGTATCCAGCACGCCCTCTTCGAGATCGAACATCCACGAACGGTTCTGCTGCGCCATGAGGCGGCGCTGCAGGCGGTTAGCCAGGCGCGACACCGCGCCTTGCAGACCCTGCAGCTGCGCATCGAGATAGGCGCGCAGGCGTGTCAACTCTTCCGGATCGCAGAGCGTTTCGGCCGTGGCGACCTCATCATGGATGGTGGTGAAGGCCTTGTATTCCGACTTGAACGAGTCGCTGTCGCGATAGTTAGGGCGGATCGGCGTTGCGGGCTCGTCTTCGTCGGCCTCGCTTGCCTCCATCTCGGTGTCGGCATCCAGCGACGATGAGGCTTCGATGTCGTCGCCGGGCTCGCCCTCGCCGCCTTCGCTGGAGTCCTGCTCCTGCGATTCACCTTCGCCCTCACCTTCTCCCTCACCCTCGTCGGGCGCTTCGGTCTTGGCGTCGGCTTCTTCGTCCTTCTCGCCTTCGGTGTCGTCCTCGTCTGTCTTGTTGGCCGAATCATCAGCCATGCCGAGATCACGCAGCAACTGGCGCATCACCGACGAGAAGGCTGTCTGGTCGTGCATGCTGGCCTGCGCGCGCGCCAGCGGCGCCGCGGCCTTGTCCGCAAGCTCGCCACGCCACATTGCCGCAACCTGCTCCGCCGCTGGCGGCAACTTTCGGCCGGTAAGGACTTCGCGCAGCACGAACTCCAGCGCGTCGTCCATCGGCGCGCGGCTCTTGTCCGTCACGCGCGTATAGCCGGCGCGCTCGCAGCGCTGCTGTAGCGCCGCGTCGAGATTTTCCGCCACGCCATCCATCGCCGCCGCGCCGATCGACTCGACCCGTGCGCGTTCCGCTGCCTCGAACAGGCGCCGCGCATCCTCGCGTTGCGGCATCGCACGCTGATGTTTGCGCGCATCGTGGTGGGCGACACGCATCGCCAGCGCATCGGCCTGTCCACGAGCCCGCGCTGCTGCCGCCGGCGTGAGATCTTTCGGCGGCGTGGTCAGCGTGACCTGCCCGTCCTGCACCCGACCGCCATCAACCGAGAATTCGACGGCAAGCTCAACCTGCCCCGCAATTGCGCGCGTGGCGGCGGACAAGGCGGACTTGAAGACGTCCGTGCGATCGATGGTCTTGCTCATAAGGTCCCTTCGGCTGAGGTTTAGAACGCGCGTGACGTGCTGGGAAGGGGCTCGCCACCGGCGACCTACCTCGATCTGGCCTTAAATTACGGGATGTTTCGACTGTTCGCCCTTCGCTACCGGAACGTGCCTATCAGCCGTGCGTTTGTCTCAGGACGCATCTGGAGGATCACATGACCGGCCTGAAAACAGTTCTTGCAGCGATGATTGCTGCCGCATCCCTTGCAGCCTGTGGAACGCTGACGGGCGCCGCCGTTGGCGGGGCGGCTGGCGCCGCGATCGGCAACAACACTGGTGATGGCGACGCTGAATCCGGGGCAGTGATTGGCGCGGCGGCTGGCGCAATCGCCGGCACAGTCGCAGATCACAACTAGGAATTTCGGTTTGAGGATCGTCTGCCCTTCCGAGGCATCATAGCCGAGGCTTGGCAGGCGTTCTCTCAATTCGCGGTGGAAGCGGCCGGCAAGCCAAACGCGGCCGCAATCCGCCGCGAGGCTGTTTCTGGATCGTCGATCTCTGAATCGATCACTAGATCAGCAGGAGGCATTTTCATTTCAGATCCGGCAAAGGATGGCTGAAGCTCGCGTAGCAATTCAAGGGACACGAGCTTCTTGAACTGCTTCCGGCTATCGTTGCCGATGCGCTTTTCCTGCTCGTTCCGCGAGATCACCAGACGGACGAATTTCAGCTCACCGCCTGCATCGGCAATAACCGTCCCAACGCGCTCGGGAAAATTGTCTGACACTGTCGGCTCGGGCGCGAAGGTGAAGATCAGCGACTGCCCCGCCCTCGCTGCAGTGTCGAACACGGTCATCCACATCGCTTCACGCAGGCGCACGAACTCCGGTTCGCCGAATTCGTATTTCTCCAGCAGCGCATCGACCACGAGGTGATTGTGAAACAGCGCAATGCCCGTCAGCTGCGACAGCTTCCGCGCCACAGTCAGTTTGCCCGACGCCGCGCCGCCCCAGATGAAGATGAGCTTCACCTGGCCACCGCGCTGGATTTCGATAGGGCGTCGCATGCGCCGCCAGCGATCATCGCCCGCTCCCTTACTTTCCTGATGTCTATGTAGGCGGTTCCCCGGCCGGAGCGAAACTCAGACCTTGACCAGGAAGCTCAGCACTGCCGACAACACACCCGTCAGCAAGAGCAATAGGCCACCCGCCACCAGGCAGCCGGGACCAAGCTCGCGGTTAAAATTCGACTTGCGAAAGCGGAAGACGATCAGCGCGCCAACCACAGCCATCAGCGCGCCGATCAGCAGAAGTTTCCAGTCCATGATCGCCCTCCCGGCTTGGGCCCGGAGGCTCTATAGCTGCTTTGCGGGAAAGAGCTACTTGAGCTCCTTGACCAGCACGCGCATGGCGCGGCTGCGGCCGGGGCGAAGCGCGCCGGCGAAGGTCTTGGCGCCGATGTCGGCGAAGCCCCAGCGCTCGTAAGCCGCCCTCGCCCACTCGGCATGTTCCATCACATCGAGCCATACATATTCGCAGCCCTCGGATTTCGCTTGCGCTTCGGCCGCTTCCAGCAGCTTCTTGCCGATGCCGCCGCGCCGCGCACCGGGCAGCAGGTAGATGCGCGGAATCTCGGCGCCGTTGGGCCGCTGGCTGATCGGCTCCAGCGAGCCGACGAACATCGTCAGGAAGCCGACGCCTGCGCCCTCCTGCCGTGCGATCCACACGCGCGCGTCCTCGCGCTCCAGCGTCGCCGCCATCGCCTTGGGGCCGAACGTCTTCACATGGTGAAAGAAGCCGACCGCGTCGTCCCAGTCGTCGTGATAGGCGGCAGCGTAGGCGGCGGGCCCGACAATGCCGAGGTCTGGCGCATCGCCAGCAGTTGCGCGCGAGATGACAAGATCCATGCGTACAACCTTCCGAGTCAGACGGTGCGAAGCAACCAGATGCAGGAGAAATTAGCCCTCGCCCCCACCGCCTCCGTTGTGAGGATCACGCGACCTTCACCATCGCGGCGCTTTCAGGCAGCTCTTTCGCAAATGCGCGCTGGTAGAACTCAGCAACCGCCGGTCGTTCCAGTTCGTCGCATTTGTTCACAAAGGTCATGCGGAAGGCCAGACCAATATCGCCGAAGATCAGCGTGTTCTCGCCCCAGGTAATAACGGTCCGCGGGCTCATGACGGTCGAAATGTCGCCGGCGATGAAAGCGTTCCGCGTCATGTCAGCGACGCGCACCATTTTCGAGATCGTCGCCTTGTCGAGATCCGGCACCTTGGCCGAAACGATCTCCACCTCCGCGTCGTGCGCAAGATAGTTCAGCGTTGTGACGATCGACCAGCGGTCGAGCTGGCCCTGGTTAAGCTGCTGCGTGCCGTGATAGAGGCCCGTCGTGTCGCCGAGGCCCACCGTGTTCGTCGTCGAGAACAGGCGGAAGTTCGGGTGTGGCTTCATCACGCGGTTCTGGTCGAGCAGCGTCAGCTGGCCCGACGCTTCAAGAATGCGCTGGATGACGAACATAACGTCCGGCCGGCCCGCGTCATATTCGTCGAACACGAGAGCAATCGGCCGCTGCAGCGCCCACGGCAGAATCCCTTCGCGGAACTCAGTCACCTGCTTGCCGTCCTTGAGGACGATCGCGTCCTTGCCGACGAGGTCTATCCGCGACACATGGCTGTCGAGATTGATGCGGATCAGCGGCCAGTTCAGCCGGGCTGCGACCTGCTCGATATGCGTCGACTTTCCGGTGCCGTGATACCCTTGGATCATTACGCGGCGGTTGAACTTGAAACCGGCGAGGATGGCCCGCGTGGTTTGCGGATCGAACCTGTAGGCCGGGTCGAGATCGGGCACATAGCTCGATTTCTCGGCAAAGGCGGGCACCTTCCAGTCGAGATCGATGCCGAATGTCTTTCTCGCATCGAGCTCCTTCGTGGGCGCGAGCGAGATCAGGGCGTCGGAGGCGTCAGTCACGGCCATGGGAGGAATTCTCTACTGTCCTTGCCTGCATATAGTCGGTCCAGCGGACACATTGCAACGCAACAGGTCCCGATCATGGCTGGGCTGAAAATGAAGAAGAGCCGGCGAAGCGCGACGATTTCGCGGAAATATCCCTTCCAGGCGATTGCATCCGTGCTCACCCCTCGTTTTCATAAGCGGGCCTGTACTCACAGAGGAAAACGCATATGGCCCGGGTTCTTGGCATTGGCGGCATCTTCTTTAAGTCGAAAGACCCAACCGCCCTCACCAACTGGTACCGGGACGTGATCGGCCTTCCCGTGGAGGATTGGGGCGGCGTCCTTCTGCGGCCCGAGCCGATGGCCGCTCACCCTGGCGCTGCAACCGTCTTTGCGCCCTTCAAGCAGGACACAACCTATTTCCAGCCCTCGACCAAGGATTTCATGATCAACTTCGCCGTGGACGACCTCGACGCCATCCTCGCCAACTGCGCAAAGTACGGGGTTGAAGCAAAAATCCTGCCCGAAGAGCCAAATGGCAAGTTCGCCCACATCAGCGACCCGGAAGGCACGCGGATCGAGCTCTGGCAGCCAAAACCGATGAGTTGAGCCTGTAGGCAGGCGAATCTAGGCAAGCCCGCTGGACTTCAACGCCTTGAATGCGCGGATCACCACGGTCAGACGGTGTTCCATCGAGCGGTCGCCGCCGTTGGAGTCGGGGTGGTACTGCTTCACCAGCACGCCGTAGCGCTCACGGATCGCAGGCCCCTCAGCATTGTGCGGCAGGCCCATCTCGTCGAGCGCGCGGGTTTGCAGGCGCGTGCGATCGCGCGGTCCGCCGGTCGGCCCAGCCGCGCCGCCCACATGCCCGTTGTAAAGCCAGTCTTTAGCGCCCTTCCAACCCTTGGGGTTGTTCAGCCGCTGCGCCCGGCCGGCCGCGCCAACCGCGCCGCCGCCAAAGCGCCAGGTCGGCTTGTGCCCAAAGCTCGCCGACGCCTGAAAAGCCGAGATCTCAGCTTCGGTCATGCCGTCGAAGAAATCGTAGGTCTCGTTGTATTCAGCGGCGTGGCGCTGGCAGAACCAGTGATTGTCCTCGGCCGCCACTTTCTGGCCCGGCACCTGAACCGTGCGCGCGGCAAATGGCTTCGGAGCCTTGCAGTTGCCCAGTTCGTCACAACCTTTGCGTTCGCAGCGCTGCACATAAGCTCCCGACTTCCGTCGTCCGCCCGGAGGGTTGACGCGGACATCGATGAACTTCACGCGGTAATCGCGCATATGATCTTCAGCTGCCGACATGGTTTTGATAGTGGGATGCGTTCGTTAATGCCGCAAGAATTGACAACGCGCATAGAGCGCATTCGAGCCGCCCTAACCGCTGCTTTTTCCCCCAACGAGTTGGATATAGTGGACGAGTCGCATCTGCATCACGGTCATGCTGGCGCAGCTCCTGGCGGCGAGACGCATTATGCGGTTAAGATCCGTGCGCCGGCGTTCAGCGGACTCTCTCGGTTGGCGAAACACCGCGCTATCAACGATGCGCTGAAGGCCGAGTTCGCCTCCGGCCTCCACGCCCTCCACATTGACGCGGCCTGATCCTGACCGGGGCCAATCGAAAAGCGGCCCCGCCCGAGGCGAGGCCGCTCAACCCAGGGCCGAAGTCAAGCAAAAACCAGCCCGTTTCCCGTACGTTATCTGAAATGGGCCGCGTCAGGAGCGCTATCAGGGTTGCCCCCGGATTTGGTCCGCTTCGCCACAAAATCGTTTTTACAGGATAAGCTTCATTTTGGTCGCAATGCGTATCGCGTCGATCATGTTGCGGGCGTCCAGGCGCCGCAGGATTTCGGTGACGTGGCACTCCACCGTCTTCTCGTGACGCCCCATCGCCTGGGCCACCTGCTTGTTGGAAAGCCCCTCAGAGCGCATCAACAGCACTTTGAGCTGCGTCTTTGACAGCTCGCGATTGGCGCCGACTTCCTCGTCCGCGCCCATTTCCGCCGACATTTTCAGCATCCGCGCCCCTTCATTGGCGAAGACATCAAACGCCATACGCAGCGCCGCCCGCGCCTGCGGCGTCCGCACCAGCGCCAGCCCGGCCACCATCATGATCGCGACGCCGCCTGAATCGAGCATGACGCGCTTGGTAAAGCCGTCGCGCATGTCGAAATCGCGCGCAATATTCATGACCTCGCGCCCCGCCCGGCTCATCACGACGGCGCCGGTGAGCTCGTTCCAGTATCCGTAGGTCCCGCCCCGCATGGCGCCCTGGAATACGGGATCGGTCGCATCGTATCCGCGCGCCAGATAGATCTCGTACCATTGCCGTGAGAGGTTGGAGATCGCCTTGTCGATCACCAGCGATCCCTGTTCGCGACGCAGGAAAAGGCAGGCGAATTTCGAGGCGCCGACTTCCTGGATCAGGCTTAGAAGGCTAGCTGTCAGCGCCTTGCGCGTCTGCAGCTCAGGCGCCTGCGCAGCAAAGGCGAGCATTCGCTCGGCAAGCGTCATTTGATAGAACCCAACCCAGAGTTAACCCCTAGAGATAACCTAGGCCGGTCAGGTCGATTCCGGAAGGCGTTCAGCCGCCTTTGGCTTCAGCAACAAGGAATTGCTTCAGGGGCGTGAGGTCCGCATCGCGCTGGATGTAGGCCTGACCAATTCCACGCGCGAGAATCAGGGTCAGTCGCCCATTGCGGGCTTTCTTGTCGTGCGCCATGTGCGCCAGCAATTCATCCGGCTTGTAAGGCCCCCCGCCGAGATCGCTGAGACGGGTCGCAAGGCCCAGCGCGTTGAGCAGGCGTTCCGCCCGCACCGCATCTTGTCCCGGACACACGCCAAGCTTCACCGAATAGCGCAACGCCATCGCCATGCCGGCGCCGACGCCCTCGCCGTGCAACAGGCTGGGCCGGTACTCGTTCGCACGCTCAAGCGCGTGTCCGAATGTATGCCCCAAGTTTAACAGCGCCCGCTCGGCCTGCTCTGTCTCGTCGATCGCCACGATCCGCGCCTTCGACGCGCACGACACGCGCACCGCCTCCGCCAGCGACGGCTTGTCGCCGCCGGCCAGCGCCGCAGCATTCGTCTCGAGAAAATCGAAGAACGTGGGATCGTCGATCAGCGCATACTTCGCGATCTCTGCCAGCCCCGCATAGCGCTCGCGCACCGGCAACGTATCGAGCACGTCGAGATCGGCCAGCACCAGCACGGGCTGATGAAACAGCCCCACCATGTTCTTGCCGGCGCGCGAATTGATCGCCGTCTTGCCGCCGACAGAGGAGTCCACCTGCGCAAGAAGCGTCGTGGGTATCTGCACGAACCGCGCGCCGCGCTTCAACAATCCCGCCGCAAGTCCGGTAAGATCGCCCACCACGCCGCCGCCGAAGGCCAAGATCAGGTCGTCCCGCTCCGCGCCGTGCTCGATCAGGTCGCTCAATACATTGTCGAGTTGTCCGAAAGATTTCGATTTTTCGCCCGACGGAACCAGCGTCGTCTGGAAACTGATCCCAGCCGCCTTGAGGCCTGCGCCCAGCTTGTCGAGATGCAGCCTCGCCACCGTTTCGTCGGCCACCACGAACACGCGGTCGCGGCCTGCCTTCATCGCCGGACGGATCAGTTCGCCTGCGCGCGCGATCAGTCCTTCCCCGATCAGGATGTCATAGGCCCGCTCGGCCAGTTCGACACGGACTGTTTTTACCTCGCTCATGCCAGCCCAAGCGCCTCGCGTATCTTCTTCACGGCCTCGCTCGCAGGCGCCTCGCCCGACTCGACCACGATATCCGCCTCGGCATAGACCGGCGCCCGCGCCGCCGCGAGATCGGCCAGCACCTGTTTCGGGTTATCGCGCTTGAGCAGCGGCCTTGTGTCGCGCCGGCTCACGCGTTTCCAGATCACTTCCAGGTCGGCGCGCAGCCAGATCGTCGTGGCTTTCTCCTTGAGCAGCGCCCGCGTGTCCGCATCGAGATAGGCGCCGCCGCCCGTCGCCAGCACGATCGGCGGCCCATTGACCAGCCGTTCGATCACCCTCCGCTCGCCGCGCCGGAATTCAGCTTCGCCCAACCGCGCGAAAATCTCCTGCACGGACAGGCCTGCGGCCTTCTCGACCTCGTCATCGCTGTCGACGAACCCGGCGCCGAGGCTGTCAGCCAGCTTGCGTCCCACCGTGGACTTTCCGACGCCCATCATTCCGACAAGCGCAATCGTCCGCTCCAGCCGGCCCCCGCCCGAGGGCGCTGGAGCCGGGTCGGCCTCCCCGCCTTCCGGAGCACTGCCTTGCGCAGACATGACTTGCCCTGTTTCCCGAACCGCCCGCTTATACAGCCCAAGGCTACAGGGGCAATGTTCAGGCCGGCTTTACGGGTTTCCAGCAGCTTCGCGCGCTGGACCCTGCCCGCCGCGTCTGGTTTCATCGCTTCCGGGCAGCCGAGTTGATTTTCGGAGGAACGGCAATGGCGCGCGGATATGGAAGACGGCGGGGTTCACCCATCTCGCCCAAGCTGATCATGATCCTTGCTGGCGTGGCCATCGTGCTGCTCGTTGGCGCGGTCTTCTTCTTCGCTGGACAGGCTGAGTCCCGCAAACCCGAGCAGATCACCGTCAGTGCGCCGGCCACCAATGTCGGGCCGCAAGCAGAGACGCCCGCGGGGACCGCCAATGCGCCGACGCAGTAAAACGCTCGCAGCAACATTGGCCTTCGCGATCGCCGCGGGCCTCGTTTCGCCCGCCGTTTCTCAGCAGGTCGCTTCTGCGCCGCTCAGTCAGGTCGACCCGTGGGGCGTCGGCTGGCTCGCCGCGGCGGACGGTGCGATCCCGACCGCCTTCTGGAGCAACACCACCGGCGATGCGCTCGCCCCCATCTTTACCAGCATCCAGCCGAAGGATCTGTCGCCCGCAGCCCGCGCACTGCTTCGCCGCATCGTGCTGTCGCGCGCCAAGGCGCCTGCAGACAGTGCTACGCTCACGCCCGAACGCGTCCGCCTGATGGAACTGCTCGGCGAGGCGGCGCACGCAGCCGACCTGCGCAAACGCTACGCCGAAACCGACTGGGGCAAATCCGGCGAACGGCTTGGCGTCGAGATCGATCTCGTTAACGGAAAGAAGGATGCGTGCAGCCGCACCGCAGGCAAGCCTGCCGCTGACCGCAGCTGGATGCCTGTCCGCGCCCTATGCGCCACGCTTAATGGCGACATCAATGCCGCCAACCTCGCGCTCGAACAGATCGCCGCGACCGATGAAGCCTTCGGCGTCTGGCTTATGGCCGCCACTGGCGCGATGACAGCGCCCGACGCGAAGAAGCCCGAAGGCCGCTACGCCTCCGCCTTCGAAGCCGCCGTTTCAGTCGCCGCCAAACTCTCCGTTCCCGCCAATGCCATGGCCGCCGCACCGGCAGATGCAGCAGCCGCGATCGTTCTTAATCCCGACGCGACGCTCGAACAGAAACGCGCCGCCCTGGGCCCCGCCCTGGATGGCGGCCGCATCAAGTCATCCGATGTGCTCGCGGTCCTCACCGCCAAGGACGAAACGCCCAGTGTGAAACCTGCCAGCACGCGCGGCGCGCCAACGCGCCCCGACCTGCTCGCCGCCGCCCTCGCCAGCTTCGCCACCGCCGATGCCAAGCCGGATGCACGCGCCAAGGCCTATTCCGACGCTCTCAGGTCGGCCGAGACATCTTCCGACGCACGCCTCGCCGCCTTCGCGCTCGCTGACCCGATCAAGGCGTTGCCGAAGAACGAGCTCACCGCCCCGCAGGCGGAGACCTTTGCTCGCGCCGCGCTATTCGCTGGCGACGCCAAGCAGGCGGCTGACTGGCGCATGCTGATGGCCACGCTGCCCGCCGAAGTCGCCGACGCATGGGCTGGCGCCCGCATCGACCTGCTTCTCTCCTACGCCGGCGCCACGAACGAAAAGCCCGGCGCCATCCTCGATCGCCTGATCGCCGCCGCACCGGCGCCCGCTCCGACCGAGGCCGGCAAGCCCACCCCGAAATCCGCAACGCCGGTCGACAAGCAGCTAGATCTCCGCCGCATCGAGAACGCCCGCGCGCTGTTCCTATACGCCGGTACAGGCCGCGACCTGTCGCCCGCGCAACGCGCGCTCCTGGCCACACAGCGCACCGCAGGCCGCGGCGTCTCGGACGCCGCCATCGCCCGCATCGTTTCCGCCGCCGATCAGGACGCAGACGGGGAAGCCGCTCTTGCCATCATCGCCCAGATCGGCGCGGACCCATCCGCCGTCTCCTTCGCCGGCCTTTCGGACCTGCTCGCCCAGCTCCGCCGTATCGGCCTGGAAAAAGACGCCGACGCCCTCGCGCTGGAAGCGTTGCAGGTATGGAAGGCGCTTTAGGCGCATCAACTTCCCATAAACACCTCCGCGCCACTGTCAGCCCATGCTCGACACGCGCCGCATTGAAGCCTTCCTCGACACACTCCGCGCCGAACGCGGCGCCGCCGACAACACGATCGAGGCCTATCGCCGAGATCTCGAGGACGCGTCCGAATTCCTGCGCGCGAACCGCACCTCGCTTGTCGACGCCGGCGAGCGAGATCTCTCCGCCTTTGTCCGCGACCTGCACGAGCGCGGCATGTCCGCCGCCACTGTTTCGCGCCGCCTCTCCGCCCTGCGCCGCTTCTTCCGCTTCCAGCTCGGCGACAACGAGCGCCAGGACAATCCGACCTCACGCCTCGACGGCCCGACTTTCCGCCGCGACCCGCCCGACGTGCTCTCGCGCGAAGAAGTCAGCAGCCTGATCGCAGCCGCGGAAGGCCCCGAGCCATCCGACCTGCGCACCATGTGCCTGATTGAGTTGCTCTACGGCGCCGGCCTGCGCGCCTCTGAATGCTGCGATCTGCCGCTGTCATCGCTGCCCGCGCCCACCACCACAGTGCTCATCGTGCGCGGCAAGGGCGACAAGGAACGCATCACCCCGCTCGGCAAGCCCGCGCTTGCCGCGCTCAAGAACTACATGGCCGTGCGCGAAACCTTCCTGCCGAAATCCGCCATCCGCAACACCGCCATGCGCTATGTCTTCCCATCACGCGGCGCCGGCGGCCGCATCACACGCCGCCGCCTCGGCCAGATCCTCGAAGACCTCGCAGTGAAAGCCGGCATCGCCTCGGAACGCGTCACGCCTCACGCCCTGCGTCATGCTTTCGCGACGCACCTGCTCTCCGGCGGCGCGGACCTCCGCGCCGTGCAGCTCCTGCTCGGCCACGCCGACATCTCGACGACGCAGATCTACACCCATGTCGTCACCGACGAACTGCGCGACCTCCTCGAAGCCGCCCACCCGATGGCCAGGGCGTAAGCTGCTCATCACGGCGGCGCCTGCTGCAAGCGCCTGCATGGCTGCTTGCCACCTCACCTGCCGCCGCTAATGTCCCGCGCAAGCTGGGGCCTTCGCCATGAGCCGATTCTTGCTGCTAACGCCGAAACGGGCCGTGACATGACCCGTCACACAGCGGTCGGATTTGTGACGCTCGCCGCGCTTGGCGGTTGCAGCCTGCCGTCAATGCCCTCGCTGCCTTCCCTGCCGATGCTGTCTTCAGCGCCAAAGGCCATCTGCGCCGGCGCAGGCCTGACGATCGACGCTGACTTCCCAGCCGCCGGCCGTCATGATTGTGTCATCGGGCCGGATGGCGATGTCGTCGTCGCCGTCGATCATGAGCCGACGCTGGTGGAAGGCATCAACCCCAGCCCTTGGTTCGCCTTCCGCATCACATCGGACGCGGCGCGTCAGGTATCGATCACGCTGGACTACACCGACTACAATCACCGCTATGCGCCTTTTGTCAGCGGCGACGGCCGCGCATGGACCGCACTGCCCGCTGGCAGCGTCACGCTCAACGATCGCAAGACGCGCGCAACCGTCACACTCAACTTGCCGCAAGGCGCATCATGGATTGCCGGCCAACCGCTCTCGCCGTCGGACGACAACATTGCCTGGACGCGCAACGCCCTCAACGGCCGAGGCTTCGACGAAACGCGCTATGGCGATTCGCTCGAAGGCCGCCCGCTCGTCGGCTTTGTCGGCGGCGGCGGCATTGACGCCATGGTCGTTCTCACGCGCCAGCACCCGCCCGAGACCAGCGGCCAGGAAGCCTATCGCGGCTTCCTTGATCGCCTGCTCAGCCGCAATGACGATACCGCGAAAGTCTTCCGCGCCCGCCACCGCATCATAATAGCGCCGATGCCAAACCCTGATGGCGTCGACGGCGGCTATTGGCGTCTCAACGCCGGCGGCATGGACCTCAATCGCGACTGGATGAAACTCACCCAGCCGGAAACGAAGGCTCTTTCGGCCTGGATCGTGAAGGAAGTGGGCGGCCGCAAGGTCGTGTCGATGATGGATTTCCATTCGACCGACAAGACGGTGATCTACGCCCCGCCCCTCGCCTCGCCTTCGCCGACGATTGACTTCCTGCCCGCGCTGAAAGCGAAATTCGACACGACGCTCAACCAGCCGCCGGAATGGAGCTATGCCCACAACGCCAATAGCGGCAATTCGAAAAGCTGGGCTCTCGAAACGCTGAAAGCCCCCGGCATCACCGTCGAACTCTGGGACCAGATTCCCACAGCCGAAGCCCGCGCCCTGGGCGCCGCCGCCGCCGACGCGCTCGTCGAATACTTCGCGAAATAGTTAGAACGTCTTGCGCACGTTCACATAGAGAAAACGGCCCTGCGCGCTATGCAGATCGCCGAGATAACCGAAATTGGTGTCAGCGAGAGGCGGCGTCTCGTTCGTGATATTCCGCGCGCCGATTCGCAGCCGCAGCGGTTTGTCGGTGTCATGCCCGATCTCGTACTGCACGTAGAGATTGTGCGTCTGATACTCTTCGATGATCCACGGCTGATTGTTCAGCAGGTTAAAGTCGTCATAGACGTCGCCGACATAGGAGGTGAACCAGCCAGCGCCCCACCCATCCATCCGCCAGGTCAGGGATGAGGTGTAGCGCCATTCCGGCCGCCCGAAATCGCGCACGAGATCGCCCTGTCCGCCCACCGAAAGCTGTGACGGAATCAGACCGCTGGCTGACGCCTCATTGATGACCACGCCATTCGCCGAAACACCCTGGTAGAATTTGTCGAGCAGCGCCGCATTCAATCGGAATGAGAAGTCGCCCGCAGGCGTGTCTTCCAGATCATAATAGAGCCCGAAGTCCCAGCCCTGCACGGTCCGCGCATCGAGGTTGAGATAATCGTCGTCGACGAACAGGATATCTCCCACCGGCGTGAGCCCTGTTCCGAGAAACGCAGCGTCGTCGCCGGCGTCCGCCGCCGCGCGCACGATGGCAGGATTCGACCCACCGTTCAGGCGCAACACGTAGTCGAGCAGGATCTGGTTGTCGTCGCCGAAAATCCCGATGACATTGTCCTGCTCGATACGCCACCAGTCGGCCGTGACCGACACCTTGCCCCAGTCAGGCGGCAGGAACGTGCCATCGAACACAAAGCCGTAGGTCATGTTGGTCGACTCTTCCGGCTCCAGCGACGCGCTGCCTGCCCGGCTCGAAATCACCGACTGTGATGAACCCGCCACTGTCGCACAGGCCGTCGTAAAAGATGGCGGCGGCGTGCCCGCATTACGCGCCTGTCGCACAGCCGCCTCGCAGCGGATGAAATCCGTACGTACATTCGAGCGCTGCAGCCCGGCCTCATACTGCTGTTGCAGGTTCGGCGCGCGAAAGCCTTCCGACCAGGCTGAACGCACCAGCATCCAGTCGAACGGCCGCCAGGACAGCGCGACCTTCGGCTTGGTCACTGATCCGAACGTGTCGAAATTCTCGTAGCGCAGAGCGAGCTGCATATCGACAGCCTGCACGAACGGCACATTCATCTCTGGCGAGACCAGCGGCACGGCGAATTCGGCATAGGCCGACTGCACGTCGCGCTTGCCCTTGGTGTCGAGCGAGCCCGAATTGCCCAGCAGGTCGTTGGTCGTAAGCCCGCTGACGCTGTCTGTGAATTTGATCGTGCCGTCCTGACGTGGATCGCGATCGTCCTTGAACGTCTCACGACGCAGTTCAACGCCAACCGCGGCGCCGATATCGCCCGCCCAGATCGACAGCAGATCCGGCCGCGACAGTTTCAGGTCCCATGAAGCGATCGATGTCTGGTTGCGCCGGAAAACATCAACCGTGACGTCATCGATCGTCGCTGCCGCCGTCGGCGTGCAATCGCCATTCGCCAGATTGCCGATGCAGCCGCCATTGAAGGGGTTGTACGCATCCGGGGTCGAGCGCGCGAGCGCCGCCTGGAACAGTGTGTTGGAGATGCGGTTCTCTTTGTCTTCGGTATTGGCCTGCGAATAAAGGATCGCGGATTCCCAATCCCAGTCCGCAACGCCTCCGCGGAGGCCAAGCAGCGCCCGACCCGACAGGTTCTCGACTTCGGTCTTGCGGGCGCCCGCATCTACGGGACGATAGCCGATAAGCGAGATCGCTAGCCCGCCCGCCGGCGCGTTCGTTCCCGCCAGCCGGCTCGGCGACCCGACAGGGCCAAACGGGTTGTAGTAGTTCGTGGCCGGGATCACGATCGGCACGGCGCCCAGCATCGGCGCCTGTTCGCGATAGCCGACCGATTTCGCCATATACCCGCCCAGCTCGCTGAAGAGTTCCAGTCCGCCGTCGAACTCATGATTGAGAAAGACGAACGCGTTGTAGCGATCCACGCCGTTCGTGACCGTAGTCACATCATTGACGTCGTAGCGCAGCTCGTTGTCGCGCGTGGATCCGTTCGTTACGTCAGGAATTCGCCCGTTAGGATTTTGTTGGGAGACTGGATCAGCCGGCGCCAACGTCCAAAGGCTGTTGTCGACGCAAACTCCGTTGCCGAGTTGAACGCGACAGCCAGGCAACGAGTTGGGCTGAACATGGAAGCGACCGGAACTGTCTGACACCGCTACGCCGTTCACAGTGAGATTGCCTGCTGCGACGCGATCAAACCCGCCCCATGCCGACGTGGTCGACGTATTGTTGAACCCCGCAGACGCATTCACATTGTTGCGCCAGGCCGCTGGCAGCTGTGACCGTAGATCCGCATTCGCACTGAACGGACGCTCCGACGCATAGATCGGATCGCGCCCCAGATAAGATGCAAACATCGACACATTGGTGCGGTCGTCGTTGAAATTAACACCATACTCCAGCGAAGCAGACCGCTCAGTCGAGTGAACTCCTTCCTCGCTGCCGAAATTCAGCTCCGCCGTCAGCCCCTCGAAGTCGCTCCTGAGGACCGTGTTGACCACGCCTGCCACGGCGTCGGCGCCATAGATGGCCGACGCACCGTCCAACAGCACCTCCACCCGGCTCAACCCGGCAGTGGGAATGGCATTGGTGTTGACCGTCACCACCGGCACGAGGTTTTCCGCCTGTGTCCCGGGATGGTTGACCATCCGCCGGCCGTTCAGAAGCACCAACGTATTTCCCGTGCCAAGAGCACGGAGGTTGATGGACGCGGTGTCTCCGCGCGCATCGTTTACTCCTCCCACCGTCCGCGTTGTATTGAAGGCGACATCGCCCAGTTGCGGAATGGAACGAAAAACATCGTCGCCCGAAGTGGCGGCGATAGCGTCGAGTTCCTCCTCGCCAACCACCGTAACCGGCAGACCCTCAGTCGGCTGGGCGCCGGTGATCTGGGAGCCGACCACGACCACCACGTCGCGGCCCTCTTCCGGCGGCTCGCTGGCCGGAGCGCCCTGCTGGGCGTACGCGGAACCGGCGAAAACCATCGCCGTGGACGCCAGCAACAGGACACGAATGCTTGATGGCTGGATGCGCGATCCAGTTCCCGGATTAAACATGACGCTCCCCTCGTCCGTGGGCGCCAAGCGAGCCAGTGCCCGCCCCAGCAGCCACGCCCGGGACATCCTCCCCGACGCGACCGGCTGTCAACCGGATTCCCGCCCCCGAGCATGGTCACAGCCGCGAGCGCGAGCGAAGCGGCGCATCATCGTGCAGACGTATCGGGCCTCACAGCGAATTGAACCTTGGTTTTCTGAGAGTTGTCCCAGCGTCGGTTGACCGAATTTCAAGCCCTGTTGTCTATGGTCCCCGCTGAAAAGGTTCAGCATCTGCACTACTTGTGGGTGATTGGACCGTGGTTGGACGCGGACCCGTCACGATCTGTGACTACGCCGCGTCGGCTGGCCGCAGACGGATTACCGGGCAAGCCGCGTATCAGAACAGCCAGTTAGCTGGCCAAGAATGGCCGTGGGTGCGGCTGACGTGTAGTGTTAATGGTGGAGTCGCTCTTCATGGTGCTGACCAAGCGCAAAGTAGTCGCCGTAGCCGCGGCCGTTGCCGTGCTGGCCGTCGGCGGGATTGCTTTCGCGGCGATGAACGGCGGCGCCCCGAAATCCGAAGCGACCGGCGGCCGTCCTCCAGGTCCCGGCGGCGGTGGTCGCGGCCCGGGTGGGCCCGGCGGCGCTGGCGGCCCGCCGACCCAAGTCGCGGCGATCGAGGCGAGCGCCCGCACCTTCAACGTCAAGATCGAGGCGCTGGGCACGCTTGAGCCGCGCGAGCGCGTCGTGCTGACGGCCAACGCGGCCGACCGTGTCACCGGCGTCTATTTCGAAGACGGCCAGCGCGTCGCCCAGGGCAAGGTCCTGATGACGCTGGTCAACGAGGAAGAGAGCGCCCAGCTCGAATCCGCTCGCGCCACCGAGGCGAACGCCAAACTTGTCTACGAACGCAACCAGCGCCTCGCCCAGAACGACGCCATCGCCCAACTCGAACTCGAGCGCACGAAATCCGCTTACGACGCCGCCGTCGCTAATGTCGGAGCCATCCAGGCCCGCCTGCGCGATCGCGTGCTGACAGCTCCCTTCTCCGGCGTCCTCGGCTTCCGTCAGGTTTCGACCGGCGCCTACGTCTCCCCCGGCCAACCGGTCGCCAATCTCATCGACGACAGCCAGATGCGCCTCGAATTCGGGGTTCCCTCGATCTACGTTTCCGACCTTAAGGCTGGCCTCGGGAT
>Ga0138256_10000955_pt1 | contig 31047 bp, 33 predicted proteins | sample KNB2016incub_MG_FD_105486 | JGI IMG/M metagenome (GOLD analysis project Ga0138256, IMG submission 105486) | Active sludge microbial communities from wastewater in Klosterneuburg, Austria - KNB2014incub_MG | ecosystem: Engineered > WWTP > Activated sludge > Unclassified | place: Austria... | reverse complement strand
CATCTGACGAACACACACAAGCAAATTCTGATCTACGAAGCTCTCGGCGTCACACCGCCGACGTTTGCCCATTTGCCGCTCATCATGGCACCGAATAAAGGCAAGCTTTCGAAACGCAAACACGGCGAGGTCGTTTCGATGACGACATACCGCGACGCCGGTTTCCTCGCCGCCGCGTTCCGCAATTTCCTCGCCCTGCTTGGCTGGTCGGCGGGCGAAGAGAAAGAAATATATTCGATGGACGAGCTTATCGAGAAGTTTTCGCTCGCGGGCATCCATCGCTCGAACGCGGTTTTTAATTTCACCGAAAACGACCCTCGCAAATGGACTGATGACAAAGCCCAATGGATGAACGCCGAGTACATTCGCACGATGCCTCTCGCCGAACTCCTGCCGCTTGTCAAAAACGAGCTGAAATCAAATAAACTATGGCGCGAGGAATATGCGCCCGATGGCCGTGCACTGACGACATCGATATCCTCAACCCGGGCTCAAGACTTCGAGGCCGGAACGGAGATCGGCGACCGGCCGGAGGCAATCGCCATTGACCGCCCGAGACACGGCTCACACGACTGGTTTGTTAATGCCGTCAATCTGATTCGCGCCAGATTCTTTACTCTGAAAGATTTCTCGACCCAGGGTCGGGCGTATTTTAGTGAGGATTATGACTTTGACCCGGCCGCGGTTGCCAAAAATCTTGCCAAATTCCCCGAATTGAAGGAATGGCTGCCCGAACTCGCAGACCGGTTTGAATCAGAACTTGGCGACAGCGCTCGTCAATCGGGTGAAAGTTCGCCAAGCGAGACCAGCTGGCCGCTGACCGACGCATGCTGTACAGACAAATTTGTTGAGGTCAACATCGAGACCGTTGTCAAAGCCTTTGCAGAAGAAAAAGGTACCAAACTAGGCGTCATTATGAATGGATCTCGAACGCTGCTCACGGGCGTCGCCGTCGGCCCTTCAATGCTCGCGGTTTTTGAGACAATAGGCATTGAACGCACAATAATTAGGTTGAAAAGCAGTGTTGCATGGAACGCATGATATCAGCGATGCCGAGAAACAAGAACGATGTTAAGTAATGAAATACAAGCATTTAACGCCGCCCAAACGGCGTTAGACCAGGAAATTTGCAACATACTGGCTGGCGAGATTTGCTTACGGTTACCCAAGGCCGATTCCAAGATCTGGCACCGGCATCCTGTCTGGTTCTTGGATGGCAATCCGATAGTCGGTTACAGCAAACTAAAGGCCGGACTTCGGCTGATGTTCTGGAGCGGTGCGAGCTTTGACGAAGACGAGCTGAAACCGGGCACTGGCAAATTCAAAGACGCCTCCATAACTTACACCTCCGCGGACAAAATCAACATTAAAGACCTTAAGCGATGGCTCAAAAAGGCAGAATCTATTCAATGGGACTATAAGAATGTTATGAAACGTAAGGGCATTTTAGAAAGACTGCGGTAGGTTCACCAGTTTAGGCGGGCTCAATTACCCGCAGTTTTACGGGAGACGAAAGCACTATCGTTGTTGTCGTTATTCCATATGGCGTTAGGCGGTCGATGACTTGCTGCAGGTGTTCGACCGATGCTACCGCGATTTTCATGATAAACGAGTCATCGCCGGTTGCCCGATGGCATTCGAGTACTTCATTTGAACCGGTTGCGACCTCGATCACGTGGCTGTAATCGACGCCCGTTATGCTCATGCGGATAAAGGCCGTGATTGGCAGACCGACCTTTGCGGTATCAATATCGGCTCGATAACCGGTTACTATTTGAGCGTCTTCGAGCTTGCGAACGCGTTCGATGACTGCCGGTGTCGTCAGCCCGACGCGACGGCCAAGTTCGGCATAGCTCGTCCGGGCGTCCTCCTGCAATTCCTTTAATATTTTACGGTCAATTTCGTCGATCATGATAGGTTTGTTCGTGTCTGGGTCAATCACCCTAAAGTAAACACGACGAATAAACTAATAATCTAAAGCCAATCTATCATATTTCCTAACGATTCCCATTCTAAAGTATTGTCGATTCTATTAAAATATCTAATTTGGGGATAACTCTGCTTATCTTCCGTTCATCAGATAAGTGAAGGAGCCGCCGCAATGCTGACTGAAACTAATTCAACCGTCACAGATCCCGCAGTTGAGATTGCAAATTTTACTGTTGCGGACGAGGATTTGCCCGAATTTCGAGATTTGAAGTTTGAAAATATCAATGAGCTTCATCTCGATCATCCAGGGGCAAACGACGCGGAATATCGATCACGGCGCGACTATATTGCCGGTTTGACAAAGAGTTTTCGCGAAACCGGCGTCATTACCGATGTCGATTACAACACCCGCGAACAGCGCGTTTGGCGATATGTCGCAGAAGAGCTGGAAGAATTGCAGCAACGGTACGCCAGCCCGTTTTACTTGCGTGCAAAAAAAGATCTCGGCATTACGACCGATCGAATACCACAGCTCTCAGAGATGAACCGGCGGCTAAAAGAGCTGACGGGTTTTCGCCTCGCGCCGATCGAAGGCCTGGTCGAAACACGCGGTTTTCTCTCGTGGCTCTCGTACCGTGTCATGCTCTGCACACAATACATCCGACACCATTCGCAGCCGGCATATACACCCGAACCGGACATCGTCCACGAGGCTATCGGCCACATCCCCATGTTCACAAACCCGAATTTTGCCGACTATTCACAGTTCATCGGCCATGGAGCACGCATAGCGAGTGATCGCCAACTCGAAGAACTCGGCCGCCTCTACTGGTTCACCGTCGAATTCGGCATGGTCGAACACGAAGGCGACATCAAAGCCTACGGCGCCGGATTACTCTCGTCATTTGGCGAACTCGAACACGCCTTCTCCGACCAAGTCGAACGCCGCCCGTTCAACCTCGAACAGGTCATCAATCACGAATACACCTACAGCGACATGCAAAAAGTCCTGTACGTGATCCCGTCGTATGCGGAATTGAAAGAGGTGACGAGGAAGTATATTGAGAGTTTTGGGAGATAGTTGTCTTATCGGACAACTTACGTTAGAATATTTATGATCGAGGCTGTAAGAGAAGTCATTCTGTTCAAGCGGTACTTTGATGAGTTTTTTGACAAGCAGCCGCGAAAAGTTCAGGAGAAGCTTTACTGGTCGATCAAGATCCTGCGAACTCATGAGATCATTCCGCGAAATCACTTAAAGACTCTGGCCGGCACTGATGGATTGATGGAAATGCGTACGCAATTTGGCGGCAATACCTATCGCGTATTTTGCTTCTTCGACGATGGAAAAATAGTCGTACTAATGAACGGGTTTCAGAAGAAGACTGAAAAGACACCTCAGAACGAGATCGACCGTGCATTGCGAATCAGAGAGGAATATTATGCTGAAAAAGGGTGACGTTAGAACAATTGACGAGTTTGCAGATGAGAAATTTGGCAAGGTTGGGACGCCCGGACGAGACGCGGTCGAACAAGGCTATGAGGAATTCAAACTTGGATTTTTGATCCAGGAAGCCCGCAAGAAAAAAGGTCTGACCCAGCAGGAACTGGCCGATAAATGCGGTACGAATAAGGCTTACATTTCCCGAGTCGAGAACGACATCAAGGACGTCCGCCTTTCAACGTTGCGAAAGATAATCGAATCAGGTTTGGGCGGTGAGTTGGAGTTGGGAATTAAGTTTTGAGGTTTGGGAAGCTGTGAAGAAACTAGTTTTTATTCTTCTGTTTTCGATATCGGTGTTTCCTCAGCAAGGCCAGGAGACGCTTTATTCGAAAGGTCTGCGGGCTTGTTTGGGCAAAGAATTTGAAAGCTACTCAAGATTCTCGGACAGAGATCTTCGTAACGTATTTGTCGCGTACGAGTTCGACTTAACCCGTGAACTACCAACTCAACTCGGTGAAACAAGGATTCAGTATCTAAACGACCACGAGCTTTCCGAAAAATACAAAGCACTTCCCAAAGCTGAGCGAGAACGCGGCGTTCCGTTCATTAAGATGTTCCCACTTCGCGATAAGGAAGATAAGCTGATTTTTGCCTATAACAATTACTGGTTAACGTATTCTGAGAAGGGCGGCATTTTCTCACAGAAGAAGATCATATACCGTCACGCGTTAGAAGGCGGCTGTCATGCCCACATCCGCTTCGATCCTGCCCAGAGGCGATTTGTCATCGATAGAGTTGAGCTTTGGGGCATATGAGTAGCTTCCTGTTCTAGAAAAAAATCTTCAGTTATGGTCACAGAAACAAACACAGCAATAAATACAGACACAGCGGTAAAAAATCCGCTCGGACTAAAGAAAATACATCACGTTGAATTCTACGTCGGCAATGCGAAGCAGGCGGAGTTTTATTATCGGAAGGCTTTCGGGTTTTCGCGGGTTGGATATATGGGCCTTGAGACTGGGAACCGTGAGGTGACGAGTTATTTGCTGCGGCAATCGAATATCAATTTTATATTGAGCACCCCGATGTCGCCGGAGCATCCGGGGTCGGAGCATATCAAGCAGCACGGTGACGGCGTGCATGATATTGCGTTTTTGGTTGAGGATGCCGATCATGCTTTTCATGAAGCGGTGAGACGCGGTGCGACGCCGGTTGAGGAACCGCATGATCATGGCGATGAAAATGGCGTGGTCCGCCATGCGTCGATAGCTACTTATGGCGACACGATCCACTCGTTCCTCTCGTACAACAACAATAACGGCCACAATTACAACGGCGTTTTCCTGCCAGGCTTTGTCGAGCAGCGTGTCGAGGGCGACCCGACCGGCATCATGCTCGTCGATCACATCGTCGGCAACGTCGAACTGGGGCAGATGACCAAATGGTGTGACTTTTACAGGGATGTAATGGGCTTTTTCCGTTATATTACTTTCGATGACAATGATATTTCGACGGAATATTCGGCCCTGATGTCGATCGTGATGTCGGATGGCGGCCATAATATCAAGTTTCCGATCAACGAACCGGCGATGGGCAAGGGCGGTAAATCGCAGATCCAGGAGTATATCGAATTCTATCGCGGAGCCGGTGCCCAGCACGTCGCTCTACTTTGCCGTGATATTCGTCATTCGGTCGCAAAGCTGCAGGAAAATGGCGTCGAATTCCTTCGTGTCCCGGACACCTACTATGAGGAATTAAGGGATCGCGTCGGTGAGATCGACGAAGACATCGACGATCTCAAACGCCTCGGCATCCTGGTCGATCGCGATGACGAGGGCTATCTGCTCCAAATTTTCACAAAACCTGTCGAAGATCGTCCGACAGTGTTTTATGAAATTCTCCAGCGTAAAGGCTGCAAGGGTTTTGGCAAAGGCAACTTTAAGGCGCTGTTTGTGTCCATTGAGGAAGAGCAAAGGCGCAGAGGCAATCTTTAAGATTTTGCCCGCGAATTACTCGAATCAGCACGAATGCAAATTCAATTTTCTTCATTCGTGATATTCAGATTATTCGCGGGTAGAAATTTTCTTTGGTTCGATAATTCGCAAACGGGCGACGGCCGCTAGTCGAGAAATTCCCGAATAACATAATTTGGCCGCTGCTTTACTTCGTCGTAGATGCGGCCGATATATTCGCCGATCGAACCGAGCAGGATCAATTGAACGCCGCCGATTATCAGGACAGAAACAATTAGCGAGGTCCAGCCTCGTTCGAGGTGCACGTCAAAGAAATAGGCGGCCAGAGCATAAATCATTACTAGAAACGCAAAAAAGACCGCCATGAAACCGGCATAGACCGATATTCTGAGCGGAACAGTTGAAAAGCCAACAATTCCGTTTATCGCTAGTCGCAATGACTGGCGAAAAGTATATTTTGCAGTACCGGCAAAGCGGGCCTGGCGTTCAAAACTGACCGCAACTTGCTTAAACCCGAGCCAGCTTCGCAGGCCGCGCAGAAATCGGTTACGTTCGGGCAGCGCCTTGAGCTGATCGACCACCTTTTTGTCGAGAAGGCAAAAATCGCCCGTGTCGAGCGGTATGCTGATGCTGGAAACACTCTGCAGAAACCGGTAAAACGAAACGGCAAAAAGTTTTTTGAGAAATGGATCATCATCCCTCTTCTTGCGAACGGCATAGACAATCTCGCCACCATTACGCCATTGCTCGAGCATCTCGCCGATTAGCTGCGGCGGGTCTTGCATGTCGGCATCCATCAGAATCACAGCGTGCCCATTGCTAAGATCAATGCCGGCGGTGATTGCGGCCTGATGGCCGAAATTTCGCGAAAAGTTTACGAGTTTTATTCTTGGATCGGCCTTTTTTAGCTCGCGAATCATTTCTTCCGATCGGTCTCTGCTGCCATCGTTTACAAAGATTATCTCCGAGCTCTCAATCTCGTTTTCATCGAGAACCCTGCAAAGCCGGCTATTGAGTTCGGTAATGTTCTCCTCCTCGTTGAATATAGGTATGACGATGGAAAGTTCCGGAACGGATGCGGCAACCGACCTATTGACAGGGTTGTTATCGGCGAGGCGTAGAAGCTCGGCAGCAAGCGCTTTTGCGAGTTCCGGATTTTCGCGGCAGAGTTTTTCGATCTGTGTCATGCAAATTGGGCCAATCGGCCGAAATCATTCGAAAATATAGGGTTAGCTTGTGTAAAATATGAACGTAATTTCAAAACAAATCAAATCGGTTGTGGCAAAGATGCCGTGTGAGTTCGTGTTAATCTGTAGATAGCTTTTCTATGAACATAAAATATCAAACCGGATTTGGAAATGAATTCGCGACCGAGGCTGTTGAAGGTGCGTTGCCGGTTGGGCGAAATTCGCCGCAGCGGGCGCCGCTTGGGCTGTATGCCGAGCAGCTTTCGGGCACGGCGTTTACGGTGCCGCGGGCGTGGAATAAGCGGTCGTGGACCTATCGCATCAGGCCGAGCGTTTTGCATAAACCATTTGAAAGCATTGATAACGGGCGCTGGCTGAGCGTTTGCGACGCGGCTGAGGTCACGCCGAATCAGCTTCGCTGGGACCCGCTGCCGATACCTGATTCGCCGACGGATTTTGTCGAGGGAATTACCACCATCGCGATCAATGGCGGGCCCTTGGAGCAGACCGGCATCGGCGTCCACATCTACACGCTCAACCGCGGGATGGGCGACAAATATTTTTACAACGCCGACGGTGAGATGCTGATCGTGCCCGAAATGGGCCGATTGGGTTTCCTGACCGAGCTCGGCGCGTTGCAAGCCGGCCCGGGCGAGATCGTTGTCATTCCTCGCGGCGTTCGATTCAAGGTCGAGCCTCATCCCGACGACAAGCAATGCCGCGGCTATATCTGTGAGAATTTCGGAGCGCACTTTCGCATTCCCGATCTCGGCCCGATTGGTGCCAACGGCTGTGCGAATCCGCGTGATTTCGAGACGCCGGTCGCGTGGTTCGAAGACCGCGAGGGCGAGTTCATGCAGGTAGCAAAATTCGGCGGCAATCTATGGTCATGCACCATCGATCACAGCCCGCTCGACGTGGTCGCGTGGCACGGCAACTATGCTCCATACCGATACGACCTGCGCCGATTTAACATCATGGGATCGATCTCGTTCGACCATCCTGACCCGTCGTTGTTTACAGTGATGACATCGCCGTCGGGCGAGGCGGGCGTGGCGAATTGCGATTTTGCGATCTTCCCTGACCGCTGGCTGGTCGCCGAAAACACCTTCCGGCCACCGTGGTATCACCGCAACTACATGTCCGAATACATGGGCCTCATCTACGGCGCCTACGACGCCAAAGAAGAAGGCTTCGTCCCCGGCGGCGGCTCGCTCCACAACCAAATGTCCGCCCACGGCCCCGACCTCGACGCCTTCGAAAAGGCCTCGAACTCCTCACTCGAGCCTCAAAAACTCGAAGGCACAATGGCATTCATGTTCGAATCGCGTTACATAATCCGCCCAACAAAGTTCGCGATGGAAACCGCGAGTCTGCAGCACGAGTATTCCGAGGTCTGGCAGGGGTTGAGGAAGAATTTTGATGGATAAGCTTTCAACCGTTCTACAGTTTCGGATAGCATTACAGGATATTTCTCCGATCATCTGGCGACGAATCGTAGTTCCCGAAAAATGCTCGTTCTGGGATTTTCATGTTGCAATCCAGGATTCAATGGGCTGGCTTGACTATCATCTGCACGAGTTCACTGTTACAAAGCCCGGGAGTGAGATCGCCACGATTGGAATCCCAGATGATGATCGCGACGATATGACCACCGTGCCTGGTTGGGAAATCGGCTTAAGTAAATATTTCAAGAGGCCGGGTGATAGAGCCTTCTATTTGTATGATTTTGGCGATAGTTGGGGGCATGAAGTTTTACTTGAGGGCGTTTTGTTGCGAAAGAAGGACATGGAATATCCCGTCTGCGTTGCTGGCGAACGCGCGTGTCCACCGGAAGACTGCCAAGGAACCTTTGGCTATGAGCGGTTGCTACGCATACTTGGTGATGCGGCCCACGAAGAACACAACGATATGATCGACTGGCTCAAAGGCCATGCGATCAATTATTATCCCTACGACCCAGAATACTTTGATCCGGACGACGTTCGGTTTGATGATCCGAATGAACGATGGAAAAAAGCCTTTTCGGATAATGACGATTTCATTGCCAATCCGTAAATAAGTTGTCAAACTACAGTTATGATCCAAACGGTGGAAGGTGTAATTGATGATCAGGGAAGGGTGAGACTGCCTCCTGATGTCCGTCTGCCGAGCGGCCGACGAGCATTTGTGACAGTCCTTGATGAGAACGGGAGCGGCGATGTTCCTGAGGCTGCATTGTTGAGCGAAGAAGCGCTTGCCGAAGAGTGGCTGCGACCGGAGGAGGACGAAGCTTGGCAGCACTTGCAAACGGAACAGTAGTCCTTGTCCGGTTTCCTTTCAGCGACCTGTCGGGCACGAAACTTCGTCCAGCGATTGTTCTTGCACAAGCCGGACGCGGCGACATTATCCTCTGTCAGATCACCAGCCAACCCTACACGGACTCATCTGCAATTGAGGTCTTACCAACTGACCTTGATGCAGGTTCTCTAAATCGAACAAGCTACGTTCGGCCCACTAAACTTTTTACCGCGAACGACAGCATCGTTGCTCGGCAGGTTGGCCAACTAAGTGCCGACAGGTTTCATGCTGTGATTGACGCACTCGTCGGGATTCTTGAATCGAGCAGATGAGTGTTGCCAGAAATGAACTCAGTTTCTCGGCAACGCCTGAAAAGGGTCAGGTCTCGGCACTTTGTCTACGTCCGGCGAACGCGACGCATCTGCTTGTCCTCGGCCACGGGGCCGGGGCTGATATGCGTTCGGCGTCGATGGAGAAGATTGCCGAGAATCTTGCGGCACACGACATTGCGACATTTCGCTACAATTTTCCATTTAAAGAATATGGCCGCGGCGGTGTTGACTCACCGAAAACCGCGATGGCGACGGTGCGGGCGGCGGTTGCGGAGGCGAGACGGCTTGAGCCGAGGCTGACGCTGCTTGCCGGCGGGCATTCGTTTGGCGGGCGGATGACGACTACTGCGCAGGCGATGGAGCCGCTCGGTGGAGTGAAAGGGTTGGTACTATTTTCGTTTCCGCTGCACGCGCCGAATCGTCCCGATGATTCGCGCGCGGTACATCTCAACTCGATAAAGATTCCGATGCTCTTTCTGACCGGCACGCGCGACGCGTTGAACGATCTTGATCTGTTTCGTCCGGTGATCAAGAAACTGGGGAAAAGGGCAACGCTTCACCTGATCGATACAGGCGATCACAGTTACAAGGTTCTAAAGAAAACGCGCACATCGACCGAGGACGTGTTTGTCGAGATGGCTAGAGTCACGTCCGGGTGGGCCCTAGGCTTATCATGAACCGATTGCGCTCGACTCCGATTATATTAGAATAATGACATGAAAACGTTTTTCCTTTTTGTTTTGGTTGCCGTTTGCTCCGTTACGGCCTATCCGCAAAAACCAACTCCGGAGCCGGCACCACAACCATTTCTCATGGCGGTCGAGGATAGTTTCTATATATCCGGACGCGGCGTTGTTGCGACTGGCAAGATCGAACGTGGAATCATCAAAACCGGCGACACCGTTGAGATTCTAGGGGGCAAGGTTTCTAAAACAACGACGGTTGCCGGGATCGAGATGTTTCGAAAGATGTTGACAGAGGCGAAAGCCGGCGATGAGGTCGGGATACTGCTTCGGGGTGTTGAACGAGCGGATGTCGAACGCGGCCAGATACTTGCAATACCCGGAACCGTCAAAACCCACACCAGGATCAAAGCCACCATCGACATGCTCGATACAAAAGAGGGCGGACGATCAACGCCGATCAACGACAAATATCGCGGCCTATTCTACCTGCGTACCGGTGGCTTTTCCGGAATTGTTACATTCCCGGCAGGCGTTGCGTCAATCGCTCCCGGCAACAAAGGAGCGCCGGTCGAGATCTTATTTGAAAAGGCCGTACCTATCGAGAAGGGACAAATATTTGGTATTAGAGAAGGTGGCCGCACCGTGGGCAGCGGCAAAGTTGCAGCCCTCATCCAATAACTTATGTGCAGAAATATCAAGACACTTTTTAACTTCGATCCGCCGGCCACAACCAGCGAGGTCGATGCCTCGGCCCTGCAGTTTGTGCGAAAGCTTTCGGGCTTTAACAAGCCGTCAAAAGCCAACGAAGAGGCATTCAATCTCGCCCTCGAACGCGTTTCGGCGGCCGCGCAGGAGATGTTGAATTCGCTCGTCACAAACGCACCACCGCGAGATCGTGAGGTCGAAGCGATCCGGGCAAAGGCCAGATCGGCGCAGCGGTTTGGCATGCGAACATAGCAAACGAACAGGCGATCAAGTCAATTTCGGAGGTTTTTGATCAGAACGATGTTTCGGTTGCGCGAACCGCGTGCGATGGCAAGGCGATTACCGTCCGGGTTTAGCGTAAATTGGGCGATCTGAAATTCTTTAAAAGCGGTGAGCTGTACTGGTTTTGCTCCGTCAATTGGCTGTGTCCAGATATTTGATGTCGTGCCAAGAGTGTTTACAAAAAGTATGCCGTTGGCGGCTTTGTTCCACGCAAGGCCCGCTCGGATAGTTGCGGTCGGGGGCAGCTCAAAGGTTCGAATCGGTGCGCCGCCGCCGATCGGAATTATGCCGAGTCTCGCGGGTTTGCCTTGTTCGGTAAGGAAATAGACGACCGTTTTTCCGTCACCGGATATTACCGGATTGGTTGAATCGACATCGGTTAGCATTGTGGCGGTTCCGCCCGAAAGCGGAACCTTCCAGATGCGCGGATCGCCGTCCTTGTTGCTCGTGTACACAACCCACTCGGCATTTGCAGACGCCGGTGCAAAGGTAACATCGCTGTCCTCGACAACCCGTCTCACATCATGCCCCTCGGTATCCATTTGAAAGAATACGTTGCCGGGCAATAACTCCTTCGATCCCGGTGCGGTCGCACGCCCGAGGTACGTGATCGCATCACCTCCTATTGAGAGGGTCGGTGATATCTTGCCAAACGTATAGTCGGTCGTGAGCGGCTTTGGGTTAGTGCCGTCGGCATCCATTCGCCATATATTCTGAGCACCACCTTCGCTAGAGACAAATACGATCTTACCATCGCGTGTCCAGGAAATACCGCGTTCTCCGTCGTCAGCGCCGGTTTTTGAATTGATACTAACGGCGCTGGTAAAATCATTTATCGGCGTCAGCCATATGCCCATCGAATACTCGCGTTGAACGGCAACCATTGTTTGGCCGTCCGCAGTCATGCTGAAATCTTCGTAGCTCGCGAGATCGTTTGTCACATTTTGAATTTCACCGCTTGGATATGCCGCATACCGTATCTGGTAACGCTGGCCCATATCGGCTGCAAATGGTGTATAGATCAGGCCCTTTCCATCTTTTACCCAAGCGAGTTGACTGATGCGGAGCAGCTTTTCTTCCTTTATAGGTATCGCCGTTTCGACACCGGTCGCGACATCGACCGTAGCCATGCCACCGGCATATGTTGCACCACGCGTTAGAGTCGGGACGGCGATCATTGCGCCGTCCGGTGACCAGGACACTTCGTCGCCAAAAACCTTGGGATACTGGCGGGTCGTTAGTATGCGTTCGTTACCGCCTAGTTCGTCCGCGATGACGATTGAATTGCTGCCGCCCGAAATTCGCGTAAACGCTATCTGTTGGCCGCTGGGTGAAAACGAGATCTGGCTGTCAACACCGCTGATTACCTTTCGCCGATTACGTCCAAGCATGGTCATCTGATATAGCGATGGCGGCTGATCTTCACCTTCGGTTGCGACCAAATAGAGCAAATTGCCGTCGGGTGAAAATCTCAAAAAATCATACGCAGTGTTTCCGGGCGGACTGATTTGAGTATCGCCTGCGTTCGCGGTTTGCCTGAGCCAGAGGCTTTCGCGTCCATCGTCTTCGCCGCGCGCATAGGCAATATATTTCCCATCCGGTGAGATCGCCACTGCTCTCGTCAATCCGTTCGCCGTCAAAACGTCCAGCTTGATTGATTGAAAAGCGTCGGTCGCGGAACTTTGTATATTAAAATACGCCCAGTAAACGCCAAATGCGATCGCAAGGCCCAGAGCTGCGAGCGGAGCGAGCAGCCAACCTGCCCACCGTCGCTTTCCTAAGTTACTTTTCGAAATCGAACCGGTGGGCGCAATGTTTCGGTTCGGACCAGTCATCTGGACGGTGTCATTTGTAAACGCATAGTCGAAACCGGTCTCGGAATCATGAAACAGGCCCTTGAGATCGTCACGCAGCGACTCCATTGTTTGATAACGCAAATGCCTGTCCTTTCGTAATGCATGTTTTACGATCTGGTCTAGGGTCGAGGGAATAGCGTCGTTCGCATCACGAATGGAGTCTATCTCGCCGCCTGATGTTGATTTGGATGTCGCCCGGCTGGTTCCCGCAAAGGGAAGGTTTCCGGTCAACATCTCGTAAAGTACGACACCCAGGCTAAAAATATCCGTTCGAGCGTCTATCGTTTCGCCGAGGGCCTGTTCGGGTGACATATAGTTCACGGTCCCCATTACGCGATGTGGTGCAGTATGCTCGCGGGTCTCAAAATCGCCGGAATCGGGCGCGGTTAGCTTGGCGAGGCCAAAATCCAGCACCTTTACGATCCCGTCGCGACGTATCATTATATTCGCGGGTTTAATATCACGGTGCACGATCCCGACGGAATGTGCTGATTCGAGAGCACCGGCAACCTGTATTGCGATCTTAACCGACTCTTGCCACATTAAAGCTTTTTCGCCTATCTTGTCTCGCAAAGTCTGGCCGTCAATAAACTCGGTGGCCATAAAGCTAAACCCGTCTGCTTTTTCGATCTCGTATATCGTAATGATGTTTGGGTGATTGAGCGCGGAGACGGCTCGGGCTTCTTTTACAAAGCGCCTGTTGCGTTCATGGTCTGCGGAAAACTGCGGAGGCAGCAGTTTCAGGGCGACTTTTCGTCGGAGTTTTGTGTCCTCGGCCAAATAGACCTCGCCCATCCCGCCGGTCCCGATTAGTTTGACAACCTTGTAATGGCTAAACTCCTTGCCGACGAGCGATGACGGATCATCCGTATGAAAAAACAACTCGGCGGCAAGAGATTCGGGCGGCGAATCCAGAAAAATTTCCGGCGTATTCTCAAAGGTGAGCAGAGATTCAACTTCGCGTCGAAGTTCTGCGTCGGCACCGCACAGTTTGCTGAGCAGAGAATCGCGTTCGACGGCCTGACAACCCAGCACCGCGTTATAGACCTCTTCGATCTGATCTAATCTTTCGATGTCCATTTACGTCAAAAAATAAAGCCTTTGATCATACTTAGTTAAACGTAAGGCAGCCGGAAAAAGGCACACCGGACAAACTATATATACTTTTTATTCGGAGGCGGCAAGTTCGCGCAGCAGCCATGTGCGGGCAAATTTCCAGTCGCGTTTTACCGTTTCGACAGATACTTTTAGAACCTCAGCGATCTCCTCCATTGTTAGGCCGCCAAAGAATTTTAACTCGACAACGCGGCTTCGGCGTGGGTCGATCGCTTCAAGGTTCTTTAATGCGTCGTCGAGCGCGACGATCTCTTTTGAGTTACTCTTTGTGGGAGCCACGCCGTCCGAAAGCGTAATTTTCTCCTGCCAGCCGCCGCGCTTCTGGCTCTGTTTTGATCGTGCATAGTCAACCAAAATATGACGCATCGCTTTGGCCGCAACGCCAAAAAAATGGGCACGGTTTTGCCAATTGTGTTCGTCCTGTTTAGCAATTTTGAGGTAAGTTTCGTGAATCAACTCGGTGGTCTGAAAAGTGTGCCCCGCCGGCTGGCGGCCCATGTAGCGCTTCGCCATTCGCCGCAGTTCGTCGTAAACAAGCGGCATTAGCTGTTCGAGGGCAATCTCGTCTCCGTTACCCCAGTCAGCCAGCAACAGCGTAATCTGATGCGAATCTGCGCTTTGCATTATTTTCGAGTGAAATCTTGGCTGATTATAGTCTAAATCCCTGCAAAAAAGAACAGATTTTTCCGATGCCCCTTTTTCGCTCGCGTTCTCGTTTATCGGTACAGAGAGACAAAATATGGCGGCGGCCGCCTGAGACGAGTGCCGGCGTTGCTGCAAAGTTTCACTTTCGCTTTTGCACTCATACAAACAGGAGAAAAATCATGAAACGCAATTTAATTTTAGTTAGTTCGATCTTCGTCCTGATGTTGACATTGAGCATCGCGACATCGGCTCAGGTCAAGCGGCCTTTTCACAACGGAACGGTGTGGGTCGTCGCCGTTATTCAGGTAAAGCCCGGAATGGAGAATGCGTACAAGAATTACCTCGCCGGTGATTGGAAAAAGGGGCAGGAAGCGTTGAAAAAAGACGGGCAGATCATTTCGTACTGCGTGATCGAAACAGAGGCGCATGGCACAAATGATTGGAATATGTTGCTGATGACCGAATATAAAGACCTCGCCACCTACGAAGCCAATCTAACCAAAGCTGATAATCTGTCGCAGATCGTCACCGGCAACGACGCAAAACAAATGCAGGGCTACCGCGACCGTCTGCAGATCCGCGAGGTCCAGGACGTCCGGCTCTCGCGCCAAATAATCCTGGAACCGAAGCCCTGAGCAACGTTCAGTCGTGTCAGAACCGACTGCGGTAGCGGGCGGTTGAAGACGAGGCTTTGAAATTTGCCAAACGGCCTGATATGCAAATCTAAAACCACCCGCTACCGCAGGTGGTTCAGACCCAAATCATAGGAGTAAAAAAATGAACGAACAGGAAAATACAAAATTAGTACAGCGAACTTATGAGCTTTTCAAAAGCGGCGACATCGAATCGCTTTTGGGAATGTATTCGGACGACATTTCGTGGGAAACGCCGAAGGTCGAAAACGCGCCATTCACTGGAAAAATCAGCGGGCGCGATAAAGTTTCCGAATTTTTCACCAGTATTGGTGAACACGAGGAATTTTCGGTGTTTGAACCGACGGAATTTATCGCGCAGGACGACAAGGTGGTGGTTTTAGGACACTCGACGGCTCGCATTAAATCTACGAACAAGGAGTTAACTTTGGAATTCGCGCATATTGTCACAGTTGCTGACGGAAAGATTACCGGCTTTCACGAATTTTTCGACACATCCGCTGCCGAAAGAGCTTACACAGTAGCGCAGGCCGCTTAAAACTCTGTGCCCTCTGTGGCTTTGTGGTGAATTACTTCTTATAAAACTAACAACATGAATAACCAAAGACTTGACGGAAAAGTGGCGATCGTCACGGGAGCGACCGGCGGCATCGGCGAGGCGACGGCCAGACGGTTTCTCGAGGAAGGAGCGAGCGTGATGCTTGTCGGTCGTTCGGCGGAAAAGCTGGCGGCGACGAGCGAAAGGCTTGCAGGTCTGGGAACTACTAAGACGTCCGTCGCCGATGCTGCGGATGAAGCGGCGATTGCTGCGGCGGTTGACGCTGCCATCGAGGCATTTGGCGGCGTTGACATCTTGATCGCCAACGCAGGCACCGAGGGGAAAATTGCTTTGATCGAAGACCAGACCGTTGAGAACTTCGAAAATGTTCTTCGTACCAACGTCGTCGGTGTGTGGCTGTCGATGAAGTATTGCGTCGAACCGATGAAAAAACGCGGCGGCGGTTCAATCATTGCTATTTCGTCAATCGCGGGGATGATCGGTTCGCCGACACTTTCGCCCTATATTGCCAGCAAACACGCCGTGTACGGCCTGGTCAAAACGGCAGCTCTTGAATTGGGAGCATTTAATGTCCGCGTAAACGCCATCGGCCCCGGGCCGATTGACAACCGGATGATCCGTTCGATCGAAACACAATTATCACCCGACAATGCCGACGCAGTACGCGAAGTGTTTTCACAATTGATCGCCATGAAACGCTACGGAACAAACGAAGAGGTCGCAAATCTCGCCCTCTTTCTCGCAAGCGACGAATCGTCGTATTGCACCGGCAGCATACACATGATCGACGGCGGTTTCACAGCCGCCTAACGTGTCGGTAGCCCGCACGTGAGTAAGGGCCATTTTACGGCAGTATTGCTTGACGGCAGGATTCACACGATCGACGGCGGGTCCACTGCGGCCTAAATTTTAACGATTTGGAGCGAATACTCAACAATGAAAACTATATTTGGTGGAATATTCATCATCCTAGCGTTGCTCTTTCCTTTATCGCTATCGGCTCAACAGGGGGCCAAAGCGGCGAAAGCGATAGTGTATGGCAGCCACGCTAAGACCGGAAAGTATGTCTCGGTAAACGGAATAAACCTCTATTACGAAACGTATGGAACCGGCGAGCCCTTGCTAATGATCCACGGCAACGGTGGATCTATTGCATATTTCAAATTTCAGATTCCGTATTTTTCCAAGTCCTACAAGGTGATAGCCGTTGACAGCCGGGCACAGGGCAAGTCAATCGATCCCGGCGATACGCTCACTTACGACATGATGGCGGAGGATGTGTGTGGCCTGCTGGATGCTTTGAAAATAAGTTCAGCAAATGTCATCGGCTGGAGCGATGGAGGCATTATCGGCTTGCTGCTTGCCATCAATCATCCTGAAAAGGTCAAAAAGCTCGCCATCACCGGGGCAAACCTGTCGCCCGATCCATCGGTATTTAGGCCGGACGCTCTCGCAACCATCCCCGAAGCGATGGCAGGCCTCAAAGCCGGAAAGCAGGACGCCGTCACAAAAAACGCGCTGAAATTGCTCAATATGATGTTGGTCGAACCGAATATTCCCCTAACCGATCTTCGCAAAATAGAATGTCCGGTTTTGGTAATGGGCGGAGACAATGACGCAATCCGGCCGGCCCATACCGTGCAGATCTTCGAGAATATCCCGCAGGCATATCTATGGATACTTCCGGCAGCTGGCCACGGGACTTTGCAGCGTTTCAGCGGTGAATTTAACGCAAGAGTCAGGAAATTTTTTAACGAGCCGTATCACAAGGTGAAATGGGATGATTTCGATCACTAGTGTAGCAGCCCGAACGAAGTAAGGGCGCTCATCGACACCTTACAACCGAATGCTCTGTCGCTGTCCTAGACCACTTCGAGGCGAGGCGACGCGATGCAATGGCAGAAGCCCGCACGAAGTAAGGGCGTTTGATAATCGACGGGAACGCCCGTACTTCGTGTGGGATTCCGCCATCGGTATGAACGCCCGTACTTCGTGTGGGCTTCTGCCACGCGAACCGGAACGCCCGTACTCCGTGTGGGCTTCTGCCACCGGACGGGAACGCCCGTACTTCGTGTGGGCTTCTGCCATCGGAAGGGAATGCCCGTACTTCGTGTGGGCTTCTGCCATCGGAACGGAATGCCCGTACTTCGTGTGGGCTTCTGCCATCGGAAGGGAACGCCGTACTTCGTGTGGGCTTCTGCCACCAACTTTTAGGAAACATATCTATGGAAATCGCAGAAAGAATTATCGCGCCAACGGCGGCGAAAAGCGGAAAACTACTGAAGATTCTCGGTGTTGGTTTCGGCATCGCCGTCGGTATCGGCGGAACTGTCGGCGTCGGAATTCTTCGGAATCCGGGCGGCGTTGCTGAGCAAATACCGTCGGTCTGGCTGATAATGCTGGCGTGGACACTTGGCGGTGTTTATTGCCTGCTTGGGGCAAACTATCTCGCTGAACTCGCGACGATGATCCCGAAGGCAGGCGGCTTTTATGTTTACGCTCATCGGGCATTTGGCAGCTATGGCGGTTTTGTCGTCGGTTGGAGCGATTGGATCAACAACACTCTAGGGCTTTCGTTTATCAGCATCGTTTTCGGCGAATATGCCGCCAAACTCTTCGCACCGAATTTAAGCGGCGGAAGAATAATTTTCAGCGTTTCGGTGGTTATCGCCATCGCTCTCTTGAACTTGATCGGACTTCGTGCCGGCTGCGAGACGCAAAAAATAACAAGTTTTCTGAAAGCCCTCGCGCTGATCGCATTTGTCGCCGCGTGTTTTATCTTCGGCGGCCAACAAATGGCCGTGGACGTGGCTCCGGCCGCACCGGCCTCATCGACGGGCTTTTTCACGCCATTCTTCGCCTTTATTTTGGCGTTCCAAATGGTGCTTTCGACTTATGACGGCTGGTATTCTCCGATCTACTTTTCCGAGGAAGACACTAATCCGTCGCAGAACCTTCCACGCTCGATGTTTGGCGGTATCGCGGCGATCATTGCTATTTATCTACTCGTTAATCTGGCCCTGATTTACGTTTTGCCGATGTCTCAACTCGCAGGTTCAAAATTTGCCGGCGGTGATGCGATGAGCCTGATGTTCGGTGACCGCGGCGCTCAAATTCTAACAATCTTGGCCCTGCTTTCGCTCATCGGCATCATCAACGCAATAATGATGATGGCACCTCGCATCATGTTCGCGCTTGGCCGCGACGGACTTTTTACGCAAAGAGCCGCCGGTGTCAGCCAAGGCGGCACACCCGTTTTCGCGCTGATAACAACGGCCTTTTGCGTTATCGTGTTATCGTCCGTCGGCACATTCGAACTACTGCTTGCGGTCGGACAATTCTTTCTCGTCGTCATCACGATCCTGCTGATCGTCTCGCTCTTCATCCTCCGACGCCGCGAACCCGCGTTGCCGCGGCCGTTTCGTGCCTGGGGCTATCCATACGCGCCGCTTCTCATGCTTGTCTTCGCCGTTCTGCTCTTCTTTGGCTACATCGTCAGCAATCCGTACCCGAGCCTCTACGCGCTTATTCTGCTGGCTGTAAGTTATCCCCTATTTCGATTGACACAACGAAAAACGTAGTTTAGCGTTCAAGGAAATGGTTAGCGCCGAAACAACAGCAACTTGGCAGCAAACGGTCGTTGCTCTGGATCGGGGCGATTTCACCTTGCTTGACGAATTGCTGCGGTCGAAAAACGTGTCGCTCATTGAGCTTCTCGCGGCAAACGGTGAACCGGCCGACGAGATGAACGAGGCATTCGCATTTGCGTGTATGGTCGGGCGTGCGAATGAAGCGGAAGCTCTGCTTGATAAAGGTGTCGATCCGTACGCCGGGATGAAGACATGGCTCGCCGGTCCGCATTGGGCGGCAAGCAGCGGTCAGCTCGACATCATCAAGATGCTGATCGTGAAGAAGATCCCGCTTGAGATTGAAAACAAATACGGCGGCACGGTACTAGGTCAGGCACTTTGGTCCGCCGTCAACGAACACTCGGCTAGCCACGCCGAGATCATCGAATGTCTGATCATGGCCGGAGCGGAGGTTGAGCCGGGCACGCTCGAATGGTGGGAAGAGCAAAAGGTCCCGGTTGCCGAAACTAAGCGTAAAGTCTGCGAGATCCTCCGCCAACATTCCAAATTGCGCTGCCAAATTGATGCTTTGCAAAACGAAGTTGGAAATGCCGAGTCCAGCGGCAGCAAGAAACTGCTGGCAGATTCTTTGAGATCTCTCGGCAATCTGCTTCGACGACCGCCGTTTCTGCGCGATGCAGCAAACGAGGCATACCACCGGGCAGCCGCGCTTTACCGCGAACTCGATATGCCGCTCGAAGCTGCCTGGATACTCCGCCACATCGGCATTAATCACGAATACGCCGAGTTACTTACTGAGGCCGAAAGATATTATGATGAGTCGCTCGCTCTTTTCCGGCAGCATGCAAACGACGACGATAATAATTACGCAAATACCGTGAGATATCCGGCCGTGATCAAAAACCGCGTCGGTAAACGAGCTGAATCAAAGGCGTTATGGGAAGAGGCTGTCAGGCGGTATGATGCGATGAACCAGCCGCTCGGCGTGGCTGAGGGTGCGGCCTGGCTGACAATTTTCGCGATCGAAAACGAAGATTTGGCTCGCGCTCGTGAATGGTTTGCCAAGGCCGAACGTGCCGCAACCACATTGAACGATGGAGACACCGATAAATGGATCGCAGAGGTACGGACGAGGCTCTCCGGTGCCGAAACAGCTAGACGGGACTGACCCCATTTTACCCCTTTCACAAGATTTCACACATTTTCAGGACAATCATCGGGGTTAGATGGTATAAATCCCGCTATGAATGCTGAGGAACAGGCAAAAAAGATCAATCGACGGATATTCACCGTCGATCTGCTGCGTGGAATAGTGATGATGATAATGATGCTCGATCATGTGCGGGAATTCGTCCACGCCGGAGCGCTGACATCTGACCCCACCGATCCGGCGACGACCACCGTCGCGGTGTTTTTTACCCGCTGGATCACACATTTTTGCGCACCCGTCTTTGTCTTTCTATCGGGAACCAGTATTTATCTGCAAAAAATGGCCGGTAAAACGAACGGCGAGCTTTCTAGATTCCTGTTTACGCGTGGCCTGTGGCTGATACTGCTCGAATTTACGGTTATCCGGACGCTGATCGTTTTCAATCTTGATTACTCATTCTTTGGCATGGCACAGGTCATCTGGGTGATCGGTGTTTCGATGATCGTAATGGCGGCGCTCATCTACCTGCCGCTCAAAGCCGTGGGCTGGGCGGGGATTATGATGGTCGTCTTGCACAATCTGCTCGACGGTATCCAGGTAGCTCCGAATATCGCATTTGCCGGCACACCGCCGCCGAGCGTCGGGCAAGCCGTCTGGATCGTCCTACATCAAGTTGGCATTATTCCAGTGTTTGGCGGCTCGCAGGTCTTTATTGCCTACCCACTGATCCCGTGGATAGGCGTCATGGCGGCCGGATATGCACTTGGCTCGATCTATACATGGGACGCTGAGAGACGGCGTAATTTGTTGTTAAGGCTTGGTTTGACGGCCATCGCGGCCTTTGTCCTGATACGTCTAATAAATGTCTATGGCGATCCGGTCCCGTGGCAGTATCAGGACTCCATTGCGGCGTCGATCCTTTCATTTTTTAACACGACGAAGTACCCGCCATCGCTCCTGTTTCTACTAATGACGCTCGGCCCCGCGCTTATAGTGCTGGCCCTGACCGACAACATCGACGGCAAGGCGAGCTGGCAGCGTATCTGCATAACATTTGGCCGGGTGCCGATGTTTTACTATCTGCTGCAGTGGCTGTTTGCTCACACTGCGGGAATAACTCTAGCCTATCTCGCGGGCATTGATACCAGTTACCTCTTCAAGAACATCCTCGAAATGGGCCAGACCGCCCCGCCGGGACACGGGTTTTCACTCGCCACGGCCTACGCGACATGGATTACCGGTCTCGTGCTCCTATATCCATTTTGCTTATGGTACGGCAAGTTAAAACGCCGTAGTAGCCACTGGATGTTGAGCTATCTCTAAAAATGCAAAAAACATTCTTTCCGAGGGTGTCAATAGAATAATACCAACCGGTTTTTCGGCGCATCGGTCAATCTGAACGCTTTTCCTGACGCCCAGTTTCATTTCAGCAACTTCAACATTTGCAAAAAGAATCGTTGACACCGTGATGTTTAACGATGTACTATGAATTGTCAACGATGTTTTGCATCGTTCAACTGTCTCCACTCAGTCATTTTGACCTGAACGTACACTTCAAAAAAAGGTTTCCTGTTGGTCGTTTCGGAAAGGGAAACACCCGCATAATAAATGTCCGCTAAACTTGGCGAAATTCTTGTCCGCGAAAATCTCATAACGCCGCAGCAGCTGCGCGAGACGCTGGAATATCAGCGTGCCAACGGCGGCCGTCTGGGCTCCAACCTTGTTCGGCTCGGATATGTGTCCGATGACGTCGTAACCGCAGTTCTGTCCCGCCAGTACGGTGTGCCATCGATCAACCTTGACCTCTTTCAGATCGATGCTGCTGTTATCAAACTGATATCCGAAGACGTGGCCGTTAAGTATTCGGTGCTGCCCATATCAAAAGTTGGAGCAATGCTGACGCTCGCAATGGCAGATCCCACAAACGTTTTTGCGATGGATGACATTAAGTTTATGACAGGACTCAATGTCGAGCCGGTTATCGCGTCCGAAACCTCTATCCAACTGGCGATAGCCAAATATTACAGTGGATCGAATGAGATCGACATCTTTGACGCAGCGTTTGCCGTTGAGGTCGAACGGAATGGCGTTACCGGCAATGGCAATGGCAATGGCAATAAAGCATTTGCGAAAAACGGCAAGAAAAACGTCATTCCGGATGAACGCATTACATCGGCTGATCTGGACGTATCGCTCGACCGGTTCGAATTCAACAGCCATGACAGCGAAGACCTCGAAATAGTCGAGGAGAATGAAGAGATCGATCTCGCAGCCCTGGCGAGGGCCAGTGAGGATGCGCCGGTCGTCAGGCTGGTAAACGTGCTGCTGGTGGATTCGCTTCGGCGTGGTGCATCGGATATTCACGTAGAGCCGTATGAAAAAGATTTCCGCATCCGATTCCGCATTGACGGCGTCTTGTACGACGTCATGCATCCGCCGCTAAAAATTCGCGATCCGCTTATCTCGCGTCTGAAAATCATGTCGAAACTCGACATTTCAGAAAAACGGCTGCCCCAGGACGGCCGTATCAAGATCAAGGTCAAGGTGGACAACCGTTCGCGCGAATTGGACTTTCGCGTCTCCACGCTGCCGACACTCTTTGGCGAAAAGGTCGTGCTGCGTCTCCTCGATAAGGACAAGCTAATGCTCGACATGACCAAACTCGGGTTTGAGGCAGAAAGTCTAGAAAAATTTAAGCGGGCGATTGCCAATCCTTATGGAATGGTCCTCGTCACCGGCCCGACCGGTTCTGGAAAGACCAACACGCTTTATTCGGCACTTCAGGCGTTGAATACGTCTGAAACGAATATCATGACGGCCGAGGACCCGGTTGAATTTAACCTACAAGGCATCAATCAGGTGCAGATGAAGGAGCAAATCGGCCTGAACTTTGCCGCGGCACTTCGCTCGTTCCTGCGGCAGGATCCGAACATCGTCCTTGTTGGCGAAATCCGTGATTTCGAAACGGCAGAGATTGCGATCAAGGCTGCTCTGACTGGCCATCTGGTGCTTTCGACGCTGCACACCAACGACGCGCCTTCAACAATATCGCGGCTGGTCAACATGGGCATCGAGCCATTTCTGGTCGCAACCTCGGTCAACATTATTCAGGCCCAGAGACTCATTCGCCGCATCTGCGTTGAATGCAAGGAACAAGTGCACGTACCTGCGGAAGGCTTGGTCGAGATCGGCTTTACAAAGCAGGAAGCCGGAGAATTAAAAATTTACAAAGGCCGCGGCTGCGCGACCTGTAACAACACCGGATTCAAGGGCCGGGTCGGGCTCTACGAAGTTATGGAAGTTACCGACGAACTCCGCGAACTGATCATTATTGGCGCCAGCGCAATGGAATTAAGAAGAAAAGCTATCGAACTCGGGATGATAACCCTGCGCGAATCAGGTCTTTATAAGATTCGTGAAGGAATTACAACGATCGAAGAAGTGGTTAAGGAAACCGTGTTATAGGGAAACTGGAGGAAATATGTGGGTTAGGGCAATAGCATTATCGTTGGCGTTACTCGTTGGCATTGGCGCAATAATACCGATCGCGACCGAAATTACCGAGGCAGGTCCGCGCAAAATTAGAAAGAAAAAACAAAAAAGATACTGGCGCGGAGTCAGGAAATATTCCAAGCGTTGGTGGCAGCTTTACCGGGCACAAGAACGACGCAAAAAGGCGACTGCTGCGAAGCGTCGGGCGCTTCGGCTGAAACAGCTGCGGCTCGCCGCACAGCGGAACGATGCGTCGGCACAGACGGTGGCGGCAAAACCACAGGCATCGGCAATAAAACAAGCTGATCAGAAACAGGCGGTATTGCCGTCGGGCGACCAGGCCCCGGCCGGTTGGAGAGCAGATACCGCCAGCCCGTCTGAGCTGCAGTTCCGGGTGGACAACGCCGCCGGAGACCAGGTCGGATCGGCATCGATCTCCGTGGTTGGGCCGTCAATGCCCGGGATTGACCGTAGCCGTAAGAGCGTCGGTGGTGTTCCTACATCCTCGCTTCGTCGCGAAGTGATCGACCGCATGATCCGCGAAAACGGCTGGGTGGTAAATGATTATCAAAAAGAGATAGCGGGACAGCCAGTCTTTGTCGTAGTTGCTCAGTCACAGGCAAGGAATGGTTCCCTGCAGTCGAGAATGTTCTATTTTACTGAGGTTGACGGCCGCATTTATAGTGTGGCTACCAACTCCCCGGCCCACGAATCCGAGCGCCTGGCAGAAGAATCGGAAAAGGTCATCAATTCCCTGAAAAGCCGCGTGCGTCCCGCACAGCGAGCCTCCAACTAGTAAATGTGACAAACGACAGGAGACGGGTAAAACAACTTACTCGTCGCCTGTCACCTGTCACTACCAACCAAAACTATGAGCTACGAACAGCCAACTTCCGCCGAATCAGCGGTCACCCTTCCCGATTTGCTCAGGAAAATGACCGAAATGGGCGGTTCAGACCTTCACCTGTCAACCAATTCACCGCCACAGGTTCGTGTGCACGGGCATCTCGCACCTCTTCCCGGATATGCGGGCCTGTCACCATCAGATACAAAGCGGCTCGCCTATTCCGTGCTCACCGATGCACAGAAGCACCGGTTCGAAGAAAACCTTGAACTCGACTTCTCATTCGGACTAAAGGGCATGTCGCGCTTTCGTGCCAATCTATTCAACCAAAAGGGTGCGGTTGGTGCGGTATTTCGCTCGATTCCATATGAGATCAAAACTTTCGAAGCTCTCGGGTTGCCTACGGTCGTTTCGGACATGTGCAAAAAGCCGCGTGGCCTGGTGCTGGTCACTGGACCAACCGGTTCCGGCAAATCAACGACGCTTGCGTCGATGGTAGATAAGATCAATATGGATCGTCATGATCATATTCTGACGATCGAAGACCCAATCGAATTTCTGCATAACCATAAAAATTGCGTGGTCAACCAACGTGAGGTTGCCGCCGATACACACTCGTTTGGCTCGGCACTGAGAACAGCCCTCCGTCAGGACCCGGACGTGGTACTGGTCGGCGAAATGCGAGATCTCGAGACGATCGAAATGGCTTTGCGAATTGCCGAAACAGGCCACCTTACATTTGCAACACTGCACACAAATTCGGCATATTCGACGATCAACCGTATCATCGACGTGTTTCCTGCTGAGCAGCAAGCGCAGGTACGAACCCAGCTTTCGCTCGTTCTCGAAGGCATAATGTGTCAGGCCCTGCTGCCAAAAGCCTCGGGCGACGGACGGGTTATGGCTCTGGAAATACTTGTTCCAAATGCTGCCATCCGTAATTTGATCCGCGAAGACAAGATTCACCAGATATATTCGATGATGCAGACCGGCCAGGACAAATTCGGAATGCAGACATTTAATCAGGCGCTCGCGACGCTGCACCACAAACGCCAGATAACGCTCGAGGTGGCGATGCAGCGGTCGTCAAATGCAGACGAGCTAAAAGAACTAATCGACCGCGGTTCCGGCCTCAATGAAGCCTACGGTGGAAACGGCGCGCGCCCATTAACTCGACCAGCACCGGGCAGCGGCAGCCCATACGCGCAAGGCCGGCCAATCGGTGAGCGGCCGCGATAATAATAACGCCGATACCCATAATAAAAATCTCAATTCTTAATTGGAGTCAAACGATGCCAACATTTGTATTTAAGGGAAGAAATCGACTAAACGAGGCCATTGCTGGCGAGCGCGAAGCAGCGACCCAGGACGAGCTGCGGGCCTTGCTGCGCCGCGAACAGATCGTGCTTACACAGGCCTCTGAAAAAGGCCGTGAAATTTCGATTCCAAAACTCGGCCGTCGCAAGAAGGTCGGTGCGAAGGAACTGGCGGTCTTTACGCGACAGTTTTCCGTGATGATCGATGCGGGCTTGCCGCTTGTTCAATGTATCGATATCCTCGGCGAACAGCAGCAGAATGCCTTTTTTAAGGACGTTTTGCGGCAAGTAAGACAAAACGTTGAGGAAGGCGCGACCCTGTTCCAGGCAATGGAGAAGCACCCGAAGGTTTTTGACAGTCTCTACACACACATGGTCGAGGCAGGTGAAACAGGCGGTGTGCTCGATCTCATCCTGCAGCGACTCGCAACCCTTATCGAAAAGGTCGTCAAACTCAAGCGCAGCATCGTTTCAGCGTCGATTTATCCGGCGGCCGTTATCGCAGTAGCTATCGGGGCCATCGCTCTGATCATGATCGTCGTTATTCCGCAGTTTGAACAGATCTTCCTCGGCCTGCTCGGTCCCGGTGAGGCTCTTCCGCTGCCGACCCGCATCGTGATGGGAATAAGCGGATTTATCGCGGGTTGGGGCGGCTTGACATTGCTCGTTATTTTTATCGGTGCGGGCGTTGGCATCAGCTACTACTACAAAACACCAAAAGGCCGCTGGCAGATCGATGCCCTGCTGCTCAAGACCCCGATATTTGGTAGTATTTTGCGTAAGATCGCTGTCGCGCGCTTCTCGCGAATTCTTTCGACTCTCCTTTCTTCGGGTGTTCCGATCCTGCAATCGCTCGACATTACGGCCAAAACAGCCGGCAACGTCGTTATCGAAGATGCTATTACAAAGGTCCGCCAGGGCGTTGAACGCGGTGAGAATTTTGTAGATCCGCTCAAGGCGACCAACGTTTTCCCGCACATGGTCAGCCAAATGATCGGCGTCGGCGAACAAACCGGTGCCATGGACGCCATGCTCGGCAAGATCGCAGATTTCTATGAAGAAGAAGTCGATACGGCCATCGCCGACCTGCTCGGCCTGATGGAACCTGTCCTCATCGCCTTTCTCGGCGTAACGATCGGCTCGATCGTGATCTCAATGTACCTGCCGCTCTTCTCGCTCATCGGAAAACTCTCCGGCGGCGCGAAGAATTAAGGTAACGCAAACCTACATAAGCAAAGGCGTTGCCCTCAGCGAGCAACGCCTTTTCTGTGTGGCCACTGGCCATCGATATGGTGGAGACGAGGGGGATCGAACCCCTGACCTCTGCAATGCCATTGCAGCGCTCTCCCAGCTGAGCTACGTCCCCGTTTATTAGTTCCGAGTTCGGAGCTTCGAGTTCCGAGTCGGCGAACTTTAGAATTTATCGAAAAACCGCGTATTCGTCAACCGGTGCGACCTGAACGCGAGCCGGCCCTTGACGGGAACGCAGGCGGCCCTCGCCTGCAAGCGTTCGTAGAACGCTGACACGCGTGGCAAGTTTCGAGGTGAACGTAACCAAAGGTCGTCACGCCGGAGGAACCGGCGTTGCAGGCGAGGGCGCCTGCGTTCCCTGCAAAAGGCATTCTTTACTCGGCTAGCGGCCTTTGAATTCGGGTTTTCTTTTTTCCAAAAACGCTGCGACGCCTTCTTTTTTGTCTTCGGTCGAAAAGCAGATGGCAAACAGGTCGACTTCGCGGCGGAGGCCTTCGTCCAGGTTTGAGCGTGAGGCGAACTTTACAGCTTCCTTTGATAACTGCAGGGCAATCGGGGCTTTTTCAGCGATTTTTTCTGCGAGTTTCATTGTCTCGGCTTCGAGTTGGTCGGCCGGATAGACGTGATTTACCAGGCCGATGCGTTCGGCGGTCTTGGCGTCGATCATGTCGCCGGTGAGGACCATTTCCATCGAGCGGCCTTCGCCGATGAGGTTTGTCAGGCGCTGCGTGCCGCCGCCGCCGCATATGATGCCGAGGTTGATCTCTGGTTGTGCAAAGCGTGCCGATTCGCTGCACATCCTGATATCACATGCCATCGCCAGTTCGTTGCCGCCGCCGAGGCAAAAGCCGTTGACCATGGCGATAACAGGTTTGGGAAACTGATCGAGGACATTGAATAACGATGATTGTTGAAAACTATTCCGCTGCGTTACGGGCGTTTTACCTTCGAATTCGCTGATGTCGGCTCCGGCAATGAACGATTTCTCGCCCGCGCCCGTTATTACGAGGACGCGAACCGAATCATCCTCGCGCAAATCCGCCAGAGCGGCAACGCCTTCTTCGTGCACCTTCTTATTCAGGGCATTCAGCTTATCAGGACGGTTTATTGTTAAAACGGCGACCTTACCCCGTTTTTCCATAGAAATTGTTTCGTAGTTCGACATAAAACCTAACATTCTAAAAGCCACCGAAAGATAAACCACGAAGCTTCACAAAACAACACGAACTTGCTGGTTGATTTCGTGCCCTTTTGTGATGGTTCGTGGTTTCAAATTCCTGGTATTACTCCTGGGCACCCTCAACTATGTTGTCATCTGCGATCCAGGCAACGAATAGGCGCAGCCAGCTTTCCTTGGGCTCCTCGATGGCGACGCCGATGCGGGCCGTGCCGTAACTGGCCGGAATTACGCGAACGACCTGTGCTTTTACCTCGACGGGAACGCCATTTGGCCTGTGCGACCGAATATATAGACTATCTCCCTGTGCGATTGGCTGGTTGAGCTGAAAAAGAGCTCCGAGCGTCGATATGTCATCGGTTTCAGTTGGCTCACTCCAAGTCGCGCCATCGTCGGTCCGGCCAGACACGACAATTGGAAGGCGCAAGGCCATCCGCAACGCAAACCGTTTCTCCTCGTATTGAGGTTGAATTGAGGTCATCTATACAAACTTAACGCAATTTCGATAAAAATACTTTGCCAGTTTACCAGAAAATGAGTTGATAGGTAAATGCTTTCGATTGTCCGTACAGCCGCGGCAATCTATTAGACGAACATGCTTTGCGATAGCTATACTATGAATAAGGGCAAAAGCGATCTTCATGTTTCACCGCCTGAACTATGTCAGAAAAACAAATTCACAAGAAAGTCGTAATCCTCGGATCGGGCCCGGCCGGATTGACGGCGGCGGTTTATGCGGGCCGCGCTCAATTAAATCCTCTGGTTATCGATGGGCCGCAGCCGGGCGGCCAGCTAACTATCACGACCGATGTAGAAAACTATCCAGGTTTTTCAAAAGGTATCATGGGGCCGATCCTGATGGATGAATTTCGCGAACAGGCCCTCAGGTTTGGTTCAGAAATAATTAATGTTTGGATCGACCGCGTCGATCTGACTCAACGGCCGTTTACACTCTACGGTAAAGACAGCGAAGACAGCACGGAAATCTCGACTGTCATTAAGGCCGACTCCTTGATCATTTCAACCGGTGCTTCGGCAAAATGGCTCGGCATTCCGGGCGAGGCACCAGTGCCGGAAGGTCTCGGCGGTAATGGCGTATCGGCCTGTGCAACGTGCGACGGCTTCTTTTTTAGGGATAAGCCGATCGTCGTCGTTGGCGGCGGCGACACGGCCTTGGAAGAGGCTCTCTTCCTCACTAAATTTGCTTCTAAGGTTACGCTGATTCACCGGCGACACGAATTTCGGGCGTCAAAAATTATGCAGGACCGCGTTTTTGCGAACCATAAGATCGAAATCTTATGGAATACCGAGGTAAAGGCAATAAACGGCACGAAGGAAACCGGCGTGGAAAGCATTGAGATCGTGAACAACGAAACAAAAGCCACATCGACCTTCGCAACGCAGGGCGTTTTTATAGCTATCGGCCATCAGCCAAACACAAGCTTATTTAAGGGCTTGCTCCACATGGACGATGTCGGGTATCTGATTACGGAAGGACGAACAATGAAAACTAACGTGCCTGGCGTTTTCGCATCAGGTGATGCCCAGGATGCGTCTTATAGACAAGCCATAACTGCGGCCGGAACTGGCTGCATGGCGGCAATCGATGCCGAGAGATTCTTGACGGAGCATGAATCAGAGGCTGCCACGGCCGCGACATAGTCTTATGCCGATCTACGAATATCAATGCCAGCAGTGCGGTCTTCGGTTAGAGAAACGCCAGAGCGTTTCCGAGGAACCGCTGACGACGTGCGAAAAATGTCACGGCAAACTCGAAAAACAGTGGTCGCTTTCCGGCTTTCAGTTCAAAGGTGCCGGCTGGTACGTTACCGACTACGCGGGCAAGAAAACAGAGAAAAGTTCTGCGTCGGGATCAACTGAAAAGGCCGATACTGCATCCAAACCAAAGGAAGAGGCCAAATCAGCTCCCACGGAAGCCGTGAAAGCGCCAGCTAAAGAATGAATTTTGGACGCCGTCAAGTTTTCGCAGTCTTAGTCGCAACCCTTATCGTTGCGGCGTATGGCTTCGGACAATCCCGACGAAACGCCCGCGGCTCCGATATGGAAGGCACCATTCTTACTGTCTCCGCGGTTCGCGATGATAAAAAGCCCGAGCCGATAGGAATCGAAAACCTGCATTTGTATGAGAACGGCCAGGAGCAGAAGATAAAGAATTTCAGCATTGACCCAAGCCCATCGAAGATAGTCATTCTTGTTGACAACTCGCAGACGCTGCCAACATCGATTGAAAAGATGAAAAAGGCGGTCATGGAATTTGCCTATGAAATTTTTGACGGCGACCAATTGTTTGTCATCGCTTACGACGAAAAGGCTGAGATCATACAGGAATGGACGGACGACGCCAAAAAATTGGAAACTTCCCTTGAAACCTTTCGAAAAAAAGGCAATCCATATCTCTTTGACGCACTCGACATTTCCGTTAAAGAAATATTGCTGCCGCTAATGCCGGGAACGAGAAAGACAGCGGTAATTGTTGTCGGCGACGGGCTCGACCGTGGCAGCAAGACGCCGTTTGACAAGATTCTCAGCGAACTTCAGCTTCAGAACGTGACCGTTTAT
>Ga0138256_10000954_pt1 | contig 31049 bp, 31 predicted proteins | sample KNB2016incub_MG_FD_105486 | JGI IMG/M metagenome (GOLD analysis project Ga0138256, IMG submission 105486) | Active sludge microbial communities from wastewater in Klosterneuburg, Austria - KNB2014incub_MG | ecosystem: Engineered > WWTP > Activated sludge > Unclassified | place: Austria... | reverse complement strand
GAGCGCACGCTGATCAAGCGCTGGTACGAGTCGGGCGCGCCGATTCACTGACCGGCTTTACCAGACCGGCGGTCCGCCCCGGGCCCGTCGCCCATCAACGTGAGGAGACACCCATGACAACGACAAGCGTCGACCCGGTGGACGAGAGTTTGCCCACAGGGCGGCTTGCAGCGCTCGGTCTGCAGCATGTGCTGGTGATGTACGCCGGCGCCATCGCCGTGCCGTTGATCGTCGGTCGCGCGCTCAAGCTCAGTCCCGAACATGTGGCGCTGCTGATCTCGGCCGACCTGTTCGCCTGCGGCGTCGTCACGCTGATCCAATCGCTGGGCATGACGAAGTGGTTCGGCATCAAGCTGCCGGTGATGATGGGCGTGACCTTTGCCGCCGTGGGGCCCATGGTGGCGATCGCCAATTCGGTGCCCGGTGAGGCCGGTGCGCGCGCGCTCTTCGGCGCGATCATCGGCGCGGGCATCGTCTCGATGATCATTGCGCCGCTGGTCAGCCGCATGTTGCGCTTCTTCCCGCCGGTGGTCACGGGCACGATCATCACGATCATCGGCGTCAGCCTGATGCGCGTGGGCGTGGGCTGGGCGGTCGGCGGGCCGGCCTTCCTGGCGCAGCGCACCGACGTGCCCAAGCTGGCGGAAATGGTCCATGCGGCCGAGGCCAAGGCAGCTGCCGCGGCAGCCGTCGGCGCATCGGCACCACCGCTCACGCTGGGTCAGATTCCGCTGCTCGACAACCCCAACTACGGCGCACTGGACCACCTGGCCATTGCCGCCGCGGTGCTCATCTTCATCCTGCTGCTGGTGAAATTCGCCAAAGGCTTCATCGCCAACATCTCGGTGCTGCTGGGCATCATTGCCGGCTGCATCGCGGCCTATGCCATGGGCAAGATGAGTTTCGACAAGGTGGGCAAGGCCGCCTGGGTCGACATCGTCACGCCGTTGGCCTTCGGCATGCCGACTTTCGACATCGTGATGCTCCTGACGATGACGCTGGTGATGATCGTCGTGATGATCGAGTCCACCGGCATGTTCCTGGCGCTGTCCGACATGACCGGCAAGAAGATCAGCCAGTCGCAACTCTCGGCCGGCCTGCGCACCGATGGCCTGGGCACCTTGATCGGCGGTTTGTTCAATACCTTTCCGTACACCAGCTTCTCGCAGAACGTGGGTCTGGTTGGCGTGACGGGTGTACGCAGCCGCTATGTCACCGTGGCCGGCGGCATCATCATGGTCATCCTGGGCCTGCTGCCCAAAATGGGCGCCATCGTCGAGGCGATTCCGCAATTCGTACTCGGCGGCGCGGGGCTGGTGATGTTCGGCATGGTGGCAGCCACCGGCATCCGCATCCTGTCCTCGGTGGACTTCAAGGGCAACCGTCACAACCTGTATATCGTCGCGCTGTCCATCGGCTTCGGCTTGATTCCGCTGGTCGCACCGCGCTGGATGCAGCAGATGGCGCACAGCCTGCATCCGCTGCTGGAAAGCGGCATCCTGCTGACTTCGATTGCAGCCGTGCTGCTGAACGTTTTCTTCAACGGCGCCAAGGAAGACATCGCCGGTTCGATCGAAGCCACCAAGGCGGTCGAAGCCCACTGAGGCCCGCGGCAACGCGCGCATGAACCAGCGCCCATCAGCCCGCAGCGAATGCGAGGTGCGAACGGACCTCGCCGCTGCCTACCGGCTGGCCGCGCTGGCGGGCGCGCCGACCGACAATCGCCAGGCTTCAGAGACTGAACCTCGAGGAACCCCTGACCATGCCGACCTTGCACGTTGAACTTTTCGAAGGCCGCAGCGAACAGCAGAAGGCGGCGCTGGCACACAAACTCACCGCGGCCTGTGTCGAGGTGCTGGGCGGCAGCGGCGACAGCGTCGACGTCATCTTCGTCGACGTGTCGCGCCACAACTGGGCCACGGGCGGCGTGTTGTGGAGCACGAAGTCGGCGCCAAGGCCGACGCCCTGAACGTGCCCCCGCGGGCAGCCCACAGGTCGCCCGCAGCCACCCATCGCCGGCCAGCGCATGAACCTGAGGACCGCAATGACGCCGATGCCCAAATCCGGTACCGATACCCGCACCCACAGCGGCCGAACGCGGGACCTGCTGTCCGCGATGTTCGCTGCGGCCATCGAATCGGCACAACCGTCGCGCTGCATGCCGGCGCACCTGCCCACGCCGCACAGCCTGGGCCGCGGCCGGCTGATCGTGATCGGCGCCGGAAAGGCGTCGGCGGCGATGGCGCGTGCGGTCGAAGACCACTGGACCGGTGACGCGGCACAACTCGGCGGGCTGGTGGTCACCCGCTATGGCTATGCCGTGCCCTGCCAGCGCATCGAGATCGTCGAGGCCGCGCACCCGGTACCCGACACGGCCGGCCTGGCAGCGGCCGGACGCATGCTGAAACTGGTGCAGGGCCTGAGCGCCGACGACCTGGTGCTGTGCCTGATCTCGGGTGGCGGGTCGTCACTGCTGCCGCTGCCCCTGCCGGGGCTGACGCTGCTGCACAAGCAGGCCGTCAACCGCGCGCTGCTGACCTCGGGCGCCAGCATCAGCGAGATGAACTGCGTTCGGCGCCACCTGTCGGCCATCAAGGGCGGGCGCCTGGCCGCCGCCTGCCACCCGGCACAAGTGCTCACGCTGCTGATCTCCGACGTGCCCGGCGACCAGGCGCTCGACATCGCCTCGGGGCCGACCGTGGCCGACGCCACGACCTGTGCCGATGCGCTGGACATCGTCCGCCGTTACGGCATTGCGCTGCCGGCCGAAGTGCTGCAGGTGCTGGAAAGCGGCCGTGGTGAATCGATCAAGCCTGACGACCCCCGCATGGCGCGTGTCGAGACGCGAATGATCGCCACGCCGCAGATGGCGCTGGAGGCGGCGGCCACTGTGGCCAGGGCTGCCGGCGTCAGCCCCTACATCCTGAGTGACGCCATCGAAGGCGAGGCACGCGACGTCGGCAAGGTACTGGCCGCCATTGCACTGCAGGTGGCCAAGCGCGGCCAGCCCGTTGCCGCACCCTGCGTGCTGCTGTCGGGGGGAGAGACCACCGTCACCGTGCGTGGCCAGGGCCGCGGCGGCCGCAACGTCGAGTTCCTGCTGTCGCTGGGCATCGCCTTGAACGGTCACCCACAAATCCACGCGCTGGCCGGCGACACCGATGGCGTCGACGGCCAGGAAGAAGTTGCCGGTGCGCTGCTGACCCCTGATTCGCTGGCCCGCGCCTGGGCGCTGGGCATCAAGCCGCCGGATCGCCTGTCGGATAACGATGGACATGGCTTTTTCGAGGCGCTGGGCGACGCGGTGGTCACCGGGCCGACACTGACGAACGTGAACGACTTTCGCGCGATCTGGATCGACGCGCCTTCCACAGAATCACCATGCGCAGAACCCGCAACGCCAAGATCGTCGCCACGCTAGGGCCGGCCAGCTCGAGTCCCGAACTGATCCGCCAGTTGTTCATGACGGGGGTGGACGTGTTCCGCCTCAACTTCAGCCATGGCAGCCATGCCGACCACGCCGAACGGTTCAAGTTCCTGCGTGCGCTGGAGGCCGAGACCGGTCGGCCGATCGCCATCCTGGCCGACCTGCAGGGCCCCAAACTGCGCGTGGGCAGCTTTGCCGGCGGGCCCGTGATGCTGGCCCAGGGGCAGGCCTTTCGCCTCGACCTCGACACCGCGGCCGGCAACGCGCAGCGCGTTCAGCTGCCGCACCCCGAGATCTTCGCGGCGTTGGCACCGGGGGCCGAGCTGCTGCTCGACGACGGCAAGCTGCGGCTGGTGGTCGAGCGCTGCGGCGCCGACTTTGCCGACACCCGGGTGGCCGTGGGCGGCAGGCTGTCCGAACACAAGGGCGTCAACGTGCCCGGTGTGCTGCTGCCGATCACGGCGCTGACCGAGAAGGACCGGGTCGACCTGACGCTGGCGCTGGAACTCGGCGCCGACTGGATCGCGCTGTCCTTCGTGCAGCGGCCCGAAGACGTGAGCGAGGCGCGCGCGCTGATCGGTGATCGCGCGGCCATCGTCGTCAAGCTCGAAAAGCCGGCGGCGGTGGACTGTCTGGACGAGATCGTGGCACTGAGCGACGCCGTGATGGTGGCGCGCGGCGACCTCGGCGTCGAACTGCCGGCCGAACGCGTGCCGGCCATCCAGAAACGCATCGTGCGGCTTTGCCGCGCTGCAGGCAAGCCGGTGATCGTGGCCACGCAGATGCTGGAGTCGATGGTCGAAAGCCCCGTGCCCACACGCGCCGAAGCCTCGGACGTGGCCACTGCGATCTACGACGGTGCCGATGCGGTGATGCTGTCGGCCGAATCGGCGGTGGGCCGCTACCCGGTGCCGACCGTCGACATGATGAACCGCATCATCGAGCAGGTTGAATCCGACCCGGCGTACCGGCAGTTGATCGACGCGTCGCACAGCGCGTCGCGGCCCGGCGGCAACGTCGCCGAAGCCGTGTGCTGCGCGATGCGGGGTGCGGTGGCACTGCTTCAGGCGGCCGCCATCGTCTGCTACACCAGTTCGGGCCACACCAGCCTGCGCGCCGCGCGCGAGCGCCCCGAGTCGCCGATCCTGAGCCTGACACCACGCCTGACCACGGCGCGCCGGCTGGCCCTGGTGTGGGGCGTGCATTCGGTGCACACCGCCGACGTGGTCAACGTCGATCAGATGACGCAGCGGGCGTGCGAACAGGCGCGCCGCGATGGTTTTGCCCAGGCCGGGCAGTTCATCGTGTGCATTGCCGGCATGCCCTTCGGCACACCCGGCACGACCAACCTGATGCGCATCGCCAGCGCCTGACCCGGTAGCGCCGCCAGCGCAGCGCGGCTTGCAACGTATGCTGCCAGGATGGACATCGATTTCACGCAACTGACGGCTTACCAGCGCTACAAGCTGATGGCCGGCCTGATCGTGCCGCGGCCGATTGCACTGGTGACCACGCTGGGTGCCAACGGCGTGGTCAACGCGGCACCGTTCTCGCTGTTCAACATGCTGGGCGAGGACCCACCGATCGTGATGCTCAGCATCAACCGGCTGCAGGACGGTCACCTGAAGGACACCGCGGCCAACATCCTGCGCAGCGGCGAATTCGTCGTGCACCTGACCGACGAGGCGATGGCCGGGCAGATGCACCGCTGTGGCGACCCAGTGCCGTCAGACGTCAGCGAACTGATCCACGCCGGCCTGCACGCGGCACCTTGCCACACGGTGGCGCCGCCGCGCATCATCGAGGCGCCGGTGGCCTTCGAATGTGTGCTGCACGAAAAGCTCGAGACCGCGAGCCGGCTGATCTTCATCGGCCGCGTGTCATGGCTGACCGTTCGCGACGGCCTGGTCGACCGCGACAGCTGGCGCGTGCGACTGGCCGACTACCACCCGGTGGGCCGCTTCGGTGCCAGCCTGTACGTCAAGACCCGCGAACGTTTTGCCATCGACGGCGCCGATGCGAGCGAGCGCCCGACACCGGTCGACGAACCCTGATCGACTTCGGCCTTCAACCCGCTTGCCACGCGCACAGGCTGCGCCGCTGCCGGCCTTCAGCGAAAGCGCCCAGGCGATCGACCCGCACGCCCCTGGGCTACTCCAGACCGTAGCGCTTGATCTTGCGCCACAGCGTCGACTTGTCGATGCCCAGGATCTCGGCCGTGGCGGCGCGACTGCCCTGGGTTTCGTGCAGGGTCTTGGCAATGAAGTAGGCCTCGATCTCGTCCAGGCTCTGCGGTTCGATGCGTCCCAGCGCACGCCTGGGTGCCGAGGCATCCGACACCGACAGACCGATCGGCAGCACATCGACATCGAGCATGTCGGTCTCGGTCAGCACGATCATCGACTGGATGGCATTTTCGAGTTCGCGCGCATTGCCGGGCCAGCCGTGCTGCACCAGCGCGGCCAGCGCCGCCGTGGTGAAACCCTTGACAGGTTTGCGCAGGCGCTCGGCATGGCGCGCCAGAAAGGCGCTGGCCAGCAACGGGATGTCGGTACGACGCTCGCGCAGCGGCGGCATCACGATCTCGACGATCTTGAGCCGGTAGTACAGGTCGGCGCGGAAGCTGCCGGCCTGCACCAGCGCGGGCAGCGGAGCGTTGCTTGCAGCGATCAGCCGCACGTCGGCGTGGCGCGGCTCGGTGTCACCCATGCGGTAGAAGGTGCCGTCCTGCAGGACACGCAGCAGCTTGGCCTGGAAGCCGGGCGAGGCATTGTTGATTTCATCGAGAAACAGGGTGCCGCCGTGCGCCGTCTCGAACAGCCCCGGCTTGGCACGGTCAGCACCGGTGAAGGCGCCACGCTGGTGGCCAAAAAGCTCGCTCTCGATCACCGTCTCGGCAATCGCGGCGCAGTTCAGCGCCACGAAGCGCTTCTCACGCCGCTGGCTGAGCCCGTGGATCTGGCGCGCCGCCACTTCCTTGCCGGTGCCCGATTCACCGGTCAGCAGCACGCAGCAGTCATAGCCGGCGCAGGCGCGAATAAGCCGTCGCACCTGCTCGGTGGCCGGGCTCTTGCCCACCAGCCCATCTGCGACTGCCTGTGTGCCGCTGGCCTCGCGCAGACGGATGTTCTCGCGCATCAGCCGGTTGAAGGCCAGCGCGCGGTCGACCACGCGGCGCAGATCGTCGGGCTCGAAGGGCTTGCGCAGATAGTCGCAGGCACCCCCCTTGAGCGCCTCGACCGCCGTCTCGACCGTGGCAAAGCCCGTCAGCAGGATCACCTGTGTCGACGCATGGTGCTGGCGGGCGAATTGCAGGATCTCCAGGCCGTCCACCTGCGGCATGCGCAGGTCGGTGACCACCACGGCGGCCTCGCGCTGCTCGAGCAGGTCGAGCGCAATTTGCGCGCCGACGCAGATCACTTCGGCGTCGATCTCTTCGAGCACCTCGCCGATCATGCGCCGCATCGCGGCATCGTCTTCCACCACGAGCACCAGTGCGCGACCAGGCAGCGCGCCCGGCGCGGGTATCGCACCGGAAGCAGCCGCCACATCAGCCGGGCTGGTGTCGGTGGACTCTGCTTCGGGGGTGCAGGCGCTGGGGTCTGTTGACATCGGATTCAGGTTGCCAGCGGCAACTTCAGAATGAAACGCGCACCGCCCTCGAAATCTGGGTCGCAGTGCAGCGTGCCGCCGACGCGGGTGATGATCGCATGGCTGAGGGGCAGCCCCAGCCCGGTGCCACGCGCATCGGCCTTGGTGGTGAAGAAGGGGTCGAACAGCTTGCGCCGGTGCTGGGGCGGCACGCCAGGGCCGTTGTCGCTGACGGTCACGATCGCATGCCCGCCTTCGACGCCCGTGCGCACCTGCACCTGTGGTCGTGCGCTCATGGCCGCGGCCTGCACGGCATTGACCAGCAGGTTGACGAGAACGATATCGAGCTGGCCCGAACCGCCCAGCACCGTCACGGGTCCCTGCAATTCGGTCTCGATCGGCACGCTCAGGCGGCGGCCCTGGCAATTCGAGACCGCCTCGACAGCCTCAAGCACGACCGTGCCGATCTCCGAGCGCTCAGGGTCGCAGACGGGCCGACGTGCATACGTGAGCAGATCGTCGATGATGCGTGCGCAGCGCTTCGTCTCGTCGTGGATGATGCGCGCCTGTTCGGTGCGCCGCGCTTCGTTGCCCTTGCCCTCGACCAGCAATTGCGCATAACCCAGGATGGTGCCCAGCGGCGTGTTCAGCTCGTGCGCCACCCCGCCCGCGAGCTGCCCCATGGCCACCAGCTTTTCGGTCTGGTTCGTCAGTTCCTCGAAGCGCCGACGATCGGTCAGATCCTGCACGATGACAGCTGCGCTGGATTCGGTCGCCTTCTTCGAATCGCGGAAGAAGGTCAGATTGATGCTGATCCATCGCGACTCGGCGCCGATGGTGGCGGCAAGAACGGCATTGCGCACGGGTTGCATCTGTTCGAAGGCCTCGTGCAGCATCAGTCGGCCCGCCTCGTCGACACCCAGCAACTCGAAGACATTGGCACCATCGAACGCGGCCGAAACCTGACCGAAGAGCGTCTGCGCCTGCAGGTTGGACATGCGCACACGCCCCGCCAGGTCGACGATGAGCAAGGCACCGGGCAGGCTTTGCAGGATCGCTTCGTGGCGATTGCGCTCGCCGATGATCGAAAGCTGCGCCTGCTCCATGTCGCCGAACAGGCGCTCCACGTCGTGCGTCAACGCGTCGTAGTCGTCGCCCAGCGGGCCGACCAGGCGCCTGGACAGGCCTTCCAACTGCACGGGTTCGATCCGCCCCGCGTGGGCCTCGCGCACGGCCTGATGCAGCTGGTGCATGCCGCGTCGGTAGGCGAGCAAGATCCACAGGCTCGCGGCCAGTGCTGTGGCCAGTGCTACGGCCAGCACGGCGAGAAGCGCACGCTCGCCCTGCCCGGCGGCAATGCCCCCTTGCCACAGGGCCCAGCCGCAGAACAGCACGGCGATCGCCAGCGCAGCATGGCGCAGCGGTCTGGCTGCTAGGGCATGCCCGTCCGTGCCCCCGGCAACATCGGCGTGGACAGGCGTACCGGCGCTTGTCATCGAACCTCCTGAACGAGCTGACGCACCCCGATCTTGTCAGCCCGCTTCAGATGCAGCAAGCGCGCCCGGACCGGTGCCGCCTCAAGCGGCCTGCGGGGCGCGCCCTGCGTCGCTCAGAAGATGAACTGCAGCCCTGCCGTGGCCTGCTTGTAGTCGCGCTGCGAAGGGTCGTAGGGGTTCTGCACGTCGAACTTGACGCTGGCGAACTCCAGGCTGAGCTTGAGGTTCTGCCCCGAGATCAGGTAGTGCGCGCCGATGCCGGCCCACTTCTGGTCGCGGTAACCGCGTGGCTGGCTGTACGTCGAGCGCTCGAAGCGGCCGAAGAGCTGCAAGCGACCGGGGCCGATCTTGTGCGGCAGCAGATACCCTGCCTTGATGTAATGCGCCTTCAGGTCGGCCTGGGCCGGCACGGTGCCGTCGGGTGACAGCCCCAGCGCGACCTTGCCGGTGTCGTATTTCATCACCGCGGCCGCGATGGTGAAGGTGCCCGCCGCGGTGGGCTGCTCATAGAAGGCATCGACGGTCCAGGCCTTGTAGTCCTTGGGGTCGGTCTTGCCGATGTAGTCGCCGTAGGCCACCTTGGGCTGGTAGTCGACCGCGGCACCGATGGTCAGCACATGCTTGGTGCCGAGGTATGTGCCGCGGTAGCCGTAGTCGGTTTCCGGGTCGAGCAGGCTGACGTGCGCGCGCGCGGTGACACGCTGGCGGTCGCGCACCACCGCGTCACCCTCGCGGCCGTCGGACACCATCAGCTTGTAGTTGACGAGTCCGTCGGCCAGGTTGCCCCACAGCGCAACGCCGGTGTCACGGCTGCCACCCCAGGGCGTGTAGGAGACCACTTCGGCACGGTCCATCGTGAGGGGGTCGAAGCAGGCCTCGAGGTTCTCGCGCGAGAAGGCGTTCTTGAAGCGCCCCACGATCAGGCGCAGCGCGTCGCTGTGGTCGATGGTGATGTAGGCATCGCGCCAGAAGATGCTCTTCTCGTCGCGCCCGCCCTTGCTGTCCGCCGGCGCGTCGATGTTGGCGTAGTAGCCCACCAGGTCGTTGAACTGGCCGAAGGCCGTGAAGCGGTTGCGGCGCAGGAAGAAGTCTGTCGACTTGCCCGCATCGGTGCTGGACGTGAAGTCCCGTGCCTGCCCCCAGGCCTGCAGCGAGTAGACGAAGGTCAGGCTGCCTTCCTTGCCGAACGCAATCGTCGGCCCGGCCTGCGCGGGGGCCGCACCGAGCAGCAGGGCCGCAACGGCGCACGCGCCCAGTACGGGTTGGCGGATGAACTGTCGGATGCCTCGTGTCATGGTGATGCCCCTCGTGCTGGTGGTCATTTCTTGTAGCTCTTCAGAAGCTCGGCCGCCTCGTTGCCCTTGTGGCACTTGGTGCAGGTGTCAGGCGCGGTGCGCGCATCCTTGATCATGTTGGCGTGCGCCAGATCGGCCTTGATCAGGCGGGCATTGCCCTTGTGGCAGCCGACGCAGGAGTCGTTCACCGTCTTGTGGTCGGTGTGCCATTTCTCTTGCTTGGGCGCGGCTGCGCGCGTGCCGTTGTGGCACTTGAAGCAGGACGAGGCACCCATGCCGCAGGCATTGGCGTCGGCAATGATCGAGACCGAGCGCATGCGCTGGCGCACATCGGCCAGCGCCTCGTGGCCCCAGCCTTGCGACGGTGCGGCGCTGGCTTGCGGCGCAGCCATCGGCTCTTCGCTGGCGACGAAGGTCCATGTGATTGCGAAAGCGAAGACCAGGGCGAGCCCGGCTGCCGCGCGCCAGAGCGATCGGCCCATGGCACGCAGGCGGTCGATGAGTTCAACGTTTCCGGTCATCAGGGGCTCCTCTTGGGTGGTGTACGGCGGTCGGACTCGGCCAGAGCACGGGCGGCGGCCTCGATCTCTTCCTCGCCCAGCGGGTCGGCGCAATGGCACGATCGGCCACGCCCCTTGAACTTGAGGCGGCGCGCGCGGGTGCTGGCCTCGGATGCAGCCTCGGGTACGGCGCTCGCGGCAGCCTGCGCCGCCGAGGCCGCAGGCTGCCCGGCCTTGGCCTGTGCACAGGCCAGCACCGGGCAAAGCAACATGGCCATCAGCAGGATCGTTGAAATTTGCATCTCGCTCCTCCCAGCGCGCCAGGGCTCGAGTCCGCACGAATGAGCAGCATTGAGCACGATGCATGCCAACGCCTGTGCCGGGCCGCGCACCGGGGCGGCGCTGGCAGCCACCGTGCAGAAGACGCCGGGCAACGCAATGGGCCGGCTGCGACCTTTCAATTTGCAACCGCGCTGGCGGGTGCGCTGGCTTGTGCGCTGGCTTGTGCACCGGCTGCGGCCGGCACGGCCAGCGTCAGGTCGGGCAGCGTGAAGCGCGCTGCTTCGGCAGCGGACCTGGCCTCGTGCAGAAGGTTGCGCGTGGTGACATCGAATTCCGGGTGGCGACGGTCCATCTCGGCAAACATGCGCTCGTAGTGCTCGGCCGGTGCGACCACGGTCCTGAGCACCACGCGCCAGGCGCCGGCCGGCACTGCGGTCTCGAAGCTGATGGCCTGCTGTTCGCCGGGCGCCAGCCGCGTATCGGCCAGTTCGCGTTCGAGCGCCACGTCCACGGTACGGCCGATGACGTGATGACCGAGCCGCAGGTGATCGGCGGGCCGCTCGCCGTACAGATGAAGCTCGACGCGGATCTTGGGTACCAGGTAGGTGGGCAGGCGGTGGCCGGCGCCGCGGTTGCGCATCACCGCGCTGACGCGGATGCGTGTGGCATCGAGCCGCTGCACGCGCAATTCGCGCCCCAGCGCGGCGTCGACCATGCTCGCATCGTGCACACCGCGCCAAAGGTGGCGCCGACCCGGCATGTGGCACGACTGGCAGCTGCGCCCTTCCTTCGCATACGGGCTGACGCGCCACTCCTCGTAGGTATCTTCGACCAGCTTGCCGTTGACGCGCCGGCCATCGGGCGGAAACTGGTGGCAACTTGAGCAAAAGCGGCTGTCCGAGAACCCCGCGGCAGCCACATAGCCGCCATGCGGCTGCGAGGCCGATGGCGCCACGACCCCCGGTGGACCGAAGCGCTGGTGCGCACGCACATGGCAGGCTGCACAGACCAGCCCTTGACGGTGCAGTTGAGCGCCCACGAAGGCCGGCGCCGAGGCGGCCGGCGCATTCGGCCAGCCATGCTCCAGCGCGGTGAGTGCCTTCTGCTCGGCGAGCGGTGCATGGCAGTTCAGGCACTGGTTGGCCTGGGCAGGCTCGAAGGTGCGCAGCTGCCAGCGCAGCCCGGGCCCGACAGCGCGGCTGTGCAGGCTGGTGGACCAGTCTGCAAATTGCTGTGCATGACATTGTCCGCAGGACTGCGGCTCGAGCGAGGCTTCAAGCGCAGACCAGTTTGCCGGCGCCTTGCCCTGCGGCGCCAGCGGCTGCGCCCAATGTCCGGCAATGAAAGCCTGCACGACGCGGTCCTGCCGCGCCAGCCAGGCCTGCCAGCCCCACCACGCTGCCGCGGCAAGCAGCACGGCCAGCAACGCTGTGACCAGCCGGCGCCAGCCGCGGGGGCTCATCGATCTACCTGACGCGCCGCACCGCGGGAACGCGGCAGCGGCACCTTGGCCGCATCAGCCGCCGCAGGGATTGGGTGGTGCACCGCTGCCACCGCCGCCTGCGCCACCCAGGTTCTGCTTGTAGGACTTGTCGTCCAGAACGATCCGGTTGGCATGCGTGGCATAGGCGTCGACGATGCTGCGCTGGGCGACCAGGGACGGGCTGGACGCCGGGCGGAAGAACGACTTCAGATCCGTGCGCCAAGGCGAGTCGGCCGGCAGGATGGCCTGGCCCGTGGCATCGGCAAGGTTCGACAACGAATTCCATTCCACCATCGCACCGTCGTAGAAGCGCGTCGGGTAGCCCATGATGACCGCGCTGGCCATGCCGGTGATCATCGCGCGGAAGGTCGTCTCGCAATAGACATAGACGGTATCGCCGGCCTGGTAGGCAGCGCCACCGCCCACGCCGATGTAAGCCGCGTCGATCATGCGCACGCCGTTGGAGTCGGCATCGCCGTTCATGTAGGCCGCAATCTGCGCCTTGGGCTTGTAGGCAAAGCCCTTGCTGGCGTCGAGCAGGTTGGAGAAATTCAACTGCAGCGTGCCGCGTGGGTGACCCTGGCGCGAGCCGCTGTTCTGGAACGACTTCATGTAGTCGTAGCCCGCCGCCGGCACGCAGATCGGCGAGCCGCAGGCGGCAAAGCCCGAGTCGCCCTGCTCCAGCCGCTCACCCGCGCTGAACTGGCCCACGCTGCGTGCGTCCCAGATCATCACGCCGTCGCTGCGCAGGTTGGCGTCGTTGGCGGGCAGCACGTTGAGCAGATCCTCGAAGGTGGCCAGCAGCGCGGAGTTGTCCACCCGCAGGTCTTTCACGCTGGCGCGGCCCGCGCCCGGCGCTGCGCTGGCGGTGGTGGCGAAATCGCCTGCCGCGAGCCCGTTGCCATTGATCCACTGATTACCGCCATTGAGCAACGCGAGATTCTTCGCATCCATGCCCCAGTAGCGCAACGCATACCAGCATCGCCCCTGCGCCATGGCATTGCCGGTGTTGCCGGTGCCCTGGGCGCACACGACCATGTCGTTCTTGGGGTCGATGTTGTACTTGGCAAGCAAGGCGTCCATCGTCGGGCCGTCGGGCACCATGCTCGGCGTCAGGATGACGCCGTTGGAACGCGTCTGGATCCACTCCGACGAGGGCGACAGATACGTGAAGACCGCCAGGTTGTTCGGTTTGATGTACTCGGCACCGGCGGGGCCAGCGCTGGCCTGGAAAATGATCAACTTGCCGGTGACGCCGGCCGGACGGTTGGCGACCCAGTTGCTCGTCCAGCGCTTGAGCGTGGTGGCGGTGATGAGGCCGTTGGCATTGGCCTCGTAGTCGTCGGCCGAGGCCTGCGCGATGGCGGCCGGCGAATTCACGACGATCGTGGCCAAAGCGCCGCTCGAACGGTCTTCGTCGCTGCCCGCACCGCCGCAAGCAGCCAGCACGGCCGCCAAGCTGATCGACGCCCACACACGCCATGGCGTGAACGCGGTGGCTGTTGCGGCAAGTCTCCTGCTCATCATGGTCGTCACCCTTCCTATGGTTGGCCCTGATCCGGTGGATCTTCTCCTGCGATCAACAACGCTTAGCACTTTGCGTGCCGGGCACGCGGCCGCATTTCCAGCGGGCAGCGCAGCTTTGCCGAGGCCGAGGGTGGATTGCACATTTCAAGCTGTGGGGTCAGAGCGCTGTCAATTTGCATGCATCGCAGGCCCTGCATCAAGGCGATCAGGGGGGTTGGATGCAGCCCGACCCTGGAGGTTCTTGACAGGCACATGACTTGCTTTGAGCGTGGCAGTCGAATCGAGAACGGAGTGCTGCTGGCATGGCCCGCCAAGAGTCGTCGGATCCGCTGAAGCATTTGTTGCCGGGCATGTTTGCGCGCGGCTTTGATCTCAGCGGGCTGAAGGTCAGCGTCGCCCAGCCGGCACCTGCAAACGCCTACGGCGCCGACCTGCAACTCGACTTTCTCGGCCAGACCTGCCTGCGCACGAATCTCGTGATCAAGCGCGTGCTGGCCTCGATGCGCCCCGGCCTGGTGGTCGAGATCGTGTCGGACAACCTGAGCGCGGTTGAAACCATTCCATTCATGCTGCCCGGGCATGACTGTGTCCACCTGGCCACGGTGCATCTGGACGATTGCTGGAAGATTTTTGCGAAGAAGGTCGGCGCCTGAGCGGCGGCCAGTGACAGCAGGAGAAGCGACGATGGGGGCTCATGCCAGCAACACCATAGAGGCCGTGGGCGCAGCCGCCGGGCGAACGCACCGCTTGGCTGCCTTTGCCCTGGTGGGCGCCTTCGTGCTCATCTCACTGGGCACCTACGCGGCAGACACACGCTACATCTACTTCTCGGCCTACCTGTGGTTCGGCCTCATCTACGGCATGTGCCTGCAGTACGGACGCTTCTGCATGGCGTCGGCGATCCGCGACCTCTTTGCCGTGGGCGTGCCGCGCATGGCGGTGGGCATCATGATCGCGGTGGTGCTGTTCAGCCTGGTCTCGGCCGCGGTCACGATGACGGGCAAGAGCGTCTTCCACGCTTCGCCCATCGGGCTGTATTCGGTCATCGGCGGCGCCATCTTCGGCTTCGGCATGATCTTCACCGGCGGCTGCGCGTCGGGCTCCCTGTACAAGAGCGGCGAGGGCAGCGTGGCCGCCCTGCTGGTGGTGTTCTCACTCAGCTTCGCGCAGGCGATCTTCGTCGATATCGGCGGCGTGGCGAATGCGCTCGTGCCGGCATCGTGGGCCGCCTCGGCCGAGGCCAAGGCCTTGCCTGCGGCGGTCTCGGCCAACAACGGCTGGTATGACCAGTTCCTTGCCGGCTACATCTGGGATCTCAAGGCCACCACCCTGGCCGCGCTGCTCGGCATGGACGACCACAGTGCCGTGGGCGCCTTCATCGGCAATGCATTGCTCAACGCGATCCTGCCCGCCATCGTCATCCTGGCAGTGATCTACTACGGCTGGTACCGCAAGGGTTACCTGCGCAGCCAAAAGATCACCCAGGCGAGCCTGTCGACGCATCTGGCCGGACTGTGGAGCATGGTCACCGCCTCACGCCGCACGGCCATCGCCGGTCTGGTGCTGGGTGTGGCGGCCGGCCTGCACATCTGGGTCATACAGACCTTGCAGCTCAATCTGGGCATCAACAATGCGGGTGAGCTGCTGTTGGCGATGGGCCACAAGGCCGGACTCAGCATCCAGGACACGGTGTTCGACCCGGGCTACTTCTACGTCACCACGCAGGAGGCACAGGGCGCGGCGTGGGTGCTGTCCAAGCTGGGCATGAACATCACCGACAACGTCTTCTTCGGGCTGGACAACGGCATTCCCGCGCCGCTGTTCAACCCGGTGCTGTGGATGTCGGCGGCGGTGATCGGCGGCGCCGCGGTGATGGCGCTGTATCACAACGAATTCAAGCTCAAGTTCCCCACGCTGGAGATCGCCACCTGGGCCATCCTGGGCGGCATCCTGATGGGCATCGGCGCGCGCGTGGGCATGGGCTGCAACATCGGCGCCTTCTTCGCCACGGTGACCAATGGCGACCCTTCGGGCTGGCTGTTCATGCTGGGCATGACAAGCGGCGGCTGGGTCGGCGTGAAGTTCTTCAACTGGTGGATCGAACGCAAGATGGCGCGCGAGACACCGCTCGAGTTCGATCTGTAGCACCCGCTACGACAGCAGCGAAAGGGAACCCTCGACATGGCCGCCAAATTCGAAAAGCTCGGCGAAGGCAGTTTTCAACTCGATGTGCAAGGCTACGTCTGCCCGCATCCGCAGATCTACACCAAGAAGGCGCTGGAAAAACTCAAGACCGGCGACACCCTGCAACTCGTCTTCGACAACCCGTCTTCGGGCGAATCGATCAGCGCGATGTGCCAGAGCGAAGGCAACGACATCGTCGACCAGACGCAGGACGCCGGCAGCACGATGCGCTGGACGATCCGCAAGAGCTGATGGCCGACGCCGTGCAAACCGCCGCCGCGGACGTGTCGCAGGCGGCGCCCGTGTGCCTCGGGCTGGTGGCCACCTGCGACGCCGCGGCCCCGCATCTGCTGGGCCTGGCGCGCGCAGCGGTGGCCCGCGGCTGGGCCTGCCGCTGCTTTCTCACCGATACCGGCGTGCGCCTGCTGAGCGACGCCGCGCTGCGCGAGATGGCCCGGGCCGGGCAGTTGCAGCTTGAGGTCTGCGAGCACGCCTGGCAGATGTTCGGCGGCGGCCCGGCGCCTGACGGGTTCAAGCTGCGCAGCCAGTTGCAGAACGCGATGCTCGCGCGCGACTGCGATCGCGTCATCGTCATTTGAAATGGCCACGCCCATGAAACGAATTCTCGTCATCGCCAAACACAACCCTGCCGAAGCGCTGCGCGTGGCCGCCGGCTTGTCGCTGCTGCACACCGAATTGCGCGTGCTGGGCATCGGCGCATGGCCCGATACCGCGGCCGTGCGCGAGCAGCAAGAGCTGGTCGAGTTCATCGAGATTCCTTGCGAGGCGGTGACTGACCCGGCCGAAGCGCCCGCACGCGTGGCCGCTGCCGTGGCGCAGGCCGATGTGGTGTACCAGCTGTGAGCGCCGATCGCACAGTGCTGGTGCTGCACGAGCCAGACGGTGCGCCCGATGACCTGGCAGCCCAGGTCGAGGCACTGCGCGCGCTGGGCCTGCAAGTCGATGTGCGCGCTTGCGTCGAGCCGTACGATCAGATCCTCGACGCCACGTTGGCCGCCGATACCATCGTCTTCTGGCGCTGAGTGTCCCTGGGGGTGGTTGCTCAGAATCGTTGCAACCCGCCTTCAGTCAACGGCCCCCACATCCGGGATGGCCCGCCCTCACTCCTCGATCGGGATCGACTGCCGCGCTGCGCGTCCTGCGCTGTGCTTGTTCAGGGTTCTGACGGCAGTGTCTGCGCGTTCGCGCGCCACGTCGCCTGGCGCCGCTTCGGCCCTGGGCGTCGCGCCCAGCGCCTGCTTGGCGAACTCCACGAAGCTGCTCACCAGTCCTGAATGGATCCGCTCCTTCGGATAGACGACCGACAACTGGCGAATCAAGCGCGGTTCGAGCGGGATCTGCACGAGCTGGCCCAGGCGGATCTCATTGACCACGGTCGCGCGCGACATGATCGAGAACCCCAGGCCGGTCGCCACCAGACCCTTCAAGGCTTCGGGGCTGCCGAGTTCCATCACGCCCTGCAGCGTGTCGGGCGCAACCCCCGAGCTGAGCAGGTAGTGATCGACCACCTCACGCGTGCCCGAGCCGGGCTCGCGGCTGATGTGGGCATGCCCCAGCAGCGACTGGGCGCTGGCCGACGTCAGTTGCGCCAGCGGGTGCGTGGGCGCGCAGGTGATCTGCAGCTCATCGTCGCAGACGACGTCGGCGACGAGCGCGGGCATGTGCGAGTCACCTTCGATGAAGCCGACATCGAGGCTGCGCTCGAGCACGCGCGCCTGCACCGCATCCGAATTGGCGACGAACAGCCGCGGCACGGCGGTCGGAAAGTTGGCCTTGAATGCACCCAGCACGCGAGGCAGCAGGTAGTCGGCGATGGTGGTGCTCGCGCCGATGTGCAAGGGGCCTCCGAGCTGACCCCCGAGCTCCTGCAGCCGGTTGTCGAGTTCGCTGGACAGCGAGAGGATGCGCTCGGCAAAATCCAGCGCCAGGATGCCGGCAGCGGTGAGCGAAACGCGCCCATGCCCACGATCGAACAGCCGGGTATGGAACTGCTCCTCGAGCTGGCGGATCTGGAAGGTGACCGCCGGCTGTGTCATGAACAGCGCTTCAGCCGCCTTGGTGAACGACAGGTGCTTTGCGACCGCATGAAACACCTGAAGACGACGATCCGCCATCGACCTGCTCCAGAGATTTAGACCCGCCCGGATTCGAGCATGAAACCGCTGGCCCGGTAATTGGGGCAGACCACGGCAGACATGGGGCGCGCGCAAGCGGTCGAGCGCTCGAGCGCTTCGCCAAAGCAAGGGCGTCGTCTATAACTGCGATGGGGAGCGCCGCCGCAGCCCATTCGGGCAGCGAGGCCTGCGTCGGGTGCGGCGATACTCATGCGCGCCACGGCACGCCCAAGCCCGAACAGCCAACCAACCGCGAGTGCGACGACTAAATCCGATGAAACTGTGCATCGTTTCCGACAGCCACGACCGCGCGCCGATGCTCGCCGCCGCGGTCGCCGCCGGGCAGCGCGCGGGCGCGCAGGCAGTGCTGCACTGCGGCGACCTGATCGGCGCCATGACGCTGCGCCCCTTGCTCGAGCTCGGCCTGCCGGTGCACCTGGTGCATGGCAACAATCTCGGCGACATGCAGGCCATCTGGAACCTGTGCCGCGAATCCGGCGGTTTGATCAACTACCACGGCGCCGACGCCGATCTGCGGCTGGCCGGTCGCCGGCTGTTCGCGACGCACTATCCGCACTACGCGCGGGGCATGGCCTGCACCGGAGACTACGACATCGTCTGCTGCGGCCATTCGCACCAGGCATCGGCGGTGCAACAGCGCACGGTGGAGGGCGGCTCGACCTGGCTGGTCAACCCGGGAACGGTGGCCGCGCTCGGCGGCCCGGCGACCTGGATGCTGGCAGACCTGGTGGACCTGCGTTTCGAGGTGCAGGCCGTGCCGGTGTGAGGGATGCCGAGCTTGCCCGGGATCAGACTTTCGACCGCCTCGGCACGATGACCGCCTGGCCCGCGGTGGCGGCGATCACACCTGCCGCCAAGGCAGGCCGTGCTTGCGCCATCCTCCCAGGTTGCCGCGGTGATGCTCGGCATCAAGTTCGCCCTCGAAGCCTTCGAGCACGTTGCTCACGTTCGTGAAGCCGTGCTTTTCAAGTTCGACGCCGGCATCGACCGAGCGCTTGCCGCTGCGGCAGATGAGCACGATCGCCCGATCCTTGCGACCGGCCATGCGCAGAACCTCATCGCAGAAATGCGGGTTGATGTCGAAATCGGGTGCCGTGTTCCATTCGATGCTGATCGCGCCGTGCGGATGGCCGACGAAGTAGTGCTCGACGTCGGTGCGACAGTCGATCAGCAGCGTGTTCGGGTTGCCCTGAAGCATCTCGTAGGCTTGGGTGGGGTGCAAGTGTTCCATGGCGTGCGTCCGTGGCGCCGGATTGTGCGTGCATCCGCCGCTCGCCCAGAGACAAGTTCGTCATGAGCATATGGCGCAGGCTTCAGGCCACCGCCTGGTAGTACAGGTTCTGCGGGTGGTTCGCCTGCGCCAGGAAGAACCAGCGCTCGGCCAGCAGGCCGACATACTGGACCACGAAAGCCAGCGCCAGCAGCGAGGGCGAAGCGCGCAGCAAGCCTGCCATGAGCAGCAGCGCCGGCACGACGAATGCGACCAGCAGGAACACCCACTTCACCGCAGCCAGCGCCTGCAGCGTGCGGCCATGGAAGAACTCGCGCGTCGCGAACGCGGGGCCCATGAAGCCGCGCGACTTCTGCACGATGCGCGGATGCTTGATGCCGATGGCGGTCTGCAAGGTCGAGGTGGGCTTGAGCCTGGCGTTGCGCCGCAGCGATGCGCCGCGGCCCAGCGCCGCCAGCAGCGTCAGCGTCAGCGCCCAGGCCGCCAGGAACGGCGCCAGGTCCGGTGCGATGCGCGCCGCGAACGCTGCCGCCAGCGTGAAGCCGGACGCGCAGCCGAGCAGCGTGTAGTTCAGCACCGTCAGCGGGGTTGCCCATTCGCGCAGGAACCGCACGCTGGCGTAGACCATGGCGGTGCAAAGAAACAGCACGAACATCGCCACCGTGGCCAGCACGCCCAGCACCACGCTGGCATCGATGGCCCTGCCGGTACCCAGCACCGCGAACAGCGGCTTGACGCTGCCGACCTGGGCCAGGCCGTAAAGCGCCACCGCCCCCATCGCCAACGGCAGCGCGATGACCTCGCGCGACAGCCATGAGGTGCGCCACATGGCCGCCGACCGCCAGGCGCGTTCGGGCCGCCCGAGATGGAAGAACGAGGCCAGCAGGCCTGCCGCCAGCAGCGCCAGCGCGATCGCACTGCCCCAACCGTAGAAAGCGGCACCATCGGGTGGCGGCGGCAGCCCGAACAGCGCACAGACCTGCACCGTGAACAGCGCCAGGAACAGGCCCTGGCCCGCACCGATCAACGTAGTGAGCAGGATCACCGACCAGGCCGGGTTCATGTTCGGCTCACCATGATGCGTCGTCGAGCGTCGGCTCGGACTTCGCGGGCTTGGGAAGTTGACCGTCGACCTTGAGCGGGTTGTCGGCGCGGATCAATTCGTCTTCGTGCACGTGCATCGGCGTCTTGCGCCGTGGCAGGTAGTGGTTGGCGGGATGCGTGCCCCATTCGGGCATCAAGGCATAGCCGGCGTTGTCGCGGATCGCCTGCGAGACCTCGGAATCCGGGTCGTGGATGTCGCCGAACAGGCGAGCGCTGGTCGGGCAGGCCATCACGCAGGCGGGCTTGCGCTCGGCCTTGGGCAGCGCCGCGTCGTAGATGCGGTCGACGCACAGCGTGCATTTGGTCATCACCTTGCGCTCGTCGTCGATCTCGCGCGCGCCATACGGGCAGGCCCAGGCGCAGTACTTGCAGCCGATGCACTTGTCGTAGTCGACCAGCACGATGCCGTCTTCGGGGCGCTTGTAGCTGGCCCCGGTCGGGCATACCGGTACGCAGGGCGGATCTTCACAATGCAGGCAGCTCTTGGGAAAGTGCACCGTCTGCGTGTCGGGGAAGCTGCCCACCTCGAAGGTCTGCACGCGGTTGAAGAAGGTTCCCGACGGATCCTTGCCGTAGGGGTTGGTGTCGCCCAGCGGCCCCGCGGCACCCGAGGTGTTCCATTGCTTGCAGCTGGTCACGCAGGCGTGACAGCCGACACAGACGTTCAGGTCGATGACCAGGGCGAGCTGTGTCATGGCAGGTCCCGCTGGCGGGTCATGCGGCTCACTTGGTCCTCCTGGCGCCCGCCATCCAGGCCAGCCACTTCGGCGCCGCGCCGGACTGCGGCGGCGCAGGGACCGCCGGCACCTGCGGCCAGACCTGCTCGGGCTCGTCGGCACCGGCCGGGTAGATGCGCACGCGCACGTCGTACCAGCCTGCCTGGCCGGTCACGGGGTCAGAGTTCGAGATCGGCTGGCCACCCGCGGTCGGCAATTCTTCGGTAATCAGGTGATTGAGCAGGAAGCCACGCTGCGACTCGTTGGCGTCGGGCGCCAGATTCCAGGCACCAGCGGCCTTGCCGATCGCGTTCCAGGTCCACACCGTTCCGGGCTCGACCGCCTCTGAATACACGGCCATGCAGCGCACCTTGCCCCATTGCGACTCGACCCACATCCAGCCGCCGTCGGCGATGCCTTGCGCGCGCGCCAGCTCGGGGTTCAGGTACAGCAGGTTGTGCGTGTGGATCTGGCGCAACCAGGCATTCTGTGAATCCCACGAGTGGTACATCGCCATCGGCCGCTGCGTCACCGCCGACAGCGGGTAGCGCACACGGTCGGTCTGCTGCGATTCGAGCGGCTCGTAATAGAACGGCAGCGGGTCGAAGAACTCTTCGACGCGCTTGCGCAGATGGGCCGGCGGCTGGCGCGAGATGCTCTTGCCCTGCGCCGCCAGGCGGAACTTCTGCAGCACCTCGGAGTAGACGTGGATCAGGATCGGCTCGGCGTAGCGCTGCACGCGCATGCGCTGCGACCATTCCAGGTAGCCCTTGTTCCAGTTGCGCATGTACTGGTAGGACGGCGGCAGCTTGTACTGGAAGACGCAGTTGTTCTTGGCGTACATCTCCCACTGGCGCGAGTTGGGTTCGCCACGCATCGACTTCTCGCCGCCCTTGCCGCGCCAGCCGGCGAGAAAACCGATGCCCGAGCCGGGCTCGGTCTCGTAGTTGACGATGAAGTCCGGGTAGTCTCGGAAGCGCCGCGTGCCGTCGGGGCGCACGAAGGCCGGCAGCTTGAGCCGACCACCCAGTTCAACCAGCACCTCCTGGAAGGGCTTGCTCTGACCGGAAGGCGGCAGCACCGGAATGCGCACCGCATCCACCGGCCCTTCGAACTCCGAGATCGGCCGGTCGAGCATGGACATCACGTCGTGCCGCTCGAGGTAGGTGGTGTCGGGCAGGACCAGGTCGGCAAAGGCCGTCATCTCGGACTGAAAGGCGTCGCACACGACCAGAAACGGAATCTTGTACTCGCCGTCCTCGTCCTTATCGTTGAGCATGCGGCGCACCTCGGACGTGTTCATCGTCGAGTTCCACGCCATGTTGGCCATGAAGATCAGCAGCGTGTCGATGCGGTAGGGGTCACCGCGCCAGGCGTTGGTGATCACGTTGTGCATCAGCCCGTGCACCGAGAGCGGAAATTCCCACGAGAAGGCCTTGTCGATGCGCACCGGCTTGCCGTCGTCATCGACGAACAGGTCGTCGGGTTCGGCCGGCCAGCCCAGCGGCATGCCGTCCAGCGGCGAATTGGGCTTCACCGCCAGCGGCGTGTTGGGCGTCTTTGCGCAAGGTGGGATCGGCCGCGGAAACGGCGCCTTGTGCCTGAAGCCGCCCGGTCGGTCGATGGTGCCCAGCAGCGTCATCAGGATCGACAGCGCGCGCACGGTGTGGAAGCCATTGGAATGCGCCGCCAGTCCCCGCATGGCGTGAAAGGCCACCGGGTTGCCGGTGACCTTGTCGTGCTCGTGGCCCCAGATGTCGGTCCAGGGGATCGGCAGTTCGATCGTCTGGTCGCGTGCGGTGATGCCCATCTCATGCGCCAGGCGCCGGATGACGCTGGCCGGGATGCCGGTGACGTCGGCGGCCCATTCGGGTGTGTAGTCGGCCACGCGCTCCTTGAGCAACTGGAACGCCGGCTTGACGGGGGTGCCGTCGGACAGTGTGAACTCACCCAGCAGGAACGGATCGCAGCCCTCGGTGTGCGTGGTCACCGGCCGGTTCGACGTGCGGTCCCACCACAGCTTGTTCTGGGCGTCGTAGCAGCCTTCCTCCACAGGCACCTCGGTGCGAACGAACATGCCGAACTCGTCGTGCGCCGCGTCCAGGTTCACCAGCTGCCCGGCGTTGGTGTAGTTCACCATGAAATCGCGGTCGTACAGGCCCAGCGCAATCAGTTCGTGGACTAGCGCCAGCAGCAGCGCACCGTCGGTGCCCGGGCGGATCGGCACCCACTCGTCAGCGATCGCCGAATAGCCGGTACGCACCGGGTTGATCGAGATGAAGCGCCCGCCCGAACGCTTGAACTTCGAGATCGCGATCTTCATCGGGTTGCTGTGGTGGTCTTCCGCGGTGCCGATCATGATGAACAGCTTGGCACGCTCGAGGTCAGGCCCGCCGAATTCCCAGAACGACCCACCAATGGTGTAGATCATCCCGGCGGCCATGTTGACCGAGCAGAAGCCGCCGTGCGCGGCGTAGTTGGGCGTGCCGAACTGGCGCGCGAACAGGCCGGTAAGGGCCTGCATCTGGTCGCGTCCGGTGAAGAGGGCGAACTTCTTGGGGTCGGTGGCACGAAGATGCGACAGCCGCTTCTCGAGAATGTCGAAGGTCTCGTCCCACGAGATCGGCTCGAACTCGCCAGCACCACGCTCGCTGCCGGGCTTGCGCCGCAGCGGCTGCAGCAGCCGGGCCGGCGAATACTGCTTCATGATCCCCGACGAGCCCTTGGCACACAGCACGCCCTGGTTGAGCGGATGGTCGGGGTTGCCCTCGATGTAGCGCAGTTCACCGTCGCGCAGGTGGACGCGGATGCCGCAGCGGCAGGCGCACATGTAGCAGGTGGTGGTCTTGACCTCGGTCTTGGCGTCGGGCAGGGGCTTGGCCGTCGGGTCGTGCAAGGGGGTGCCGGACAGCGGATTCAAGACAACGTCTCCTGCGGGTGATCGTGCTCGATGTTAAAGGTCTGCGCTGAAAACCAAAAGCGGATAATCCTGCTCAAGATGATCGATAAAACAGGCCAGGCAGTCGATGCCCGACTGCGCTTGAACCTGCGCCAGCTGGAGGTCTTCGTTGCCACGGCGCGGGCCGGCTCCACGCATGGCGCGGCGCGCCGCGTGGCACGCTCTCAATCGGCGGCGAGCGCATCGCTGGCCGAGCTCGAGGCCTCGCTCGAATCGCCGCTGTTCGATCGGGTCGGCCGCCGCCTGGTGCTCAACGAAAACGGGCGCGCGCTGCTGCCCGGTGCAATCGCGCTGCTCGACCAGGCGACCGAACTGCAGGGACTGTTTGCCACCGAGCGGCTCGCACCGCTGCGCGTGGCGGCCAGCCTGACGATCGGCGAATACCTGCTGCCCGGGTACATCGCGCGCTGGAAGCTCGAATGCCCGTCCAGCCTGGTCCAGCTGATGATCGGCAACACCAGCAAGGTGATCCAGTCGGTCGTCGACATGGACGTCGACGTCGGTTTCATCGAGGGTCCGCAGACCCATGCCGACCTGAAGGTTCAGCGCTGGCTGGAAGACGAACTGGTCATCGTCGCTACGCCTTCGCATCCGCTGGCCGCGCGCCGGGCCACGCACCGCCAGCTTGCCGACGCGACCTGGATCCTGCGCGAGCCAGCCTCAGGCACGCGCCAGGCGGCCGATGCCTGGCTGCTTGAACATCTGGGCCCCTTGCACGTGGAATTCGAGCTGGGCAGCACCGAGGCCATCAAGCGACTGGCGGCCGCCGGCGTTGGCCTGGCCTGCGTGTCGCGCCACGCGGTGACGACTGAACTGGCGCAGGGCACCCTGGTGGAACTGCGCACGCGACTGCCGCGCTCGCGTCGGCGCCTGGCCATTGCGGTTCGACGTGACAAGCGCCTGGGCCAGTCGACGGCGCAATTCATCCGGCATTGCATGGGCTGATGTCGCTGACCCTGATGTTTCCGCGCGGGCTGGGCTCCTAAAGCTCGGTGTACTTCTTGCTGCTGCCGTAGGCCGTGGCGATGGGGTACTTGAGGGCATTCTTGGCCAGCTTGTGCCGTGCCGCCGCATCGAGGTCCACGCCCAGCACGCTGGCCAGGCGCACCAGGTACAGCAGCACGTCGGCCAACTCGTCGCGCAAGGGCTCGGCCAGCCGAGGGTCGCTGGCAGCGCTGCCCGAGGCGTCCTCGGGCATCCACTGGAACAGCTCGGACAGTTCACCCACTTCACCGGTGAGCGCCATCACCAAGTTCTTCGGAGAATGGAACCGGACCCAGTCGCGATCGGTCGCGAATGTCTCGAGCGCCCGCGCCAGCGCATCGACATCGACCAGTCGGGTCGGTACCAGTTCGGCGCTGTCATCGATCGCCATGGCGAACCCCCATCGTTCTCTTGGCATTCTCGCAGCGCCGTGAGCGGATCAGTCGATCAGTCGATCAGCGGGGTTTATCGGCTGATCAGTAGATCGACATTGCATCCGACCCTGCAGCTGCTGAAAATGACCCGGGCTGTATCGAGCCGCGGAGGATTCACTTGCCGACCCTGATTGCGCCCCATGGTGGTGGCCCCCTCAAGCCCTTGATGCTGACGGGCGAAACTCTCGTCGCCGAGCGCGCGCGCGCGCAGCGTTTGCCCACGATCAGCATCAGTTCGCGCGAGAAGGGCGACCTGATCATGCTCGGCATCGGCGGTTTCACGCCGCTCGGCGGATTCATGGGGCAGGCCGACTGGCAGGGCGTGTGCGACCGCATGCAGACGTCGCAGGGCTTGTTCTGGCCGATCCCGATCACGCTGTCCACCGACGCCGCGACCGCCGATTCGATGGCCCTGGGCACCGAGGTCGCACTTGCCGATCCCGACGGTGAGGGCGTGCTCGCCATCATGCGGGTCGACGAGAAGTACCGCATCGACAAGACGCACGAATGCCTGCAGGTCTTCAAGACCGCAGATGCCGCGCATCCCGGCGTGCGCATGGTGATGGACCAGGGCGACGTCAATCTTGCGGGGCCGCTGCGCGTGCTTTCCGACGGTGGGTTCAAGGCGAAGTACGGCGCGCTGTTCATGACGCCTGCCGAGACGCGCGCCGAGTTCGAGCGCCTGGGCTGGCATCGCGTTGCCGCTTTCCAGACGCGCAACCCGATGCACCGCTCGCACGAGTATCTGGCCAAGATCGCGATCGAGATCTGCGACGGGGTGCTGGTGCACTCGCTGCTCGGCAACCTCAAGCCCGGCGACATCCCGGCAGAGGTTCGCACGCGGGCGATCGGCACGCTGATCGACACGCAGTTCGTTCCCGGTACCGTGGTGCAGGCGGGTTATCCGCTGGACATGCGGTACGCCGGCCCGCGCGAGGCGCTGCTGCACGCGCTGTTCCGCCAGAACTACGGCTGCTCGTTCCAGATTCTCGGGCGCGACCATGCGGGCGTCGGCAGCTACTACGGCCCGTTCGACTCGCACCACATCTTCGACCAGATCCCGGCCGATGCGCTGCAGATCCAGCCTTTGAAGATCGACTGGACCTTCTGGTGCTACCAGTGCGGCAGCATGGCGTCTGCACGAACTTGCCGGCACGAGGCCGGTGACCGGCTGCTGGTTTCAGGGACGCAGCTGCGCAAGTGGCTCGAGGCCAACGACCCTGTGCCGCCCGAGTTCAGCCGGCCCGAGGTGCTGGCCATCCTGCGCGAGTACTACGCCAGCATTGCCGCAAAGTCGTAAACCGTCTCAGGGTTTACGCGAGTTCGTTGGCCGCCCAGGCAGCGCATTCGGGACCTCTATCGAGCCATAAGTATCTTCGGCTTCGTGCTGGGCAGCCCTCATTGCAGAATCGCCTGCGTCCATACGCAAGCTGGCCGTCCGGCACACCGCCAAAAGACGGCCGTCGATACCTGAGCTGAGGGGAAAAGATGTTCGCCAGCAATCCGTTTGCCGGGCTTTCGGCGTCCTTGTCGCCCACCGTCATGCAGACCTACGTCGTCATCATGTTCGTGCTGGTGGTGGCGGGCACGCTGTTCGATGTGGTGCACAAGGGCAGCGCCAGATACTTCTTCGAGAACTTTCGCAAGTCCGGCAGCAAGGGCGCACGTTCTCTGGGTGGTGGTGAGATGGTTTCGCTGGCGGTCAAGACCGGCGTCGTCGACGTGCTCGCGTCGGGCGAGTTCTGCAACCAGCGCCGCCGCATCGCCCACTTGCTGACCATGTACGGTTTCGTGCTGTACGTCGTCACCACCATCATCATGGTGTTCAGCTACCCGACGCCGGCAACGGCGACACCCGCCATCGTGACGGCGCTGTGGTGGATCGGCGGCCTGATGGTCTGCGTCGGCGGCTACTGGTTCTGGTTCTTCATCCGGGTCGACGTTGCCGCCGAGGGCGGCACGCCGTGGCGTTTGATGCGCGCTGATCTGTTCGTGCTGTCGCTGTTGGGCAGCGTGACGCTGGGCCTCATCTGGGCCGCCTTGCAATCGATGGGCAGTGCCTGGTCCACCGTGGTCTTCGGCCTGTACATCCTGGCCACCACGGTCTTGTTCGCGGGCGTGCCCTGGTCCAAGTTCGCCCACATGTTCTTCAAGCCTGCCGCGGCCTTCGAGAAAAGAGTATCGAAGGCCAATGGCACGGCGGCGAATCTGCCGACGCAGACGCGTGACGATCCCGAGCAACAGAGAAGACACTCGATGGAACTGTTGCGTGACGCGCCGATGGACATGGGTCTGGGCATCAAGCGCGAAGCGCCGCGCCACTATTGAGTCAAGAAACCGCCTGCAAGTTTTGCTGGACCAGATAAGGAGCCGGAACAATGCCAACCTTTGTCTACATGACAAGGTGCGACGGATGTGGACATTGCGTCGACATCTGCCCCTCGGACATCATGCACATCGACAAGACGTATCGGCGTGCCTACAACATCGAGCCCAGCATGTGCTGGGAATGCTACTCGTGCGTCAAGGCTTGCCCGCAGCATGCGATCGACGTGCGCGGCTATGCCGACTTCGCCCCGCTGGGCCACAGCGTTCGGGTCGACCGCGACGAGCAGAAGGGCACGATCGCCTGGAAGATCAAGTTCCGCAACGGGACGGAAAAGAATTTCCTGTCACCCATCACCACCAAACCCTGGGGAACGGCGATCCCCAAGCTTGCGGATGTACCAGGGCCCAGCAAGGAAATGCGCGACGGCCATCTGCTGTACAGCGAGCCGAAATACATCCGCATGGATGACGGCGGTTTGCACACGCTGGCATCGGCCGGTCTCAAGATGAAGCAAGGGGTGTACTACTGATGGCTTACGAAACGATCGTCGAAGACGGCATCGATGTTCTGGTCGTCGGCGCAGGCCTTGGCGGCACGGGTGCCGCATGGGAGGCCAGATTCTGGGGGCAGGACAAGAAAATCGTCATTGCCGAAAAGGCCAACATCGATCGCTCGGGTGCGGTCGCTCAGGGTCTGTACGCCATCAACTGCTACATGGGCACGCGCTGGGGCGAGAACAAGCCGGAGGACCATGTCCGCTACGCCCGCATCGACCTGATGGGGATGGTGCGCGAAGACCTGCTGTTCGACATGGCGCGCCACGTCGACTCCACGGTGCACCAGTTCGAAGAGTGGGGCCTGCCCATCATGAAGGACGCCAAGACCGGGCGCTATCTGCGTGAAGGTCGATGGCAGATCATGATTCACGGCGAGTCCTACAAGCCCATCGTGGCCGAGGCCGCCAAGAAATCGGCAGACAAGGTCTTCAACCGAATCTGCGTCACCCACCTGTTGATGGACGACAGCAAGGAGAACCGGGTTGCCGGCGCCGTCGGTTTCAACGTTCGCACGGGCAACTACCACGTCTTCAAGTCCAAGACCGTGATCTGCGGTGCGGGCGGTGCATCCAATATCTTCAAGCCGCGTTCCGTGGGCGAAGGCTCCGGCCGCACCTGGTATGCGCCCTGGTCGTCCGCGTCGGCCTACGGGCTCATGATCGACGCCGGCGCCAAGATGACGCAGATGGAAAACCGCATCGTGCTGGCGCGATTCAAGGACGGCTACGGCCCGGTCGGCGCCTACTTCCTGCACCTGAAGACCTATACGCAGAACGGTCTGGGCGAAGAGTACGAGTCGAAGTGGTTCCCCGAACTGCAGAAGATGGTCGGCAAGGAATATCTCGATCCTGAGGCTTCGCACCTCACCCATCGGCCGATCCCGACCTGCTTGCGCAACCATGCACTGATCAGTGAAGTCAATGCCGGCCGCGGCCCCATTCACATGATCACGATGCGCGCCTTCCAGGATCCTCACCTGGAAGAAGTGGGCTGGGAGAACTTCCTCGGCATGACGGTCGGCCAGGCGGTTCTGTGGGCCGCCACCGACGTCGATCCCAAGAACGAGAACCCCGAACTGACCACATCCGAGCCCTACGTCATGGGCTCGCACGCGACCGGCTCGGGGGCCTGGTGCTCGGGCCCAGAGGACGTTTCCCCTCCAGAGTACTTCTGGGGCTACAACCGCATGACGACGATCGAAGGGTTGTTCGGCGCCGGTGACGCGGTCGGCGGCACGCCGCACGCCTTCTCATCCGGGTCGTTCACCGAAGGTCGTCTCGCCGCGAAGGCCGCCTGCAAGTACATCGACGACGGAAAAGGCGAAGGCATTGTTGTGTCCGATGAGCAGATCAACCGCCGCCGGACGCAGATCTACAAGCCCATGGAGCACTACAAGACCTACCGCAATGCGATCGTGGCGGGGTCAGTCAATCCGCACTACATCAACCCCAAGCAGGGCCTGGACCGCCTGCAAAAGCTGATGGACGAGTATTGTGGCGGTGTGACCGTGAGCTACATGACCAACGAGAAGCTGCTGAACATCGGGCTCAAGAAGCTCGCGATCATGGAGGAAGACCTCGAAAGCCTGGCCGCTGAAGATGTCCACGAATTGCTGCGCGCCTGGGAATTGAAGCACCGTCATCGCGCCGCAGAATGCGTCACGCAGCACACGCTGTTCCGCAAGGAGACCCGTTGGCCAGGCTACTACTACCGGGGCGACGCCATGAAGCTGGACGACGAGAACTGGCACGTACTGACCGTTTCGCGTCGCGATCCGAAGAATGGTGAATACACCATGGAAAAAGCGCCTTGTTATCACCTGGTCACCGAGAACGAATAACAGCATCCCCAGGCAGACGCCCGCACGGATCGTCTGCCTGGCGCACGTGGGGCGAGCGTGTCGTGTGTTGCGAACCCCATCGATTTGATCTCTTCCGGTCGCAGAGAGCCGCGTGTGAACATCATTGAAAAGACCGATGAAGAGATCCTGACCATCGCCGAACCCTTGTGGCGTGATCTCGTCAAGTATTCGAACGAAGGCAAGTACGGCGAATTCGTCAAGAACTTCTCCAACTCGCTGGCGCTTGCCGTGACTCAGGTCGTGGCCGGCCACCAGTTCGCCAACAGCGAGCTGGCGAGAAGCCTGTCTGAAGGCATCGACTCGCTGGGCATCATCCGCCGGGGCGAACATGTGACCGTGCTTTACCGGCAGCGCAGCACCAAGAAGCCAGGCGAGTGGCTTGGACGACTTGTGCTCGGCTATGAAGATCAAGAGATCAAGATCTTTGGTGCATCCATCTTTTGAGCAGATCCTTGCGATTCGACATGAGTGAATCCATCCGGGACGGCAGGTTCGTCGAACTCACCTACAAGGTGACCGACAAGAAGTCGGGGCATATCCTCACCCGAGTCGACTTCCCGTTGGGTTATGTGCACGGACACAATGAAATTCTGGCCCCATCCATCCATAAGCAACTCGAGGGCAAGTGCGCCGGAGACGTGATCGAAGTGCCCATCGATGGCAACCAGATCTTTGGCGCCAGAGACGAGTCGCTGGTCTTCAGCGACGACATCGAAAACGTCCCCGAGGAGTATCGAAAGATCGGCACTTCCATCCTGATGGAAAGCGACAGGGGCCAGACGCGCAGCTTTCTCGTGACCCGGATGGACGACGAGACATTGACGGTCGATGGCAACAATCCGCTTTGCGGCAGAGAGGTCGTTTTTGTGCTCGAGATCCTGACGGTGCGCGACGCAACGGATGAAGAGGCAAGAGCAGGCGGCGCAATCATTG
>Ga0138256_10000952_pt1 | contig 31084 bp, 26 predicted proteins | sample KNB2016incub_MG_FD_105486 | JGI IMG/M metagenome (GOLD analysis project Ga0138256, IMG submission 105486) | Active sludge microbial communities from wastewater in Klosterneuburg, Austria - KNB2014incub_MG | ecosystem: Engineered > WWTP > Activated sludge > Unclassified | place: Austria... | reverse complement strand
CAAAAGAAGTTTACAAGGCAGAGCCCCTTCATCCTTCACGCGGGATGGCTGGTTCAGAGTTTCCTCCATTGACCAATATTCCTTACTGCTGCCTCCCGTAGGAGTCGGGTCCGTGTCTCAGTACCCGTGTGGGGGTTCACGCTCTCACGCCCCCTACTGATCATCGCCTTGGTAAGCCGTTACCTTTCCAACTAGCTAATCAGACGCACACCCATCCTTTACCGCCTCAGCTTTAATTATCACACCATGCAGCATAATAATACCATGGGGTATTAATCTCAGTTTCCCGAGGCTATCCCCCAGTAAAGGGCAGGTCATGTACGCGTTACTCACCCGTGCGCCGCTCTAGCCACTCGTATTGCTACTCATAGTTACCGCTCGACTTGCATGTATTAAGCCTCCCGCTAGCGTTCATCCTGAGCCAGGATCAAACTCTCCATAGTACTTTTTCTTTATTTATTATCTAATAATCCCGAAGGACTATTAAACCAAATATTTCAAAAGCTATTTCGAATCTTCCTAACTATTCTGTTATTTCTTTTTCTTCTCTTCTTTCTCTTCTACGCAATTCCTCCAATACCTTATCTATTTCCTATTCCTTTCCTATTTTTTCCTTTCTCTCCCTAGCCTGTCAATGAACGTTTTTGGTAAAATTGCTTGATAATATACTGTCTATCAATTATTTAACCATAATTTTTACCCCTTTCTTTAAAAGCGGACTGCAAAAATAAGCTTTGTTCACTTCTAAATGTAGAAATTCATTCAAAAATATTTATTTTTGATTATTCTGATCACTTTATATAGTGGAATAGGCTTTGCAATCATTTTATCTATACATCTAATTGATTAAAATTCATATTCAAGAAATATACCAAGGACTTGATTAAATGGGTGAAATTTTTCAAACTGGTTTTAGAAATTCACATGCCGTTTACTTTGTAGCTTAGACTATTTATCGAAATAAATGTTTTGGATTTAATCATTTTTGTGATCGTATAAAATTATAATATATATTACAATAAATAATATTTAACCCTCTAAAAGAATTATTTCATTACCATTCTCAAGATTATAGAAATTCTCATATTCTACACCTAAAGTATGCTGGAATTATAAATAAACTGTTTGATGAATACGATGAACTATCTTATTTTAAAATGGGTTACTGTATTGAATCTTTTTAAAGTCGTTAAAATGTTATCTTGACGAATTGAAGTACTATTTTCAAAATTTTGATGTATTCAATTATGTTCTGTACATTTAATTTTAAATATATTTCACTTATTTAATTGGTTTAACTCTTTATAAATGAAATCATAGCATCTCAATAAACATCATGAATTTAATATCCCTATTTAAAGCTTTTTTTATTGAAATAGGTGAGCTTTCAGATTTTGCCGCTCGCTTTTTTAAGGAGCTTTTTAAACCTCAATTTGAGTTTCGTGAATTTTTAAAACAGTGTTTCTATTTAGGTAATAAGTCCCTCCTCTTAGTTGGAGTTACTGGTTTTATCATTGGTTTAGTATTTACTTTGCAATCCAGACCTACACTTGCAGAATTTGGAGCTGTCTCCTGGATTCCGGCTATGGTTTGTATTTCGATAGTTCGTGAAATAGGCCCTATCATAACAGCCCTTATTTGTGCAGGAAGAATTGGATCAGGAATTGGTGCTGAACTTGGTTCAATGAGGGTAACCGAACAAATTGATGCTATGGAGGTTTCAGGAACTAACCCTTTTAAGTATTTAGTGGTTACTCGAATTTTAGCAACCACTTTTATGATTCCCATTTTAGTCATTTTTGGAGATGCCTTTGCTATTTTTGGTTCCTATTTAGTTGAAAGCATTAAAGGAAATGTTTCCTTCTTGCTCTACTTTAACTTGGTTCTAAAAACGATTACATTTACAGACATCATCCCTACCACGATTAAAACCTATTTTTTTGGATTTGCTATTGGCTTGGTAGGATGTTATAAGGGATATTATTGTAGTAAAGGAACAGCTGGGGTTGGTTTAGCAGCGAACTCAGCAGTCGTATATACGTCTATGTTATTATTTGTTATTGATTTTATAGCAGTATTTATTACAAATATTTTTTTTACAGTATAAATCTTATACGTTGGTACCAAAGCCTATTATTATTATTAAAGATCTGAATAAAAATTATGGACCACATAAAGTACTAAGTGGCTTTGATATGACTTTGTATGAAGGTGAAAATTTAGTAATAATGGGTAAATCAGGTTCAGGGAAATCCGTTATGATCAAATGTATTATAGGACTTGAAGAACCTGATAGCGGTTGTATCGAAGTAATGGGCAAAGATATCACTAAAATAAATCAAACTGAATGGAATGAATTGCGAACTGAAGTTGGTTTTCTCTTCCAAGGAAGTGCACTTTATGATTCAATGTCTGTGAGAGAGAATTTAGAATTTCCGTTACGGAGACATCCTAAAAAATTTGGTGATATCATCGATGCAACGTCACTCGTAGAAGATGCCCTGAACAGTGTTGGGCTTGTTGATGCCATTGATTTAATGCCGGACGAACTTTCCGGAGGTATGAAACGTAGAGTTGCACTTGCAAGAACACTCATACTTCAACCAAAAATTATTTTATATGATGAACCTACTACAGGTTTAGATCCGATTACCTCAAAAGAAATCATTTTACTTATGATGTCCATTCAAAAACAATATCATACCTCCTCTATAATTATCACTCATGATGTAGATTGTGCGAGAGTTATTGCTAATAGAATGATTCTACTTATTGATGGAATTAATTATGCTGAAGGTACTTTTGAAGAATTATCACGTTCTAATGATTCAAAAATTAAAGCTTTCTTTAAACAATCTTAAAATGGAAAAAAATAATTCATATAAATTCAAATTAGGTTTATTTGTAATCATTGGAATGACCTTGTTCATTATTGCAACTTATTATATTGGCAACAAACAAAATATGTTTGGTAAAACATTTAATATACATGCTATATTTAACAATGCAAACGGACTTCAAATTGGGTGTAATGTAAGATATTCAGGTGTCAGTGTTGGAACCGTGAAAGGAATTGAAATGTACAATGATACCACCGTTAAAGTTGACATGATCATTAATAATGAATTTTTAAAGCATATTAAAAAAGATGCTATTGCATCGATTAATTCCGATGGCCTTGTAGGAAATATGATCATTAATATTAGTCCGGGAAAAAATTCTAATGTTCCAATTGAACCTGGAGACGTATTAATTTCTTCAAATCGTTTAAAAACTGATGATGCATTAAACACACTTAATGTTTCAAATGAAAATGTAGCATTACTAAGTGCTGACTTACTAAAAATAACTCATCAAATTACCAGTGGTAATGGCCTACTAGGAACGATTACTTATGATTCAATTTTAGTTAAAGATCTAAAAGAAATATTAATATATATCAAAATTACTGGTCAAAAAACAGGAGCGTCAATGAGCTCACTAAATAAATTAATACATTCATTGGACAATAAAGATAACATCATTGGAGTACTCAAGGATACATCCGTCGCAAATCAGGTAAAAGCAATAATAAATAATTTAGAAAACTCTAGCCTTGAAATTGATTCTGTAGTTAACAATCTAAATTCTACAGTTTCTAATTTTAAAGATGGTAATGGTGTTTTTGATTATTTGTCGAATGATACTATGCTCGTTCAAAAAATTGATTCAACAATGTATAATATCAATGAAGCAAGTATACTCTTAAATCAAAATCTGGAAGCCCTAAAACATAATTTCTTATTGCGTGGTTTTTTTAAAAAACAAGAAAAGTTAAAATCCAAAGAACAAAACAAATAAGTTATCATATTAGAGTCTTTTCTTAATTTAGAATGTTTTTAAGTCTTCATTATTCAGATATCCTGAATTAATATAATAAGTCGACTTGTTATAAAAGAGCAACTTGAACATGATTAGTCGGTTTTGTTAAAATAGTACTTTGTTTAAAATAGAATCCTCAAATTCTAATTTATAAACTATTTTAGCGTCACGAAAGCTATTTTATAACAAAACAAACAAAACAATGAGTACTAATACTGGTCATCCAAAGGGACTTTATTTACTTTTTTTCACTGAAATGTGGGAGCGCTTTAGCTACTATGGTATGCGCGCTATATTTATTCTATTTATGACTAAAGCCCTTCTCATGAAAGGTGCAGATGCGTCAAATGTTTATGGAAGTTTTACTGGCTTAGTGTATCTCACCCCTTTATTGGGAGGATATATTGCAGATCGTTTTTGGGGAAATAGAAGGAGTATATTAATAGGTGGTCTATTAATGGCTTTAGGTCAATTCCTTATGTTTCTAAGTGGAAGCACAGTAATCGATGGTATGGAAAGTGCATCTTCAGTTTCTATGATGTGGGCAGGATTAACTTTTCTAATTATAGGTAATGGATTTTTCAAACCCAATATATCAACCATGGTAGGTCAGTTATATCCAAAAGGGGACCACAGAATTGATGGCGCTTTTACTATCTTTTATATGGGTATAAACTTGGGTGCGTTTTTTGCGCCTCTTATCTGTGGAGGAATTGGAGATACCGGAAATGTGCATGATTTCAGATGGGGTTTTCTTGCAGCCTGTATAGGAATGATAATTAGTGTGATATCATTTGAATTATTAAAAAATAAATTATTAAAAACTCCCGATGGTGAACATGTTGGTATGCCAAAACAGAAAATGGATGCTAAAACAGCAGGTATTATTATCGGAAGTACTGGCTTGATTTTCTTTCTACTTAACTTTAAGACACTTTTTAATGTCGATGTAGATATCATAGGCTACCTTATTTATGCGGCTATTATAGTTATGCCTATTGTGATTTTTAGTGATAAAAGCTTGGTTAGTGATGAAAAACAGCGGATTAGTGTTATTTTTATTCTTGCCTTTTTTGTCATATTTTTCTGGGCATGTTTTGAACAAGCTGGAGCTTCATTAACCTTATTTGCTGATACCCAAACGGATAGGCAAATTGGTTCATGGACTATGCCCGCATCATGGTTTCAATCCATCAATCCATTGGGGATCATTATTCTAGCACCTTTGTTTTCTATGTTTTGGAATATGCTCCATAAACGTAATCTCGAACCCTCTTCTCCAATGAAAATGGCCTTTGGATTACTTTTAGTATCCATAGGCTTTATGGTTATAGCCTATGGTGTTCATGGTGTTGATTCTCAAACTAAAATTAGCATGTGGTGGCTCATTGCCCTATATATTCTTCATACTATGGGTGAATTGAGTTTGTCACCTATTGGATTGAGCATGGTTTCAAAACTTGCTCCCCTAAGATTTGCCTCCTTATTGATGGGTACTTGGTTTTTAGCTAATGCCGTAGCCAATAAATTCGCAGGAACTTTATCAGCTTTAATACCTCCTGGTGCTGGAGAAAGCCCAGCAGAAATAGGTGCACAAGTCCCTAATTTCATGGGCATTGAAATAACCAATTTATTTACATTTTTCTGTGTGTTCATCGCCTTAAGTGGAATAGCTGCTATTTTATTATTTGCAATGTATAGATGGCTGGAAAAGAGAATGCATGGCGTTAAATAAATAGTTTTGACTTATCAGATTATTCCTCAAATCTCGACATACATTAAGAAACGGATTTGAGGGATAATCTGATTTATTCATTTTAAACTCCAAAAAATATTTCAATTATTTTATATAAACATCAAATGTTACCGTCATTCTGTGGTTAGAATTTGTTGAAGTTATTCCTCTGTAATTTAATCTTAGCTCAGATATAAAAACGGGTTCTTTGAGATATGTATGAACATCAGGAAATCCTGGTAAAAATTGTAAATCTCTTGATTTCTCATTAGGTTCAGTAAATACTTCTCCAATTGGTAATTTAAAACTGCTTTGATTTGGTAAATAGATAAATAATTTTGCTAATTCTATAAAGGAATAACTGATTGGTCCACTAAAAATAGGTGAAATACTTATTCCTTTAATAAGGACTTTGCTTATTTGGTCTTCATTTAATTGATGGGCATTTAAAAATTCGTTCCAGTTGGTATTAACATTAAAAGTATAGTAATGTGTAAGCAGGGGATTTAATCCAGCTTCAATTTCAAAATCCATAATATATTCCAATTCAAATTGTCCACTGTCTTGCTTATGGCAACTCAAGCCCAAGACTGCAATCATTAGAACACATGCTAGTTTTTTCATACCTTGATTAATCATCTACTATAACGAAGCTTTTTATTATTCAGGTATAATTTAATAATTCCTTTTATTAAATTGATATTTAAGCTAATACTTTTGAACTTTTGTGAAGATTATGAATTTCTGTTAGTGAAAATGATAAGCTTTTCTTTATTCTACTCCATATTTAAATTTAAGATCCATTATACTTTGATTTAAAATATTTGGGTATTAAATTTGTGGGAATTTTGAAATCATATTACATAATAATTTAATATATAAAAAATGGAAACTCCTTTTGATTTTGATATGCTTAAAGAGCATTATCATTCTTTATCATTAAAAATATCAAATACTCGAAAAATATTGGGTCGACCATTGACTCTTACTGATAAAATTCTATATAGCCACTTGCATCCAGACTCTCCTGTTAAGGAATATAGCCGAGGCAAAGATTATGTTTTTTTCTCACCTGACCGGGTGGCTATGCAAGATGCAACGGCTCAGATGGCACTGTTACAATTTATGACTTGTGGTAAATCTAAAACGTCTGTGCCTTCAACTGTACATTGCGATCACTTAATATTAGCAAAAGACGGTGCTGATGCTGACTTAAGAAGCTCAAATATTGAAAATGCTGAAGTCTTTGATTTTCTTAAATCAATTTCCAATAAATATGGTATTGGTTTTTGGAAACCCGGTGCTGGTATTATTCATCAAATTGTATTGGAAAATTATGCATTCCCTGGCGGAATGATGATTGGTACCGATTCACATACACCAAATGCCGGAGGATTAGGAATGCTTGCTATTGGTGTAGGAGGAGCAGATGCGGTGGATGTTATGACGGGTATGCCCTGGGAACTTAAAATGCCTAAGATCATTGGAGTTCATCTTACTGGTTCTTTAAGTGGCTGGGCTTCGGCTAAAGATGTCATTTTAAAAGTAGCAGGAATCCTAACTGTAAAAGGTGGTACAGGAGCCATTGTTGAATATTTTGGCGAAGGAGCACAATCACTTTCTTGCACTGGTAAAGGTACAATTTGTAATATGGGTGCTGAAATTGGTGCTACAACATCTACCTTTGGATATGATGCTGCAATGTCCAAATATTTGAAAGCAACCAATCGAACAAGTATTGCTGAATTAGCAGACAGCGTTATAGCTGATCTAAATGGAGATCCAGAATGTTATTTAAATCCTGAGCAATATTTTGATCAGGTCATACATATAGATCTTAACACACTAGAACCTCATGTGAATGGACCTTATACACCTGATTTAGCATGGCCAATATCTAAATTTGCTGCTGCTGTTAAAGAAAATAATTATCCGGAAACACTTGATGTTGGATTGATTGGATCTTGTACCAATTCATCTTATGAAGACCTTTCCAGAGCAGCATCTGTAGCACAACAAGCCATAACTAAAAATCTTAAAGTTAAATCAGAGTTTACTGTGACTCCAGGTTCAGAATTGATTAGATACACCGTAGAAAGGGATGGATTGTTAAATGCCTTTGAACAGATTGGTGGTATTGTTTTGGCCAATGCTTGTGGTCCATGTATAGGCCAATGGAAACGTCATAATCTCGATCCAACTAGAAAAAATTCAATTATTACTTCATTCAATCGAAATTTTAGCAAAAGAAATGATGGAAATGCGAACACACACGCTTTCGTTGCTTCACCTGAAATTGTAACTGCTCTTGCTGTAGCTGGAAAATTGAGTTTTAACCCTTTAGTTGATTCTTTAATGAACGAAAATGGTGAAATGGTCAAACTGGATCCGCCTTCCGGATTTGAACTACCACCAAAAGGATTTGATGTAGCCGATGCTGGTTATGAAGCACCAGCTGGAGAAGGATCTCAAATCAAAATCGCAGTCAATCCTTCAAGTAAAAGAATCCAATTACTGGAACCCTTCAAAGAAATTACTTCTGATCAATTAAGAAATGTTCGAGTTTTAATAAAAGCCAAAGGAAAATGTACAACGGATCATATCTCAATGGCTGGACCATGGCTAGAATTTAGAGGACACCTGGAAAACATTTCAAACAACTGTCTGATCGGTGCAATGAATGCATATAATGGTGAATCCAATAGGGTTTTGAATTTTGTAACGAATGAATACATGACCGTTCCCGATTCTGCAAGAACTTACAAATCAAACAATATCAGTACTTTCGTAATCGGTGAAGAAAACTATGGGGAAGGATCTTCTAGAGAACATGCTGCAATGGAACCACGGTATTTAGGTGTTAAAGCGGTTATCGTAAAATCCTTCGCTCGAATTCACGAAACCAATTTGAAAAAACAAGGAATGCTCGCCTTGACATTTAAACAACCTTCAGATTATGAACTGATCCGTCAGGATGATTTACTGGATCTTGAAGGATTTGATGTTATGAATCCTGGAGAACCTTTAATTCTAATTGCTAAGCATAACGATGGTTCTTCAGACAGAATTGAATTACTTCATACTTATAATGAACAACAAATTTCATGGATAAGAGAAGGGTCAGCCTTGAATAAAATCAGAAAAGAATTAGCTTAAATAATTTAGTAATTGTAATTATTCAAGTCTGAGCCCTGTAGGGGCGATTAATTTTTTGCGATGGATAAAATCCGTCGTAAAAAGTAAATATATAATGTTTTAGGCGGCATTTTTGCCTGATTTTTGCAAAAATGATGACAAAAACATACCATTTTTGTTGTGACTTGAATAAATACAAGTCAATTAATATTATTTTTACGAATGCAACTTACAATCGCTGGATTCGAATTTAAACTAAAATTTTTTCTCATTTAATTAATTAAATCAAACTCATCATGTTCAAGGAATTTAAAGATTTTGCAATGCGCGGTGGATTAATTGACATCGCAGTAGGTTTGGTACTCGCAGCTGCCTTCGGTACTATAGTTTCTAGTTTTGTGGATGGTATGTTTATGCCATTAGTATCTAAAATATTCCAATTTGGTGACTTCAAAGAAGCAAAAATTGTTTTAGATCAAGCTGTTTTAGGAGCTGATGGAAAAGTTGCCACACCTGAAAATGCAATATTTTATGGTAGTTTTATTTCTTCAATTATCAATTTCATTATTATTGCATTTGTAATGTTCTTAATTGTCAAAGCTGTAAATTCTACAAAGAAATCAGAAGTCGCAGCACCTGCTGGTCCAAGTTCAGAACAACTATTAACAGAAATTAGAGATCTGCTCGCAAAAAAGTAAAAATATATAATTGATAAAAAAAAGGTCTTAGGTTAATCCTAAGACCTTTTTTTTATTTCAAATTCAAAAATAATATATTGATCATTCAACAATTATGATCTCATTATAATCAATAATTTTAAAATATTTGCTATTTCAATATATTATATTGAAAATTATTACTAAGGCAACGTTTTATATTAATCTTACGTTATATAAATAAGATTCATCTAAAACGAAAAATTATGAAAACTAACATTAATTCAGAAAATCTATTCGATGATATCATCTTCGAAAATCGAAACAAAAATTATGGTGCCTATCAACTTCGAAGAACCTATAATGATCATATGGCTAGGGCAATGTATATTACTATTTTGATGATCCTTACTTTCATTATTTCTTCTAATATATTAGCCAAGACAAAATTAAAATTAAATAAACCTGAAGTCGTTATCATTCCCGATTCATTAATAATAATTGATATACCACCTATTCCAGAATTTAAGAATCCTAATATTAATCAAAATAAAAAATTTAAAACCTTAGAAGTTATATCACCAAGAATTGTTAAGGATAATTTGGACATAAAAGAAATTAAAGTTCCTACTGTCGATGAAATTAGATTGGTTTCCATCGGAACCGAAACATCTGATGGTGATACACTTGCAAATGTAACTGGAAATGATCAAGGTGATATTTTTAAAACTGGAACATTAAATGGATCATCGGAATCAACTTTTGTTGATTTTGCAGAAGTCATGCCCAGTTTTCCTGGTGGTGCTGAAAAATTATATAAATATTTACAAAAAAATATTAACTACCCTAATATTGCTCGAGAAAACCGAATTGAAGGTACCGTTATAGTTGGGTTTATAGTTTCTCAATTTGGTGAAATACTTAATGTTGAAGCGATGAGAAAAATTGGTGGTGGTTGTGATGAAGAAGCAGTTAGAGTTATTTCTCAAATGCCAAAATGGAATCCTGGACAACATAGAAATAAAACAGTTGCTGTAAAGTATTCACTTCCACTAAAATTTAAACTGATTAATTAGTCTTTAAATTGACCTACAAGTTAAAATTATTAAGATAAAATATTGGACAGAATTTAAATTCGATGAAAAGAATTTAAATTCTGTTCATCCAACAAATGCATGGAATCCCCAGCAAACTTAATGACTCTGAATTTATATTTAAAAGTTGGAAACGAAATTATTAAGGAATCACCCTTAATTGAATACGGAAATCCTGGTTGATTGACTTCTTGCAAAAAATACATACTGTCATTGAGTATTTTAAAATCTGCAGACTGACTTATTGTGTTCTTCCATATGCCTTGTATACTTTGAGGGCTAACTCCCAAGTATTCTGGTTTATTGACTTTTGTAGTCTCTTTACAAGCAAAAAAACATATTACTATAACTACAATTAAATGATATTCTTTCATATAAGACTTAAATGTATTGCAATAAATAAAATTTAGAAACCTATAAAAAAATAAACGCTCATATTGAGATCAGGATTTGATAAATACATTGCATTGCATTGCATTTATCTTTCTGCTTCATCCAACCAATTAGTATTTTGTTTTATGATTTTTAATATGAAATATAAAAGTATACAAATAACCATGGCTAAAGTCCAAAACGAATAATCCAAAATTACCTTACCCATTAAATAATTTCTAAGTATATAAAAAATCCAAAAAATAAAAAACAATGCTGCCAATCCATTCTTTTCTTTCTTAAGTATTTTCTTCCAACTAAAATGTATTTCTGTACTATTAAATAGTGAAAAATTGGGAATAAAAGCCGGAGTTTTCAATGCCCAATTTAAATACATGGTATTGAATTTTCCTCTTAAAAATTGTTCTTCTGCAAACATGATCCTCTCATAATATATCCAAAACAATAAACAAAAAATAATAACAAAAAAAATACTCATTGGCAATAAAGCAAAACCCAAATACATTAAAAAATTTCCAAGATAAAGTGGGTGTCTAACTATTGAATAAATTCCTTGTTGGTTTAATGTATCGGCCACTTGACCAGCTGCAGTATTTCTTCCAGATGTATTTGCAGGCGAATGACCTACTGTATAAATTCTTATCACCAATCCAATTATTGAGACGCCAAGCGAAAAATAGACAATCCCATTACCAAATGGGTCTTTTCCATCTCTAATGTTAATTGTATAAATTATAAAACTAGCTAACAATATCAAAATTGGAATATAGCTTCGATGTTTAAATAGAAAATTTCCTTGTTGCTCGAATTCTTCTTGTAAAGGCATAGGTATAAATTAATCAAACAAGATATGCAATTATTGAATATTCAACAGAATTTATATTATAAATCGTTTAATAAATCTTTTATATTATTATTTATTAAATGTTGAAAACTAACTATATAGGTAATAAATTTTATTATATAAAAAAAATATTAATTTGAAGGTAAATTGGCGCCTTCCATTAGCTATCTTCGCAACGTTTTATAATATACCCTTTGCTATGGTCGAATATAAAAGGCATTTAATTACAGCAGCATTGCCATATGCAAATGGTCCATTACATATTGGCCATCTCGCCGGTGCTTATTTGCCTGCTGATATTTATGCAAGGTTTTTAAGAATTATGGATAAAGAAGTTGTTTTCATCTGTGGTTCCGACGAACATGGTGCGGCTATAACAATGCGCGCTTTAAAAGAACAAAAGACACCACAAGAAATTATTGATATATATCATCAACAATTTGTTGAGACGTTCAAAGGGGCTGGAATAAGTTTTGACTTTTATCATAGAACTTCATCTGATTTGCACCACCAAACATCTCAGGATTTCTTTAGAACATTATATATTAAAGAAACTTTTGTTGAAAAAGAGTCAGATCAATATTTTGATCAAGAAGCTAACCAATTTTTAGCTGATCGTTATATTGTGGGTACCTGTCCGAAATGTGGAAATGATAATGCATACGGTGACCAATGTGAAAATTGTGGTTCATCTCTTAGTCCACAAGAATTAATTAACCCGAAATCTGTTTTAACAGGTGCTACACCTATTCTTAAAACAACTAAACATTGGTATCTTCCTTTAGATCAATATGAAGATTGGCTTAAAGAGTGGCTCGAATTGGGGACCATAAATCATATTGAACACCATGACCCTGAAACTTGGAAAAACCATGTATTGGGCCAATGCAAATCCTGGATCGATAGTGGATTACAAGCCCGCGCCATGACAAGAGATTTAGATTGGGGTGTTGATGTTCCTCAAGAAATCCCTGGTAGTCTTGGCAAAAAACTTTATGTTTGGTTAGATGCACCAATTGGATATATTTCCGCAACCAAAAAATGGGCTGAAGAAAATAATAAAGATTGGAAACAATATTGGCAAGATCCTGAGTCGGAACTTATACAATTTATTGGTAAGGATAATATTGTTTTTCATTGTATCATCTTTCCGGTACTCTTAAAAGCACATGGTGATTTTAATTTACCGGTTAATGTACCTGCCAACCAATTTATGAATCTTGAAGGTAAAAAAATATCTACTTCTAGAAATTGGGCCGTTTGGGTGCATGAATATCTAACTGAATTACCTGGTCATGTAGATGAATTGAGATATTATCTTATTAAAAACATGCCTGAACAAAAAGACAGCGAATTTACTTGGAAAACTTTTCAAGATGCAGTCAATAATGAATTGGTTAATAATCTCTCCAATTTTGTTCATAGGGTCTTGGTTTTAACGGATAAGTATTATAAAGGTTCTATTCCTGATTTTGATCCCAATTGTTCCATTAATGGTGTAATTGAAGATGATTTTGGTGGTTTCCATGATTCTGAATGTATTTATTTATTTGATCAAGTTCAGGAATTAAATCAATGCTTAAGACAATTTGATTTTAGAGGTGGGTTGAAATATTTGATGGAAATTTGCACTGCAGGAAACCAATTATTACAAAATAATGAACCCTGGAAAAACCACAAAAGCGATCCAGAAAGTGTAGAAGTAGTTATGAACTTGGCTTTGCACTATGTAATTGTAATAAGCGTAGCCATGCATCCATTTCTACCCAAGGCATCAGACAAACTACGAGTAATGTTAAATTTGCCATTAATAGAGGGTAAGGGTGAATTAGTAAACCTATTAAATGATCTTGCTGAAGGAATTATCATTGCAGAACCGGGTCATAAACTTCAAAAACCTGATTACTTGTTTGTTAAAATTGAAGATGAAATAATTGAATATCAAATGTCAAAACTCGAAAAAACGAAATTAATTCAAGATGAAGTGATTGATATTCAAAAAAGCTTCAATTATGTACCATTAAAACCTGAAATCAATTATGAAGATTTTGATAAAATGGATATTCGAACAGCTAAAATTATCGAAGCAGAGAGAATACCAAAAGCAGATAAATTACTAAAACTCAAATTAGATCTTGGTTTTGAACAAAGGACTGTTGCTAGCGGAATAGCCCAACATTTTACACCTGAAGAAATTATTGGTAAAGAAGTATTGATTCTTGCCAACCTTGCACCACGAACGATTAGAGGAGTAGAATCAAAAGGTATGATTTTAATGGCAGAAAATGAACTAGGCCAACTTTCATTCGTTACCCCACAAAATGGTTGGTCCTTAGGTTTTTCAGTTAAGTAAATTTTATTTAAATTAATGCGAATTTTATTTAAACTAAAACTGCTTTTTAGTTATATTATAGACATTCCTATAGAAAGGACCTCATCTACATTTAATCCTGAATTAAATGTCTTTTTATCAAATGGAAGATTTAAATTGGTAAGTCAAAATGCCATCTATTCATATGCAGACTTATATGATAACTATTATAAAGCCTTTGAATCAATTAATTTTCATACTATTTCCCCTGATTCGATTTTAGTGTTGGGTCTAGGCTTGGGAAGTATCCCTTTCATGTTGGAAAAAAAATTTAATATTAATGCCTCATATACATGTATTGAAATAGATCCAGAAATCATTAGATTATTTAACAAATATATCAGAATGTCATTAAAATCCAAGTTGGATATTATTAATGACAATGCAACTTCATTTTTGAAAAATCATAATAAATCTTATGATATCATTTGTATGGATATTTTTGAAGACGCTCATATTCCAATTGAATTTGAAACGCTTGAATTCATAAAACAAATTAAGAACTTACTTTCCACAAAAGGAATTCTTATTTATAATAGGTTGGCAGAAAATAAAAATGATCTTATATATAATTTGGATTTTGATTCAAAATTTATTACAATTTTTCCGAATCGGTATATTGTGAAAATGGATTCAAATTGGATGTATATTTCTAATTAATCGCCTTACATTTCGTTACCAAATTAAGTAATGAAAATTAATACGAATTCAACATTCGTTGATACGTTTCCTTAATTTTTAATGGTGATACTTTTTTAAGAAATAATTGATATGCTTTCCTATTTGCGAGCATTACTCTAATCCATGAATTCGTTTTATATTTTCTTACAGAAACTAAAACATAATCAGGTAAAATATGCAAGGATGTTAATAACATAGCTCTTTGTATTAAATCATATTCTTCCATAATAATCCAATGTTCATCAAATCCATTTAATGAATCAAAGAATTTTTTACAAATAAAAATGGTTTGATCTCCACCGCGACACCAAAGTCTATTAAATCGAGTAAAATAGGAATTGATCAGAAAGATAGGATTCGAACTATTAAACTTTTGTCTATACATTGCCATTAAGATACCTTCTGATGCTAATTTTAGAAAATCCGAATAAAAACTGGAAGGTGGAAAAACATCAGCATGCACATAGTATATATAATTTCCTGAACACAAAGAAGCGCCATAATTCATTTGACTAGCACGACTGGTCTTGGGAGCTTCAATAAATTTAACAGGATAAGAAGCTACAATTTGCTGAGTCCTATCCTTACTACCTCCATCTACAATGATTATTTCAACGTTTTTATTAGAGGTATTTTCTAAAAGGTATTTTAATAATCCACCAATATTATCTTCCTCATTCAAAGTCGGAATAATAATACTTAATTTCATATATATTCTCTTAGCTGATATGTTCCTTTTTTATGATAAACTCCCGCCACAACTCGAGCCTGCTCCAGCTGTACATCCATAACAATGTTGATTTATTACAATATTTCTAGATTGCAATTCATTGATGTGAAAATCGGAAATATGTTTTGAAGGGCATGAAACCATCAAATCCAACATTTGGTTAAAATCACAATCATATATAAATCCATCCCACCCAATTGAGATGGTATTTCTACACATAACTTCGCTTGCTGCGATTGGATTGAAGGCTTCTATCAATTTGTCCATATAGCCCTTATAATTATTAGTTTCTATAAGATATTCTAAAAATCGACTAATGGGTAAATTAGTAATTGCAAAAAGTTGATTAAAACTAATATTATAATTTGCTTTTAATTTCTTTTTAAATTCTTGTTCCAATACCATTTGTGAACTTGGAAGAAATGCACCGGATGGATTATAAACAAGATCAAGTACTAGACCACTATCTGATATTCCATATCCAACCTTATTCAACATTTGTAATGCTTGAATGGATTTCTCAAATACTCCTTCTCCACGTTGGGCATCAGTTCGACCTGCACTAAAATATGGAAGCGATGAAACTACTACAATTTTATGCTTTTTAAAAAAATCAGGTAGGTCATGATATTTTTTATTAGCCAATATAATTGTTAAATTACATCTTACAATTATTTTTTGTACACCCAATGTATAAATTTCTTCAATAAACCATCTAAAATCAGGGTTCATTTCCGGTGCTCCTCCTGTTATATCTACGGTATGCGCTCCAGATAATCGAATTGCTCTTAAACACAATTCCATGGTTTCGCGAGTCATGATTTCCTTTCGGTCAGGACCCGCATCTACATGGCAATGTTTACAAACCTGATTACACATTTTACCAACATTTATTTGAAATATTTCAATTTTTGTTGGCTTTAATGGGAATAAATTAACTTCCCTAAGTTTATGGCTAAATGACATATGACCAATCTGCTCATTGATCGACTGACTCAACACATCTAATTGATGAAATGAATCTGAATAAGTACTGTGCCTGCCTTTTAAAGATTTAGTATTCTCTTGCACTTATAATTACATTGAAAGTTCTTTAACCTTATTCATCATCTGAACACTATGAACCAAAGATGCTCCACCTCTTATCGCCGCAGCTACATGGACTGCTTCCATGACTTGCGCTTCATCACATCCCTTTTCTAAAGTATCCACACTATATGCATCAATACAATATGGACATTGTATAGCATGTGCCACAGCTAAGGCAATTAAACTTTTCTCACGAACCGTTAAAGCTCCTTCTTTAAATACATCATTGTAATATTCAAAAAACTTATTTGCAAGATTTGGCTGAAATTCGCCAATTTTACCAAATTTTTTTAAATCCTCGGGATTATAATAAGTATTCATGATATTGAATTTGTTTAAAAATAATAATTAAGACAAATATAAATGGAATTTGTTCTCCATTCTTACTATAGGATACCAATTATACTAATATTTTATTTAATAAGTATTCATTTCGCCTATTCATCAATTACCATTGATTCAACATTGAAAAGAAAAAAACTAATTGCTTTACCTGTTATTTATTATACTCCTGACACCAGATGGGGGTTTGGAGCTGCTGGAGTCTTTTCATTTAATTTTAAATCAGATACGCTAAATGCTCGGTATTCAAATATAAGCTTTGGTTTTGCCTACACACAAAATAAACAATTATCGGTTTATATTCCGTATCAATTGTATGTATTAAATAGAAAAGTATGGATTTATGGTGAACTTGGATTTTACAATTATATTTATTCGTTTTATGGAATAGGAAATAATTCACCTATATTATTGGAAGAAAAATATAGTGTCCAGTTTCCAAGAATTCGGATTGCACCATTAATAAAATTGATGAAAAACCATTACCTTGGTATGCGTTTCTCAAGAGATCAATTCAAATATTTAAAATATGATACTTCAGGGCAACTTATAGCTCATTCAATTTTAGGTTCAATCTCTGGAACCAGCTCAAATCTTGGAATTATTTATAATTTTGATTCACGTGATATACCCCTTTATCCATCAAAAGGTATTCTGTTTGAATCCTATGTATACACAGAAAATACATGGCTTGCAAGCGACTACCATTTTTCAAAAGTATCTATTGACTTTTCTCAATATATGAATTTAAAAAAGAATTTAATATTTGCAACAAATATTATACATCAAATTAGTTTTGGAGATGTTCCTTTTCATCAATTACCTACCATCGGAGGACCCAAAAAACTTAGAGGATATATTGATGGTCGATATCGTGATAAAATGTTATTAATACTTCAATTTGAACTTAGACAAAAATTAAACAAATATCTTGGAATGGTTGCATTCTGGGGAATTGGAGAAATTAGTCCCAATTATGATGAATTGAAACTTAAATACATTTATCCTAATTTTGGTGTGGGATTGAGAATCGTTCTTGACCAAAAACAAAAATACAATTTAAGATTAGATTATGGATTTGGTAAAAACAGCAATGGATTTTATCTCACATTAGGTGAAGCATTTTAAAAGCACTATTTAGTTGTTTTAACACTATCACATTCTATAAAAACAAAAATTTTCTTCAAAAAAACATGAAATATATAATACTATATGCTTATATTTAATTTAAGTTAAAAAAAATATACTATATTATAAATAATTAAAACCACGTTTAATCGTTTTATTTTAGCAATGATTAATTACTAATATTGTATGTATTAAATGTTGTCATTTTTAAATCTAAATTATACAAGATATCGTATATAATAAAACAAATAATATTAAATGAATAAATTACTAATTTTTATCATATTAACACTTACTTCTAGCGTTTCATATTGTCAGCTATCTCATAATGAATGGACAGAATTATTAAAAAAACACGTATCTAATAATGGACATGTTAGTTATAAGACATTCCTGAATGACAGCACTAAATTAAATTATTATCTTTCTAATTTAGAAAAGAACCCTCCGCAAGAAGATTGGTCCAAAAATAGACTGCTAGCTTATTGGATTAATGCATACAATGCATATACAGTAAAACTTATTCTAATGAATTATCCTGTTAAAGGAATTAAAGAAATAGGAGGAAAAATTCCCTTTGTGAATTCAACCTGGGACATTAAATTTATTAAAATCAAAGGAGAAAACAAGGATTTAAATTATATTGAACATCATATTTTACGAAGGAAGTTTGATGATCCAAGAATACATATGGCTTTAGTATGTGCCTCAAGATCTTGTCCAGTTTTAAGAAATGAAGCTTATACAGAACAAAACTTAGATATCCAATTAGATGATCAGTGTCGCAACTTTCTAAAAGATTCTACAAGAAATAACATCAACCCAAAAGAAGCTGAAATTTCAATGATTTTCAAATGGTATAGTGGTGATTTCAAAAAAATGGGTGGTGTTAATGCTTTCATTAATAAATATTCACTTATTAAAATTAATGAGAATACTAAAAAAAATTATATGTCCTATGATTGGAATCTTAATGATTAAAGGGCACACAATAACTATCAAACTGATACCAATCACAAAAAATAAAAGGTGTTTTATTTGAAAATAATATGGGGTTCCCTACTATTAAATGAGGTTAAGTCTTTATTAATCTATAGTTTTTTAATCTAATTCCTGAATTAATACTTATATATTCCGCTACGCCATATTGTGTTTTTAATGCAATTCCAGTTTGAACTTTAAAATATTTAGCAATTGTAATCGGTAAATGATATTGAATTACAAATTTATTATAAAGTGGATATCCTGCATAAATGGAACTCTTCAGAAACTGATATCCAATTCGTAATTCTATGGAAACAGGTCCAATCAACCATTCATGACCGACAAATCCTTGTAATCTTAATCCGGCTTTAAAAGCAGAATTAATATCATTGGCCAATTCAGTATGAGCTGCAAAATATGCCGAAACAAAATGATACTCAACTTCAATCCCACTTCGAATGGATTTAAAATTATTATAATGATAAGCAGGTTCAAGACTAAAAATTCTAACAGGATATTTTGGACCACCCACTACTTTAATTTCACGATATGCAATTCCATATATTAAACTTAAAGACCATTTTGATTGAGAATGCTTATTATATAATGTTTTAATTCTTGCATAATTTGAATTATAACCCAATCCAGCAATGATGCTATAATAATTTAATCCTAAATTTGGATAAGCATATCCGCCATTTGAAATGTGACTTAATCCAACTCCAAAAAACAAATTTATTTTCCGATAAATATTATATTCATACTTTAATTGAAAAGTTGCAGAGTTGTTCCAATGTGTTCCTATAGCATTTTGCGCTACGTTTGTTTTAATATTATATGGTTTGAAGACATATGTTGCACCACTTCCAATTACAAAACGACAAGAACTTTTTCTCCTATGCAAAAATCCAAAATCAAAAAATGGATATATCCCAATTGCATTTCCTAATAAAATTGAAGGCTTTCCTAAATCATGAAACACTAGATTAATGCCATATCTTGGGTATCCATAATATTGTTGCCATGCTTTTTTTCCATTTGTTTGAGCACATATTTTTGCATCAAGAAAAAGAGAATAACCATTAGATTCAAAAGCAAATTTTTTAGTATGGTGTATCAATTTAGCACTTTGAAATGCTACCTGATATGTTTTAATATGGTTTTGACTTTTTACATAAATGGTAGTTAGTAAAAACCAAATAAAAAATAATATTCTCAAACCTAAATGCATTTATTCTCTAAAAATTCAATAGTGGTATCATATTGAAGTGATGGAATATGATCATCTTCTATTAAAGGAACTTGTTCCAAATATTGAAGTACCTTGTCGTTCAGCAAAGTATTTAATTTCCAATCCGTTCTAAATGACCAAGCTCTTACTGCCGTCATCCATTCCATTGCCATAACAAATTGTACATTTTTTGCAATCATTTCACATTTTAATCCGGCATTTGCTGCCATACTTACATGATCTTCTTGCCCTTTGCTGGTTACTATTGAATCAACTGAAGATGGTGAAGCAAATTGCTTATTTATACTAACATATCCTGCTGCGGCATATTGTACAATCATATAACCCGAATTTAATCCAGGGTTATTTGTCAAAAATTCAGGTAAATCTCTACTTCCTGATATCAATTGATAAATTCTTCTTTCAGAAATATTTCCTAATTCGGCTAATGCAATTCCTAAAAAATCTGAGGCAAATCCCAATGGTTGGGCATGAAAATTTCCGCCAGATAATATAAGTCTATCTTCGATCAATACAGGATTATCAGTTACTGAATTTATTTCACGATTTATAATATCGATACAATATAGTATGACATCCAAACTTGCACCATGTACTTGTGGAATACATCTAAAACTATAAGGATCCTGTACGGTGGATCTTGTTCTAGTATATAATTCACTTCCCTTCAAAATTTCCGAAATACTTTTAGCTGTTTCGATTTGACCTAATTGTCTTCTAATCTGATTTAATTCTGGATTTAAAAAATCTGTAGAGGCATTAAAAGCTTCCATGGATAATGCAGCAATTAAATTTGATTGCCTATAAATCATTTTAGCTTTAAAGCAAGATTCCAACAATAGACTTAATGAATACTGGGTTCCATTAAGAAGCGCCAATCCCTCCTTTGCCTTTAATCCTGGTAAAATAATAACATGATTAAGGACCAATTCAAATGTTGGCGTAATAACTCCTTGATACCAAACTTCTCCTTCACCAATTATAGGTAAACTCATATGAGCTAACGGTGCTAAATCTCCAGAAGCACCAAGAGAACCCATCTCAGGAATACATGGAATGATGTTTTCATTATACAACCAAATTAGGAACTGTACAATTTCAATTCTAACACAGGAATTACCCTTTGATAAACTAATTATTTTTAATAATAATATCAATCTGGAACTATTAATAGATCTTAACTTACTACTACCACAAGCATGTGATCTTATAAGATTAATTTGCAATAAATCCAATTGTTTTTCTGGAATTACTGTATTACATAAAGAACCGAAACCAGTATTAATTCCATATATTGCTTGTTCATTTTTAGCTAATATTTGTTCTAAATGTTTACGTCCTAAAGTAACTTTTTCGATTAATGCATTTGATAATGCAATCTTTGGTTCATTTTGCCATATGTGAATTAAAGCTTCAAAGCCTAAATCCTTGTCTTCGATTACATAAATAGATTTCATGGTGTAAATATAATTGTATTACCCATTGACTTAAGCTAAAATCCTATCATAAATAAACTTTTATTAAAAATTAAAGTTATCTGTTTGATTTTCTACTAATTTTGATATCTTAAAATAAGATTTTTATCCTTAAAATGTAGCTGTTTTTCTTATTTTTTCAATTATTTTTTATTGACAGTTGAAACATTTAATAATTTAATAAATTTTCATATTACATTTGCATTTATATAAAAAAAACATATATGTCAAAAGAACGCGATGAAAAATTAAAAGCCCTCCAATTGACCGTTGATCGATTAGAGAAAACCTATGGTAAAGGTTCCATTATGAAGCTTGGTGATAAACCTGTTTTAGACGAAGTTGATAGTATTTCAACCGGATCTATCAGTTTAGACATGGCGTTAGGAATAGGTGGATTTCCTAAGGGAAGAGTTGTAGAAATTTATGGCCCTGAAAGCTCTGGTAAAACTACTTTGGCTATTCATGCTATTGCTGAATGTCAGAAAAAAGGCGGTATTGCAGCTTTTATTGATGCAGAACATGCTTTTGATCGAGCTTATGCTGAAGGTTTAGGAGTTGATACTGAAAACCTACTCATTTCTCAACCTGATAATGGTGAGCAGGCATTAGAAATTACTGAAAACTTAATCAGATCAGGAGCAATCGATATTATTGTTATAGATTCGGTGGCTGCTTTGGTTCCAAGAAGTGAAATTGAAGGAGAAATGGGTGATTCCAAAATGGGCTTACAAGCTCGATTAATGTCACAAGCCTTACGTAAACTGACCGGTACAATTGGCAAGACGGGTTGTTGTTGTATTTTCATCAATCAACTCAGAGAAAAAATTGGTGTAATGTTCGGCAATCCTGAAACCACAACAGGTGGAAATGCACTTAAATTTTATGCTTCTATTCGATTAGATATTAGACGAAGTGGTTCAGCAATAAAAGACAAAGATGGTCAAGTAACAGGAAATCGTGTAAAAGTTAAGGTTGTAAAAAATAAACTTTCTCCACCATTTCGGGTAGCTGAATTTGATATTGAATATGGACATGGGATCAGTAAGGCAGGTGAAATCGTAGATTTAGGAGCTGACCTTAATGTATTAACTAAAAGCGGTAGTTGGTACGCTTATGAAAGTACTAAAGTAGCTCAGGGAAGAGATGCAGCTAAACAATTTATGTTAGATAATCCTGAGGTAGCTAAAGAAATTGAAGAAAAAATAAAACTAAAACTTGCTTCGGGTAAACTAATTAAAGTGGAAACTGCAGTTGGAGAAGATTAGTATAAAATTATTTTTATTTCCTAAATAAATGTTTTAAAATAATTAATCAAATTTATTAAGATATTATTTTACAGCGATTTTTTAGAGTTAATAAAATTTAGAATAAAATTATAACGAATTTTTATTTGTAAATCTAATTGAAGTTTTTCTTATCCTATTAATATAACTTTATAGCGAGATGACCAATATCTCGCTATTTTTATTTCCACTCGAAAGTATTTATTAATTCAATGATATCTTTTTTTACAAATTGAAATATTGGAGCCATAGAATCTGGTTTAGTCTGCGCATTAAAATATAAAGATCCTCTTAAGAAGTGATGTATAGAATCGGTTAAATAGAATTGGAAAGGAGAGGCTGCAGCTCCTTCAATGTTGAATAACATTCCGGAAACATGATTGGGTTTATGAATGGGTAATTCATCGATAAAGTCTGCCTTGTGCTGGTGTTCCTTCATTAATTTATAGGCGTCATCAATATATTTTTTTAATTCTTTGGTATCCTCTATTGTAAAATACGAACAATGAATTTTGCCATTAAATCTTTCAAAAACTATATTAAACCAACAATCACTTTTTGCCTTTTCATCAAAAAAAGTAGTATCCTTCTCAATACTAGAGTACTTTGGAAAATTAAAGTTAAAAGGGCAAGATTCTTGACTGAAATGAATGTATGATTTTTCAGGAAAATCTATAAAGGGATACATTCTAGGTTTTGGCGTATTGATTTGTTCTTTACAATTAAAATTTAGAACAATCAAAATAATCCAAATAATTATATTAATTTTATAATGTCTAATTCTCAACTTATGATTTATTTAATCTAGTGTGTTAAAAAAATAACTTAAATAGTAACTTTAATTTGTTCTATCCTTCTTTTATTTACGCTAATTACCTTGAATTTAAAGTTTACAATAGTTATCTCCTGGTCCGCTTTTGGCATTTCATTCGTTTGCTCTAATACTAATCCCGCTATCGAATCTGCAGATCCTCTTACAGCATCAAAAACATAAACATCAATACCTAAAACACGGCACATATCATTAATCAAAGTTTTTCCATCGAATAGAAAATTGTGACTATCTAATCGTGTAAAATTCAATTCATGCTGATCGTCAAATTCGTCTTGAATTTCACCAACAATTTCTTCCATAATATCCTCTAAGGTTACTATCCCACTGGTTCCACCATATTCATCAACGACTATAGCTAGATGTACTTTTTTAACCTGAAAGTCATTTAATAGATCATGAATCTTCCTTGATTCTGGAACATAAAATAAATTTGTTCGAATTAATTGCTGCCACTCAAAATCTTTATCTTTATCCAAATGTGCAATCAAATCCTTAGCATATAAAATTCCAGTTACATGATCAATATCATCATGATATACTGGTAATCTAGAAAACCCACATTCTTTAACTAATTCTAGAACTTGAAAATAATCATCATTAAATGCAGCCGCATAGACTTCAGTTCTTGAAGTCATTACTTGCGTTGTTGAAACATCATTAAATTTAATAATTCCTTTCAACATATCAACTTGTCTTAAAGATCCTATATCTTGACTGACAGCTAGATCAATTGCAGTATCTAATTCTTCCTTTGAAGAAGTATTCATTCCAACTCTCCTTTCTAATAATCTTTTTTCAACTTTATTAGTCATTCCTACAAGAACATAAGTCAAGGGTTTTAAGATGATATCAACAAAACGCAACGGAATGGCCATCCAGAGTGCCAACTTTCTATTGTTTAATTGAGCATATATTTTTGGAGTTACTTCACCAAAAAGCAAAATAAGTGATGTAGCTCCAACTACAGCTACTAAAAAATAAAAAAAATTAATTATCTGATCAACAGAAATAGAATTTAACCCAAATGTTTCTACACACCACATAGCAATATTTGTATAGGTTGACATGGGTAAAAAATGTTCCAAAAGTTGTTCAACAACCAGGGCCGTTCCAATATTTACGAATGTGTTACAAATCAATAATAATGCTAGAAGCTTTCGAGGATGATTCTTATGGTAAACCAACATTTTCGAAGATTCTGTATTTTCTTCCTTGATATCTTCTAAATCGGCAGGACTCAATGAAAACATAGCTACCTCAGCCCCAGAAAATAAACCTGCCCCTAAAAGAAATACAAATAATAGAACCAGGTTAAATAAATCAGTGAGTGACATTAAATTAAATATGCAAATTAGTGAACTTACTATAAATTGTTTGGGATCAGCTTCCAAAAGTTAGTTATTTTTAATACAGTTAAAATGTTACTTGGTCATCAAGGTTGATATCATCAAGATGAGTTGTATCTTCTTTCTTGGATTCAGCAGGTTGGTCTGATGTTCCATTTGGAAGATTTGTACTCCAATGTTCTTTCTTTTCCAAAATTCTTAACATTTCAACAGTTACTTCCGCAAGATAATGATCTTTGCCATCTTTATCCTGCCATTTTCTATGTGTTAACTTTCCTTCAACATAAACCAACATACCTTTTCTTAAAACTTTCGCTCTGTCTGCCATACTTCGCCACATTACAAGATCATGCCATTCTGTACTTTTTTGCCAATTTCCATTTCTATCCTTATAATTTTCATTGGTAGCTAAAGTGAAATTTGCCCTAGTCACTCCACTTTCTGTAGTCCGAATTTCTGGATCTTTGCCCAAATTCCCGATTAAAGTAACTCTATTAAGCATTTTGAATGATTTTATTAGCAATTTGGTTTAAAAATACCCGAATAACTCGAGGAAAAGCAAAATTCATTAAGTTTTCGCTATTTAACACTATAAATTGATCAGTTTTTTTTATTTTTAATCGTTTATCAATTTTATATAAATAAAATTTAACATGAATTGATTGATGAGTTAATTTTTGATTTGATTCATAAATCTCAATTCCATTAATAGAAATTATTGGAATTTGTTGTAAGTTAGTATTCTTTATTATTCGAGCTTTTGACAAAGCTTTAGGACTTTTTGTCTCTAGAAGAATAAATTCATATAAACCATTCCAAATATCCTTTTCTTTTCTTTGTCTAATAAGAGTTTCCGAATTATTAAATATAGGGATCAAATAATGAAAAAATCGTTTTTTAAGCTTAGCTTTTTCAGTTTTATAAGGTAATAATGCGATTAAGTTTTCTTGAAATGCAATACAAGTTTCTTTGAATGGACAAAAGCCGCATTTTGGATTTTTTGGAGTACAGCAAATGGCCCCAAAATTCATAATTGCCTGATTATACTGTCTCGGATTCAATATATCTATACATTTATCTGCATATTCTTGAAAAACTCTTTTGCCCTTGGACGTTTTAGGATCTTGTTCAATACCAAAGATTCTAGAAAGTACACGGATAACATTTCCATCTAGGACTGCACATGGTAAGTTATATCCAAATGATGCTATTGCAGCAGCCGTATAAGGGCCAACACCTTTTAACCCTAAAATTTGATCATAAGATTTAGGAAAATCCCCATTTAAATTAGAAACTATATATTGCGCTGTTTTATGCAAATTAACTGCTCTTCTGTAATATCCCAGTCCTTCCCAAATTTTAAAAAGTTCATTTTGAGTTGATGAAGCTAATGATTGGACATCAGGGAAATGTTTAATTATTTTTTCATAATATGGTTGAGCCTGTTCAGTACGTGTTTGCTGAAGAATAATTTCTGAAATCCAAATTTTATATATATCCTGTTCATTTACCCACGGCATAAGTCTTGGGTTTTCTTCAGACCAATTGAATAATTTTTTCCTAAATGTTCGGTATGTAATCACACCCAAATGTAATAGGACTTTGGACAAATGGAATGATAAATTGATTAAATTTCATTTTAAATTCATCCACTTTAAATTTAATTTATCACTCTATAAAGCATTATGGATTGGTCACTTATTAATAAATTTGGTATTATCTAACTCTGAAACAAATAAAACTTCACAAAATTTTAACTAATGAATTGAACGCCATTTAATACATTTACAGTTATAAAAGAAAAAAATGAAAAATTTAACGTTAATCTGGGTTTGTCTAATCACATTTTTATCTACCTCATGTAGCTCAGGTCAATTTGGAAAGATATTAAAGGATGTAAAAAAAGCTGTAGACTTAGATGAATTAAGTACTGATGAAGTAGCATTAGGTCTTAAGGAAGCTTTAAATAAAGGAACTTCAGCAGGATCAGATCAATTATCTGCAAAAGGTGGTTACTTAAATAGTGTTTATAAAATTTTACTGCCACCTGATGCCAAAATGATCATGGATAAATTGAGTATAATCCCTGGTTTTGAGAAAGTTGAAGTTACCCTAATAGAAAAAATTAATTCGGCAGCTGAAGATGCTGCAATAAAAGCAAAACCAATTTTTCTATCAGCTATTAAACAAATGACCATCAAAGATGCATGGAACATCCTTAAAGGACAAGATAATGCAGCTACTGAATATTTAATTAAAAGTACCAATCAACCCTTGTACAATGAATTTAAACCAGTAATTGTCGAATCGTTGAATAAATTTGGAGCTTTAGATTATTGGTCCTCTGCTGTTTCTAAATACAATAAAATTCCACTGGTCAAGCAAATGAATCCTGATATATCAGATCATATTACTAACAAAGCGCTTGAAGGTTTATTTAAGAAAATAGCAGAAGAAGAATTAAATATTAGACATAATCTTGCCTCAAGGACATCAGATTTACTCAAACGAGTATTCTCAAAACAAGACAAATAAAATTTTTCAAAAATCTAGTCCAAGAGAAAAATGAGGTACCGGTTTATGAAATCCCTTTAAATCTATTGGCCACCCATAATCAAATCGAAAATAATATCCTAATAAAGATGACCTTATACCAATTCCTGTTCCGGAAATGATTGGGTTTCTATTAATAATTACATCAACTATAACTGCAGGGTTTTCATTATGATAAACAAATTTTTGAGCCTCTGCTATATTAGGAATAAATCCATTCCAAGATAGACCACTATCAAAAAAACCAACAATTATTAAATTTCTTAGAAAACTCTTTTTAACATTTTGAGTTAGTAGATACTGGATAATTGGAAATCTAAATTCAGAAGACCAAACCAAAGAGGAACTCCCCTTTCTTGCTCCTAAAGGATGACCACGAACTTCTGTAACTAATTGTGAATATGCATAATTTGAGTTTGCATTAAATTGAAATTCATAATTATATTTAGGCAGCAACCAGTTTTCAGTACCACCGACATTACTCAAAATTCGATCTTTACCAAAAGATGAATTAAAAAAAATACGATTAGAAAAGGTAGAATGTTTTAAAATTGGAACATGATATCTTGCATCAATACCCAAAACCATTAATAAACCATCAAATGGTACAAATTTACGAGTTTGTTCATCAGATTTTAGAAATCGTTTAGCAGTTTCAAAAAATATTTTAAATTGAGTTCCTTGTTTTAAATTCAAAGAAAGATCTAATGAGTTATCAAATACATATTCCAATCTGGTACCTATTAAAGGTATATTCCGACCCGCACTATCTAAACTTACCTTATCAATGGCTTTTAAATATTCGTGATCATTTCGTATAGTTGTACTCAAAGAAAATCTCTTATAAATATCCCAAGGATATTTAACTTGGTAATTAACAAGGAGTGTTTTAGTTGTTAATTGCCAATCCAAAATACCTAAAGATGGAACTATTTCTCGATCTACTTTTCTATAAAAAGCAATTGTATGGTCCCATCTTTTCTTGAAGAAATCAAATTTTACATAACTTTCTGAGCCAACAAGGTTTGTTGGAATTCGAACACCAACTTCAATAAAATAATTTTCAAATAATTCTTTAACTCTGGCTTTTAATAAAATTCCTAAAGGAGGTGGGGAATAATTTTGAGTTAAAGTTGAATATGTTGTCAAACCACCAAAAAGTATATCATTATTCAGTGTAGATGATATTTCTTCAATTTGAAATTTATTTCTATAAGCAATTGATAAATTTGAATTAAACTGATTTAATTTGCCTGAATAAATATTAGTCTTCGAATCTATTCTATGAAAATCCCTTTTGAGTTTAACTGTTTTATTCTCAAATTCTTGAACTATATTTTTAACATTTAAAGGATCTCCAAATTTCGAAATAAAATGAATATTAGTTGATTCTACTAAACTATCTGTTTTATACGATACTACATCAGAGTTATTTTGTTGGAGGCTATCTTGACTGTCAATCTCTTCTATTAGATTATTTTGAAGTATTAATTCTTTCAATTCAATTAATGAAAACTGATATTTGTTTTTTGTATTTTTATAAATTTTTAATATTTCATTTTGAGTTGAGTTGAATCCGACTAAATCTAATTGTTTTTCATTCATTTCAATTTTCTTCCCATTGTTATATAAATAAAATATTTTATTTGGTTTTAAATTAACTTTAAGAACATAATAATTTGTATCAATAAATGAATAGGATTCTAGAGTGGCATCTTTTAATACTCTTAATTCATTACCTATTTTAGAATTCAATTTATTATTAATGCTATATAACTGAAATGGATCTAATGGTAAAATACTATCTATTTTATTTATTTTTGAAATGGTATCCATTCTATTTGATTTAAACAAAATTATTGAATTGATATTATCCTTTGTATGCAAATCCAAATCATCATAAATATCATCTGTCCATTTATTATATGTTCTTGATTTCAATTGGTATTCAAATATATCTGAAAACCCATTATTAGTAGCCGAAAGTATAATACTTTCTTGATTCATAGAAATGGCATCATATATTCTTTCAATATCTTCAGGAAAATAAATTTTTTTGCTTTTATTTAAATTTTTATTATAAGATTTAATAAATGGTCTATTTCTCCTTTCATCAATAATATTTATACTTTTATCAATTTGATTTTCAAAATAGATGGGATAATTAAAATCCGGTAATGTAACTTTATTGCGATATCCATACTTATAAAAAGTTTTAGTTTTACCGTTTCTGGTATTTAATATTTTGATTCTTTTACAACCATTCTGATTGGTTATTAATAAAAAATTACTATCAATTTTACTAAAAATTACTTTGATTATTTGTTCCTCCTTCTTTAATTTGATTTTAATAGTAGGAATTGATTGATTACTATTATTCGTTTGAAGTTCTCTTATATAATAATCCTTCCAATCTTCTTGTAAATTTTGAAGGGTTAATTGAAAAACGAGTCTAGTGGATTGACTTATATCTTTTTGAATTCTAATCATATAAAGCCAATTAGATATAATTTGATCGCCATAGGTTAAAACTAAATACCTCCAAAAGGACTTGCCAGCAATGTTAGGATATTTTGCTGAATATTTTCTAAATGAAATTTTTTGATTCCAAGTATCTCCTAATGCTTCAAGGTCTTTATCTTCCCAACCATCTCCTAAATATTCTATTAATCCTTTTTCAAACCATAATGGTAATTTTAAAGAAATTACCTTTTGTACCACTTCTTGTAAATTGGTTCCCGAAAATAATGCATTAAAATAGATCTGAATCAATCCTTTTTGTAATAGTTTAATGGCATGTTCATGATTTCCATCAAAATACAACAATATTTTTTGACCTGTAACTTTTGGTTCTTGTGACCAATTTTCCGAAGTATATGATGCATCCAGATCTAAATTGGTTTGGTATAAGTCCGAAAGATCAGAATAAAGGACTATCTCAATTTTTTCTTTTAAATGATATTCAAATAAAGTCTGAATCTTTGTATTTTCTTGTTCCGCTATCTCAATATAAAATTGGGCCAATTGCCTACTTTTGCCATACCAATAATAAATTACACTATTGGTTTCATAGACCCACCAATCCTGTAAATCATCATTATACTGTACTTTGTTTTTTCCAAATATCTCCAGAGCATTTTGAGCAGTAACTTTCGACTGACTCCACAAAACAATAAATAAAAGGTATAAAAATGAACGATTCAATGAAAATATTATTTATGAGATAAAAGTATAACGAATTATGGAAATTCATTGTTTCACAGTCAATCCTTTTTCTGAAAACAGTTATTTAAT
>Ga0138256_10000951_pt1 | contig 31097 bp, 34 predicted proteins | sample KNB2016incub_MG_FD_105486 | JGI IMG/M metagenome (GOLD analysis project Ga0138256, IMG submission 105486) | Active sludge microbial communities from wastewater in Klosterneuburg, Austria - KNB2014incub_MG | ecosystem: Engineered > WWTP > Activated sludge > Unclassified | place: Austria... | reverse complement strand
GAAGCCTACGGGTCGTTCGGAAATCTCAAAGAGATGCTCGCCCATGTCCTCGCAAACATCGGGAAAGAATTCAAAATCTGCTTCCAATAATTATATGCCGTTATTTGTGCGCGGGTGCTTACAAAGGCATGACGCTGGTGAGCGGCGACAGTCATATTTCCAGTTATCCGGTTGCGCTGATCTGGTGAAAACTCCATGAACGACCTGAATCAAATCCATACCGCACTTGAGCGACTCTTCAACGAAGAAGGGGAACGCATTGTTTTTTGGAACGATCCTGACCAGGAATTCCAGAACACACTGCCGTTCGTTCTGCTCGACGGCGTGACCACGTTGCGGCTGGATGAAGTCGGGGCGCTCGAAGCCAAGATTCGTTTGGAGCGTGATGAACCAACTGGAAAATTCCTGCTCTACTCGCCGACCGAAGAACCTGACTTTGAAGATGACTGGCTGCTGGATATCCGTCTCTACAGCCGCAGTTTCCGTGCGGATCGAGCCAGCATTCTGCTGCAAGAGTTGGGATTGGTGAATCAGCACCTGCGGTCACATATCGCCGAACGCCGCAAGTTCTTCGATGCCAAGGACCGGCTCCAAAAGATCAAGAACCTGGTTGCCTCAGATGATGCCGCCGCCGATCTCGACCGCAAGATGATCGCCGTTGTCGCCAAGGCGGATCAGCCGGAACTCTTTTGTATTGTCCGTTGTTTGTTGTCAGTGGTCAGTGGCAACGGACCAGGAACAACTGACAACGAACTACTGACTCAACTTGAAAAATTCGATCTGGATGTCCCCTTCTGGTCGATGGTGAAAGCAACCTTCGGCTACGAGGAAGTAACTCCGACGCTGAAGAACTTCCTGCTGCGGTTGCTGATTACCGATTACGCCCACCACCTGAAAGGCGACGTGCCGCAGTCGATCCGTGGTCTGCTGCTGCCTCGTATCGGTTGGTCCAACTCCGTGGTGTGTCTGGCTCAATGGCGAGATTCCAGTAGCAAAGGAACCAGCTACGACCGTCTTTCATCAGATGCAGCGGCGATCCTGAAGATTGAAGAACACCTGCCTGATTTCGAAATCAATCAACTGGCTGACGTGATGACGTTTTTGGCCGTGGAGAAGCGCATCGCCAGCAGCCTGCGAGAGCGAGTGCAAACAACAGCCGACACGATCAATGCCGACGACGTGCGGGCCATTGCCACTCGCCGACAATCCGGGCATTGGGCTTCTGTGAACGTGGCCGATTCCAAGGAAGCACCACGAGAGGCGCTGCACGCTGTTTACGAAGCGTTGGTCGCAGCATCCGATTTCTACGCTTTACGCAACCAGCACAAAAACGGCTTCGAGTACCCGGACGCCGCCACGATGTACCGGGCCTACGAAACAGAGCTTTACCGTTTCGACCAACTCTACCGGCACTTCTGCGAATCCGCCGACACTGCCGAGGATCAGGGCTGGAACGTCGTCAAACCGTTGCGAGCCGACATCGAGGCTCACTACGTCAACTGGTATCTGACTAACCTGGCTTTGTCCTGGGGCAAGTTCATCGAACCTGCCCACGATTCGTCTCACAGTGGCCTGCTGGCGAAGTGGCAGATCGATAAGGTTTACAACCAGCATCGCTTCTATGACCGCAACGTGAAGCCTTGGTTGGAGGAAAGCGATAACCGCCGAGCGTTCGTCATCATCAGTGATGCCTTTCGCTACGAAGCGGCCCAGGAATTGGCGACAGAACTCAACGGCAAATATCGCTTTGAGGCTACGCTGTCATCGCAGCTTGGCGTTTTGCCGTCGTACACGGCGTTGGGAATGGCAAGCCTGCTGCCTCACAAGTCGTTGGCCTACAAAGGGACGGATGTGTTGGTGGATGGCAAGTCAAGCATCGCCAGCGAACGGGACGGCATCCTGCAAGCGGTAGGCGGATTGGCGTGCAAGTGCGACGATCTGATGGCGAAGAAGAAGGAAGAAGGCCGAGAGTTCGTGAAGGATAAGCGGGTCGTCTACATCTACCACAATACCGTTGACTCGACAGGTGATAGCAGCAGCACCGAGGGTAAAACCTTCGAGGCAGTGCGGACGGCGATCAACGAACTGGCGGCACTGGTCGGTTACATTGTCAATAACCTGAACGGCAACCATGTTCTTGTCACTGCCGACCACGGTTTTCTCTTCACCGAAACGGCTCGTGTCGAGACGGACAAAAGCAAACTGAATGAGAAACCCGACAGCACGATCCTGGCGAAGAAGCGTTACCTGCTTGGCCCGAATCTTCCCGATCACGATGCGGCATGGCATGGCAAGTTGAGCGTGACTGCCGGGGCCGATGGCGATATGGAGTTCTGGATTCCCAAAGGAGCAAACCTGTTTCACTTCGTCGGCGGCGCACGCTTCGCTCACGGCGGGGCTATGCCGCAAGAGATCGTTGTGCCGGTCGTCACCGTTAAACATATCCGAGGCAAATCGGCTCAGGACACGAAGACCAAACCAGTCACAGTTCAGGTGCTTGGCAACAATCATCGAATCACGACGGCCCAACATCGTTTTCAGTTGATGCAGATGGAAGCGGTGAGCGAACGAGTAAAACCGATCTCGCTGCGAATTGCAGTCTACGAGGGTGAGGAAGCCGTGACTGACATCCAGACGGTAAAATTTGAGAGCAGTTCTGGCAATCTGGACGAACGCAAGAAATGGGTCAGCCTCGTGCTGAAAGAACGACAATACAACAAGAAAACTCCTTACCGACTCGTGCTGCGAGATGCCGACACTGGCATTGAACAGCAGAGTGTGGGAGTAATTATCGACAGGGCGTTTACCGATGACTTCTGAAGTAGTGGGCAGTGGGCAGTGAGCGGTGGGCAGGAGCGGTGGGCAGGAGCGGTGGGCAGGAGCGAGTGAGATGAATGGTGAGGGGCGAGCGAAGAATTACCGTGACCTTGTTGCGTGGCAGCGTGCGATGGATTTGGTCGAAGCGGTGTATTCCCTGGCGAAACGTTTTCCGCAGGAGGAAATATACGGGCTTACGTCTCAAGTTCGACGGGCTGTTGTGTCGGTTCCATCAAACATTGCGGAAGGTGAGGGACGTAACTCGCCGAACGACTTTGCTCGATTCCTTGCGATTGCACTTGGTTCGCTGCGAGAAGTAGAAACTCAATTGTTCATTGCTGTCCGACTCAAGTACCTCACCAATGACGAGATCAACGAAGCGATCAACCTCTGCGAAGAAACCGGACGTATCATCAACGGACTCAAACGAAACCTACAGCAACGTGGCAAGTGACGAAAAGCCCAATATCCTGCCACCGCCCGAACAGCCTTAAACCAAGACCGTGACCATGAACAACGACAAGCAAAAGTCTCCGGCAGATGATTCTTTCGCACTGCCCACCGCCCACGACTCACTGCCGACTGCCCCCCCCACTGCCCACTGCCCACCGCCCACTGAGATCGATGATCTCCTGAACCGGAACTTTCCTGGCAAGGTGGTTCGTAAAGATTTGACCAAGCTGGTCAAAGAAGGTGCGAACGTCCCTGTCTACGTGCTGGAGTATCTGCTTGGGAATTACTGCGCATCCAATGACGAGGTTGTGATCGAGGAAGGTCTGCAAACTGTCAAGAAGATTTTGTCTGAGAACTATGTCCGTCCAGATGAAGCGGAGAAGGTGAAGTCCACGATTCGTGAACGTGGAAGTCTGAAGATCATCGACAAGGTGACGGTGACGCTCAATGAGAAACGTGACGTTTACGAGGCGCTGCTCGGCAATCTGGGTGTCAGCAAGATCGAAGTTCCCAGCAGCATCGTCAAGAAATATGAGAAGCTGCTGGTCGGCGGCATCTGGTGTCTCGCCACACTGGAGTATTTCTACGAGGAAGATCAGAAAGGTTCTCCCTTTCTGCTGCGAGACTTGAAGCCGATCCAGATGCCGAACATGGACCTGGAGGAACTGTTTGAAGGACGCCGAGCCTTCACCGAGCAGCAATGGATTGACGCCCTGTTGCGTTCGACCGGCATGGAGCCAACGAATTTTAACGAACGAGTGAAGTGGCATCTGTTGGCCCGCATGATCCCGTTGGTTGAGAACAACTACAACCTGGCAGAGCTTGGGCCTCGTGGAACCGGCAAGAGCCACATCTACAAGGAGATCAGTCCGAACAGTATCTTGGTATCTGGCGGTCAAACAACGGTCGCCAACCTGTTCTACAACATGGCTCGCCGACAGGTCGGTCTGGTGGGACTGTGGGACTGCGTGGCATTCGATGAAGTGGCGGGGATCTCCTTCAAGGACAAGGATGGCGTCCAGATCATGAAGGATTACATGGCTTCAGGATCGTTCGCCCGTGGCCGTGATTCGATCAACGCCTACGCTTCGATGGTCTTTGTCGGCAACATCAATCAGCCCGTCGATACACTGGTGAAGACGAGCCATCTCTTCGCCCCATTCCCGGAGACAATGATCGACTCGGCGTTCTTCGACCGCTTCCATGCCTATGTCCCAGGCTGGGAGATTCCCAAGATGCGGCCTGAGTTCTTCACGAACCAATATGGCCTCATCGTGGACTATCTGGCCGAGTGGTTTAGAGAGATGCGGAAGCGGAACTTCGGCGATGCGATCAACAAGTTCTTCAAGCTGGGCCGTGACCTGAACCAGCGGGATACGATTGCCGTCAAGCACACCGTTTCTGGGCTGCTGAAGCTGCTGCACCCCACCGAAGAATATGACAAGGAAGCTGTTCGCCGCTGCCTGGAGTACGCTCTTGAAGCTCGTCGCCGTGTGAAGGAACAGTTGAAGAAGATCGGCGGCATGGAGTTCTTCGACGTTCACTTTTCCTACATCGACGTGGAGACGATGGAAGAGAAGTTCATCAGCGTTCCAGAACAGGGCGGCGGATCACTGATCCCCGATGGTCCGTTGAATCCCGGTGTGATGCACACGGTTGCCACGGGAGGGACGGGATCGCATCTCGGCCTGTACCGACTCGAAACTCAGGTGACGGCGGGCAATGGAACGCTAAAGACATCGGGTCTCGGCTCCAATTCAGCAGCCAAGGAAGCAATCAAGGTCGGATTCGACTACTTCAAGGCGAATGCCCACCGGGTCAGCGCCTCAATCAAGCCTGGGGACCACGACTACCATTTGCACGTTGTCGAACTGCACAACACCGGGCCGACCAACGCCATGACACTGGCATCATTCGTGGCACTTTGCTCCGCAGTCTTTGGCAAGCCGCTGCAACAACAGATGGTCGTCATGGGCAGCATGAGCCTGGGCGGGAGCATTATCCCTGTCGAGAACTTGGCCGAGTCCTTGCAAGTCGCCTTCGACGCCGGTGCCAAACGCATCCTGCTGCCGATGGCGAGCGTCAAAGACATCCCCACAATCCCCGGCGAGTTGTTCGCCAAATTCCAGACCGGGTTCTACGCCGACCCGGTGGATGCAGTGTTCAAGGCGTTAGGTGTTCAGTGAGACAATTGAGGCACGAGCAACACAATGAAGGCCGTATACAAACAACTTGTTGACAAGTCGGTTGCCGCCGCACTTGCAGCCATTGAGGTCTACAACAAGCCCGACTTCCGCTATCGGGAAGAGAGCTTCGTGATCCTTTTGGTCAACGCCTGGGAACTACTCTTGAAAGCGAAGATTCTCAAGGATTCCAAAAACCGCCTTACTTCACTGTACATTCACTTCGGCAAGAACAACCACAAGATCAAACGTTCCCGCACGGGCAATCCGTTGACAATCGAACTGTTCGGTGCAATGCAGCGACTTGCTCTCGATCCTGTGGTTACGGAAAATCTTGCTTCTCTTATAGACATCCGGGACACTGCCGTTCACTTCCACAACGACGATGGGGTGCGCTACGTCGTCTTCACGCTTGGGGTGGCCGCTCTCCGAAACTACCAGCATCTTGCGAAAGAGTGGTTCAAGAATAACCTGGCGTCGTATCACTTCTACATCTTGCCGATTGGGTTCTCGCATAGCTTTCAAACATTTCGGCTTTTGGATGTGGAATCAACTCCACCAGCAGTAGCCAATCTTTTCAAAGGGGTCGCCGAGGCGCAAGCCAAAGCAACGAACGATGGACCATTTTACTTTGCTTGTGAAATCACAACGGAACTGAAATCTGCAAAGAAGTTCGCTGATGCAGCGGACATGACCGTAAAGGTTGATCCGAACGCTAAAGACGCAACGGTCGTCATCACACAATTGAAGCGAAAGCTGGATCAATATCCACTGTCGTACACGGAGCTAGTTGGCAAAGTAAAGAAAGCACTCCCAGGCGTGAAATCTTCGCTGGTTTCAGAGGTCTTCAAGAAGCACAAACTGAAGAATAACGAGGCTTATGCAGCCTACAGCTTTAGCACAAAAGCTCAGGAGCAAGCCTACGAGAAAAGCAAAGTGCTGCCGAAAGGGGTAAGGAGCATCTACAACGAGGACGCTGTTCGTTTTACCGTGCAGAAACTTCAGGAGATTCCCTCAACGAGCAAAGCAGGATAGCGACAATGACCGACGATCCCCCCATCCGTGAACCCAACCAAATCCGCCAGGACTGCGCCCGCAAACTTCGAGCGGTAAAGGTCAGCGATCATTTCCAAGCTATTCTCGGTTGCCTGCTCGGTGAAGACTGGACTACGCCTCGACTTATCGAAATGGTCATCACGCCAGACGGCCACGTTCTCGGTCGCTGTGACGGTGAGTCATCGTTCAAGGCGTTCCTGGGCGCATTTGAAGACCTCATCAGGAATATCCACGGCGTTGCCCCGGTCGCCGAGCTTGATGGCGATGAGATCGGTTTTCTGGTGGCGAAGGTCGCCGAGATCAAGAGACAAAGGTAAAGACAAAGGTAAAGGAACCAAAACAATATGGACGATCTTTCATCACGTTTTCTTGCTGCATTTAATCTCGTCGAAGACTGGATGCGGCACGAACTGGATTCCGACGAAGTTCAGGACTTCGGGATACTTTTGCGAAATTTGGAAACGAGCAATTCAGGAGTTCGCCGTCACGCAAGAGAACTCAGAAGGCTTGCACGACTTCGCAATTTGATCGCCCATAACCATAGCCGAGAAAAGCCGCTGGCTGTTCCAACGCCGCTGTCCGTCGAGCGGGTCGAAGCCATCTCGATACAGTTGCGAACTCCTCCATTGCTCCTTGAGTATGCCGCAACTCCTGTTGAGCTTTGCCGACCGAGTGACCCGTTGGGTTGCTGCGTGAAGAAGATGCACGACGGGGTGTTCTCCCAGTTTCCGATCTATGACGGCGAAAAATACTGCGGCCTCCTCACGGCAGAAACAATTGCCCGTTGGTTAGCAACTTTCTTTCTCGGCGACGGCGATGGGATTGTGGACGAGCAGACCGTTGCCGAGGTTGTACAGCATCAGGAAGACAGCGAGAACTATAAGTTCATGGCGGCAAATGCGACCGTCACAATCGCCCTTTCTGCATTTGAGGAGTTTCAGCGTCGTGGTAAACGACTGGAAGCGATCCTGATCACAAATCTTGGCCGTCCCACTGAAACGCTGCGGGGAATCGTCACAATCCAAGACATCCCGAAGTTGAACAAAGCGATCATTGGATAAGGCATTTGGGACTTGTTGATGCACGGGCAATCTGACAGTGAAGTGAACTATGCCTAAGAAAGCTGCTACCACGAACCCCTTCACTGGCCGCTGGCGCATCACGTCGATGACTGCCTGGGATCAGGACTTCATTGACGAAGAGGAAGAAGGCTATTTCGAGTTCGACGCCAAGGGAAATGGTCAGTTCCACTTTGGATTCGTTCACGGCCAAATGGACTGCCGCCTGACGACACGGGACGGGGAACCAGCCGTCGAATGGACATGGGATGGCAACGACGAAATGGACGCAGCCCAGGGCCGAGGTTGGGCTATCGTGAAGAACGATGAACTCCACGGGATGATCTTCTTCCACCAAGGCGATGATTCTGATTTCGTGGCGAAGAAGGCCGAGAGCCGGAAAAAGCCGAAGAAATGACGACCGACACGATGGCTTCTGGTTACTCCCACGATTCCTACTCCTCTAACTGCGAATCAAAAAGGTGTGCGATGGCACGAATCATGATTGCTTTGCTTCTGGTTGTCGGTGGCTTGGCTGGGGCTTCCTCGGCGCAGGAGCAGAAGCCCGACCAGAATCCTGCTCCACCGGGCTTGCGTGTCTTTTTCGCTTCCCACAGCCTCATGTGGTATGCCCCGGAGCCGCTCGGCGAGATGGTCGAAGCCGCAGGCATCAAAGGGCATAAACTTGTCGGCCTTCAGTCCCTCGGTGCTTCCAGGACTCTTCAGCACTGGAACCTCCCAAACGACAAGAATGAAGCGAAGAAAGCTCTCAAGACAGGCGAAGTCGATGTGTTCATCATGTCGCCGATTTCCTTTCCCGATGAAGGCGTCGAGAACTACGTCAAGCTGGGGCTTGAACACAATCCCAACATGCGGTTCATCGTTCAGCTTTCTTGGGGCGGCGGGGACATCGACAATCAGGATTTCCCCAATGGTGCGTTCGACAACGTAGACAAAGAAAAAACACCGGACCAACTCAAAAGCCTTAACGAGATGAACATCAAGGCGGGTGAGGCTCAGGCAGACGAACTCAACGTAAAGTACGGCAAGGGTAAGAAAATCGTCGCCCTCGTTCCTAGCGCACAGGCGATGGTGGCAATACGAACACAGATTGCCAGTAAAGAATGGCCGGGCCTGACGAAACAGGGCGAACTCTTTGTTGATGCGGTTCATCCATCGGCACCGTTGGAAGCACTCAATACCTACATGCACTTCGCAGTTCTCTATGGTCAAAGTCCCGTGGGCCTGCCAATGCCCGCCATGCTGAAGAACGCCAAGCGGGAAGCATGGGATGAAAAGTTCAACCGCTCGTTGCAAGAACTGGCTTGGGAAACTGTCAGCAAGTACCCATACAGCCTCGTGACCGCTGCGAAAGTGAAGTAGTGATGACGGCCAACATCTTCGCCGATCTTCCGCAGCACATGCCCAAGGAACTTGTCCAGACGCTCCTACAAGCTGCCGACGTGCGAATCGAACGGATCATCTCACACGGTCACGCATCGCCACCGGATTTCTGGTACGACCAGGGCCAGAGTGAATGGGTGATTGTCTTGCAGGGAGCAGCGAGGTTGCAGTTCGAGGATGGCATGGTCGAGATGAAGGTTGGCGACTTCATCAACATCCCGGCGAACAAGAAGCACCGTATCGATTGGACGAAGCCGGACGAGCCTACAGTGTGGCTGGGCGTACGGTACGGGAAGAGAACTCATGCCGATCTTTGAATGCCCGATCTGCGGGAAACAAGACCTGATTATGCTTGCTGCATGTGAGGGAATCCTCGATTCGATCCCCTATTCACGACATGATTCACAGAACACACCCATTTACACGCTCGTTTGTTCTGAATGCTCGGTCCATGTAGATGCAAAAATTCCAAAACGGCCTGTCGTGGAGATTGTCGAGGGCGACCTGCTCGATCAATATGTGGAAGTAATCGTCAACGCTTGGAACCGCAACATCATTCCGTGGTGGCTGCTTCTGCCCCAAGGAGTTTCCGGGGCCATCAGGCGGCGAGGCGGCACAGCCCCTTCAAGGAAGTCCGCAGGCATGGAGCGATTCCTCTTGGCGGCGCAGTGCTGACTTCTGCGGGCAAACTGCCTTTCAAAGGAATCATCCACGTCGCTGGAATCAATATGCTCCGGCGAGCGTCTGAGCGATCCATTCGTGATTCGGTGCGAAATGCAATTCAGGTTGCCAACGACAATGGGTTCAAGTCTATTGCATTTCCGTTGATCCAGATTCCCCTGCAATAGTCGGATGAACGCATTGTGTCACTTTTGCCCTTTGGTAGAGTTGCAGGGGGTGGCGTGGACCGTCCACACTTTGACGATTGGGAGTCCGCTCATGGCATCCCACGGCCAACAACTTATTCGTTTACTCGAATGCAGATGGGGATTTTGGAGAATAACAAATGATTTGGCGACAGCGAGCGAGGGCAACCATCCTGATTCAATTGCTCTTTCCTTTCACCGTATTTGCCCAGACTGCGAATTTCTTCAATGTGCTTGAGCCGAATGGTGCTGATCCTTGGGTCTTTCGCCATTCAGACGGTTATTACTACATCACCGCTTCAAAAGGAGGCGGAGTGATGCTTCAACGATCTCAAAGTTTGTCAGGACTTGGAGCGGGTGAAAAGAAGGTCGTGTGGAGACCTCCAAGCAGTGGTCCGTTCAGCAAAGAACTCTGGGCACCCGAAATGCACCATTTGAATGGCAAGTGGTACATCTACGTTGCCGCTGATGATGGTCAAAATGAAAACCACAGAATGTATGCGATTGAAAACGAGAGCGAAGATCCCTTCGAAGGCGAATTTGTAATGAAGGGAAAGGTGTTTGATCCTCATGCCGATAAGTGGGCCATTGACGCAACGGTACTGAATCTCAATGGTCGCCTGTACTTCATCTGGTCTGGTTTGGAGGCGGAAGAAAACGTCAAGGCAATCTTGTATATCGCTCCAATGTCTAATCCGTTCACTCTGACTGGACCTCGAATTGAGATTTCGAGACCACAATTCGATTGGGAGAAGACGGGCAGTGAACAACGAACTCCTCTTCCAGAAGTAAACGAAGGCCCGGAAGTTCTCATTCGAAATGATGCAGTGCATATCGTATATTCGGCCGGCGGAAGTTGGACTGACGACTACTGCTTGGGAATACTCACGGCGAAATCGAACGATGACTTGCTGCAACCAACTTCGTGGAAGAAATCGAAACAACCCGTGTTCCACCGGGGAAATGGAGTTCGTGGCCCCGGTCACTGCAGTTTCGTGAAATCACCGAACGGTAAAGAGGACTGGATCGTGTACCACGCTGCTCGTTTTGAGGGAGCAGGATGGGATCGCCTAATTCGAACGCAACCGTTTTATTGGGATAAAAATGGATTGCCCCGTTTTGGAGAACCAGCACCGCCGAACGAGCTTATTCGATTACCAAAAGGCGATCCGCCGCACCATCGATATGAAGCGGAGAGAGCAAAGCGTGGCGGCACGGCTCGTATCATTGAACGCCCAGACTCTTCGGGAATGGCAAAAGTCGGATACATCGACACGCCTCAGAGTTCTGTTGAATTCACCGTAACAGCGAAGACTGAGAGCAAACACGTCATTTCGGTTCGATTCGGAAACGGGACTGAACGGAAACGAGTGTCGAGCCACAAGGTTACCATCAATGAGACTTTCGTTGCCGAGTTGTCGTATCCAAATTCTGGTTGGGATAATTGGTCGAATGCGTTCATGACTGCTGAACTGAAAAAAGGGAAAAACACAATTCGTTTCAGTAAGGGCGATGACTTCGCTGAAATCGACTGCATTGATGTTTTCCCCAATGACAAGTAGCAGAGGAGCTTGCAGGCATCTCGTCAGACGCTCACAGCGTTGATCAACAGCCTCTCCAATCGTCATGACATGCAGAACGCCATTGCTCGCCTGATGCGTCCAGAGGACATGCTGGAGACCTTCAGCGAACTGGCGGATATTCAGGGCCGAGCCAGCTTCTACGTCGCCAGCACACGGGCGATTGAGTATCTGGAAGTTTTTGCATCAAGCCGGTCGGGATTGGTGCCAGAAATGGAGCAGGCTGTGGCGGCGTTGAAATAGTGACCAAATCATGGCCATAATCCGACAATCTGTTTTGTTTGTCAGGGATTCCGTGTTGCCGAATTCTGCCTTGGAGCTACTTAATGTTCCCCTTTGGAAAACCGTCGCAAACCGAATTCGCATCACAACTCATCGAAGTTCTCAAAGAGCATGAGCCGAATACGCAATTCGAATTTGATGCCGAGAACTTTCAACTTGTTCGAATAGGTGAAGAAGGAAGCCTAAACCTCGCCAACATATATCGGGAACATTGTTCCATTCCACGAAGAGATCAGAAGGCGAATCTTTCGAAACTGGCGTCTATCTTCAGATCCAACAGTCACGATCTCCCCGAATACTTTGAAGACGCAAAGCCCCATCTTCGCCCGAAGATTTACGCCCGCTCGACGATTGAGTTCATGAATCTCGAACAGCGATTAAAAGGTGACAGCAGGAGTCTGGACGTTCCATTGTATCCGCTGGGAAGTCACCTCTACGCATCGTTGGCATTTGATACCGAACACGCAATTCGCTCAATCTCCAATGACGATTTGGAACGCTGGGGCGTGACCTACTATGAGGCACAGGAAATTGCGTGTCAAAATCTTGATGAAGCCTCAATGGTCTATTCAAAGATCGGTGAAGGCTTTCACTCGTCACTGAGCATGGACAATTATGATTCTGCGAGAATTTTGCTCCTTGACAGAATCCGTTTGATGTCCGTCGTCGGCGACCACATTGGAATGGTTCCGCAGCGTGACGCCATGTACGTTTCGGGTAGCAAGGACGAAGTATCGTTGAAGATCATGCTTGAGCTAACAGAGAAATCGATGACCGAAGAACTTCGCCCATTGAGTCCATTGCCATTGAGGCTGGAGGATGGTGAATGGATTGACTGGGAGCCACCTAAAAACCACGTCCTTCGAGGAAAGTTCGAATCGCTTCAATTGAGCTTTCTTGGTGGTTTGTACAGTCAGCAAAAAGAACTGCTCGACGCATTGCTGGAAGCTGGCGAAGAAATACCGTTTGTCGCATCGTTCTCAGCTATGCAGAAGGATGATCTGCAATTGTCGTTTTGTGTTTGGTCGCAAAACGTCGATTCACTTTTGCCTTGCACACAACTCATTGGATTTGTCACTGTCGGCGGGATTGTGGCTGCTGGACTCTGGGAGCATGTGGCAAGCGTCGTTGGCGATCTGATGTTGCCAGACGACGATTACTACCCACCTCGTTACAGGGTTCGAGAGTTTCCCAGTGCGGATCAGATTGCAAAAATTGGAATATGCGAGCCGTTCAACCAGACGTGATGACAATCCCTTCCTAGCAAACCATCTCCCTGCTTCTCAGCAGCACCAGCATCCTCTGCCTCGCATCGTCCACTCGTTCTTTAATTGTGGGTGGCTGAAACGGTTTGCCTTCCAGTGCAGCTTCCACGGCTTTCAACAAATCGCCGTGGAGATTGGTGATGTTGTTTTTGAACCAGCGCAGGTAGTCTTGGGGGACTGTATGGATCTCCTTTCCTATGTGTTTTCCGAATGGCATCTTCATGATCTTTGCCGATCCAATTCGAATTGAAGATGTGATCCGTCTCCTGTCCACGGTCCTCCTCGCACATTTTCTTCACCCCACAACTTCCTGCATTTTGCTGCAACTTTGGTCTCAAGGGTCGTGTCACCTTTTGCCAACCACAAGCATCTGAGTGGCGGATATTTCTTGGTCCATTTTGCACCGTGTCCCTCCCAGTGCTGTGTCATTCTCCCGATCAGATTGTTTGTCCATCCGATATAGTATTTGTCTTCCTCCAATTGAAGGAGGTAGACGATCCCAACAGACTTCCTCATCACATCCCACCAGTCTTCTGGCAGGCGATCAGTGATGGTCTTCTTCTTCAAAATGTCTTCAACTTCCATGTCAACAATCAATTCTCCTCCTTCTGCGCATATTGCTCCGTTGATTTAAGCCACCATCGTTTCGAAATAACCCACATAGGCAGTTACTCTGTCAGGATCGTACCTCAAAACATTGATATGGATGATTTCAAATGGTCTGATCTGGTCATTGGAGTCACAGATTGTGAGTTCAGAGACCCATTCCTGTAATTCTTGATGATCTTGTATCAATAGTGCATGTCTCTCTTCTTCCTTCTTAATAGGAGTATCACGAACGTCTGCCAATTTTTGCATCAGTTCTTCGGACAAACACCACTTCATGCAGACGCCCGGCTTGAATTCATCTGCAACAAACCAGCCGGGTGTGTGGGACTCATCAACCCAAGCAATCAAACCAAGATCAGAAATGAAATCTCGGATCGCTTTGTGCCTGCGGGAATTCCATGCTCGACTGATTTCTTCATCGTCTTTCAGTTTGAGCCACAAACCTTTGATTCGCTCTGTTGGAAGACCACCATTCTCATCAAGTGTTTCCGTACAATGCTGCAAAAGCATCAACCAAACTGCCAAATCGTAATCGGTGACAATGTTCCGATCCGAAGTGTTGAGATGATCGATGCCCTTTTGAGCCAGTAATTCTTTTGCCAACGTGTGGTAGACACCACCTTCTTCACAATGCGGTAACAGTTCAACGAAATTCTTGCCTGTTGTTGAACTTGCAGATGGCTCTACGACGAACAGGTTGTCCTGCTTCTCAATTCGTTCCAAACATTTCAGATCACGAACGAAGACAACTGGAATTTTTCTGATCTCATCAAAGTGATCGAACAATCCACGAGGAACTTTGGCAGGACAACCAGCAGTGTAGCGCAACACATGCCCGTCAGTCCCCATTCGACAATTGATAACGTCCCTTTGACTTCAATGAACTCGACATCGAATTTCTGAGACATCATGTTGAGCCACGGACACAACCTGTGCAACAGAATGTCGTTCACACTCTGGCCTTCCAGATTGTATTTGTCGATCAGCAGGTAGCCATGCCCACCATTGCCGTTCGTTGAGACCTCGATGTACATGCCGGGAAAATAATTTGCGGCCAAAAACTCAAGAAATGCTCTCGCACCCTCTGGCGTTCCTCGCTTCTTACAATCGACATCGATCATGATGAGGGCGTAGCGTTGCTTCCAGTATGAGGCGGCAGAGAAATACCATGTTTCCTCAGATGCGCAATGAGCCACCAATTTCTTTTTGGTCCATTGTTCGCTTAGGCGAGTCATTCCGAAGCCACCATTACAAAGCTCATTGAGATGGTCAATGATGGCTCCGTTTTTTCGATTTGGATCATATCCAACTGACCACTGGGGATACTGAGAATTGATGTGTCTCGGTCCCTTCCCGCAGTCTTTGGTGAGGTCGAGCTTATCGACGACCTGCGTGAACCATTGCAGTTCCGTATTGGCTTTGATGACATCGTAAGCGATGCCGACATGCCGGAACGTTTTCAGACAGCACTTCTTGTGCTTGATGCCACTTCCACAAGGGCAGGTAAAATTTGTGTTCGAAATTTGTGTTCGAAATTTGTGTTGGAGATACTATTATACTCATGTTACTTTCACCAAACGTATAATAGTGTTCCGCCGCTTATTGTTCGAGAGGAATTTAAGCGGCGGACATTTTTTTGCGCTGTGGAATTTGGCTGTAAAGCCAAGATGACTACGCAGTCTCCTTCGTCAGATCAATCCCCCAGTACAAAAGTTGGAATAACTCGGAAGCTGCACCACCGAATTATCTGTGTGGTTTTTCCCACTTTGGTACAGATTGGAAGGGCGTAGTCTTCGAGGATGGCTTGAGGTTCATGCCGCCATTCTAAAGTCCAGATTTATCCCGTTACACCAAATGTGGAAAATGGAAATCTGGAATTGTGGAACAGACTTGCTGGCTACGGACACTTCCTACACCAGCTTCCCCGTTTTGTTCGACAGCATCCACTTGCGATCATCGAAGTCGAAGTTCCCCTCGTTTCGGAACAACATCACAGCCACATTCGGCGGAATGTTCTTTAACATTTCAGGCTGGTCATCAATGTAAAAACTGATTCCACGTTCAACGATCACTTCCGCTTTCTGATCGAACGTGTTGACCAGCACTACATCCGTGTATCGAATACCATGCTTCTCCAAGTCTGCAATCGCCTTGTCACGATCACGTCGGAAGGGGACCACGATGACATCACCGGGCCAGACATGGCTCAGGATTTGGAAAAATGACGATTCATCGACGCAACCATCGAGATCGATGCCCAGTGTCGGTTGAGGTTGAGAAACCACTTCACTGGCATGTTTGATTTGATCTTTAAGATTCATTGTTGGCCTCCATGAAGTGATTGTTGTTGGTTAGAGTTGGTAGCAGGTGCCTTAGAAAGCTAGTCGTGTAACCAGTCAACTCGGTCACAGTCACAGGTTGATCCGCTGCCTGCCGCAGACCGAGCAGCGTTCGATGTCGCATTCGTTGACGTGTTGGTGGCCGATAGCCATTCCACAATCGGGACAAGTGTTTTCAGTTGTCATTTCTTTCTCCATGAAAGTTTGTATTACAAATGTTAGATTGGCGGGGCCGCATCTGGGGCGTCCCAGATGCGACTTCACCAAATTGGACCTAGCCTTCTTTAAATGCTTCAAGCTCTTCGAGAAAGTCTTCATACACATATTCCGAATCGTCGGGTACATGTTGTTCATCGTTGGGCTGGTCTTCCTCTGAACGCCGCTTTTTCCGAGAATTAAGCATTTCTGTGGTCATGGACAATTCCAATGGATCATCTAGTTTTGCCCGCAACTCGGCGATTGTTTCGGCAAGGCCCTCGGGGATGCCATGATAGCTCTGCAAGAAATCCTTGCCGTACAAGTAATCGGCTGTGTCGATGATTGCTTGTATGTCACTCGTGTCTTTTTTGAGGTCGAGAATGGCGACACTCAAGGCAAAGTCTGCGAGGCGGGACCGTTGCCAACTTGTGCCTTTCGTTTTCTTGGTTCTTTTCCTTTTCTTGAACTCCTTGTCAAACAGTTTCCACTCTCTGATCAATTCTTCTTCGGCGTCCCATTCTGGACGCCGCACTGCTAGCCAATTGAGATTCGATTTGGCTCGCTTGAATGTCTCTGGATCATCGAGGCAGCCGACCAACTCGGCGACTGTTTTGGCAAGACCCTCGGGAATGCCGTCGTAGCTTTTCAGCAGATCTTCGCCGTACAAGTAATTGGCTGAGTCGATGATTGCTTGTATGTCACTCGTGTCTCTATTTCGGTCGAGAATGCCGACAAGCAGAGCTTCGTCTGTGTCGCTGGTCCGTCGCCATATCGTGCGTTTCGTTTTCTTGGTCATTGTTCTTTCTTTCATTTCAAAACCTGTGTTGGCGGCTCACCTTGAGCCGCCTTCGTGTTCAGCAAGCGAAAAATATCACGGAACTTCCTGTGGCTGGAGCGCACAAACTAATGCGCAGCTACTCACACTTCTGCGGCATTGGTCATACTGGACTCGCTACCATCAATACGAACTTTTCGTTGTCAACTGAAAATCACTCAGCCAGTTTTTCCCTCTTGGCTCTTGCCCAGTTGGCTACTTGTTCTCTCGCCACGTCGCTAAACCAATCAGGTCAAATGAGGGCTCATTGAGGGGCTTCACCTTGGACAAAACAACTCAGGGACCGTCACGAATCTTTAACGACGAACACACAGTGCGTACTCCTCAGGAAAAATGGGCAGACCGTAGGCCACGCCCTTGATGAAAGGGTAAAAAACATTGGGGCTTCATCGCTTCGGAATGAGGCGACTGCTCAGAAAGAGAGATCTCATTGTGGTCTGTTGCCACTACAAATTGCTGGACTGCCGTCGCAGGGTCATGCAGTTTCAAACTGCCTTATGCCGTTTGAGGTGCCAGCTTGTGGGGCCATTTTTTGGTGGTTCGGGATTTCGAGGCCGAACGTAGGCAACTTCACCGGACTTGATCTTCGCCGGAAGAGTTGCCATGTAGCGACTTACATCATCAATCGAGGCTGTAATCAAGAACTGTTGGATCTCCAGTTGCTCTTCTCGGGTGCGAAATCCAATTAGTTGCTCTGGAACAGGGCTGGCTGCCACACCTTCTGCTCGTAATTGAACGACACAAGCTGCACACGATGCACGGTTGACCGCCAGCCACCACCATTCGTCAGCCGACAATTGTTCGGAATCGCTCTTCTGCGAAAATGCCTCCATGAAGGATGACAGATCCTCCGCCCAAGTTAGGCCTTTATTGTCGGCAGAATTGGGGTAGGTAGTCAGCAAATGCGAAACCGATTCATCACTGAAATCGATACTCGCCGCCGTTAAACACAATGCAAGCAACGCTCTACGTTGTCTGGTATCATACTCATCTAACGAAGCCTTCTTTTTAACCCATTATGCGATTGCCGTTTCGTCTTGTGCGACCATGTCTAGGAGACTGGCTGCTTGCACGAATCCACTACAGACTGTCTCGATTAGCATGTCATCCAGACAATGCTTGTCGGATTCAAGACTAGTGATTTTTGCCTTGAGCTTCGACGTTTGTTCCAAATCTTTTTGCAAGGCGACGATTGTTTCACTCAGGCGTGTTCGTTCCGTCGTCAGCGTTCCGACTGCTGATGCCAATGCTTCGTGATCTTCTGGTGACACTTTTGCGTTATCTACCAAGCCCTTCGTCAATTCCAAGATATGTCGAAGGTGTGGCTCGACCTTCTGTAGCTCTTCCTGCGAAAGCTGTTGACGGATGGAATTGAGAGTTGCTTTGCAGTCTTGCTTCAACTTGTAGTTACTAGTCATTGTGTTTGAATCCTTTTACCTTCTCGTGATGGCTCTGAGTTACATACTCTGATGCTCAGAATCATTCACAAACAGAAAATATGGGCAGACCGTAGGCCGCTAAACTGTTCAGGGCCTTAGTGAAAAAGTGATGAAACGCTATGGCGTTGGATTCAGCGAGCCGTCTGGCTTATCTCATCCACCTCGGTTCCGTCCAAATCATCCATAAAACGTACGCCAATATGGTTAGCATTCGATGCGTGTCGTGAACGACTCTTACTGTCATGATGTGTTCCTACTAATTCTGAGTCCAAAATTTGTACTGGTCGCTCACAGTGAGCAGCCATGTCCGTTCCCACTAAACGTCGTCGTTCGCCATCATCGACTCAATTAGAGACACGATGACGCTTTGCGGTGGGCACGGCAGTTCGTTGGCGGCAAGTGGCCGACCGTCGTGGCATCAGGTTTGTTGGGCTAAGTGCAGGCAGTCCCAGTGCTTTCGAATTCCTTCTTTGCTCGGAGGTACGACGCTTCGACTTCGACTTCCAGATACTCAGACAGTTGGGTGGCGATGATGTCACGCCACAACAAGCTGATAAGTCTCTGTTTATCTTCTGGCGTCAAAGTCGCAATATATTGCTTCGCCTGCTCTCCGAGGTCAGTACTCACATCGTATTCGGATGCGTCGGCTCGAAGAAAAGCATCCACACACGGCTCGTAGTATGCAACGATTCTATCTTCCGGCGACTCCTCCGACATTTTACGAGTCTGATAATCTTCCATACGCTCCATGACATATGGACTTGGATTCTCGTATCGCCACTCCCAATCATTTGGATCGACCAAAGGCTCGTCAAAGCAGATGTCTAATTGAATGCTGCTACTGCTGCGAAACTCCGTCAGCAGATTTTCCAGCGAGTCGTTCCAAGTACCTGTGGGGGACATGACCCCGCAATCAAAGCAGGTGGTATATGGAATCTCAGAAACATCCTCACCCTCGCCGTACACGTCACTTTCCCCGGTCAATTGAAATCCATGCAAGATCGACTGTGGTCCATTCCATGTCTCCGGCTTGCCGTCATCTCCACCGTGAAATACGGTGTACCATCGTCGTAGATCGGCTTCGTTTGCGAATACTTTCGTGATGTAATGTCCCATTGTGGATATGTCTTTCGTGAAATGTTTGAGTTGAAGGTTTGGGTCGCCCGGCCAAGAACGTTTTGTGGCGGGAACTAGATTTGTGCTTTACTACAGAGGTGCCTAACTCATGATTCCTCCTTGGTGAACATTTCTAATGCACGCCCCAAACCCGTATTAGATGGTGGCCTTGGACCACCTCGCTGAGCAATGGCGATCAATTGCTGTGATCTCTCTACATCGCAATCGCTCTTGTGTGGCTGATTAATTCCGGTGCCGCAATCAGGACAAGTGTTTCTATTTGTCATTTCTTTCTCCATGAAAGTTGTATTACAAAATTTGGAATGGTGGGCCGCATCTGAGAACGCCCCAGATGCGGCTTCACCAAATCGGTTGGATCACTCAGCAGGATTGCTCAAGGTGTCCAGAACTGCGCTGTCAACAGCGTCAGTCATTTCGGAGTCAGACAGCAGGTCTTGCCACTCCTCCTCGGTCAGGCTTCGTCCGCAAAACTCTTCGAAGGCATTTTTCGAATACCATTGAGGAATGAGGAACCTATTTGAGATTTGAGCTAACAACGTATTTAGAAATTCATCCGACATGTCATCCACAGAAGGCGTCACCGAATTTTCCATTTCATTCGCGAATTCATCGCCAGACTGGACAGACAACTCCCAGAGTCGTTTAATGTCTTGAACACCGATTCGGTTGCCAGTAAATCCAAAATATCCCTCTTTGCTCATTTCGGATGCGATAACCTCAGGGGTTTGTCCCTGCATCATCCGTTCCTTGAGTTTGGGCCACACCAATGCGAGCAAGGAATCGTTGCAACTCGTTTTTCGCAGGTCGTACTCATTCTGATGCATGTGATTGGCTTTCGTGTCTAGTAGTTAAAAATCATTTAGGGTTGGCAACATGCCAAGTGGAACGTCAGAATTATATGCAGGACAGGTAGGTGGGGTAAAAGTGGGCCTAATCAGAAATCTATGGGCTTAATCAGGGCTTTTTCTCCCACTTGTTTTGGGCCTTATCGCCAAAATATCTCCGATGTGCGTCCCGGATGGATTCTTTGTTGTGGACACGAACATCGCTTGGGAACTGTTGTTTCCATTCACGGTAAATTTCAGCCCACGTCATTTGTGGACGACGACTGTTGGCGAACTCCGCGATGTCACGAGTCTCCTCTTTTCTTCCGGGCCGACCGGGAGGCGAAGGATGCTGTTGCCTAGACTCAAAACGAGAGGGATGCAGCAACAAAAAATCGTCGAGTTGCAGCCCGACTTCTTTTGCCATTCGCTCGACATCTTCTTCATCAAGGCCGAGTTGCTGAAACATGGCAAGGTTGCCTTGCTTGGTCTCTTCGCTGGTGATGTGGCGAGCGAATTTCTTGACACTCTGAAGTAGGTCTTCTGTCATTTGTTTCTCCTGTATTGATAATTTTGAGACTGAAAATTCTGGGTTAATTCGGAGCCACACAAGCGCAGGCATCCACCATGAAAACGTCACACTCAACAGCGCATGGACCTTGTCGGCCCGCAAAAAAAAATTCACCATTGGTCCTGCGCTCATGTGAGAAGTGCCTGATTTCGCTGGCACTTCTCACTTTTTGGCTGCGCACACCTTCGACCGGACAACTTACGAAGATGATCGTCAAGTCAAATCTGAAGTTCACTAATAAGCGTGGTTATCAACTCGCTTCTGTTCGGTGGCGACTCCCTTTTCGCTTGCCACGTTCATCTACAAGGCAGTCCCATTCTCTTCGCACTTCCGAGGATGCCTCCCTGAGATACTTGTGAACCTGATCCGCAAGTTTCCAAGTGGTCATGTGAATTGTCCTCTCGAATGTTTGCGTACGGGGGTTCGATAACAACTGCATTCAGTGCGCAAAGTGGGCGCAGTTGCTTTACAACTTTTGAAATCAGCAGCAGCTTGCTACTGAGGGGCATGAATTCCGGGGCGTCCTACGACTACATCCCGGTTTGGAATCCATTCCGGGTCATGGTGGAACTACCTGCTGGTTCGATTCCTCAAGAACCAATCCTTCCAAGTCCTGTTTCACTACTGCTTGCCGATCAGTCTGTTCGAAGATGTACCGAAAGTGCGGATGCTTTTCGCCAAATCGCCCTTGCTCCTTTTGCAATCGGTAAGTGATCTTGTTCGTCGCCGTCACGGCAGTAAATGTCTCCCCGATGTATGGCTTCAGCGCCATTCCGAGCGCCCGTTCAGATGCAGCCTGATTGGCTGAATCCACGCTTGGAAACAGGGTCTTCGCCAGCCCTTGCGAGACAGCAATCGTTGCAAGGATAGCTGCCCGTTTGTGTTCCCCGGCAGCGTTAAACGCCAAGATACTGATGGCTTCCCGAATTGGATCTGCGGTCGCTTTCGCCGAACTGTAGTTGTTCAGAAACTCCTCAAATCCATTTACCATCAGGATACCGCCGACGTGCTGCGCCCACGGCCCCATTGGATGCCGGACTTCCATATCAAGTGGTCTTCCGGCTTCGACCCATCGGCTAATCATGCCCCATGCTTTTGACTGAATCCGATCTCGATGGGTCGGGAGCCAGTCATGCTTTACATCGCCATTAAGACTCTTTCGCACGGTGGCGATTCGATCCTGCAAATCTCCCGTTGGGTTCAGCCGTATGGGAAGTGACCTGTTCAGCATGTCCACCGAAAGTGATCCAATATTTGTATTGAGGAGAAACAGGAAACGGTTCGCCATACGCACGGGCTTACGAGATGTGGATGTCAGCATGATCTCTGAACTGGTGACAAGACTTTCAATAAAACCACTACGGATGATCTTGCCCCGACCAGCACTATCGATTCGCACATTGTCGATGTTCACAAGTCCGATTTCCGGGTACTGCGACACCTGTTCATGCAAACTTCGCTGCATCGGCCAGTCGATGTTTTCATACAAGATTTCTGCTTTTGCGGTGTTTCCACGGATGAAGTCAACGACTGTCCCTTTGCCAGCATGGGATTTGTTTGCCATGACCAGCACAATTGGTTTGCCACCGGAAAAATGTAAACGTATTGGCACGGTCAGCAAGGCGGCAACGGCGTTCGTGCGATCAGCATTGGTTTGCCAATCCATCACATCAAGGAACTGTCGGATTGCTTCCGTGTTGTGACTCGATTTTGCCGGTGGCCCCAGATGTAAGATTCCACCATGATTCCAGCCGGGCTGAGACGGAGCAAAATCCGCCAGCGCTGTTGGAGTCGTGACAACATCGCTAACTTCTTCGAAGCTGTCGAGAAAGGAGCGTGAGACTGTCTCTCGCCGACCCTATTCTACGGCTGAAAAAATGGCCTGCAAGCATGTAATTTTGACGTAACTCGTTTGGTGCCAGTGGTTTACTTTAAGAGATTGACTTTACTTTACAGCCCGCAAGGGTAAAAGACAGGGTTTGAGGAACGTTGCCGCAGTAGCAAATGCACGTAAATGCGCAGTTCCGGACTCACAGAACCGATTTCGTGGCCGTAAACCCCTTACGAGCAAAGGATTTTCGATAAGTTAAGATGAGGATTATTTCTTAATATCCGTTTCGTAAAGCCTTTGGACAGAACAGGTTACGACACGTCGTTTTTTTTGGAAAATCTATTCCGAAGCCCTCAAATCAGACGAATTCGACCTGCGAGCATGGCCCAAGTCGCACAATTGCGACTTGGACTGCTCACGAAGATTGATTTTGGGCGTGGTTCAGATAGGGAGAGATCGAATCAATACTACTTCGCTTTGACCTTTCCGGCGTTTGAGCTTCGGCAGGTCACTGAGGCGGACGGCACCACCGACTCCACGGATCAACATGTTGATCGAATCGATGTCATCTTCCACAATTCCCATTCTGTAACTGAACGTGTGTGGAACAGATGGGCCGATATCCGGTTTGCTGGGGTCGTCCCAGAGTCTGATGAAATCCGCCAGATCACCGAGTTCTTCCACGTGATCGCAGATCAGTGCATCGCATTTGAAATACAAAAACTCATCTCGAATACTTTCGAGAAGTGTCAGAAGTTCAGCGAGCGTGCCAACCTTGTCGAGCCAGTTGCAGTATTCAAGTCGAAGAAAGTGTGCGACGATTTTTAGGTCTCTTGTGAAGCATTTTGTTTTCATATTTTTGGGTCTCCAATTGATCGAGTTGTGATTTAGCAGAGGCGAACAATTCGTCTCTGCTCGTGTTAAAACCAGAGTTGTCAAAGAGCAATAAAAAACCCAGCGTTTTGCGCCGGGTGTTACAAGTTGTGGAATGGTTGCCTGACGGTCAGGCAATCTGCGTCTTCTTCTTCATGTGCTTGGGCTTCGGTAAGTCTTCAAACTTGAAGGACTCCCCAAGACCTTCGATCAGTTCTTCGAGGTGTTCGATGTCCTCCTCAACATTTGCCATCCGGTAATTGAACGTGACAGGATCGTTGTCATCGCCCGGATCAGTGAACAAGCTTTCGTATTCAGCAGCAACGGTCAGTTCATCCAAGTGGTCGGATATCAAATCTTCACCGTCGAAGCTCTCCATTTCTTGTTGAACTTCTTGCAGGCGGCTTTGCAAGTCGCTCAGCGTGTCGGGCTGCCAACTGTCGAAGGCGTCTCGAATCTGTTCACCAGCGAATTTCAGGTCTTGGGGGAATCTTTTTTTGCCATGTTGTTTGGTTCTCCAATTTGTCGAGTCCGACTGGTGTCTCGCCGACTTCACGATGAAGCCAAGACTTGCGAGCATCGATTTTTGCCGTCCTCTATCCCTACCCTTGGATTCCGTCTGTTCCGTTCAATATACTAGGTGGCATCTGTTCTGCTTCTGTTCTGTATCTGTCCCGTATTGGATTTGGGCGATGTATCGGTGGAAAAAACTTCTGGTTTGGCTAAAGAGGCGGCGTAACCCACCTAAGCAGGATGGTGGCCGGACCGTCAGCTTCACGCTCCAGTGGAGGGACGAGGACTACAAGGAAAGATTCGAGTCTCTCGGAGCGGACATCACGGAAGAGGAGGCCGAAGCCAAGCGGTTAGAGTTTGCGGAGTTTCTAAACGGGAATCACGGAGGCCATCCTCAACAGTTCATCGAAATGATGTCGAAGCGAAACCAGCGTGCGATGGAGCAAATCAGGCTCGTGGTAGGAAACGACCCTCGCCAGTGGCCTTTTCAAGAAATGTTCGGAGACGTGCCTGAAAAATGGCAAGACCGTTTCGACAATCTTCTGCTGACCCTTCAGTCAAGGCCAACGGATGATGCCAAGACACTACTCCAGCAGTTCAAGGCTCAGCAACCGGCAGAATATGAAGTGCTGGTCGATATTCTGGAATCAAAAGATGCACTGGAAAAAACCTTCAGGACGTTGCTGCTATTTCACAATAGCGAAACGGTCTGGGCTACAATGTTCCATCACGCTAAGGATTGGGAGTGGTCAAGCGATCCAAGTCGCTTCGTTGAGCAATTTCGCTCTCGTTACCCCGCCGAATTCCAGAAGATTGAAGAAGATTTTTCTCTGGAATCGCAAGTTAAGGTAGCAACATCGCCACCAAAGGAGGTCGCACGGAATCTTCGTGACCACGTTCGTGGAGTGTTGAAAGTTTCCTCGAACGATGACGACGTTTCACTACCGGGCAAATCAATTGTGCTGCGGTCGCAAATCTAATGAGCAGAAGAGCGTCAAGAAATGGCCGAATGTGTGTCTCCATTTCTCGGATGGCTACAGCGACATTATCGTACAGTCGGTCTGATTAACGATCAGCCATTTCGGGTGGGGACTGCTCTGCACAGGATTCCAAAAGTTGCATTCGAGGTCAGACCTCGTAGCTGATCGTCGTCTCTGTGATTTCGATTCTTCCCGGCTTGAGAGCAACAGCGTCGAACAACTGTTGATCGAGATTCTTGATGGTTTGTTCGACAGACCGTGCCCTCATCTCTTGTAGACGACCAGCAAGGTACGTCTGCTTGTCCGCTTCCGATCCCGAGGGCGGTTGAGGTTCGTTTACCACGTCCAAGAGAACGTCTCTGGCTTGGCCGATTTTGTCTTTCATGGTCATGTCGATGTCTTCCGTGGGTGAAGTGGGTATCGGTGACCTCAAGACAAGTGCCCTTCATCATCACTCAATGGCGAGGCGACATCAAGACACTCTCACTGGATCAGGATTGCAGGAGTTGAAGGTTCGCCTGTCATGTTGCTGTGACCGGCGTTTTCAGCATCCTGACGCAATAAGTTGTTGCTACAGTGCTGCTACAGTTGTTGCTACAAGAATACAAAAGCATCAAACCACCAGCGTTTTTTTCGATTTAGTGGATGCCGTTATCCTCCAATGATCATAGATCTAAGCTGAATCGTGATTTACGATACCTGACGACGTTCGTCAGTGCGGTGAGATGCCTGTTTCAATCGTGGTAGTACTACCACGAAATGAATTTAGGAGCCCCGCACATGGCACGAAAACACAACGTTTTTCCGTCGTATCTACTCCACAAGCCGACCGGACAAGCCCGAGTCCGCATCAATGGGCGAGACCACTACCTTGGTCCCTACGGTTCCGAAGAATCCCGAATTCTCTACGGGCAACTGATCGCAAAGCACGCTGGAGGTATCCCAATCGCCGATTCCAAACGTGGTAGTCTACCACGAAATGTATCTGACGATCCCGGTGCCAGCGTTGGCGAGCGGATTCGGCGGCACAAGGACGTGCAGGAAGTCTGTTGATACAGTGTTTTTGGGCTACAACGATCAAGCCAAAAACTATGTGGATGACGAGTTTGAATACAACTGCAACGGGCTGCCAACAATGCCCGAACGACTTGTTCAAATGCAACGTGTTTTCAAAAGTAAGCGTAGCTAAACACGCAATGGCAAGAAAAAAAGCAGACGCCACCATGAGTCGGAGAGAGCGACGGGCGATACCGCTGGTCTAGTTGGAAAGCGGAGTTGAAGTGAGAACCTGCAGCCGCACATAACTTTCGGGGCCGGACTGTTCACTGCCTCGCACGATGCGAACGCGAACATCGTGCTTGCCTGGTGTCGCATAGACTGAGCACCGATCCTTGCCCCAGCCATAGCGACGATCTTCTTTGACGCCGCTCCAGCCCAGTCGTTCGCCATAGCCTTCGGTGATGTTCCCGGTGGGCAGATCTTCCCACGGTTGACCGTCAACGGCTACCTGATAGTGATCAAAATCGATATCAGCTTGCCAGAACTGGAAGAACAGCAGGCTGTTTTCGTTGGGACAGACGCGAATCATGACGCGATCGGAAGGCTTCCACTCGACGACGTCGGGATCCGAAATGGTCCAGGCAGTGAGCCGCTCGTTTCGCGTGTACCACGTGGAGAGATTCTGCTTCTCCCAGGGGACGGTCTTGGCATCCGTCCACTCGACGGTGTGCCAGCGCTTGTCGAACACATCTTCCATGTGATTATAGCGTGGCGTGTTGGTCACAATGTCGTTGTGCGTCAACCAACGCAGATAGTAGAAGAGGTTCGTCGGCACTCGGTCGCTCCCCTGCCGTGTGCCGTCGGGACGAACCTCGGTCACGCTTTCCAAAGTCTTATCGACGACGTGCCGGTGCATTTCCAACGCGCTTTGCGGTATGCCATCCACGGTGTAATAGACGTCGAAGTCTTTGTGCGCCGTCGAATCGAACACGGCCCACTTTTCGAACTCACGCAGGTAGACTTCAACGAGAAAGTGATTGGCGGGATTGTGTGGCACGCCGGATTCAATGAACCGACAAGGCATCCCCAGCGAGATGCAGGCTTGCTGAAAAACCATTGCGGCCTGTCCGCACCAGACAGTTTCGTTCCGCTTTGCTCCTTCCAACAGCGCGACGGCGCTCCAGTCTTTGAAAACCTTGGGAGCAGGGCGTCCGTAGACGAGCGAACCGAAAGTCCACGCCTTGAGTGCCACCGCGCCGTCCAAATCGGTGTTCGAATCGCGAACCACTTCATCCAGCTTGTACTCTTGCCGAAGCTGTTGAATCTTCGGATGGCTGGGGCGATCGAAAATGAAGAACTCCGCCCACGCTGAGATATTCCCGTGATCGTAGGCCACAATTTCGACCGGCGGCCCCAACGTTTCTGCCAAGGGTTGTGGCCCTATGCTTGGCGGTGTATCCTCCGCGCGGACCGCAGCCGTTGCCGTGAGCAACAGGAGGCAACCTAGTATTCGTTTCAGTTCGTAACGTCTCATTCCAAGTCAACTTTCAAAAGGAGGTTGCGGCGGGTGCCGCCCAATGATACTCGATTTGCGATTAAAGTAGCCGTCACTCTCTGAGTGACGAATGCCAAAGGCCGCGTTTTGTGGCCTGCCTCACTCAGAGAGTGAGGTCTACTTTGTGAAATCGAGTGCCATTGGAGTGCCGCCGTCAATAGGTCCAACAACATCTGTAATCGTTCCTGGCAACCACGTCGGAATACTACTCCAACATAACCAAGTTGTCGAAGCTCCCACTTTACCCGCACTCCATTGACACCGTGACGAGGAATCTTCTGAATGCGACATCCTATTCTAGTGTTACTCACAACTCTGCTCATCGCTTCTGGCGTGGCCCGAGCGGACGATCTCGTCATTGCCAAGAGTGGGCAAACCGAAGCGACCGTTGTGGTCGATGTGAATGCAGGCGTCTGGGAGAAGCAGGCTGCCGAGGATCTGGTGCATTACATCGAACTCATGACAGAAAGTCGCCCCAAGCTGGCCGCGACGGCTGGCAAAGGGCCGACATTCTTCGTCGGTTCCGCCGCTCTGACGGCAGAGCCGCAACTGCAGGCGCTGCTCGACAAAGTGGCGGAGCCCAAGCCGTTGGTTCGGGCGGATGCGATTGTGATTCGTCGCGATAATTCACGCATCTATCTAGCCGGCACGAATGACGAGTCGCACTACTTCGCTGTCGCACGGTTGCTCCAGGATTGGGGCTGCCGATGGTACATGCCTACGGAATTCGGAGAGTGCATTCCGCATCACGACACACTGACTTTGGGCGATATCGATCTCGCGTATGCTCCGCCATTCGAACTGCGGCATTATTGGTTGAGTTGGAATGCGGATCAGACCGGTGCCAACGAGTTTCGTCGTCGCAACTTCATGACCGAAACCAGCTTCGCCGGCATGGGGCACGCACTCGGGAAGTACACGCAATCGCTGATTCCCGAGGGAAAGTCAATGTTCAATGTTCCCCTGGCAGAAGAGGCGACGGCTCAGGCGATCGCCGGGCAGCTTGACGCCGAGTACGCCAACGGGGCTGCTGAGGGAATCTCACTCGCCATCGAAGACGGGAACTATGTCAGCGACTCCCCGCACGATGCAGCGTTGCAGGCGGGTCTGCGGGATAAATTCACGCTCGAACCATCGAATACCGACGCGATGATGACGCTGTACAACAACGTTGCGAAGATCCTCCGCGACAAACATCCTAACAGCAAAACGAAAATCGGCGGCATGGCATACGCGAACGTGACTATCCCACCTCAACAAGTCACTCACATCGAACCCAATGTCGTGATGTGGCTGGCTCCGATTGACATCGATCCGAATCATGGCATGGATGATCCGAATTCGCCGCCTCGAGGTGAGTACCGGGAAATGATGTATCGCTGGGCCGAACTCACCAAAGGGCAACTTGCGATCTATGACTATGATCAGGGACAACTCGTCTGGCGCGATCTCCCCAATCCCTCCCATCAGGCGTTCGCCCAGGACGTCAAGCATTATCAAAAGGCGGGCATTCTGGGAGTTGGCACTGAAAGCCGCGGCGCGACGGCGACGACGTTCTGCAATCTGTTCTTTCGGGGGCAGTTGATGTGGAATCCTGATGCGGATGTCAATGCGTTACTGGTCGGGTTTTATCGTAACTTCTACGGCCCGTCAGCAGAACCGATGGCCGACTACTGGGACGCGATCTATGCCGCGTGGGATGAGACTGTTTCCACCGAGCACGAATACTTTGTGGCTCCTGTAATCTACACGCCTGAGTTGATGGCGAAATTGAAACAGCATCTCGCTCGGGCGCAGGAGTTGGTCGCTCCCCTGCGGCAGAGACAGAACTCGACTCGCAATGAAAAATTGTACATTGACCGAATGCAGTTTACACAACTGAGCTTTGAGCTCATGACGCAGTACATGGCGCTGGTGCAGTCCGGTGCCGGAGAGTGCGACTACAAGGTTGCTGCGGCGGCGGGTACACAAGGGCTGGCGACGCGCGAGCAACTGACCGCGTTGAATGGAACCTTCACCACTTACAAGAACATCGGTGAACATGGTGCCGCGTGGTGGCCGGGCGAAGTCGAGCAGATGAAATCATTAGCCGAATTGACCGACGGGACGCGAGGAACACTCGTTGCCAGGACTCCGCTGGAGTGGGCCTTTCGACGCGACCCACATGATACCGGTCTAGCCCGCGGATGGGGCTCCCGGGCGGCTGACCTCTCGTTCTGGAATGACCAAGGCAAGTCACTCTCTCCGGCGGAACGGAAGGATTATCCTGATGCCTGGGAAATGCTGCGGACTGATATTTATCTGCAAGGTCAGGGCGTAAGGCATCCCGATGACCAGAGTTACACGGGTTACTACTGGTATCAAACGCCGTTGGAACTGAAAGCCGACCAGGTGAAGGGCTCGGTACACCTGATGTTCCCCGGCCTGTTCAACGAGTGTTGGTTCTACCTCAACGGCCAATTGATCGCCAATCGACAGTACAGCGAGCCGTGGTGGCGCAACGACTACGCATTTCAGTGGGATCTGGACGTGACGGGCAAACTCCGGCCCGGCGAAAACACGATCACTCTGCGAGGAAACTGCCCGCATCATTTCGGCGGCATGTTCCGCCGCCCGTTCTTCTATCGGGCGAAAGCTGAGTAGCAAAGTCAAGGCGGTGCATTGCTTTGTAGATCATTCGAAACTTCGTATCGTCGCGTTGCGAAAGCATCACAAGTCAGCAAAGTGTGTAAGAGGCGTTGCCATGACGCCAGCACGAACTGACACGTGCTGTTGAAACTGATCTAACACTGACATGGCGTAACCGACCATCATGCTCAGTGTTCAAATTGTTTTCAGCGAACCTTTCCGAAGAGCCTGTGTCCGTGACCGCAACTCTAACTTTATCGGAGGTGTAAGCACCCGTGCATAAGTTAAATGGCATAATCGCAGGATTCACAATCAGGGGGATGACGTTCCCGGTCGCCGCAAACCAGGCGAGCGGAGCGGCGTAAGCCCTCCGAGTGAAATGCGTGCAACTCGGTGGGCTGACACCCACCGCTCGCCAAGTTATGCCTCAGGACTTACGCATGGGTGCTTACAATGCGACAAACAAACCAAGAACAATTCGACGAACAGCCATTTTTTTGAGACGATGAGCAAGCGCCGTAAGGCTCCGAAAAGAATTGAACAACGGCCGTCCGAAACGCAAGTTACGCATGGCGAACGGGTCGTTCACGGCGACAAGGTGCTGGAGGAAAAGCTCGGCAGAAAAGACAACGGCCCGCTGCAAGGCTAAGTCCCTGTCCAAAAACAAATCTGAGGAGCCGCGCCCGTCAGGAAGCGGACGTCAAGCCCCGCTTCCTGACGGGCGCGGCTCCGAATCTCGCACTTCTTTTTGCAGACGACGCGGCCACTGCAGAATCCATCTTAGCCCGGAAGCGGGGCATTG
>Ga0138256_10000949_pt1 | contig 31131 bp, 31 predicted proteins | sample KNB2016incub_MG_FD_105486 | JGI IMG/M metagenome (GOLD analysis project Ga0138256, IMG submission 105486) | Active sludge microbial communities from wastewater in Klosterneuburg, Austria - KNB2014incub_MG | ecosystem: Engineered > WWTP > Activated sludge > Unclassified | place: Austria... | reverse complement strand
GCTGCGAGCCGACAGACCACTGGTAAGCCGTGTGCGGGAAATCCGCATGCACGGTTTGAACGGGGGCGTTGGCTCTGAACCCGGCCTTCGGGCCGCTTAGGAACCAACGTCTACCAATGAACCCGCTGCTTAGCCGCCTGCACCCCTACCCTTTTGAACGCTGGCGCGCGCTGACGCAGGACATCCGGACGCCCGAGCAGCTGCGCGCCATCAACCTGGGCATCGGCGAACCCAAGCACGCCACGCCAGCATTGATCGAACAGGCGCTGTGCAACAACCTGCAGGGGCTGTCAGGCTACCCAGCCACCGCCGGCGAGCCGGCCCTGCGCCAGGCCTGCGCGGCATGGCTGCAGCGTCGCTACGGCGTGAGGGTGGATGCGCTGACCCAGGTGCTGCCGGTGAATGGGTCGCGCGAGGCCTTGTTCGCCTTTGCGCAGACCGTGCTCGACCCGACGCAACCGGGTGCCACCGTGGTCTGCCCGAATCCGTTCTATCAGATCTACGAGGGTGCAGCGCTGCTGGCAGGTGCACAGACGGCCTTTGCCAACAGCGACCCCGCGCGCAATTTTGCGGCCGACTGGTCGTCGATCGACGAGGCCACCTGGTCGCGCACGCAACTGCTCTACGTCTGTTCTCCGGGCAATCCCACCGGGGCGGTGATGCCCCTGTCGGAATGGCAGCAACTGTTCGCGCTGAGCGACCGCCACGGTTTCGTGATCGCCAGTGACGAGTGTTACTCGGAGATCTACTTTCGCGACGACGCCCCGCTGGGCGGTCTGGAAGCGGCGGCCAGGCTCGGGCGACTCGACTTCCGCCGCCTGGTGTCGTTCACCAGCCTGTCCAAGCGCAGCAACGTGCCGGGCATGCGGTCGGGATTCGTCGCCGGCGATGCGGCGCTGATCAAGGCCTTTCTGCTCTACCGCACCTACCATGGCAGCGCGATGAGCGGCACGGTGCAGGCCGCCAGCGTTGCGGCCTGGAACGACGAAGCGCATGTGCTGGCCAACCGCGAGCTCTACCGCGCCAAGTTCGCGCAGGTGACGCCGCGGCTGGCCCGGGTGCTCGACGTGCATCTGCCCGATGCCGGCTTCTACCTGTGGGCCGCCGTGGGCGGCGACGACGTGGCCTGGGCCCAGGGGCTGCTCGCTCAATACAATGTGACCGTCCTGCCCGGCAGCCTGCTGGCACGCAGCGCGCAGGGCCACAACCCGGGCATCGGCCGCGTCCGCATGGCGCTGGTCGCCAGCGCCGATGAATGCCTGGAAGCCGCCGACCGCATCGTCTCCTACGTAGAAAGCCTTTGATGAGCACCGACCTGCAGAACCTGATCGACCTCGCCTGGGAAGGCCGGGCCGCCCTCTCGCCGACCAGCGCCGACCCCAAGATCCGCGACGCCGTCGATCACGTGATCGCCGACCTCAACGCCGGGCGCATCCGCGTGGCCGAACGCCAGGGCGTGGGCCAGTGGAGCGTCAACCAGTGGGTCAAGAAGGCCGTGCTGCTGAGCTTTCGCCTGAACGACAACAAGGTCATGCGCAGCGGCGAGCTCAGCTACTTCGACAAGGTCGACACCAAGTTCAGCCACATCAGCGACGACGCCATGCGCGCCACCGGCGTGCGCGTGGTGCCGCCGGCAGTGGCGCGGCGTGGCAGCTACATCGCCAAGAACGTGGTGCTGATGCCCAGCTACGTGAACATCGGCGCCTATGTCGACGAAGGCACGATGGTCGACACCTGGGCCACCGTGGGCTCGTGCGCGCAGATCGGCAAGGGTGTGCACCTGTCGGGCGGCGTCGGCATCGGTGGCGTGCTGGAGCCTTTGCAGGCCAACCCGACCATCATCGAGGACAACTGCTTCATCGGCGCGCGCAGCGAAGTGGTCGAAGGCGTGATCGTCGAAGAGAACTCGGTGCTGGGCATGGGCGTCTTCATCGGCCAGAGCACGCCGATCTACAACCGCGACACCGACGAGACCAGCTACGGCCGCGTGCCCAGCGGCAGCGTGGTGGTCGCGGGCAGCCTGCCCAAGTCCGGTGGCAAGTACAACCTGTATTGCGCCGTGATCGTCAAGCGCGTCGATGCGCAGACGCGCAGCAAGACCAGCATCAACGAGCTTCTGCGCGCCTGAGCACTGCCCGCGATTCGTCGCAAACAACCGGGGATCGTGATGAGCGGCAACATGGAACGTGTGCTCAGGCTGATGGCGGAGAAGAGTGCCTCCGACGTCTACATGTCGGCCAACACGCCGATCCTGATCAAGATCCACGGCCAGATCATGCAGCTGTCGGACCAGCTGCTGACGCCCACGCAGACGCGCCAGTTGCTGGCCGAGCTGCTGACGCCGCAGCAGCTCGAAGAACTGGACGAGACCGGCGAGCTCAACGTGGGCATCGGCGTGGCCAAGGTCGGCAGCTTTCGCCTGTCGGCCTTCAAGCAACGCGGCAGCATCGCCGCGGTGTTTCGCTGCATCCCGCAGGAGATCCCGGCGCTCGAATCGCTGGGCGTGCCGGCCATGCTGTCGCAGCTGGTGGTCGAAAAGCGCGGCCTGATCTTGATGGTGGGTGCCACCGGCACCGGCAAGAGCACCACGCTGGCGTCGATGCTCGAATGGCGCAACCAGCAGCTCACCGGGCACATCCTGACGATCGAAGACCCGATCGAGTTTCTGTTCAGCAACAAGCGCTCGATCGTCAACCAGCGTGAGGTTGGCCGCGACACTCAATCCTTGCAGGTGGCGCTGCGCAACGCGCTGCGCCAGGCGCCCGACGCGATCCTGATTGGCGAGATCCGCGACCGCGAGACCATGACGTCGGCCATCAGCTACTCGCTGTCGGGCCACCTCGTGCTGGCCACGCTGCACGGCAACAACAGCTACCACGCGCTGGGCCGCATCCTGTCGTTCTACACGCCCGAGTCGCGCCCGGCGTTGCTGGCCGACCTCGGCGCCGGCCTGCGCGCCATCGTCTCGCAGCGCTTGCTGCGCAGCAACGTTGGCGGCCGCGTGGTCGCGGCCGAGGTGCTGCTGAACAGCAAGTTCGTTTCCGAACTGATCGAGAAGGGTGACTTCTCCGGCGTGAAAGAGGCGATGGAAAAATCGATGGCCGAAGGCTCGCAGACCTTCGAGCAGGACATCGCCCGCCTGATCAAGGACAACACCATCAGTCGCGACGAAGGCATGGCGCATGCCGATTCACCGACCAACCTGCTGTGGCGGCTGCAGAACGAGCTGACACCGATGTCGCGCGTCACGCCGAAGAAGGAAGAGCCCGATCAGGCCAGCTTCACCGAGATCACGCTCGATGTGCGGCCCGACGACGGTGTTCCGGTGGCGCCCTGGATGAACAAGAAGTGAGCCGGACACTGCGCCTGGCCGAACAGCTGATTGCCCGTGCCTCGGTCACGCCCGACGATGCCGGCTGCCAGGCGCTGATCGCCGAGCGCCTGGGCAGCGCCGGCTGCGAATGCGTGAGCCTGCCGCACGGCCCCGCCGAAGCCCGGGTCGACAACCTGTGGGCGCTGCACCGCAGCGTGAGCCCCGGTGCGCACTTTCCGCCGACCAGCTGGCAGGTCAGCAACCTGCATGCCGGCACCGGCGCGCGCAACGTCATCCCGGGCCACGCCAGCATCCACCAGGTCGACGAGCGGGTTGCGGTGGCGGCGGTCGAACCGCTGAAGAACGTCTATCGGCGCACGCTGGAGCTGTTGCTGGCATGACGCTGATGCATGCTGTCGAGCGCGCGGCGGCGCGGCTCGACGCCGCCGGCCTGGCCTTCGGCCACGGCACCGACAACGCCTTCGACGAAGCCGCGTGGCTGCTGCTGTGGCGGCTGGGCCTGCCCTTGGACGCGCTGGACCAGAACGCCGACCGGGTGTTGTCGGCGACTGAGCTGGCGGCCATCGACGAGCTGTTGGCGCGGCGCATCCAGACCCGCCAGCCCGCGGCCTACCTGACCGGCGAGGCCTGGCTGCAGGGCCTGCCCTTCCACGTCGACGAGCGCGTCATCGTGCCGCGCTCGCTGATCGCCGAAGTGCTGGCCGACGGCAGTGCCGAGCCCTGGCTGGCGGCCGAACCGGCCCGCATTCTCGATCTGTGCACCGGCAACGGCAGCCTGGCCGTGCTGGCCGCGTTGGCCTGGCCACAGGCCCGCGTCGACGCCAGCGACCTCAGCGCCGACGCACTGGCGGTCGCACGGCTCAACCTGGCACGCCATGCGGTGGCCGCACGCGTCACGCTGCACCAGGGTGACGGCCTGGCCGCCGTGCAAGGCTGCTACGACCTGGTGCTGTGCAACCCACCTTATGTGAACCGGGATTCGATGTCCGCCCTGCCCGCTGAATATCAAGCCGAACCGCGGGTGGCGCTGGACGGCGGCGCCGACGGCATGGATTTCATCCGTCCCTTGCTCGGCCAACTGTCGCCGTACCTGAGCGACCGCGGCGTGCTGCTGCTGGAAGTCGGCCATGAGCGTGCGCACTTCGAAGCCGCGTTCCCTCGCCTGCAGCCGGTGTGGCTGCCGACCAGCGCCGGCGACGACGCGGTGCTGTTGCTGACCCGAGAGGATTTCGCATGATCACGCTGCGTGGCATCACGCTGCGGCGCGGCACCAAGGTCGTGCTGTCACAAGCCAACCTGACGCTGCAGCCGGGCGAGAAGGTCGGCCTGATCGGGCGCAACGGCGCCGGCAAGTCCAGCCTGTTCGCACTGCTCACCGACCGCCTGCATGCCGATGCCGGCGACGTCGAGATCCCGCCGCGCTGGCGTGTCGGCGAAGTGGCGCAGGACATGCCCGAGACCGACGACGGCGCCACCGACTTCGTTTTGCAGGGCGATGTGCCGTTGATGGCCGCACGCGCCGAACTGACCGCTGCCGAAGCCAGCGGCGACGGCAACGCCATGGCCCATGCGCACCTGTCGCTGGACGAGGCCGGCGCATTCGACGCCCCCGCGCGTGCCCAGGCCCTGCTGCTGGGCCTGGGTTTCAAGACCGACCAGCTCGACGCGCCGGTGAACAGTTTTTCGGGTGGCTGGCGCATGCGGATGCAACTGGCGCGCGCACTCATGTGTCCGGCCGACCTGCTGCTGCTGGACGAGCCCACCAACCACCTCGACCTCGACGCGCTGGTCTGGCTGGAAGCCTGGCTCAAGCGTTTCGATGGCCTGATGATCGTGATCAGCCACGACCGCGAGTTTCTCGACGCCATCACGCGCGTCACCGTGCACCTGGACGAGGCCACGCTGACACGGTACACGGGCAACTACAGCGCGTTCGAGGAGATGCGCGCCGAGCGCCTGACGCAAGCCGCAGCCGCCTACGGCAAGCAGCAGGAACGCATGGCGCACCTGCAGCGCTTCATCGACCGCTTCAAGGCCAAGGCCAGCAAGGCCAAGCAGGCGCAAAGCCGCGTGAAGGCACTGGCGCGCATGGAAAAGCTGGCGCCGGTGCTGACGGCCAGCGACTTCCAGTTCGAGTTCCGCGAGCCTCAAAGCCTGCCGAACCCCATGCTCAGCTTCGACGGCCTGGTCTGCGGTTACGGCAGCACGCCCATCGTGCAGGGCATCAGTCGGTCGGTGCTGGCCGGCCAGCGCATCGGCATCCTGGGCGCCAACGGGCAGGGCAAGTCGACGCTGGTGAAGACGATTGCGCACGCGCTGCCGGCGCTGGCGGGCACCATGACCGAAGGCAAGGGTCTGGTGATCGGCTATTTTGCGCAGCAGGAACTCGACGTGCTGCAGCTCGACGACGGGCCGCTGATGCACATGGTGCGGCTGGCACGCGATGTCGGGCCGGCGGCGCGCGAGCAGGAACTGCGCGATTTTCTCGGCAGGTTCCGCTTCACGGGCGAGATGGTCAATCAGGCCGTGGGCTCGCTGTCGGGCGGCGAAAAGGCGCGCCTGGTGCTGGCCATGCTGGTCTGGCAGCGCCCCAACCTGCTGCTGCTGGACGAGCCCACCAACCACCTGGACCTGACCACGCGCGAGGCGCTGTCGATGGCCCTGAACGAATTCGAGGGCACGGTGATGCTGGTCAGCCATGACCGCGCGCTGCTGCGCGAGGTGTGTGACGAGTTCTGGCTGGTCACGCGAGGCGGCGTCGAGCCTTTCGACGGCGACCTGGACGACTATCAGCGCTGGCTGCTCGAGGTTTCGCGCGCCACGGCCAAGGGCCAGGACGCACCGCCCGTGCCGCGTGCGCTGCCTGAACCGTCCGCGGCCCCAGCACCGCCCGCAGCGGTCGCTGCGCGTGCGGCTGCGGCACCCGCGGCTCGCGACGATCGCAAGAAGGCGGCGCAGACGCGATCGCAGATCGCCAATCGCACGCGGCCGCTGCGCGTGGAGGTGCAGGCCATTGATGGTCGCATGGCCACACTGGCCGCTGAGCGCAGTGCGCTCGAGGCTCTGCTGGCAGCCGGCAAGCGCCCGAGCGCCGAGATCGCCGAGACCGGGCGACGTCTGAACCACATTGCCGCCGAAGTGGCGATGCTGGAAGAACGCTGGCTGCAGTTGCAGACCGAGATCGACGCCATCACGACCGCGGCCTGAGTCCGCAGGATCTGCACGATCAGCCCGGGTGCTGCGTGGTCTTGGATTGCGGGCAAACTGGCAGCACGAAACACGTTCGACGAACGGGTTTCACGCACGCTGCAGCGGACCGACGCTGCCACCCAATCGCCACCCGAACGCGGCGTTCCATCCACCCATCCGAAACCGGAGTCATCATGGCCATTGACAAAGCCCTCTACACCGCCCGCGCCACATCTACCGGTGGCCGCGCCGGCAGCAGCAAGTCGTCCGACGATCGCATCGCGCTGCAGCTGTCCACGCCCAAGGAACTGGGCGGCGACAGCGGCCCCGGCACCAATCCTGAGCAGTTGTTTGCCGCCGGCTATTCGGCCTGCTTCATCGGCGCCATGAAGGCCGTGGCCGGAAGCCAGAAGATCAAGCTGCCTGCCGAGGTGTCGATCACCGCCGACGTGTCGATCGGGCCGATGACGGGCAAGGCCGGCGCCTTCGGCATCAGCGTGGCCATGGCCATCAGCGTGCCAGGCATGGACCGTACAGCCAGCGAAGCGCTGGTGAAGGCCGCGCACGAGGTCTGCCCCTATTCGAACGCCACGCGCGGCAACATCGACGTGAGCCTGACCGTGGTCTGAAATTCAACCCCACCCTTCGTCCGGGCCGATAGGGCCCGTCCGGGGCAAGCGGGTCGATTTAGTAGGACAATACACAGCTCGCTGTTTTGCCAGGCCTCAACGCCTCTTTCATCGATGGCCACTCGCCGCGTCTCACCTGCCACCACCGCCAACAACGGCGTCAAGCTCCGCCAGACTCAGGCCGAGTACACCGCTGCGCGCCCGAATGCCGAGCCCGGCGTCAAGCCCATGATGTCGAGCTCGAAGATGTACGTCTGCATTCGCTGCCATGCCAACTTCAAGACCGGCGATGGCAAACCCGACCCGCGCCTGCGGGGCCTGGGCCGCTGCAACAACTGCCTGGGCGTGACCTCGCCGGCTGCAACCTGAGCGTGCAACGGCGGCAGCGTCCGCACCATGACAACGAGGGCCCCGCGGGGCCCTTTGTCTTTGCCGGCTAACTGCCTGTCAGGCCGAGGGCAGTGCGTAGAACCGGGCTTCGGACCGGTCGGACCGGGGTCGGCGGCTGACCACGTCTTCGACGGTGCGCCGGGTGCTGCGGGCAAAGCGCCTGATCTCGTCCAGGTTCAGGATCTCGACGTCGCGATTGGCCACCCGCAGATAACCCCAGCTGGCAAGCAGGCCGAAGCCGCGGCTCACGGTTTCGTGCGCCAACCCGAGGTGACTGGCGATGTCACGCCGGCTCATGCGCAGGTGAAAGCGCGTCGCCGATTCGCCGCGGTCGGCCATGCGTTGCGACCATTGCACGAGAAAGCGCGCCAGCCGCACCTCGGCCGCCACGGCCGCCATCACATCGGCCATCTGTGTGCTGGCACGCAAGGCCTGGCTGACAGCCAGGTACAGCGCGCGTGCCAGTGCAGGCACGCGCTGACCGTAGTCGACCAGATCGTGCGCGGCGATGGCGTACACGCTGGAGTCCTCGAGCGCTGTTGCCGTGGTCGGATGCTGCGCGCCGCCCAAGGCGTCAAAACCCAGCAGTTCGGCACGGCCGACGAAAGACAACACCTGTTCATAGCCGTCCTCGGCCATGCGCGTCGACTTGAAGGTGCCTGCGCGCACGAAATAGACCGCGTCGCAGCTTGTCCCTTCGAGATACAGCGTGCTGCCGGCTTTCAGGCGTTGCAGCGGGGTTACCAGGCGTTCGGCACCTGAGCCCTCGACCGTCACCGCGCCCAGCAGGTGCAGCAGATCGTGCACGGTGCTTGCCTGCGGTGCCGATGAAGCCCAGCAGGCATCGTTCTGGGCCCCTGACAAAGCTGCGGCACATGCGGACATGGAAGGGCACTCCCTGTGTTGATGAACGGCAATGGCCGCATACCCCTGAGGGTGCCCGCAATGACACTGCCAGCCTATCGGCCATCGGCGCAGGCCGTTGTCGGAATGCGCCGGGTCGATTCGGAAAGCGCCTACCCGCAAGCCCTGCCTGCAGGGAGGCCGCGTTGACCCGGCTCAATGACAAAGGCGTCTGAAGCGCTACGGTGCCGCCTTGGGCGTCATGCCCGTGACGATCTGGAGGCAGTGATGGCCGTCCGCAAATCCAAGGCTGAAGCTGCGGCTTCGCCGTTGACCGCACCCGCAAAGCCGCCGGCTCGAAAGAAGGCAGCCCCAGCCACGCCCAAACCCGGCCTGGTGCTGGTGACCGCGTCGGTGCCCGCTGCGCTGGCGGGACCGTCTGACGAGGACCTGATCCGTCTGCGTGCCTACGAACTGTACGAGCGTGACGGCGCAGTCAACGGCTGCGCCATCGTGCACTGGCTGGCGGCCGAGGCGGAGATCAAGGGCCGCGATCGGACCGGCGTTCTCGGCCCGGGCTGAGGACGCAGCGGCTGGGCCGGGGCGGCGCCCGTCGTCACGATGAAGGTACCCGTGCGGCAGCCGGTCGGCTGATGCGCTGACGCCGCATCAGGCAGCCCAGGCGCTGAAGGATGCGGGGTTCGGAAGACCTGACGCATATCAAGAGCGCGGACTGCCTGCACCCGCAACATGGGCGCAGCCACACTGCCGCCGCGCCATGACCGTTGCACCTGCCCCCGACCTGCCGTTCGACCTGTTCGATCAGCCGATCGGTGCCGTGCTGCGGGCGGCGCACGAGGCCATCGTGATGATCGACGAAGGCCAGAAGATCGTGGCCATGAACCCGGCAGCCGAGCAGATGTTCGGCTGCGGCGCCGAAGCCTGCTTCGGGCAGCTGCTGGCGCGCTTCATTCCGGCGGCGCACCGCAGTGCGCACGCGGACAAGGCCAGGCAATTCAACGATTCGCCGACCTTGCAAGCCCTTACGGCCGGGCACCGCCGCACGGTGGCGCAGCGGGCCGATGGCAGCGAGTTTCCGATCGAGATCGCCTTGTCACCGGTCCAGATCATGACCGCCGACGGGCCGCGCCGCTACCACGCCGCCCTGGTGCTGGACATGAGCGAGCAAAGCCGCCTGCGCACCGAACTCGAACGCTTCAAGCGCCGGCTGCGCTCGGTGTTCGAACTGGCGCCGGTGGCGATCTGGATCTCGGACCACGATCGCATCGTGTTCGCCAACCAGGCGGCCGCAAGGCTGTTCGACCGTGAGCGTTCGATCGTCGGACAAAGTCTTTGGTCGCTGCTTGACGAGGGTTCACATGCCGATCTGCGCCGGCAGCTGGCCTTGGCCCTGGGCGGCGAGCGCAACGTCGCACTGGCCCATGCCCGCATTACCGGCATGGGCGGCGAATCGCGCGAGGTCGACATTGCCGTTGCGGCCCTGCCCGACCACGGAGGCAGCACGGTGCAGATGGCAGTTGCCGACGTGACCGCGCAACGCCGCGAAACCGCACAGCTGGAGCACTCGCGCGGCCGGCTTCGCGAGCTCTCGACCAGCGTCGTCGAAGCGCGCGAGGAAGAGCGCCGTCGCATCGCGCGCGAACTGCATGACGAACTCGGCCAGCGCCTGACGGCGATGAAGATGGCGTTGTCGGCGCTGGGCAAGGGCAGTGATGCACCCACGCCTGCTCAGTGCATCGACGAGATGATGCAGATGCTGGACGAAACGATCGCGTCCGTGCGGCGAATTTCGGCCGACCTGAGGCCGATGATGCTCGACGAACTGGGCCTGAATGCCGCCATCGAGTGGCTGGCCGGCGACGTGGCGCGCCGCACTGGAATGGCCGTGACCGTGCGCCTGGGCGCGGCCGATCCACCCGTGGACGAGCGCCTGGCCACCGCGGTCTTCCGCATGGTGCAGGAAGCATTGACCAACGTCGCCCGACATGCCGGCGCCAGCGAAGTGCGTGTCAGCCTGCAGCGACAGCAGCGACAGCGGCAGCTTGTGCTGCAGGTCGACGACAACGGCATCGGCTACCCGGCTTGGGCCCTGCAGGCCGACGGCTCGTACGGGCTGCTGGGCATGCAGGAACGCGCGGCCATGTTCGGCGGCCACCTCGAACTGACCACCCCGCCGGGGGGCGGCGCACGCCTGACCGTTCGGCTGCCGCTGCCGCGGCCGGTCAAGGCGGGACGCGGCAGGGCCAAGACGACGCTGGCCAGCGGCTCGACGACAGGGCCGGCGCCGTGATGGCCGATGGCGCGACCGTGATCCTGATCGTCGACGACCACACCATCATGCGTGAGGGCCTGTCGCGCATCCTGCTCGGTGCCGAAGTCGGCTGGGCAGTGGCCGAGGCCAGCAGCGGCTTCCAGGCCATCGACTGGCTGCGCCGTGAGCGTGCCGACCTCGTGATCGTCGACCTTTCGATGCCCGGCATGAGCGGGCTTGACCTGACCGCACGCATCCGCGCCGAGTTCGGCCGGCTGCCGGTGCTGGTGCTGAGCATGCACGCCGAGGAGCAATACGCCTTGCGTGCCTTCAAGGCCGGCGCCAACGGCTACGTGACCAAGGATTCGGCAGCGTCGGAACTGCTGCACGCGGTGCACAAGCTGCTGGCCGGTGGCAGCTATGTCAGCGCGGGCCTGGCCGAACGCGTGGTGCTGCAGCTGAACGGCAGCCTCGGCAGCACGCCGCATGCATCGCTGTCGGATCGTGAGCTCGAGGTTCTGCGTCGCCTGGTGGCGGGACAGCGGCCGACCGACATCGCCCGTGCACTGCATCTGTCGGTCAAGACCATCAGCACGCACAAGAGCCGCATCCAGGACAAGCTGCAACTGAACAGCCTGGCCGAGCTGATCCGCTACGGCATGGCGCACGGCCTGCACGACACGCTGACGACCGGCGGCGGCGACGCGTAGCACTCACGGGCGCCCTCACGAGCCGCGCGGGTGGTGTGCGGCGTGCAGCTGGCGCAGTCGTTCGCGAGCCACGTGGGTGTAGATGGTGGTGGTGCCGATGTCGGCATGGCCCAGCAGCAGTTGCACCGCGCGCAAGTCGGCACCATGGTTCAGCAAGTGGGTGGCAAAGGCATGGCGCAGCGTGTGCGGCGACAACGCCGACCGGATGCCGGCCGCCGTCGCGTAGCGGCGCACCAGGCGCCAGAACATCTGGCGCGACATGCCGGCGCCACGCACGGTGACGAACAGCGCGTCGCTGCTGCGCCGCCCCAGCAGCTGCGGCCGGCCTTCGGCCAGCCAGCGCCGCAGCCAGGCATGGGCCTCCTCACCAAAGGGCACCATGCGCTCCTTGGCCCCCTTGCCCTGCACGCGCAGCACGCCCTCGTTCAAGCCCAGGTGCAGGCTCTTCAGGCCCACCAGTTCGCTCACGCGCAGGCCGCTGGCGTACATCAGCTCCAGCATCGTGCGGTCGCGCAGGCCCAGTGCAGTGTCGGTCTGCGGCGCGGCCAGCAAGGCTTCGACCTGCGCTTCGGACAGCACCTTGGGCACACGCAGCGGCTGCCGCGCCGAGATCAGGCGCAAGGTCGGATCGGCGCTGACCCGGCGCTCGCGCAACGCCCAGCGAAAGTAGCGCCTGAACACCGTCAGCCGCCGATTGGCGGTGGTGCTGCGTGTGCCGGCATGGCGATCGCTGATGTAGCCCAGCAGGTCGACCTCGGTGCTGGCGTCGATGGCCTTGCCGCTGGAGGGAGCCAGCCACTGCGCGTAGAGCATCAGGTCACGGCGGTAGGCGGCCAGCGTCAGTGGCGCCAGGCCATCCTCGATCCACAGCGCCTGCGCAAAGCGCTCGATCGCCGTGCGGCTGTCGGCCAGCGGCCCCGTTGCGGCACGGTCGTCGGGTCGGGCGGAAGGCATCGTCGCCATTGTCGGCCAAGGTCCGGCGTGGCCTGACCGAGGCATGGCGGCTGGCACACTGGGGCCCATGGCCGACCCCCTGCTGCTGCTGCCCGATCTGCTGTTGATCGTCTGCGGCTACGTGATCTGCCACTACACGCCGCTGAACCAACCGGTGTGGGAAGGCGTGGAACGGCTGGTCTATCACGTGCTGTTCCCGGCCCTGCTGTTCACCGCCATCGTGCGCAGCCCGCAGCAGGTGGCCGACATGCTGCCTCTGGCCGGCGCCAGCCTGGTGGTCACGGTGGTCGGCGTGGCACTGGCGCTGGCGCTGGGGCACTGGCCTGGGGTCGATGCGCGGCTGCATGCGTCGGGCGCACAGACGGCCTACCGCTTCAACACCTACGTCGCGCTGGCACTGTCCGAGCGCATCGCCGGCGCCCAGGGCCTGGCCTGGATCGCGTTGATCGTCGCCTTGAGCGTCCCGGTGACCAACGTGGCCGCGGTGTGGTCACTGGCGCGCCACGGCAACCAGGGCACGCTGCGTCAGCTTCTGCGCAACCCGCTGATCCTGGCCACCAGTGCGGGCCTGCTGTGCAAGCTGGTGGACCTGACGCTGCCTGCGCTGGCGCTGAACACGGCCGCACGCATCGGCAGCGCCGCGTTGCCGCTGGGCCTGATGGCCGTCGGCGCCGGCCTGCGACTGGGCGCCCTGCGCGAAGGTCCGCGGCTGGCCGTCGCGCTGCTGTCGATTCGCCATGCGATCCTGCCGCTGCTGGCGATGGCCCTGGTCGTGCTGCTGGGCCTGCCGCCCGCGCAGCAGGCGGTGGGCGTGGCTTTCGCGGCCATGCCCTGTGCCCCCAGCGCCTACGTGCTGGCGGTGCGCATGGGCGGCCACGGTCCCTTCGTGGCCGGCCTGGTGACGGTGTCGACGCTGATCGCGATGGCCGGCTTGCCACTGTCGCTGGCCTTGCTGCGCCAGCTCACGTCGGGTTGAGCGGCCGCTGGGCCAGCGCCCAGTCGATGTGTTCCTGTACCAGCGCGTCGGCGCTTTCGCGCGCATGCGTCAGGGCCTGCGCCAGCGCGGCGTCGCCGTTGGCGCGCCAGGCATTGCCCAGCCCCACGGCCAGGTTGCGCCGCCAGCGCTGCCAGCCGATGCGCCGGATCGCGCTGCCTTCGGTCAGGCGCAGAAAGTCGGCCTCGGTCCAGGCCCACAGCTGCAGCAGCGTGGCGCCTTCGAGCGCGGCGCGGGCGTCGAAGTCGGGCAAGGCCGCTCGATGGGCGAACTTGTTCCACGGGCACACCAGCTGGCAATCGTCGCAACCGTAGATGCGGTTGCCGATGGCGGCACGAAACTCGATCGGAATCGGCCCCGCATGTTCGATCGTCAGGTACGAGATACAGCGCCGCGCGTCCAGCCGATACGGCGCCACGATGGCCTGCGTGGGGCAGATATCGATGCAGGCCGTGCACTGGCCGCAGTGCGCGCTGTCGGCTTCGGTGAGCGGCAGCGCCAGGTCGACGAAGAGCTCACCCAGGAAGGCCATCGAACCGCCGTCACGCTGCAGGGCCAGCGTGTGCTTGCCGCGCCATCCCAGGCCGCTGCGCGTGGCCAGCTCGACCTCGAGCACGGGCGCCGAATCGGTGAAGGCACGATGCCCCAAAGGCCCGACCTCTTCCATCAGATGCTCGGCCAGGCGCTGCAGTCGCGGCCGCATCACCTTGTGATAGTCGCGGCCGCGCGCATACATCGACACCTGGGCGCGCAGCGGGTCGTGCAGGCCTTGCCATTGCACCGCCTGCCAGCCTTCGGGCGTGGCGCGCGGCAGATAGTCCATGCACACGGTAATCACGCTGGCGGTGCCGGGCACCAACTCGGCCGGCCGTGCGCGCCGCAGGCCATGCTGCGCCATGTAACCCATGCTGCCGTGAAAGCCCGCCGCCAGCCAGGCCTGCAGGCCTGGCTCGGCGCTGCGCAGGTCGACGCCGGCCACACCGATCTGGGAGAATCCCAGCTCATGTGCCCATCCCCGCAGTTGCTGCATGAGCCGCTGCCCGTCGACGTGTTGCGAAAGAGGCATGCACCGATTCTAGAAACACGGCTCGAAATCTGGCCCGACGAGGCCGCCTGCGCCCGCTGCGCGCAGGACCTGGCCGCTCATGCCGGCCTGCAGGACGCCTACATCGAGCTGCACGGCCCGCTGGGTGCGGGCAAGACCACCTTCGTGCGCCACCTGCTGCGCGCACTGGGTGTGCAGGGCCGCATCAAGAGCCCCACCTTCGCAGTGCTCGAGCCCTATTCGCTGCCCCGGCTCGAAATCTCGCACTTCGACTTCTACCGCTTCAACGACGCGCGCGAATGGGAGGACGCGGGTTTTCGCGATCTCTTCGCCGCACCCGGCCTGAAGCTGGCCGAGTGGCCGGAGAAGGCGGCTGCCGTGCTGCCCGTCGCCGACCTGCAGCTGCACATCGAGCCGATCGACGAACACCGGCGCGAGGTCCGGCTCGAAGCCCGCACCGCGCGCGGCGTGGAGCTGTTGCCTTGATCACCCGCCGCCAGGCGCTGCCGCAAGTCGGCAGCCTGGTCCTGCTGCTGGGGGCGGCCGATCTGGCCTTCGGTGCCAGCATCCTGGCGGTGCGTGTCTGGCCGGCGCAGGCCTACACCCGGGTGACGATCGAGAGCGATCGGCAGCTGGCGGCGCAGCACTTTCTGACCGACGGCCCCTACCGACTGGTGGTCGACATCGACGGCCTGGAACTTGACGCGCAGCTGAAAGACCTGGTGCGCAAGATCCGCCCCGATGACCCCTACATCGACCGGGTGCGCGTGGGCCAGTACCAGCCGCACGTGGTGCGATTGGTGCTGGACCTCAAGCAGCCGGTCGCACCGCAGCAGTTTGCGCTGGCGCCGGTGGCGGCTTACCAGCACCGACTGCTGTTCGACCTCTACCCGGCACAGGAAATCGACCCGCTGCTGGCGCTGATCCGGGACAAGGAAGCCGCCGAAGCCCGGGCCGCCGGCGCGGTCAGGGACGCGCTGGGCGAACTGATGGCACGCGTCGACCGGCTGCCCAGCCCGATGGCGCCGCCACCGCTGGCAGCGGCGTCAACCCCGTCCCCGGTACCCTTCACCCCCGCGCCGCGCGTGCCTGCCCCGCCCACCAAGGCCGAGCAGGAGCGGGTCGACCGATTGATCATCGTCGCCATCGACCCCGGCCATGGTGGCGAGGACCCTGGCGCCATCGGCCCCAGCGGTCTGCGCGAGAAGGACGTCGTGCTGGCCCTGGCGCGCCAGCTGCGCGACCAGCTCAATGCCCAGCCCAACCTGCGCGTGATGCTGACGCGTGACGCCGACTACTTCGTGCCGCTGCACGAACGTGTGCGCAAGGCGCGCCGAGTGCAGGCCGATCTGTTCGTGTCGATCCACGCCGACGCCTTCTTCAAGCCCGAGGCTCGCGGTGCCAGCGTCTTTGCGCTCAGCGGCAAGGGGGCCACCAGTGCCACCGCACGCTGGATGGCGGACAAGGAGAACGCCGCCGACGTCGTGGGTGGCGTCAACACGCAGGTGGCCGATGCGCAGGTGATGCGCACCTTGCTGGACATGAGCACCACGGCGCAGATCAAGGACAGCCTGAAGCTCGGGCGCGAGGTGCTCGGCCGCATCGGCAAGGTCGGCAAGCTGCACAAGCGCGAGGTCGAGCAGGCCGGTTTTGCGGTGCTGAAGGCGCCCGACATTCCCAGCATCCTGGTCGAGACGGCCTTCATCTCGAACCCCGAGGAAGAAGAACGGTTGCGCGACCGCGACTACCAGCAGCAGCTGGTGCAGGCCATGTCGCTGGGCATCAAGCGCTACTTTGCGCGCAATCCGCCGCTGGCGCGCAATCGGCAACTGTGAGGGGCCGGCCTTGATCAGCTCATGCCGCGCAGCCACTGCCAGGCCGTCAGCAGGCCGAAGAACACGGGCTGATGCAGCATGTAGACGCTGAGGCTCCAGCGGCCCAGCCGCGCCAACGGGCCCAGCGCGCGCGGCAGTGCACCCGCCACCCAGTCGCGGTGCCACGCCAGCACCCATTGCCCGCCGGCCAGACCGGCCAGCAGCACGCCGAACCACGGCAACAGCGGCACGTAGTCCTCGGTGATCGGCTTGTGCGTGACGAGGCCCGTCCAGCTCAGCCAGGGGCTGTCGAACACGGCATGGCGCCACAGCCAGGGCAACAGCAGGGCCGACGCCGCCAGCGGCCACAGCCAGCGCCCCAATGGCGCCAGCAGCCGCGCCAGGATCAGCATCAGGGCCATCGCATGCAAGACGCCGAAGGCGATCCAGCTGCCGGGAAAGACCAGGGCCGAGCCCAGACTGACCAGCAGCGCACAGGCCGCGATCTGCGCCCAGCGGCGCCAGAAGCGTGACCAGTGCTGCGTGGCGTCGAGCGCCAGCGCCTGACCGAAGCCGGCGCAGAACAGGAACAGGCTCAGGATGGCGGTGCGGTTGGCGATCCACAGCAGGTCGCTGTTGGGGAATCGTCGCGGCTGCAGCCAGCCGAAATGGTTGAGGTCGAAGCCGAAGTGGTAGGCCACCATCCACACGATGGCCAGGCCCCGCAAGGCGTCGAGACGCTCGAAGCGAACCCCCTTCATGCCCCGTCGACCTTCTCGTAGACATCGCTGAAGGCCTGGCCGTCCCAGGCGTACAGCAGATAGGCCGCGTGCACGCAGTGGCGTGCACCTTGCGGGCTGAACAGGCCCACGCACTGCCCCCCCGCGTGGCGCACGCTGCGGTAGACCACACCCGTCGAGCCGGCAGCCAGCAAGTGCCCGGCCAGCGCCCGCGACGCGGCATAGCTGTCAGCGTCGTGCACGGCGTCGAACGCGGCTTCGTGTGGGCGCAGATCATGCAGCCGGGCATCGATGGCCACGTGGTACAGCCGCATCGGCAGGTGCATGGCGCCCTGCTGCGTGGCGGCCAGAAAGCGGGCGTGGTGGTAACGCGTCTCGGCAATGGCGGTCGCACGTTCGCGCGCCGCGTAGAACACCCCCCAGCGGCCGTCGGAGAAGCGGCTGCCGTCAACGTTGACGTGCGTGAAGGCCGCCATGATCGGACCGCTGCCGGGGCCGAACTGGCGCAGCGCACGCGGCACGCGTTCGACCTCGCCGACCGCTTCACGCGCACGTTCGTTGCTCATCGTCTCCAGGGCATAAAGCGCGTCGAAATCGTCGGCATCGGCAACGCGGTCGAACAGCGAGATCGCCGGATGGCGCGTGGGCACGATGCGGCAGGCCGCTGCCCAGCGCACCCGCCGTTGCTGCGGTGCCGTCAAGCCCAGCCACCGCCGCGCACGCCGTCGAGATAGCGCCGCACCAGGTGCAGATCGCTCACGTTGCCGGCCAGCATGCGGTCGAGCGCACTGCCGCCGCCGAACAAGGGTGCCTGGTTGGGCTGGTGCACCCAGACATCGGCCGCCATCGTGTCGGGCAGCAGGATCTGCAGGCTCTTGTAGATGCCCAGGATGTTGGACAGCCGCTCCAGCGTGTCGCGCGGCAGCGCCGCCTTGTCCGGGTGCTTGCGCCAGGCGAAGAAGGTGGACCGCGGCGGCGCGCCGAGCAGCCGCAACTGCTGGTCCACTGTCAGCTTCCAGGCCTCGGCGATGCGCATGAAGGCACGCAGGCCGGCAGCGGCCATGCGCTCGGGAGAAACGTCGGTCGCTGCTGCGACAGGGGCCAGGAGGGCATTCATGACACGAATCTTAAACTGGACTTGAAGTGAACTTTAGTCCAATTCCGAATCCGTCAACAGCAGCCGGGGGAGGACATCGGCCGCGCTGCCACGAATCAGATGCTGGGCCTCGCCGTCGATCTCGCTGGGCTGGGGATTGACGATCACCACCTGTGCGCCCGCCTCTCGCGCCTGTGCGGCCAGCCCGGCCGCCGGCCAGACGGCGCCCGAAGTACCCACCACCAGCAGCAGCCGGCAGGCCCGAACAGCCTCTTGCGCTGCGGCCATCGAACCAGGCGGCAGCATCTCGCCGAACCAGACCACCGCCGGGCGCAGCGCATTGCCGCAGTCGGCACAGCGCGGCGGCTCACCGGGCCAGGCACGGCTGGGCGGGCAGTCGCGACCCTGCGGACAAGGCGCCAGCCAGCGGTCCTGCAGCAAGTCGCCGTGCAGCCGGACAGTGTCGGCATTGCCGGCGCGCTGGTGCAGGTCGTCGACGTTCTGCGTGATCAGTGTCAGCACGCCCGGATGACGTCGCTCGAACTCGGCCAGCGCACGGTGGCCGGCATTCGGCTCGGCGCGGCGCACGCCTTCACGGCGCTCGGCATACCACTGCCAGACCCGCGCCGGGTCGGCACGGAAACCCTCTTCGCTGGCCAGTTGCGCCGGGTCGAAGCGCGACCACAGGCCGCTCATCGCATCACGGAAGGTGGGAATGCCACTCTCGGCGCTCATGCCCGCGCCGGTGAGCACGGCCACACCACCCGGATGGGCCGCGGCCTGCAGCAGCGCCGATCGCGCCGCCAACAGGCCGGCCGGGTATTTCACTCGAAGCGGCCGCCGCTGTCGGCCCGCCTGACCACGCCTGCCGCGGGCTCGAAGCGTGGCCCGAACTTCGCCGCCAGCTCACGCAACCGCGCCACGAAGGCCTGGGCACCCATCGCGTTGATGAACTGCAGCGCGCCGCCGTGGAAGGGTGCGAAGCCCCAGCCGAAGATCGAGCCGATATTGCCGTCGGCCACCGATCGCAGCACGCCCTCGTCCAGGCAGCGCACGGCCTCGTTGGCCTGCGCGAACAGCAGCCGGTCGATCAGTTCCTGCTGCGCGGGCTGCTGCGGCGCCGGCGGAAAGTGCTGCGTCAATTCAGGCCACAACTTCTTGCCACCGTCTGCGTAGTCGTAGAAGCCCTTGCCCGCCTTCTTGCCGACGCGGCCGATCTCGCACAGCTGACGGATGATGCGCATGCCGGCGTGTTCCGGGTAGGGCTTGCCTTCAGCGGCGAGATCCTTCTTCGTCTGCTCTTGCACATGCAGGCTCAGCGACAGGCTCACCTCGTCCTGCAGGGCCAGCGGCGGCATCGGCATGCCGGCCTGCAGGCCGGCCACCTCGATGCTGCGAGGGTGCACGCCTTCGGTCAGCATGGTGATGCCTTCGATCACATAGGTGGCGAAGACGCGGCTGGTGTAGAAGCCGCGGCTGTCGTTGACGACGATCGGCGTCTTGCCGATCTGAAGCACGTAGTCGAAGGCATGCGCCAGCGTCTGGTCGTCGGTTTGCTGGCCGACGATGATCTCGACCAGCGGCATCTTGTCCACCGGACTGAAGAAGTGCAGGCCGATGTAGTTTTTCGGCCGCACGCTGGCCTGCGCCAGCCCGGTGATCGGCAGCGTGCTGGTGTTCGATGCGAACACCGCCCCCGGCGCCAGCCGCGCTTCGGCGCGTTGTGTGACCTCGGCCTTGATCGCACGGTCTTCGAACACCGCCTCGATCACCAGGTCGCAGCCGTCCAGCAAGGCAAAGTCGGTGCCGACCGTGATGCGCGACAGCAGTGCGTCGCGCTTGTCGGCGGTGCTCTTGCCGCGCTTGACGGCCTTGTCGAGCAGGCCCTGCGAATAGGCCTTGCCCTTGTCGGCCAGATCCTGCGTGGTGTCGAGCAACACCACCTCGATGCCGGCCTTGGCCGACACGTAGGCGATGCCGCCGCCCATCATGCCGGCACCCAGCACACCCAGCTTCTTCACCCTGGCGGCAGGTAGACCTGCCGGACGCGAAGCACCCTTCTTGATCGCGTTCAGCTGGTACCACAGCGTGTTGATGATGTTCTTCGATTCCTGGCTCAGCACGCAGGCGGCGAAAAAGCGGCTTTCGACCACGCTGGCGGCGTCGAAGTCGAGCAGACCACCTTCGAACACGCTGCTCATGATGTGCGTGATCGCCGGGTAGTTGCCCCAGCTCTTGGCCGCCGCCACCGACGGCGCAATGGCCAGCATCTGCACCACCGCCGGCGAGCGCGAATCACCGCCGGGGAAGCGGAACTTCGGCTGGTCCCAGGGCTGCCTGGCCTTGGGGTTGGCCATGATCCAGGCGCGCGCCTTGGCCATCAGGTCGTCGCGGTCACGGGCCAGGTCGGTGATCAAGCCCATCGCCAGCGCCTTGTCGGGCGCGATGTCGTTGCCTTCGGCGCAGATCTGCAGCGCCTGCTGGATGCCCACCAGCCGGGGCAGCCGAACGGTGCCGCCACCGCCGGGCAACAGGCCGAGCTTGACCTCGGGCTGGCCGAGCTTGAGCCGTGGATCGTCGATCACGATGCGGGCATGGCAGCCCAGGGCAATCTCCAGCCCGCCACCGAGCGCATGGCCGTTGATCGCCGCCACCACCGGCTTGCCCTGCAGCTCGAGCTGGCGCAAGACGCGCTTCATCGCCATCGAGGCCTCGAAGGGCTCTTCGGGCCTGGACCACTTCGACATGCGGTCGAGGTCGCCGCCGGCGCAGAAATCGGCCTTGCCCGAGGTCAGAATCAGGCCCTTGACCGCTGGTTCGGCGAGCCGCGGCAAGGCGGCTGCGATGTCTTCCATCAAGGTGTCGCCGACGACGTTCATCGGCCGGCCGGGAAGATTCATGGTGGCGACCAGGATGCCGTCGTCGCCCAGCGTGAGTGTCACTGCGTTCGTCATGCTCAGACTCGCTCGATGATCGTTGCAATGCCCATGCCACCGCCGACACACAGCGTGGCCAGGCCGGTGCTCAGGTTGCGCCGCTCCAGCTCGTCGAGCAGCGTGCCCAGGATGACGCAGCCGGTGGCGCCCAGCGGATGACCCATCGCGATGGCGCCGCCGTTGACGTTGACGCGGTCCAGGTCCACACCCAGATCGCGCGCGGTCTTCATCGGCACCACGGCAAAGGCCTCATTCACTTCGAACAGGTCGATGTCGCTGGCCACCATGCCGGCCTTGGCCAGAGCCTTGCGGCAGGCCGGTGTCGGGCCGGTCAGCATGATGGTCGGCTCGGACCCGATCACGGCGGCTGCACGGATGCGTGCGCGCGGTTTCAGCCCGGCCTTGCGGCCGGCGTCGGCATTGCCGACCAGCATCAGCGCGGCACCATCGACGATGCCCGACGAATTGCCGGCATGGTGCATGTGTTCGATGGCCTCGACCGTCGTGTATTTGCGCAGCGCGGTGGCGTCGAAGCCCATCTGGCCCATCATCGCAAAGCTGGGGTCGAGCTTGGCCAGGGCCTCCATCGACGCGTTGGCACGAATGGTCTCGTCCTCGGCCAGCATCAGCAGGCCGGCAATGTCCTTCACCGGCACGATCGACTTCTTGAAGCGCCCTTCGGCCCGCGCCGCCGCGGCGCGCTGGTGCGAGCGCAGCGCAAACGCGTCGACATCGGCACGGTGCCAACCTTCCAGCGTGCCGATGAGGTCGGCGCCCACGCCCTGCGGCACGAAGCCGGTCTTGTGGTTGACACGTGGGTCCATCACCCAGGCGCCGCCGTCACTGCCCATGGGCCAGCGGCTCATGCTCTCGACACCGCCCGCCACGACCAGGTCTTCCCAGCCGCTCTTGACCTTGGCCGCAGCCAGATTCACCGACTCGAGCCCGCTGGCGCAGAAGCGGCTTTGCGTCACGCCGGCCACCGTCTGCGCCCATTCGGCGTCGAGTACCGCCGTGCGCGCGATGTCGGCGCCCTGCTCGCCCACCGGCGTCACACAGCCCAGCACCACGTCGTCCACCAACGCGGTGTCCAATTGCAGCCGCTGCTGCATTGCCTGCAGCAGCGTGCGCAGCAGCCACACCGGCGCGGCCTGGTGCAGGCCGCCGTCCTTCTTGCCCTTGCCACGCGGCGTGCGCACGTGGTCGTAGATGAAGGCATCGCTCATCGCTGTCTCTCCTTGGATCCGAGGGGCCTCACATCGAGCGAGACGCCAGTTCTTTCATGATCTCGTTGGTGCCGCCATAGATGCGCTGCACGCGGGCGTCGACATACAGCTCGGCGATCGGGTATTCCATCATGTAGCCATAACCCCCGAACAGCTGCAGGCATTCGTCCATCACGCGGCCCTGCTGTTCGCTGACCCAGCTCTTGGCGAGTGCGGCCCGCGCGGCGTCGAGCTCACCGGCCAGGTGCGCAACCATGCAGGCGTCGACGAAGGCGCGTGTGGCCAGCACCGTGGCCTGCACCTCGGCCAGCTTGAAGCGGGTGTTCTGGAACTCCCAGATGGCCTTGCCGAAGGCCTTGCGCTGCTTGACGTAGGCCAGCGTTTCATCCAGCGCACGCTCCATCGCCGCCACGCCCTGCAGCGCGATGATCAGCCGCTCCTGCGGCAGCTGCTCCATCAGCTGGATGAAGCCCTGGCCTTCGTGGCCCCCCAGCAGGTTGGCCGCCGGCACGCGCACGTCGTCGAAGAAAAGCTCCGACGTGTCCTGCGATTTCAGGCCCATCTTGTCGAGCTTGCGGCCGCGTCGAAAGCCATTCACCTGGTCGGTCTCGACCAGCAGCAGGCTGATGCCCTTGGCGCCGGCGTCGCGTTCGGTCTTGCACACCACGATCACCAGGTTGGCGTTCTGACCGTTCGTGATGAAGGTCTTGGCGCCGTTGATCACGTAATGATCGCCATCGCGCCTGGCCTGCGTGCGCACGCCCTGCAGGTCGCTGCCGGTGCCGGGCTCGGTCATCGCGATCGCGCTCACGAGCTCGCCGCTGACCATGCGCGGCAGCAGGCGCTGCTTCTGTTCCTCGGTGCCGCAACGAAAGAGGTAAGGCGCAACGATGGCCGAATGCAGCCCGCCCCCGTAACCACTGAGGTTGGCCCGCGCGGCCTCCAGGATCACCACCGCGTCGTGACCGAAATCTCCACCACCGCCGCCGTAGGCCGCCGGGGTGGACAGGCACAGCAGGCCCTGTGCGCCAGCTTCGGTCCAGGTTTCGCGCGGCATGATGCCGGCCTCGCGCCAGGTGGCGGCCTGCGGCACCCAGCGCTCGGCGAAGAAGCGCTGCACGCTGTCCTGCAGCATGCGGTGCTCGTCGTTCATCCACGGCGACGGAAACAGCGGCAGGCTCATCGGGATTCCAGACGGTCACGCACCGAGGCGTTGATCACGCGCAGTTCGGCCAGAGTGGCGTCGATGTGGGCGCGCTTGAGTTCGAGCTCGGCGATGGCGGCGTCGGTGCGTTGCAGCACATACTGCAGTTGCTGCACGCGGCCTTCGCCATGCGCGCCGTACATGTCGAGGTAATGCTTGATCTCTTCCAGCGACGCGCCGATCTCCTTCGAGCGCAGGATCAGCGCCAGCCGCGCGCGGTCACGGCGGCTGTAGACCCGGGTGCCGTTGATCCGGCGCGGCTTGAGCAGCCCCTTGTCCTCGTAGAAGCGGATCGTGCGCAATGTGATGCCGAACTCGGCACACAACTCGGCGATGCCGAACAGTTCACCGCTGCTGTCTTCGCGGTGCGCGTCGACCACCGCCTGTGCCGCGGTGGCGCCTCGCCGACGCGGCACAGGGGCGTGCAGCGCCGTGCTCACACCACGCGCTGCAGTTTCATGGCCACGCTCATGTCGCCCGAGACCTTGAACTTGCCCATCATGAACCCGGTGGCGGGCTCCAGGTCACCGCTGAGCAGCGCCGACAGGTTGTCCAGCGTGATGGCGATCGTGCAGTCGGCGTCCAGGTCCTGGTTGTGCACACTGTTGGGCACCGACTTGCCGTCGATGTAGGCCACGCCGTCGACGCCGCAGTCGAACTTCAGCGATGCGTTCAGGCCACTGGATTCACCGACCTTGGTGCGCAGGGTGTCGGTGCAGGCTTGCATGTCCATCGGGTGCTTTCAATGAATGTGGGCAGAGGCCGGCAGCATACGCATCGCAGCTGCCACTGGCCGTCATGGATTACCCTTTAAGAGATCCGATTGACGTTAACGGAACCTCATTGCCTAATGCTGCCCCAATCGACCCGTACACCTTTTCACCAATCACCCGACAGGCTGCCGCTTGCATCCCACCTGGCCCCGATGACCGAAACCCCGCCCGCCCCCGCCCCCGCCCGCTACCGAAGCGTCTTCCACCCGGAGCTGTTTGCCGGCCAGGTCTGCTGGGTGACCGGGGGCGGCAGCGGCATTGGCCGCTGCGTGGCGCACGAACTGGCGGCGCTGGGGGCGCAGGTGGTGATCAGCGGCCGCAGCGTCGACAAGCTCGAGCGTGTGAGCGCTGAAATCTCTGACGACGGCGGACGCTGCGATCCCATCGCCTTCGACATCCGCGACGAAGACGCAGTCAAGGCGGGTATGGCCGCCATCGTGGCCCGCCATGGCCAGGTGCATGCGCTGGTGAACAACGCCGGCGGGCAGTTTCCGGCGCCGCTGATGGCGATCAGCAAGCGGGGTTTCGACGCCGTGGTGGCGAACAACCTGACCGGCGGCTTCCTGATGATGCGCGAGGCCTTCAACCAGAGCATGCAGCAGCACGGCGGCGCCATCGTCAACATGACGGCCGACTTTCGCAATGGCATGCCCGGCATGGGCCACAGCGGCGCTGCGCGATCGGGCATGAGCAACCTGACCATGACCGCCGCTTACGAATGGGCGCAGGCCGGCGTGCGCGTGAACGCGGTGGCACCGGGCTGGATTGCCAGCAGCGGCATGGACACCTATGGCGGCGCCATGCGCACCTTGATTCCCAGGCTGAAGGCGCATGTGCCACTGGGCAGGCTGGGGCTCGAGGCCGAGGTCAGCGCCGCCATCGTCTTCTTGTTGTCGCCGGCCGCGGCCTTCATCACCGGCGTCACCTTGCAGATCGACGGCGCCGCGTCGCTGGGCAGTGACGTCTTTCCGCTCGAGGCCCCCAAGCACGCGCAGCCGTTCGACGGTTTTCACCGCGCGGCGACGCCCGACGTGCTCAAGCCATGACGGTGCTCTCATCGTTGCTCGACCCCCGTTCGGCCGGCTTTCGCGCCAATGCCGAACGCATGGCCGAACGTCTGGCCCAGGTGCGTGCGCTCGAGGCCAAGGTGGTGGCCGAGTCATCGGCCAAGCGCGACAAGTTCGAGTCGCGCGGCCAGCTGTTGCCGCGCGAACGCGTGGCGCGGCTGATCGACCGCGGCAGCGAATTCCTCGAGCTCAGCGCGCTGGCCGGCCTGGGGCTGCACGACGACGACGGCAAGAAGAACGTGCAAGGCGGCGGCAGCATCGTGGGCATCGGCGTGGTGGCCGGCAAGCGCGTGTTGATCTCGGCCAGCGACAGCGCCGTCAAGGGCGGCACCGTGGCGCCGATGGGCCTGAAGAAGGCGCTGCGCGCGCAGGCGCTGGCGGCCGAGAACAAGCTGCCCCTGGTGGCCCTGGTCGAATCTGGCGGCGCCAACCTGATGTACCAGGCCGAGATCTTCGTCGATGGCGGCCGCACCTTTGCCAACCAGGCGCGGCTGTCAGCCGCCGGCATCCCGCAGGTCGCCGTGGTGCACGGTTCGTCCACCGCCGGTGGCGCCTACCTGCCGGGCTTGAGCGACTACGTGGTGCTGGTGCGCGGGCGCAGCAGCATCTTTCTGGCCGGCCCGCCGCTGGTCAAGGCGGCCATCGGCGAGGACGCCAGCCAAGAGGAACTGGGCGGCGCGCAGATGCACGCCGAGGTCACCGGCCTGGGCGAATACCTGGCCGAGAACGACGCCCATGCGATCGCGATCGCACGCGAGCTGATCGACCAGCTGCAATGGGACACCGTGCCGGCTGCCACCAGCGCGCCCGAACCGCAGTTCGACCGCGAGGAACTGCTGGGCGTGGTGCCTGCCGACGAACGTGAACCCTATGACGTTCGCGAGGTCATCGCGCGCATCGTCGACGGCTCTGACTTTCTCGAGTTCAAGGCCAGCCTGGCGACCGACACGATCTGCGGCCACGCGCGGATGCACGGCCAGCGCATCGGCATCCTGGGCAACAACGGCCCCATCCAGCCCACCGGCAGCACCAAGGCGGGGCAGTTCATCCAGCTGTGCGACCAGACCGGAACGCCGCTGCTGTTCCTGCAGAACACCACCGGCTACATGGTCGGCAAGGCGGCCGAACAGGCCGGTGCCATCAAGCATGGCAGCAAGATGATCCAGGCCGTGGCCAACGCCCGCGTGCCCAAGTTCACCATCGTGCTGGGCGGCAGCTTCGGCGCAGGCAACTACGGCATGTGCGGTCGCGGTTTCGATCCGCGATTCATCTTTGCCTGGCCCAGCGCACGCACCGCGGTGATGGGCGGCGCGCAGGCGGCCAAGGTGATGGACATCGTCAACCGCAACAAGCTGTTGAAAATGGGCCTGCCCGCCAACGACGACGCGCTGGCCGCAATGAGCGACGCCTTGCGCCTGCGGCTGGACGCCGAGAGCGCGGCGCTGTTCGGCACCGCGCGCCTGTGGGACGACGGCATCATCGACCCGCGCGACACGCGCCGCATCCTGGCCCTGTGCATTGCGCTGTGGCGCGAGGCCGAACAGCGCACGCTGCGCCCCAACACCTTCGGCGTGGCACGCCTGTAAATTCACCGACGAAAGATCCTCATGCAGTTCAGCCCCGAGCACCGTCAGATCAGCGACACCGTCGTCAAGTTTGTGCGCAAGGAGATCAACCCCTTCGTCGCCGAATGGGAAGCGGCGCAGCAGTTCCCCAGCCATGAGGTCTTCAAGAAACTGGGCGACCTGGGCCTGCTGGGCCTGAAGTACCCTGAGGAATTCGGCGGTGCCGGCCTCGACTTCAGCTACTCGATGGTGATGGCCGAGGCGCTGGGCGAATGCAACTGCGGCGGCGTGCCGATGGCCATCGGCGTGCAGACCGACATGGCCACGCCGGCGCTGGCACGCTTCGGCAGCGACGAATTGCGCCGTGAGTTCCTGGCGCCCACCATTGCCGGTGACTACGTGGCCTGCCTGGGTGTCAGTGAGGCCGGCGGCGGATCGGACGTGGCCGCCTTGAAGACCACGGCGAAGACGGACGGCGGCGACTACGTCATCAACGGCAGCAAGATGTGGATCACCAACGGCCTGAAGGCCGACTGGTGCTGCCTGCTGGCCAATACGGGCGACGGCCCCCCGCACAAGAACAAGAGCCTGATCGTGGTGCCGATGGACACGCCCGGCATCAGCAAGCACAAGATCCGCAAGATCGGCATGGACAGCTCCGACACCGCGCAGCTGTTCTTCGACAACGTGCGCGTGCCCAAACGCCACTTGATCGGGCAGGAGGGCCTGGGCTTCACCTTCCAGATGCTGCAGTTCCAGGAAGAGCGGCTGTGGGGCGCCGCGGGCTCGCTGCGCAGCATGGACCGGCTGATCGACCAGACCATCGAATACACGCGCCAGCGCAAGGCCTTTGGCAAGAGCATTCTCGACAACCAGGTGGTGCATTACCGGCTGGCCGAACTGCGCACCGAGGTCGAGGCGCTGCGCGCGCTGACCTACCGCGCGGTCGAGCTCTACGTCAGCGGCAAGGATGTCACCAAGCTGGCCAGCATGGCCAAGCTGAAGTGCGGGCGGCTGACGCGTGAAGTGGCCGACAGCTGCCTGCAATACTGGGGCGGCATGGGCTTCACCTGGGACAACCCGATCTCGCAGGCCTACCGCGACAGCCGGCTGGTGTCGATCGGCGGCGGCGCCGATGAGGTCATGCTGGGCATCATCTGCAAGCTCGAAGGCACCTTGCCGGGCAAGGGCGCTTGATGGACTTCGTCACGCTGCAGGCGCGCCATGACGGTGCGGTGCTGCACCTCACGCTGAACCGGCCCGAGGTGCGCAACGCGATGTCGCTGGCGATGGTGCTCGAGCTGCGCCAGGCGCTGGCACAGGCTGAAGCCGATGGCACCACGCGGGTCATCGTGCTGCGCGGCGCCGGCGGGCACTTCTGCGCCGGCGGCGACATCAAGGACATGGCCCGAGCGCGTTTGACGCTGGGCGACAACCCGGATGCCATCGTCGACGTCAACCAGGCCTTCGGCGATCTGTGCGTGGCCTACGCCGGCACCGGGCTGGCCGTGGTGGCCGTCGTGCAGGGCACGGTGATGGGCGGTGGGTTCGGCCTGGCCTGCGTGGCCGACGTGACACTGGCCGATGACAGCGTGGTCTTTCGATTGCCAGAGACGAGCCTGGGCCTGGTGCCGGCGCAAGTGGGGCCGTTCCTGGTCGAACGCCTGGGCTATGCCGAGGCCAAGCGGCTGGCCGTCACCGGGGCCACCGTCGACGCGCCAACCGCGCTGCGGCTGCGCCTGGTGCACGAGGTGCACGCCGAAGCCCAGGCACTGGACGCGGCGCTGCTGCGCGTGCTGGCCGACATCCTGCACTGTGCCCCGGGTGCGTTGGCAGCCACCAAGGCGCTGATCGCGAAGGCGCGGCTGCACAGCCCGTCGTCGCTGGTGCATGAGGCCGCCGAGACCTTTGCGCGCGCCGTGCTCGGGCCCGAGGGCCAGGAAGGCATGCTGGCCTTCGTGCACAAGCGCGCCGCAAGCTGGATGCCGCCGAAGTGAGCTTCGAAAATATCCTGATCGCCAATCGCGGCGAGATCGCATGTCGCGTGATGCGCACCGCGCGGCGCCTGGGCTATCGCACGGTGGCGGTGTACAGCCAGGCCGATGCCGGCGCGCCGCATGTGCTGCTGGCCGACCAGGCGGTGAGCATCGGCGCGCCGCCGGCCGCCGACTCGTACCTCAACATCGACGCCCTGATCGACGCTGCCCGACGCACTGGGGCCGATGCGGTTCACCCCGGCTATGGCTTCCTGTCCGAACGCGCAGATTTTGCCGAGGCCTGCGCCGCCGCCGGCCTGGTCTTCATCGGGCCGCCGCCGTCGGCCATGCGCGCGATGGGCGACAAGGCACAGGCCAAGCGCCGCATGATCGACGCCGGCGTGCCCTGCGCGCCCGGCTACCTGGGCGACGACCAAAGCGACGAGCGCCTGTCCGCCGAGGCCGCCCGGCTGGGCTTGCCGCTGCTGGTCAAGGCGGTGGCCGGCGGTGGCGGGCGTGGCATGCGGCTGGTGCGCCAGCCGGGTGAGCTGGCCGATGCGCTGGCCGGCGCCCGACGCGAGGCGCTCAGCGCCTTCGGCGACGGCCGCTTGATGCTTGAACGCCTGATCGACGACGGCCGCCACATCGAGATCCAGGTCTTCTGCGACGCCCAGGGCCATGCCGTGCACCTGGGCGAGCGCGACTGCACGGCGCAGCGCCGACGGCAGAAGGTGGTCGAGGAAGCGCCCTCGCCCATCGTCGGGCCGGCGATGCGCCAGGCCATGGGGCACGACGCGGTGGCGGCGGCGCTGGCGGTCGGCTATGTTGGCGCCGGTACGGTGGAGTTCATCGTCGACGCCGAGCAGCAGCATTCCTTTCTGGAAATGAATGCGCGGCTGCAGGTCGAACACCCGGTGACCGAATGCATCACCGGTCTGGACCTCGTCGAATGGCAGCTGCGCGTGGCGCAGGGAGAGCCCTTGCCGCTGGCGCAGGACCAGATCCGCTTCAGCGGCCATGCGATCGAGGTGCGGCTGTACGCCGAGGATCCGTATGACGGCTGGAAGCCGCACAGCGGTGCGATCCTGGGCTGGGCGCCCGAGCGCACGCAGGTCCGCGTCGACCATGGCATTGCGGTCGGTGGCCAGGTCACGCCCTGGTATGACGCGATGGTGGCCAAGTTCATCGCCCACGGCAACGACCGCGACGATGCCATCCGCCGTCTGCAGCGTGCGCTGCGCGACGTGCCGCTGATCGGGCCGGTCAACAACGGCCGCTTTCTGCACGATCTGCTGCAGCATCCGCAGTTCCGCGCCGCGCAGATGACGACCACCCGGATCGACGAGTGGGCCGCCGCCGGCGAGCCCCTGCTGCAGCGCCCGACCGTGCCCGACGAAGCCTGGCAGCTGGCCGCCGCCCTGCGTGCCGGCAGCAGCGCAGCACGCCCCGACAGCGTGCGCCGATTCGAGCTGACGCTGCATTGCCAGGGCGAAAGTCGCATGCTGGCGGCACCGCCTGCTGACTTGCAGCTGCTGTCCTGGCAGTCTGATGTCGTGCGTTACCAGGTTGCGGGTATGCAGCGCCGCGCGATCGCGATCGACCAGCAGGGCAGCCTGCACCTGGCGCTGGACGGGCACGTGTTCTGCTTCAGCGAAGCCTCACCCTACCCTGAGCGCGAGCGCCGCACCGATGCACGGCGGGCCCGCGCCCCGGTGGCCGGCGTGGTGGCGCGCGTGGCGGTGGCCGTGGGCGATGCGGTCGAGGCCGGTCAGCCGCTGGTCTGCGTCGAGGCGATGAAAATGGAAATGTGGCTGCATGCCGGCGCCGCCGGCACCGTGCGCGCCATCAACGTGGCGCTGCAGGACCCGGTGGCTGCGGGTGCCGTGCTGATCGAACTGGAGATTGTCGAATGAACCCCGCCATCCTGACCTGCGCGCTGACCGGCGTCTTGACCAATCCGCAGCAGCACCCGGTGCCGGTCACGCCCGCGCAGATGGCCGCCGAGGCGCGCGACGCCTTCAATGCCGGCGCCAGCGTCATGCACGTGCACCTGCGTTCGCAGGAGCCGGGCATGGGCCACCTGCCGAGCTGGGACCCCGACGTCGCCACCGCCGTGGTCGACGCCATCCGCGCCGCCTGCCCTGGCGTCATCATCAACCTGACCACCGGCACCATCGGCCGCGACATCTCGGGCCCGCTGGCCTGCCTGCGCCGGGTGCGGCCCGAGGCCGCCGCCTGCAACGCCGGCAGTCTGAACTACCTGAAGATCAAGGACAACGGCGAGTGGGCCTGGCCGCCGATGGTGTTCGACAACCCGGTTGAAAAGGTCCAGAAGTACCTGGACCTGATGAACGAGCTGCACATCCATCCCGAG
>Ga0138256_10000948_pt1 | contig 31133 bp, 20 predicted proteins | sample KNB2016incub_MG_FD_105486 | JGI IMG/M metagenome (GOLD analysis project Ga0138256, IMG submission 105486) | Active sludge microbial communities from wastewater in Klosterneuburg, Austria - KNB2014incub_MG | ecosystem: Engineered > WWTP > Activated sludge > Unclassified | place: Austria... | reverse complement strand
GCGGGCAAGACCTACACCGGCGCCACCATGATCCGCGACCTCGTGAAGCAGGGCAAGAAGATCGGCGTCACCGCCACCAGCCACAAGGTGATCCTCAACCTCCTCGAAGCGGTCCTCGACCTGCCCCCCCTCCGTCACGCCGGCACCCCCCTCCGTCACACCGGCACCCCCCTCCGTCACACCGGCGAAAGCCGGTGCCCACTTCCCACCTACCCTCCGAACGACCCCATCGCCATCGCCCACAAGGGCGACGAGGATCAAATGGACGGCACCCACCCGAATATCACGCCCCTCGCCAGCAACGAAGAAGCAGCCCTCGCCCTGACCACCCGCACCGCAAACGTAGTCGGCGGCACGGTATGGGTCTGGGCCCGCCCGGAGTTCGCGAACTCCATCGACGTCCTCTTCGTCGACGAAGCGGCCCAGATGTCCCTCGCCAACGTCCTCGCCGCCTCCCACGCCGCCTCGCGCGTCGTCCTCCTGGGCGACCCGCAGCAACTCGAACAACCGAAGAAGGGCTCCCATCCGGAGGGCGTCGACGCCTCGGCCCTCGGCCACATGCTCGGCGATCACCTCACCATCCCCAGGGACCGCGGCATCTTCCTCCCCGTCACGTGGCGTCTCGCGCCAAGCATCGCCACCTTCACCTCCGAACTCTTCTACGAAGGCAAGCTGACGTCGAAGCCAGGCCTCGAGAACCAAGTCCTCACTGGCACCCCCGACCTCGACGGCAGCGGCCTCCACCTCCTGGAAGTCCCCCACGAAGGCAACCGCAATTCCTCCGACGAGGAAATCGAAGCAATCGCGACTCTGGTCTCCCGCCTCACCGACGGCTCCTGCAGCTGGACCAACGAGACCTCCAAATCCGCACTCGTCACCGGCGAAGACATCCTGGTAGTCGCCCCCTACAACGCCCAGGTCAGCCGCCTCGCGGAGCGGTTGGCCTCGACTGGCGCCCGAGTCGGCACGGTAGACAAGTTCCAGGGCCAGGAAGCCGCGATCGTGATCTATTCGATGGCGACGTCAAGACCCGAGGACGCCCCCCGCGGCATGGAGTTCCTGTTCAGCCTGAACCGCCTCAACGTCGCCACGTCCCGCGCCCGCTGCGCCGCCATCCTCGTCATGAGCCCCCGCCTGTTCGAGCCAGAGTGCAAAACGCCGCGCCAGATGAAGCTGGCGAATGCGCTGTGCAGGTTCAGGGAGACCGCGACGACTGTCGAGTGCGCTGCGGTGGCCGAGGAGCAAACGGCAACGTGAAGCCCAAAACGAATCGCCGCCGCGTGAACCCGATTCCGTTCGCACTCTGGCCGAGTACAAGCGGCGGGTCGTCACTGCGAGGAGCCCATCGAAAAGCGAAGCGACGAAGCAGTCTAGCGCGTCTCCGGCGACCGGGCTCAAGTTGGAGCCAGCGTGCCGTACACTCTTGTCGCAACACCTTGAGCACAAGGCTTTGAGGGAGGCTATGAAAAAGATCACGACGACGATCAAGAGGCCCTTCCTGGCGGAAATCATCGCTGGGGAGAAGAAGGTCGAATACCGCGAGATGAAGCCCTATTGGAAGAAGCGGCTTGATGGCCTCTCTCTCCCATTTGAGCTACGTCTTATCAATGGAATGCAGAAGCATGCGCCCGAGGTGACGGTGATCGTCGGCAAAATCAGCCCCAACGCGAGAACACGGCAGTACGAGCTGCACATTCGCAGCGTGGTCAAGCATTCGAACTGGGACAAGCGTCGTCGCGTTCCGAAGGTGCCTTCCAGCCGCTAGGTCACGAGACGATGAATCTCGCCGAGCAGTGCGTCTACACGATCGTTTCGCGAGACATTCTGGATGAATACGCCCACGATCAAGCCCCACTGACGAGGGCCGAGCGGAAATCCTGGAAGACGGCCAAGCGACTTCTTGATGAGGCGACGAGCAAGTCTCTCCACTTGCCGATTGTGCTGGCGGACGCCAAGGACTGCTCCAGACTGCTGTACTGGGGACTGCTTGTCGACCTCAAGTTCATTGGAGGCGATACCTCCTACACCGTAGACAGGCTTAGACCTTTTCGCGGGGAGCATGTGACACAGGAGTTGGTCCTTCTCTCCACCAAGAAGACTATCGCCCCGCGTTTCATTCGCCCCTATGCCCTGTGCGTGACGCCTCAGTTCCTCGACGACTCGCCGGAAGACTTCAACACCGCAGCATTTGTCTCACCGGAGGAGGGCCCGTCGTCCGACCTCCTCGTCGAAGGGAAGACGGTCCGCGTGACGGTGAACGCCTACGAGCGAAATCCTGAGGCCCGTCGCAGGTGCATCGCGCACTTCGGCTGCCGTTGCCTCGTCTGCGGCCTTCAGTTCTCCGAGCGGTATCAGGGGCTTGGCGACGGGTTCATCCATGTGCATCACGTTGCTCCGATCTCGAAAGCCAAGAACGAGCGCGCGGTCGACCCTATCCGGGACTTGAGGCCGGTCTGCCCCAACTGCCACGCGATGCTTCACTCGGAAGCACCTCCCCTGACGGTTGAGGCACTTCGCGCCAGGCTGAGGTCGTAGTTCAAACAGCGCTAGTATCGCCGGGGCAGTCGGAATACATTCGGGGGGCAGCGAGTCGAATGAAGAGAGGCGAGAAAGGGTGAGCCGCGTATGACCTCCACCCAAACTCTCCCTGTCGTGGGCCAGATGGTCCGCGTGCGCTCGCGCCAATACCTCGTCGAAGGCGTTCAGGAGGGCACCCCGGGGGAGCAAGGGCTGGTCCGCCTCTCCTGCATTGACGACGACGCACAGGGCTTCGGCCTCGAAGTCCTCTGGCAACGCGAGGTCGATGCGCGAATCCTCGACGATGCCGCCTGGCGCGCGGTCGCCGAGAAGGGCTTCGACCGAAGGGACCGTTTCGCCGCGTACCTAAACACCCTGCGCTGGAACACGGTCACTTCCACTGACCCCGATCTCTTCCAATCACCGTTCCGGGCGGGCATCGACATCAAGGCCTACCAGCTCGAGCCGCTGCGCAAGGCCTTGCGCCTACCCCGCGTCAACCTCTTCATCGCCGACGATGTCGGCCTCGGCAAGACCATCGAAGCGGGTCTCATCATGCGCGAGCTGTTGATGCGCCAGAAGGTACGCCGCATCGTGGTCGCCGGGCCCGCTTCCGTCACCCTCCAGTGGCGCGACGAGATGGAGGCAAGGTTCGGCCTCTCCTTCGTCGTCCTCGATCGTGAGTACGTCCTCCGCATGCGGCGCGAACGCGGCTGGGCCGCCAACCCGTGGACCACACACTCCCGCTTCATCATCAGCCACAGCCTCCTCGCCGACGAGGCCTACGCGGGCTCGCTCCGCGACTGGCTGGGAGACTTCTCGGCAGGTTCACTCCTCGTACTCGACGAGGCGCACCATGCGGCGCCGTCAAGCGGCGCGCGATACGCCATCGACTCGCATTTCACGAAGGCCGTTCGCGACATCGCCGGCCGGTTCGAGCACCGGCTCTTCCTGACCGCCACTCCGCACAATGGCCACTCGAACAGCTTCTCCGCCTTGCTTGAGATCCTCGACCCACTGCGCTTCTGTCGTGGCGTACCGATCAAAGGCCCAAAGCTCCTCGACGAGGTCATGGTCCGCAGGTTGAAGCAGGACCTACGCGCCGTCAGCGGCAGCAACTTCCCCGAGCGACGAGTCGAACAGATCGACATCGACGGCCTCCCTGAGCAAACCGCAGAACTCGCCCTGGCGCGCCTGCTGGAGGAGTACCGAGACGTTCGCCAGCAACGACTCAACGACGCCAAGAAGTCGACCCAGTCTGCGTCAGCGCTGGTGACCTCGCACCTCCAGCAGCGCCTGTTCTCGTCGGTACGAGCCTTCGCCCGGACTCTCGCTGTTCATGAACGATCTCTCAACGCAGAGGCGGCGGGCGAGCCCGCGGGTGGTGGCCGCATAGACCGGCTGGCCGAGGCGCTCCGAGCACCGACGGCCGATCAGGCCGCGATGGCCTTCGATACCACGAACGACGATGCCGACACCGGCGATGCCAACGACGCGCTCGCCGTAGCCACAGTTCTCGCCGATCAGGAGGTCACCGACGCCAAGAAGGACGAAATGCTCCGCGGGCGAGAGACCACCCTTCTCAAGGAGATGAAGAAGATCGCGAGTGCGGCCGAGGGCCTCCCGGACGCGAGGGTGAAGAAGCTCATCGAGTGGATCCGCGCCGAGCTGTGCCCGGGAGGCAAGTGGAACAATCGGCGAGTCCTGATCTTCACCGAATGGACCGACACCCTCCGCTACCTCGATGAGCAGCTCCGGGGTGCCTTCGCCAACACCGACCGAGGCGAAGACCGAATCGACTACTTCCACGGCTCCCTGGGCGACGACCGCCGCGAGGAGCTGAAACGCCGTTTCAATGCAAGCCCGGCCGAAGAGCCTCTTCGCATCCTGATCGCGACGGACGCCGCCCGCGAAGGTCTGAACCTCCAGAACCACTGCGCCGACCTCTTCCACTTCGACATCCCGTGGAACCCTGCGAGGCTGGAGCAGCGGAACGGTCGAATTGACCGTGTCCTGCAGAAGGCCCCGGTTGTCTTCTGCCGATACTTCTTCTACAGGCAACGCCCCGAGGACCGCGTCCTTCGCGCGGTCGTGCGCAAGACGGAAACCATCGCGAAGCAGTTGGGCTCGCTGTCGCCCGTTCTTGAGCCGCGACTCGAGAAGCTCATGTCGGAGGGCATCAGCCGGAAGCGCGTCGACGAGCTGGAGCAGGCAGTCGACGCAGCCGGGGTGGCGGCCGAGCAACAGGCTGAGGTGGAGGAGGAACTCGAGGCGGCTCGAGAGCGCGACGCCTTGCTGGCCAAGCAACTCGAGACCGTCCGCGGCCTGCTCAAGAAGTCCGAGACAGCCATCCAATTCAACAAGGACGCCTTCCGCGATGCGCTTTCGTGCGCCCTCGACATCCTGGGCGCAAAGGCACTCGCAAAGCCCAGCAAATCGGGCTCTGTCGAGCGCTATGCGTTCCCAGCCCTGGATGAGCGAAGCGGCGCCGACAACACGTGGGTGGCCAGCATGGACCTTCTCAGGGCGCCTCGTCCGAAGGGCCTGGACATCCACGAATGGCGTCGGACGTTCCCGATCCGTCCGGTCACGTTCTCAGACACCGGCTCACTCGACAACGATGTCGTGCACCTTCATCTCGAGCATCGCGTCGTTCAACGACTCCTCACTCGCTTCCGCACACAGGGCTTCGTGCACGACGACCTGTCCCGGGCCTGCGTGGTGATGAGCCACGACCCGATCCCTCGCGTCCTGTTGCTCGCCCGGCTCTCGCTCTTCGGAGATGGCGCTTCGCGTCTCCACGAAGAGATACTGACCGTGGGGGCCCGCGTCGAAGACGGCTTCTCGAAGGTCAAGGTTCTGACCGCCGCCGAGCAGGACGAATCGATGCGCCTGCTGGCCGATGCCCTGCGCGACTCCTCGTCCCCAGAAGCCAGCCTTGCCATCAGTCAGCAGCTCCGCAAAGTCGCCGCCAATCACCTCGCCGAACTCCGCCCACAACTGGAACGTCGTGGCGCAACGCTGGGGGAGCGAGCCGAGAAGGAGTTGGCCAAGCGAGCCGACCGCGAGGCCAAGGACATGGAGTCGCTGATCCAGAAGCAACGGCAGAGGATCGAGGCCCAACTCAAGAAGGTGGACAAGCAGCAGCAGCTAGTGATCGATTTCGGCGACGAGCACGAGAAGCGGCAGCTCGACTCTGAGAAGAAGCACTGGAACCGCCGCCTGGCCGAGCTGCCGCGGGAGCAGGAGACCGAACCCAGGCGAATCCGTGAGCACTACGTGGTGAAGGCCCGGCGCATTGAGCCGGTTGGCCTCGTCTATCTCTGGCCCATCAGCGGATGAGCGACTCCCACCTGATTCGCGCGCACCAGACCTGGCTGGGCTTTCTCCAGCAGCAGGGGCTGGTTGTCGCCCCACGCGCTCTCGTGGATGCGCAGGCCATTCTCGAGACGAACGCCATCGCCAACCAACGCAGGCTCGACAATGTCCTGCTCCAGGGGAAGGGCGAAGACGAGAGGCTGCTGCCGCCATTCCGAACGTTCGCGATCGACTTCCTCGGCTGGGATGAGCGCGCGCTCGTCTACCCACCGAACCTGCCGGACACGCTTGATGTCGTCCTTACCGACTTCGAAGACACGCTGCGACCCACGTGCGCCGTCCGCGACCCAGAGTCGGCAGACCCGACTCCGTGGTTGCTTGTGATATCGGAGGAGGCGCAGGGAGTCGACCTCGACAAGCCGCGCGATGTGGCCGGTCGCAAGCAATGGCACGCCAGCCCGCAGGCGCGGTTCGAACGCCTTCTCCGCGAGACCGGCGTCCCGATTGGCCTCCTGACCAACGGCTCGATGCTGCGCCTGGTGTACGCCCCAAAGGGCGAGTCCACCGGCCATCTGACTTTCCCAATCAGCCTCTTGACTGGAACTTCAGGAAGAGACTCAGTGGCGGCACTAATGCTTCTCCTCGGACGCGAGCGCGTCTTCGCCGGCCCCATCCCCGAGAACCGAAGGCTCCACGCCCTCCTCAGGAGCAGCCGCAGGTACCAGAATGACGTCTCCGAAGAGCTGGCCGAGCAGGTTCTCGACGCCCTCTGGGAACTGCTCCGTGGATTCCAGTCGGCGAACGAAGCGACCAAGGGCGATCTGCTGCAGGAGATCCTCGAAAAGGATCCGCAGGCCATCTACGGGGGTCTCCTTGGCACGCTGATGCGGCTCGTCTTCGTCCTCTACGCCGAAGACCGAGGACTGATGCCTCAAGGAGAGGTCTACGCGAAGAACTACTCCATCGGCGGCCTGTTCGAGCGTCTGCGCGACGACCACGCCACATTCCCCGAGACCATGGATCAGCGGTATGGCGCGTGGGCGCACCTGCTGACCCTCTTCCGCCTGATCCACGATGGCGGCGCTCACGGCGACTTCAAGCTGCCGCCGCGCCATGGACACCTCTTCGATCCTGATACCTGGGACTTCCTTGAAGGTCGCCTGTATGGCGATCAGCTTGACCGAGGGAGGCCCATCGAGACGCCGAAGGTACCGGACAGCACGATCTACCGCGTCCTCGACAAGATGATCTTCCTTGACGGGGAACGCATCAGCTACCGCACGCTCGACGTCGAAGAGATCGGCTCGGTATACGAAGCCATGATGGGCTTCGAGCTGCGCGAGGCCGAAGGTCCCTCAGTCGCAGTGAGGCCGAAGGACATCGTGGTGGATCTCGCGAAGCTCCTTGCCGACAAGCCCGAGGTGAGGCTCAAGCGCCTGGCCGACGATGCCGAATCCAAGGTGGAGGGGAAGGTGGCGGCCGCGGTGAAGGCCGCGACGTCTATCGCCGACCTGACCGCAGCCTTTGGGAAGAAGCTCTCACGCCGCACGCCGAATCCCGTGCCGAATGGCGGCCTCTTCCTCCAGCCCACGGCCGAGCGCCGGCGTTCCGGCTCCCACTACACGCCGCGTTCGCTGACCAAGCCCATCGTCGACACGACGCTGAAGCCGATTCTCGCGGGTCTGTCGCATCCGCCTAAGCCCGACGAGATCCTCGCCCTGAAGGTCTGTGACAATGCCATGGGCTCGGGGGCGTTCCTGGTTGAGACGTGTCGGTACCTCGCCGAGGCCCTGGTCGAGGGCTGGCGCGCCCACGGCGGAATGCCGGCGATTCCGTTCGACGAGGACCCGCTGGTCCATGCCCGGCGCCTGGTGGCCACGCGATGCCTGTACGGGGTCGACAAGAACCCCTTCGCCGTTGATCTCGCCAAGCTGTCCCTATGGCTCGCGACGCTCGCGAAGGATCACCCGTTCACGTTCCTCGACCACGCCCTACGCCATGGTGACTCGCTGGTTGGTCTGACTCGACATCAGATCGCTGCGTTTCATTGGACGCCCGAAGCCGAGGTACCACTGATCTCGCAGTCCCTCAGAGAGACCCTTGAACTGGTGGAGGTGAAGCGCGCCGCCATTCACGCGCTCGGCGACGGCGGAGACACTGGCGAGAAGGCCCGGCTGCACCAGGACGCTTTCGACGCCTTGGCTGCGGTTCGGCAAGCGGGCGACCTCATCGTCGCCGCCTTCTTCGAGGAGGACTCCGCCAAGGAGCGAAACAGAGCACGAGCCGGCTACGGAGATCTCTTCTTCAACGTCCTTCAGGGCAGGGGAGATCCGGGTTTGCTGGAACTGGTCGTTAAGCAACTCCGTTCGGGCGCCCGTCCGCTCCCGCCCTTTCATTGGGAACTGGAGTTTCCTGAGGTCTTTTCACGCGCAAATCCAGGCTTCGACGCATTCATAGGCAATCCCCCTTTTCTCGGCGGGAAGCGGATCTCGACCCTACATGGCGACGGTTACAGAGACTGGCTCGAGATCGCCCACGAAGGCTCGAATGCAAACGCGGACCTGATCGCCCATTTTTTCCGGCATGCGTTCAACCAGCTCCGGCAAGGTGGGACGTGCGGCCTGATCGCCACGAACACAATTTCCCAAGGCGATACCCGGGCGGCCAGCTTGCGGTGGATCTGCAACCATGGCGGCTCGATCTTCAATGCGCGAAAGCGCCTCAGATGGCCCGGTAGGGCCGCCGTCGTAGTCTCGCTGGTTCACATCCTGAAGGCGAACATCTTCGCCCCGAGTGCTGTCGGCCCGGCGCGTGAAGGCGAGTCCACCCGGATCGTTTCATGCCTTCTCGATGAGAAGCCAGTTCAAAGAATCACCGCGTTTCTGTTCCATGAAGGAGGGAACGACGATCCAGTGCGCTTGCGCTCAAATGCGGGCAGGAGTTTCCAAGGCTCCATTCTTCTCGGAATGGGCTTTACCTTTGATGACAAGAACCCCGAGGCGAGCGGCCTGAGTGAAATGCGCCAGTGTGTGAAGGAAGATCCGAGCAATGCCGAGCGCATCTTTCCGTTCATTGGCGGCGAGGAGGTCAATGACTCGCCGACTCACTCTCATCACCGCTACGCGATCAACTTCGGGGAAATGTCTGAACAAGAAGCCAGACGATGGCCGGCACTGGTTCGGGTCTTGGAGCAAAGGGTGAAGCCGGATCGCATGACCAAGAGCAAGGACGTGGCAGCGGCACCGTGGTGGCAGTACTGGCGGCCGCGCGTAGAACTCTACAAGGCCCTCAGTGCGACGGACAGTGTCCTCGTCAACGCCCAGACGAGTTCGCATCTTGCGTTTGCGTTTCTGCCGAGTACCCTTGTCTACAGTCACGCGCTCAACGTGTTTCTTCATTCGGGGCAGCGGACTCGTCACGCCCTCCTTTGCGTGCTTCAGGGGCGCACGCACGAGGCCTGGGCTCGGTTCTTCGCTTCATCCTTGGAGGATCGCCTTCGCTACACACCATCGGACTGCTTCGAGACCTTTCCGTTTCCAATTGACTGGCAGGCGAACGCTGACCTTGAACGTGCAGGTCGCGAGTACTACGGTTTCCGGGCCGCCGTGATGGTTCGGAACGACCAAGGCCTGACCGACACCTACAACCGTTTCCACGACCCCGACGAACGCGACCCCGAGATCCTGAAGCTCCGCGAACTCCACTTCGCGATGGACCGCGCCGTCCTCGATGCCTACGCCTGGGCCGACCTCCACCCCACTTGCGAGTTCCTCCTCGACTACGAGGAAGAGGAGAGCGACGACCCGTCTGCCTCCAAGAGCAAGAAGAAGAAGCCCTGGCGCTACCGCTGGCCCGACACCTTGCGGGACGAGGTGCTCGCCCGCCTCCTCGCATTGAATGCCGAACGCGCCGCCGAGGAAGCCCTCGCCGGAACGGCTGCCGAGGAGAAGCCTAAGAGTAGATCGAAGTCCAAGAAGCAGGCACGCGGAACGCCACTCTTCGACAAATGACTGCTCCGCCGCTCAATTTGACTGCGGACCAGAAACAGGTCGTGGCCTGGCTGCGGGAACAGGGCGCACCGGGCGTAGCCGAGGCCTATCTCTGTGCGCTTGAGGTCATCACCCGCGGTCCGTTCGTTGGAGCTGGCTCATTGATCGCGCACTGCATCCGCGACATCTTGAACACGTTGGGCGACGCCCATGTAAAGGTGGAAGGCCGAGTCGACTATCCCAAGCTTGTCGAGATCCTTGCGACCGCCTGGCAGCAGGACTTTTCACCGACTGCCGCCGCGCACGCCGCCGAGGGCGTGGGCCAGGCCGTCGCGATCGGCGCGGGCACTAGGACCGCGATCGTGGCGCTCCTTACGGAGCATCGTGCGGGCACGCAGCGCGACGCCGACAAGATCCGCATGGCCCTACGGGTTGGCGCGCCAGCAGAGACGGACCTCGATCTGCTGGAGCCAGTACGCAAGACACTGGGGACCGTAAAGAAGTGGGCGCCGGACGCCGCTCACTTCGCGTGCTTGACCGAGAAGAACATCGACTTCGATCAGGCTGTCGAACAATTCGAGCTCGTCGAACAGGCGCTGGTGGCCAAGGCCAAACCCTTCTTCGAACAAATGAAAGCGATAGATGCCCTCCTGGAAAACGCCAACAGTTGACGAAGTCAACAATGCCTCGGTGGCCTTGGCTCGACCAGGCTTTCACGGCCATTTCTTCGACAGCCTCCAAAATCCCCGTTGGCTCGGGCCCCTCGCGAAAGCGGGCTGGTTCACAAAGGCGCCTCGGCCCGTCAAGACGGGCACGAGAGTGGAGTTTCCGAAGTGGCCCCAGTCTCGCTACCTAGCCCGGATCGCCGCCCATGCCGAGGTGCACGAAACGCTGGCGTCCGTGCTGACGAACCTTGACGACGGCGAGAACGTATTCGTTCGCGCTGACATCATCGATGCCGCAATGCAACTGCCGCCGGGCGACGCGGCTAAGTTGGCGAAGCGCATAGCCGGTTGGGCGCGCGGAGTCGGGGCGTGGGTGGTCGTGAGGAAGCTGCCGGAGTTCTTTGTGGCCTTGGCGAGGGGTAGCCAGCGGAAAGCCGCGCTCACGGTGCTGCGAGCCTTGATTGAGCCTTTGCCCGAACCCGACAGCAAACGCGGCCTGCGATGGGTGCGCACTGGTTCTGGACTCGAAGCCTGGCAATTCTCGGAACTTCTCGACAAGGAGCTTCTCGAGGCCACTCCGCAACTCGGACTGTCCTTGGTCGAGGAACTGTCCCGGGCGCTTGACATGGGCCTTGACGGAGGCGCCACCCCGGAGGAGATCTACTCGGACGGCTCCAGGGTGTGGCGACCGCGGATCAGTTCTCCTCGCGGCCGAAACGAGATGTGCGACGTACTGGTGACAGCGATTGACCGGGCCGCCGAGGTTCTTCTCCAGAAGCGGCTTGTAACCTTCGACCAGATAGACGCGTTGCTGGCTCAGAGGCGGCGGCTGGTGTTCGATCGATTGTCGTTGAACCTTCTTCTACGCCACCCCGAGTTCCCGCTCGTCAAGCGATTGGTCGAGAGTCGGGCGCTGTTCTTCGACTTCTTCCCATTCGAGTTCCGGACATTGCTGCGAGAGCGCATCGGTTCGGCAGAACAGAGCATCCGTGCTGCCCTTAGGGGATATCTCGAAGTGGGTCCGAACATCGATCAGTGGGTCAGCAACTACAAGGCGTTCTGGGGCGAGGCGGAGCCGGGCCTTGGGGATGAACTGAGGGAGCGGTGGCGGGCTGAGCGGCTGTGGGTCCTGGAGAAGGACCCCGACTTGCCCGACGCCTGGAGAGCGGAGCTTCAGGAGCTGATCGCGAAAGGGGTGCCCGTCGTGGAGTCTGACGAACCACGGAGCGGCGTCCGCGTCGGCCGCGCCAGCCCAGTGACCCCGGAGGAGCTTGAAGGGAAGTCTCCTGAGGAGATCGCCGGGTTGTTCGAATCGACGGCGTCCAGCACAAATCCGCTGGAGCCGTCAGTCGAGGGCCTGGGAGATGTGTCGAGCCGCCAAGTTGCCCAGAACCCCGAACCCTTCGCCAAGGCCGTGGACCTGGCGAAGCGAGCAGGCCTGACGTACATCAGTGTCGTTTTTAGCGGACTTCGCGAGGCATTTGGAGCGGGCCGTTCATTCGACTGGGACAGCCTCGTGCTGCAGTGTTCAATCGTGATGGAGCGTGTCCGCGAACTTCCGTCGGGAGAGACGGTAGTCGAGCTGAAGCACACGATCGGACATCTCATTTGGGACGGCTTGCAGAGGAATGCACCCCTCTCAGAAGCGACGATGGGCCTTGCGTGGCGAACGCTTGGTCAGCTTTGCGGGGAGAGCGAGCCGACCGTTCAGGATGAGCTGAGCCTGACGGAGTCGGAAGGCGACGCCTTCACCATGTCCCTGAATGCGACCAGAGGGATCGCGATGAACGGCGTCATGGCCTTCGCTATTCGAAGATGGCGGGAGGCAGGCGCCAACTGGAGGGGCCTCGACACCGTGGCCGGCCTCCGCGAGATCCTGGACCGGCATCTCACACAGGACCCGTCTTTGGCGGTCCGGTCCGTCTATGGCAAGTGGTTTCCGTGGTTGGTTGCGATGGATCCGGAGTGGGGACAGCGCGCCGCAGCAAAGATCTTCGAGGAGGGCACGCCCTTTAGTTCTGCGTGGAACGCCTACATTCTGTTTAACGAGCCATACAACAACGTCTTGGCGGCCGCGCGCCCGGCATATCAACACGCCATAGGTACTCTATCGACCTCAGGGCCAGAAGCCAGTCGTCGGCCCGACGAGGTTCGCCGCAACCTAGGGAGGCACATTCTGACCTTCTACGTCAGGGGGTTTGTCAGCCTTGAAGCGACCGACGACTTATTTCACAGGTTCGTCAGGGCGGCTTCACCTGCGCTTCTTCGGGGCGCCCTGGAGGACCTCGGGCGCTACCTTGGGCCGCCAGAAGTGCCTCTGAGTCCCGAGATGTCCTCTCGCCTCGTCGCCCTTTGGGAGTCGCGCGTGGAGGCAGCGCGGCCGCGGCCAGTTGGAGAGCGCGAGGAGATGCTCGCCTTTGCCGAGTGGTTCGAATCGGGCCATTTCGACCCGGCTTGGCTGCTGACGAAGCTGCAGGAGGCCGTGACCCTGGCCGAGTCAAGTGCATCGGCTTCCATGGGGTCGAAGGTTCTCGAACGCCTCGCGGAGCTGGCGGCGGGGAATCCGACGGAATGCGTCAAGTGCCTCCGAGTGCTCGTCGACTACGACAAGGAAGGATGGCTGTTCTTCGGAGCGGAGGACGAGATGCGAAAGGTTATAAGCACGGGCCTAGTCGCAGGAGGGGAAGGGGCGAAGGAGGCCACGGACCTCGTTCACCGACTCGGGGAGAAGGGCTTTTACCAGTTTAAGGATCTGTTCTCACGAGAGCCTAACAGCGAGTAGCTACTAGGGTGTGAAATCGATGCCAGGACGCGAAACTCGAATTAAAATATTGATTAAGCGCTAGTTATGATCATAGCGGTCCCTAGGGAAACGCAGAGTTGTTGACTAAATTAGATTTGTTGTTTCATGAAACAACAAGTACTATTTAGACAACTCAAATGGCACGATCCGTCCCTCGGGAACTTCTGGACCGCGCCGCCGCTCAGTTGCGGCGGCATGTGGGAGATCTTTCGGTTGTCGCAGAAGAGCGCAAGACCGCTCGAGATGTGGACCTCGTCCTGACGGGGCATGGACGATCCTTCGCTCTCAAATGGAAATCCAGAGACGACGCGCCCATCATCGCGGAGGCCATCGCGCAGCTCAAACGGTGGCACGGCAGGGCGATTCCACTATTGGCGGTCCCGTTCATGGGTGAGGCGGGGCGAAGAATGAGTGCCGAGGCTGGCATTTCCTGGATCGACCTTGCAGGCAATGCCGACGTCCATGGACCGGGGCTACTGATTCGGCTCCTCGACACCCCCCGCCCGTCCAAGGCGGGGAGGCCGCCGAACGTCTTCGCGCCCGCTAGCTCGCGGCTGATTCGCGCCCTACTGATGAGCGAAGGCGATGTCCTGAGCCACCGCGATTTGGTCGAGCGCAGCGGCCTCGACAAAGCGCGCATCAGCCGGTTGATTCCAAGGCTTGAAGTGATGGGGGCCATTCGTCGTGTGGCCTGGAAGGACGGCCGGCCGCAGTTCAAGGCAAAGCGTCCGAGTGCGGTTCTCAAAGACTGGTATCAGGCGTACGACTTCTCGAAGCACTCGATTCGGCGCGGCTTTATCCTGGAAGAGGGGCGCTCGGCGGAGTCTGTCGCCCTCGGGCTGATGCGCAGGATCAGCGATGCGCTGGGCCCGGGCCGTCGGCACGCGTTCACCGGCCTCGCCGGCGCATGGCTCCATGCACCATTTGCCACTCATCGGCTTGTCACGGTTTTGATTGATGCTGACCCGGCTGCGGAGGCCCTCCAACCGCTCGGCTTCCATGAAGAGGATGCGGGCGCCAATGTCTGGCTTGTGCGCCCAAACGACCCGTCCGTCTTCGTGGGTGCGTCGTCTGTCCAAGGCCTTCCCGTCGCCCACCCGATTCAGGTCTATCTGGATCTGAAGGCGCAGCCTGAGCGCTCGGCGGAAGCCGCTGAGGCCTTGGCGAAGAAGGCTCTGACGTTCGGATGGGGCAAGGGTGACGACTGATGGCGCCAAAGCCGCAGACCCAGGCCGAGTACACGGCCCTTGCAACGTCGACGGATTCTCTCAGGTCTGGTGTCATCGACTTGATGACACGGCTCGGCGACGTCGCGGAAGACGTAGTCATTGTCGGTGGTTTTGCTCCGGTTCTTCTCTTCGCCAACGCCGCCGTACCGCCCACCGGAACGTTGGACGTGGATCTCGGCCTAAGCCTTTCTCTACTGCACGAGGATAGATACCAGGCGCTTGAGGATCGGCTTACTGCGGCGGGCTTCGAGCCGGACACCAACGACAAGGGAAACCCAAGCCCCCAGCGGTGGATATGCGAGCCCTCCAAGGGAAACGTAGTTATCGACTTGCTGATGCCCCTCTTCGCCGATGGGGGCGAACCGGGCAAGCCACAGTTTCTGACCAAGCGCTTGGCGGCCTTCGCAATCCCTGGGCTCGAGCTCGCCCATCTCGATAACGAGCGGCGCCGACTCCCGGGCTACGCGCTCGGCGGTGGTTGGGCTGAGCCCGATGTAAGGGTCTGCGGTCCGGGCGCTCTGGTGATACTGAAGGCGCTGGCATTCGACAACCGCGGCGAGAACAAGGATGCGCACGACCTTGTCTACGTGCTGGAGTCTGCAGGTTTGGACGATGTCGTGCGACGGATCAAAACGTTCCCCTCATCAAGCCATCTGAACAAGGCGTTTGAAACCCTGGAGTCCAAGTTCTTGAGGGCGGATGGTGTTGGCCCTGTGCGTGTCGCCAAGTTTCGGTCCAGTGCTGACGCGGGGTCGGTGCAAGCGGATGCAGCCGGGCGTGTCCGCGAACTCCTTCGAAAGCTGGGTAGAGTGTGACAACGTCATGAACTCCGCAGAAGTCCGCGCTGACCTCCACCGCACTCTGCGGCTCGATCTCGTGGGTCCCGAGCCCGGGCACGCTCACGAGAACGAGACTCTCGGCGAGCCTCCGTCGCGCTTCTATCTGTGCGGCTTTCTCGTGCCCTTCGATGCGCCGGAACAGCAGAAGTTCGATCCGAGCTCACTCGAGGAAGTCGAGGGTTCCGCGGAAGCTCAAACCGAGGGTGGCGAAGAGACCACCGCAGCCGATGCGCCTTCCGCCCGGAAGAGTTTCTTCCCGTCCTCACTGGGCCTGAGCGTGCTCCTCCCCAGGGGTGTCAAGATCCTTCGCGCCGAAGTCTCTTGGGGTGACTACGTGGCTCACGAGATTCGAGTTGAGGGCTCGGAGCGACCCCGGCGTGAATGGCGCAGGCAGCCGCGACTGGAGGCAGTCCCTATTCCGATCGCGACGGGAAAGCACGACATTGACGTGCCCGATTCGGGGGGGCTTCACCTGACTGTGGTGTGCCGTCCGGTCCGGCAGACATCAGGGCTTCTCGAGGGCGCTGTCCCTCCGGACTCGTCGGCCGTCACTGTGTTCCTCGTCAACGAACGAAAGGCCGCCGAGGATGACGAGCGCGACACCAAGTGGATCTTCCAGTCGCGGCTGGCCCTGCATTGCGACGTCGGGTTCATAGCCCGGCCAAGTGTTCGCGGTCATGTCACCGAGGAGCAGGACGAACTGATCGCCGACGTGCAGTACCGCGACTCGTTCGAGTTCGCGGTCGGCCACGGCGTCGCGTGCCATGCCTCGTTGGCCGAAGGCGTCTGCCGAACGGTGGAGTCCACGTGGATTCCCCAGGCGGAGGTCGAGAAGGTGGTGCCCGGTGAGGCCGTCGGCGTTGAGTTCGGCATGGATGCACTCGGTTCCTTTCCGGACGCTGCGACCCTTGGTGCTGCCCTCTCGCCCCTCGTTGACGGCTATCGCAAGTGGGTAGCGACCCAGCGGCCGGGGAAGCCCCTTGCCGGCAGGAAGGGTGAGACGCTGAACGGGATGCTCGCCGACGCGACGCAGGTGGCAAGCCGGATCGCGTCGGGTATCGACCTCCTTTCTGATGCCGAAGTGTTCTTCGCCTTCCAACTCGCCAATCGCGTGATGGCGCAGTCGGCGAAGAAGCGCGGTATTGCCGCGCCGGCCTGGCGCCCGTTTCAGCTGGCCTTCGTCCTCATGAACCTTCGCGGGATCGCGGATCCGAAGAATGTGGAGAGGCAAACCGTCGACCTGCTGTTCTTCCCGACGGGCGGCGGCAAGACCGAGGCCTACCTCGGGCTTGCGGCGTTCACTCTGATTCTTCGTCGGTTGCGGAACCCTGGTGTGGCGTCTGCGGGCATGTCGGTTCTGATGCGGTACACGCTGAGGCTCCTGACTCTGGACCAGCTCTCACGCGCAACAGCGCTGATCTGCGCCCTGGAATTGGAGCGAGAGAAGGACGTAGTACGGCTCGGGACGTGGCCATTCGAGATTGGCCTATGGGTGGGCAAGGCCGCTACGCCGAATCTGATGGGACGGAGTGGCGATGGGCGGGATGACACCGCCCGCGCGAAGACTATCGCGTTCCAAAGGGACCCTGAGCGATCCGCAAGTCCCATTCCGCTCGAGAACTGTCCGTGGTGCAACGCGCGCTTCTCGACGAATTCGTTCCAGCTTCTGCCGAACGTCAACCAGCCGACGCAACTTGTTGTTCACTGCGCGTCGGCGAAGTGCGAATTCAATTCGAAGCGGGCGTTGCCAGTTGTTGCGGTCGACGAGGTTCTCTACCGGCGAGCCCCGTGCTTTGTGATCGCCACTGTGGACAAACTCGCCAGCCTCCCCTTCGAGGGAAGAAGTGGTGTCCTCTTCGGCCTTGCGGATCGGTATGAGCCCAATGACGGCTTCTTCGGTCCCTGCGACCCAGGCTTGGGCCGTCGCCTGGAGAAGCCCCTTCTGCCGCCCGACTTGATCATCCAGGACGAGCTGCACCTGATCTCGGGGCCACTTGGAACGATGGTGGGGCTCTATGAGACGGCAGTCGACAGTCTCTGCGAGCGCAAGATCGACGGCGAGCGCATCCGTCCGAAGATCGTGGCCTCGACGGCAACCGTCCGTCGCGCTGCCGACCAGGTGCGCGCTCTATTCGCACGGCCGGGGGTTCAGGTGTTCCCGCCCCCCGGGCCGAATCGGCGCGACTCGTTCTTCGCGAAGACTGTACCCTCCCTGGAAGCGAGCGCAAGGCTCTACGTTGGCGTGGCCGCGCCCGGACGGAGCCTGAAGGTCGTGATGCTCAGGACCTACCTCGCACTTCTTGCTCGCTGCGGGGCGCTCTATCCCCAGGAGGGCGGGGCCAAGCCGGACAACTCTGTTGATCCCTACATGACGTTGCTCGGCTACTTCAACGCTCTACGGGAGCTCGGAGGCAGCCGGAGGATCATCGAAGAGGAAATCAAGGGTCGCCTCCCGGCCTACCGCTCGCGGAAGCGGCTCAACGAGGAGGCCGGTCCCTTCGGCGCTCGCGAGTTGGAGCACGATGTTTGGGAACTCACTTCGCGTGAGCCCACGCACCGCGTCTCTGAGGCGAAGCGTCGCCTGAATCAGCCGTTCTCGGCTGACGATGCGCTCGATGTCGCAATCGCCACCAACATGATCTCTGTGGGCCTCGACGTGCAACGCCTCGGCCTGATGGTCGTGCTGGGCCAGCCGCGAATGACTTCGGAGTACATCCAGGCGACGAGCCGCGTCGGAAGGGACGACAAGCGGCCCGGGCTGGTCGTCACACTTCTGAACATTCACAAGCCGCGCGATCGATCCCACTACGAGCGGTTCGAGGCGTACCACGATTCCTTCTATCGCTCGGTAGAGGTCACCAGCGTGACGCCATTCGCGCCGCGTGCGATCGACCGAGGCCTGCCGGCAATCGTGACGACACTGGCCCGCCATGGCGAGGCCGATCTCACTCCGGCTACGAAAGCGGTCGACATGTCGGTCGTGCGCACGCGCTTGGCGGGCCTTGGCGAAATTCTGGCCGCGCGGGTCGCGGCTCATGCCAGCCTGTCCAAGGCCGACGAGGAAGCGCTTTCGGAGAAGCTCCGTGGTCGAGCGGCCGATCTCCTCGATTCGTGGGCCAAGATCTCGCAACAGCAGAAGAACGTCGCCAGTTCGCTTCGCTATCAGCGATGGAACGAGGTTGGTGGGCCGTTGGCGACTGGACCGTACCTGCTCATGGATCCCCTGGACCCGGAGCTCTTGATCGCCGACTCCGATCGTCGCAAATTCAAGGCCCAGCGGTCGCTCCGCGATGTCGAGCCGAGTGTGCCACTCCTGGTTGAGTCTTCTGAAGCCACACGCCGAGGTCGACGCTGATGCCTCTGAAGCAAGAAGGGGCCCTTCGGCAAAGTCAGGTCATCACCACCTACGGTCCCGGTTCTCTCGTTGATCTGCCGGACCGGTCGGTGATCGTGGGGGGCCTGGAGTACTGGACGGGCGGGTACCCCGGCGAACCGGGTCAGCAACTACAGCCCATATCGGAAGAGCGCCTGGTCGCGAAGCTCAAGACCTACTTGCAGCTCGAGAGGCTGGAGCTATACCCGCCGCCAGCCGCGGAGGACATCGGTGCGCCTCCGACCGGCCGCTTACCCGGGATCAGGGTCTTCGAGTTTCCCGAGTGGTTTGTCGCGGACTGGTTGGATCCGAACGAGACGCGATACCGTGCACGGCCACTCGTTCACAAACGCCGCCTCGTTGGAGGCAAGTTCGAGGCGCCGACGGGGAGGAAGTGTTCGGTGGTTGCGGTCCGCTTCGTTCAAGGCTGCGAGAACGGTCATGTGAGCGACATGGACTGGTACGGCTTCACGCACTACTGGGATCGTGACTCCACTTGCCGACGCCCCCTTTGGCTCGAGGAGCGGGGAACGTCGGGCGAACTCGTTGACCTCTTCGTCCGATGCGAGTGCACCCAGGAGCGGTCCGTCGCGCAGGCTCAACGAATGGGGACAGAGGCTCTGGGGTTCTGCAAGGGTACGCGCCCATGGCTTGGCGAGAATGCTGGAGAGCAGTGCAAGGCCAATGCGGACGGCGCGCCTTTCCCCAACCGCCTGCTTCTTCGATCCGCCTCGAACGCCTACTTCGCGCAGGTCCTTCGAGCGATTTCGATTCCAGAGCCGGACACCAAGGTGCGGATGGCGGTTGATGTCCTGTGGTCGGGTGTCCTCTCAACAACCCCATCGCGTGAGAGCTTGGACCAGCTCATGAACGTGATGAAGCTTCCGATCCTGACGTCGCTGGCCGCTTTCGGGGTCGATAGTGTGTGGAGCGAGATCGAACGCCGGCGTGGTGTTGGGGGCGGCGCGTCGAAGCCACTGAAGGCGGCCGAGATTGAGACCCTGCTCAGTTCTGCCGGCGAGATTGGCGAAGACGTTCCCACGGGAGCGGACTTCTTCGCGCGCCGCGTTCCGCAAACCGGGCAGGGCGCCATGAAGTACGTTGAGCGCGTCGTTCTCGTGCATCGATTGCGAGAGGTCGTGGCGCAACTTGGCTTCACCCGCTTCGAGGCCGTGGCGCCGGACATCGACGGCGAGCTGAAGCTGGATCTGCGAAGAGCGGAACTCGCGAGAGAGGTGCGTTGGCTGCCCGCGATAGAGAACCGGGGCGAGGGGTTCTTCCTGGCTTTGCGGACAGACGCCGTCAAGAGGTGGATGGCTCGCGACAAGGTGCGGGCGCGCGGAGAACAACTGGCGAACGGCTTCGCGGCGTGGGCAGCGAGCCGCCAGGTGAAGGACGCCAGGTTCCCTGGGTTGCCTTACTACATGCTCCACTCCCTTTCTCACCTCCTCATTTCCGCGGTGGCGCTCGAGTGCGGGTATTCAGCTACGTCTATCCGCGAACGGATCTATGCCACGGATGCGGGCTACGGCATCCTCCTCTACACGGGTGGCAGTGATGCCGAAGGAACGCTGGGCGGGTTGGTTGAGGTCGGCCGACGGCTTGCGAAATCGGGTGACGCCCTCGAGGCAGCGCTCGATCTCGGCAGGCTGTGTGCGCACGATCCGGTCTGCTCTCAGCACAGCCCCGATCAAGCGCAGGAGGAACGATTCTTGAACGGCGCCGCATGCCACGGTTGCCTGCTCATCGGCGAGCCGTCTTGCGAGAAGAGAAACGAGTTGCTGGACCGCCGATTGGTGATAGCGACGGTCGCTGGCTCGGGCGAAGAGTTCTTCGAGGACTGAGATGTCGCTCAGCCGACTATCCAAGGGCGCCCTCGATCAGCTGGCCCACGGCCTGGAGGCGGGTCGCTTCGATCTGAACCCCGCGGGTGCGGTGCACGGCTGGACCGCCTCGGCGGAAGAACGGCTGGCCTCGGAGGCGCTGCGCTACCTGTCGGCGTTGGGCCTGAGCCGGGCGCAGGCCGCCTCCGTGGTTCGGCTTGTCCTGGAGGAGCGCGCGACCGCCGATACGGACCGCGTGTCGGCGGTATGGACTGGTCCCGAGGGTGCCACCGCCCAAACGCGGGACACGGCGGTCGTTGTGCGCGAACTCTTCGCGAGTGCAAAGGAGCGCGTGCTCGTTTCGAGCTACGTCCTGTACCAAACAACTCAGCTCTTCGAGCCAGTTGCGCGGGCGATGGAGTCCAATCTCTCGCTTGGAGTGAAGTTGTTCGTCACGGTCCTGAGGGAGGGCGGAGATCACCGAAATATCGAGGACATCCTCGTGGCCTTCTCGGAGCGCTTCAGAAAAGCCTGGCCGGGCACTCGGCTCCCGGCCGTGTTCTACGATCCGCGAGGCCTCTTGGCGAACGGCGCGGGCCGCGCCGTGCTCCACGCAAAGTGCGTCGTGGTCGATGGCCGTCGCTCCTTGGTGACGTCGGCTAACTTCACTGAGGCCGCGCAGGAGAGAAACTTTGAGTTGGGATTGCTGGCCGATGACGAACTGTTGGCCCGCTCGATCGAGACCCAATTTGAAACACTAATCGATCGTGGGCTAGTGAGACGTCTATCCTTCTAGCGGGCGGTGCGAAACGTGATTAAGTGACGTCGGGGCACACAGGGGTAGGGTGTTGAGATGAAGCCTTCCATACGAACACTTGGTGAGATCCTCTATTCGCCAAGCCAATACGTGATTCCCGTCTTCCAGCGTAACTATCGATGGGAGGCGGTGCAGTGGGAGAAGCTGTGGACAGGTCTCATAGAGATTCGGAAGCCGGACAAGAAGGGGAACCACTTCATGGGGTTTCTTGTGTTCGTTCCGGGTCTGGCTCAGCCGGGACAACACACGGCCTTCCATCTCATAGACGGTCAGCAGCGGCTGACGACAAGCTCGCTGGTCCTGGCCGCCCTGCGAAACGTCGCGCGGGAGCGTGGCGAGGGAGACCTTGCTGACGAAATAGACGAGAACTACCTGGTTCACTCGCGGAAGAAAGGAGACCAGCGCCTTCGTCTTCTACCCAAGGAACAGGACTACGATAGTTACGTGGCCGTAGTTTCGGCTGACGGGAAGCCTACGGGCCGGATCGCCGAGGCTCTCGCGTTCTTTGAGGACTGCCTCCGCGACAGCGGGTCGACTGCGCCGAGTTACTTGAGGGGCATCTTCGACACCGTGTGTCAGCGCCTGGAGTTCATGTGCGCCACACTAGAGGCAGAGAACGCGTACAACATATTCAAGAGCCTCAATGCGACCGGTATCCCGCTAGGCGCTTCGGATCTCATCCGGAACTTCGTCTTCATGCACGTGCCTCCGGATGATCAGGACGAGTTCGACAAGGCCAACTGGCGGCCGCTGGAGGCCAGGTTCCTGACGCCCGGCGGCAAGCTCGATGAGGAGCGTTTCTCTGACTTCTTTCGTGACTATCTGATGTCCTTCGGACACTACATTTCGCCGAAGGACACTTTCGAGGAGTTTGAGACTCGTTACGAGGCGACGGATTTCCAGCCGAAGGCGCTCGCCAGGGACCTCGCCGAGGCTGCCGAAGACTACGAGATCATCTCGAGTCGTCGAAAGGATTCGGACGCACAGTTGACCGAGGCGCTTCACCGTCTCAACGACCTGGAGAGCTCGACCACCTATCCGCTCCTGCTAAGCCTCTTTAGGAGGCGTCGTCAGGGGCTCTGTGACGCGGCAGAGGTGTGGCGTTGCGTTGACATGCTGCGCGGGTTCATCCTTCGGCGCTTCGTCTGTGGCCTTAGCTCCAGAGGCTACGGCGAGATGTTCCTTCGTGCGATAGACGCCCGGGCTGCCGCGGCGCTTGAGGGCTATCTGCTTGACCGGGATTGGCCCGACGACAAGCGCTTTGAGGAAGCATTCGTTGTCTTCCCCCTTTATCAAAGGAGCTACAAGCGGGAGGTCTTGGAGACGCTCGAGCGAGCACGCGAGCATAAGGAGCCGGCGCACCTCGACGCTGCGCAAATTGAGCACGTCATGCCCCAGACGCTCAGCGACGATTGGCGCACCGATCTCGGCCCGGAAGCTGAACGCATTCACGCAACTTGGCTGCACCGCCCTGGGAATTTGACGCTAAGCGCCTACAACCAGGAGCTCTGGAATCATCCCTACGCGGTCAAACGCGGCCGCTACGCCGAGAGCAACGTAGTTCTGACGCGCGAGATCTCAACCTCGGAAAAGTGGGGCGAGGAGGAGGTCAAGAAGCGGGGGAGCGCTCTGGCCCGAGAAGCGTCCCGGGTATGGCCTGGCCCGAAGGAGCCGTTTGTTCCCACCAAACCCGCAGCCCGAAAGTCCGAGACCAAAGGAGACCGCTTCATGCTGCGCGAGCGCTTCTGGTCCGGGCTTTCCCAGTACTTAAGCTCAGCGCATCCTGAACTACCGATGGTTGAGGCGAAGGAGACCCATTGGGTGCGCCTCCCGTCCGAGGTGACCCACATCGGATTTGAATTGAAATTTGTTCCCCAGAAGCGTTCGGTTCGAATCGAAGTGTGGTTCTGGCGCGACGCTTCGCGTCCGATCTGGGAGGAAATCCGGCACGCGCCCTCTGACTTCAAGAATCTCCTCCAGGCCGAATTGGTTTTCGATGGGTTGCCAGACACCGGCCGGGCGGTGATCTCCGCTATTTCCGCTCCGACCAATCTTCTAGATGAGTCGACTTGGCCGGACGTGTATCGATGGATAGGGCCACGCCTCGCAGCTCTATACAGAGATGGCGTACCACTTCTGCGTCGTCGCCTAGAAGCGCTAGCTGGCCCTGGCGCCGAAGCGCGAAAGTGATAGAGGTTCTCCAGCAGACATCGCGAATGAACGGAGCAGGCTGGGATGGGCGACTAGGCCACGGCTGCAGCGAAGGACTCAAACAGATCCCCCGGCAGTTGGTGCTTCAGCCGCCACGTCACCGCCATCGGCCGCTCGCCTTGGTGGCTCACGTACGTCGCCGGTCCCAGGAACCAGAACGCGCGGTCGTCGGTGCGATGCCGGGCGAAGATCATCACGCTGGTGCCGAGTGCTGCGTGGCTCTGGTATCGCAGGCCCGTCTTGCTGTCGGCTCGGGTGGTTGATTGGCTCTCCCAGTGGATCAGGTCTCGCGAGATCGCGTAGTCGCGATACCGGGTGGTGGGCGAGAAGTGGCCGCTCGTTTTGTCCAGCGTGAACGCGAAGAGATCGGCGTGCTCGTCCTTAGCCCAGTGGACCCCTTCGCGCCAGGGGTGGGCGCGGGCCGTGTTGCCGGGGACGAACGCGGCCATGATCTCGGTTCTCGTGTATCGGGCGTGGAATTGTAGCGGGATGTCGGGATGCGTGGTCAGGGGTTGGACGAGGTGGTTGATGCGGGTCGCGAGGACGTCGAGGAGTTCGGTCAGTTCGGATCGGATCTGGGGGTGGGACCAGAGGAGGGTGGTGGCGTCTGCGAGGGGCATGTCTCGTGGCTTGACCTCGGTCATCAGGGAGGAGATGAGCATGCGGAGTAGGCGGTGGTCATGGAGGGATAGTTGTGGGTGGACCCCGGCTTTCGCCGGGGTGACGGAAAGGGGTGGGGAGAGGTCGTCAGCACGCTGCGAGATTGCTTCGTCGGAAGCCAGCCGCTGGCCTCCTCGCAATGACGGAAGGGAGGATGAGGGTGGCGCGGAATCTGTCAAGAAGCGGCGGTAGGTTTCGATTCGTTCCATGTCGTCGATGTGGAGGAGGCGGCCGCAGGCGCGGCGTAGTTGCTTCTCTGCTGGGCCGTCGGCGTGGACCGGGAGGCCGGCGTCGGCTCGCAGGTCCGACCATGAGCGGCCGTTGCTGTAGACGTCTTCGAGATCCGAGCCGGTCTCTTCGAGATACTGGGCGAGGCTGACGGACTCGCGGCCTTGGGCCATCTGGCGAAGTTCTGCGACCTTGGCGCGCCACTTGGACGGGACGGCTTCCTTGATGCTTCGAAGGACGATGTCCATCGCTACCGGGTCGAGTTCCATGTGGCAGCCGGCGGGGAGGATCGGGAAACCTTGTTGGATGCGCTCTGCCAGCTCTTTCCTTGTGCCGCCGAGCAGGGCGCCGAAGCGTCGGTCGAATCGGAACTCCTTGCGGTGGTGGCCTACGAAGTCGAGGACGGTGCAGGCGGTCTTTCCATCAGCGCGGCGCAGGCCTCGGCCCAGTTGCTGGAGGAAGAGGGTTGGGCTGTCGGTGGGGCGGAGGAGGAGGAGGGTGTCGACCACCGGGACGTCGACGCCCTCGTTGAAGAGGTCGACGGAGAAGACCACGTTCACCTTGCGCGAGGCGAGGTCGGTCAGGGCGGCGCGGCGTTCTTCGTCTGGGGTGTCGGCCCACACGGCCACGGACGGGATGCCGGCTTCGTTGAAGACTCGGGCCATGAAGCGGGCGTGGGCGATGGTCACGCAAAGCCCAGGGCTCGCATCGTGCCGACGTTCTCCACTCGCTCATCGAGGCGGGCCAGGGCCTGCTTCGCCCAGGCGTCGTTTGCGGTGAAGAGGTTCGTGAGGCCGGTGGGATCGTAGCCCTGGCCTCGGCGCCATGGGATGTCGCGCAGGTCGAGGCCGTCGTGGATGCCGAAGTAGGCGAAGGGCGAGAGGTACTGCTGGTCGATGGCGTCCCAGACTCGGAGCTCGGCGGCGATCTGGTTGTCGAACCAGTGGAGGATCGGGAGTCCATCGCTGCGCTCGGGGGTTGCGGTCAGGCCCAGGAGCTCGGTTGGCTTCACGTGGTCGAGAAGGGTGCGGTAGGAGGGGGCTTCGGCGTGGTGGAACTCGTCGACGATGACCACGTCGAAGTGGGTGGGGTCGAGAGACGCGAAGCCGCTGGCGTTGAGGCTCTGGATCGAGGCGAAGACGTGGTCGAAGCGATTGGGGCGATTACCGCCGACCCACATCTCGCCGAAGGCCGGGTCGCGGAGGCCGTGGCGGAAGGTGGCGATGCTCTGGGTGAGGATCTCTTCTCGATGGGCCACGAAGAGGAGGCGTGAGCGCTTGAGCGTCTTGGCGAGGCGGCCGTAGTCGACGGCGGCCATCACTGTCTTGCCGGTGCCGGTGGCGGAGACGAGGAGGTTGCGGTGGTGGCCCTTCTGGCGCGAGAGGGCGATGAGTTCGAGGAGGCGCTCCTGGAACGGCTCCAGGCGGATGTGGAGGGGGCTCAGCATCACGGTGGGGCCGGACTTCGCGGCCTCGGTGTAGTTGCGGAACTCTTCCCGGTTGTAGGGGAGGAAGTCGCCGCTGTTGCGGTAGGCCTCGAACATGGCCGCCACCTGGCGGATCACGTCGGGGTTTCGGGCTCCCGAGACGCGGACGTTCCATTCGAGGCCGGTGATCTGGGCGGAGTGGGTGAGGTTCGAGGAGCCGATGTAGGCGGTGGAGAAGCCCGAGTCTCGGTGGAAGAGCCAGGCTTTCGCGTGGAGGCGCGTGGTGGTGAGGTCGTATGAGACGAAGACCTCGGCGCCGATTTTCTGGAGCTCGTCGAGGGCGCGTTCCTCGGTGGAGCCGGTGTAGGTGGTGGTGAGGACTCGGAGGGGGCGGTTGTTCTCGCGGTGCCTTTGCAGGGCGGGCAGCATGGGGCGGATGCCGCTGCGGCGGATGAAGGCCATCACGATGTCGATGCGGTCGGCGGAGTGGATTTCGGTGAGGATCTGGTGGCCGACGCGGGGTTCGTGGGGGGCGTTGGTGAGGAGGGTGGTGTCGAGGAGCGGTGTGAGGGGGGAGGGGATGGTTTCGGGGGTGCCGTCGGGGCGGAGGGCGAGGATGGCTTCGAGAAGGTCGCCGGGGCGGGTGGGGCGTTGCTGGAGGGCGTCCGCGTGGGCGGCTGCTTCGGGGAGGGCCTTGTCGATGAGCTTCAGGATTCTTCGCGCTAGGCGGATGCCCTCGCTGACTCGCTCCTTGTCCTTCAGGCAGGTGATGGCTTGTTTGACGACCCGGGCGAGGTGGAGGGAGATGCGGTCGGCGGCTTCGGCTTCGTGGAGGGGGCGCCGGCGAGAGCGGAGGCGCTCCCCCACTTCCACCAGCCCGGTCTCGAGGGCCTCGGTGATGAGTTCTTCGTAGAGGCCGCGGGTGGGGGACGGCATTGCCGGGATTGTAGACGGACCCCGTCCGGACCTGCCGTCCGTTAGGGTGCGGGATCGTCTGGAGGACTATGATTTCAATCGAAATGACCCCGTCGGAACGAATCACTATCGACCCTGCCATCCTGGTGGGTAAGCCGATCATTCGAGGGACTCGTCTGTCTGTCGAGTTCATTGTGGGACTGCTGGGTGATGGGTGGTCGGAGGCGGACGTGCTTCGTAACTACCCGAACATCACCCACGAGGACATCGCCGCCTGCCTCCGCTACGCGGGCGAGATACTCCGCGCCGAGAAGGTCTACCCACTCACGACCGTCTAGGGGAGCTGCATGAAGTTTCTCGCTGACGAGAACTTCCCGGGTGACGCGGTCAGATTCCTCCGGGGAGCCGGTCACGATGTCGCCTGGGTTTCAGCCGACGGGCCGTCGAGCTCAGATCGTGCGGTTCTGGCGCGAGCCTTCGAGGAGGCGCGAGTTCTGCTGACTTTCGACAAGGACTTCGGTGAGCTCGCGTGGAAGCATCATTTGCCAGCGCGGTGCGGGGTGATCCTGTTCCGCTGTGCGATGCCTGCTCCGGAAGCTGTTGGTTCAGCGTTGGCCGCGATGGTTGCCCAGCGCGACGACTGGCCGGGCCACTTCTCGGTCATTGAAGATGGGCGAGTTCGCATGCGACCGCTCGATGAGGGAGCGGAGTAGCACAGCGTTCAAGATCACAGATTGTGATCTTGAAGACGCGTCGAACGATGACAGCGGGTGCGCTCCAGAACGCTGCGAGATTGCTTCGTCGCTTTCATCTCGACGAGCTCCTCGCAATGACGGAGGGGCCGAAGTAGTCGGCGTTCCTACATCACCCCGCTGTGGCTCTCAGGCTCGGCCGCGGTCGGAGACTCAACCTCAGCATCCGCTGCGGCCACCACGGAGACCTCGAGCGACTCCGCCGCTTCGAGCCCGAACGGGCCGAAGAGGGCCTTCGCGATCAGCGTCGCGGGGACGATCGCGCGCACCGGAGAGGGCCAGCGCTGAACGAGGATGCCGGGTTCCTCTTCGCGCCAGTCGGAGGACTGCATCAAGGCCCTGCGCGTCGCGTCGACGGCGGTGTGAGCGGTGAGGAGCAGGGTTGTGCCTGCATCGACCTCCATGTAGATGCCCTCGCCTTCCCGGTCGGGGAGGAGGAGGCCCACGAGAGTGCGGCGATCGACCAGGATGCGGCAGATGACGCCCGCGAGTTCGATGGCCAGTTCCCGCTCCGACTTCGACCGCAGTGTGAGGCCGTCCTCGTGGAGGGGGCGGCCTGTCCCGAGCCGCGGGGCGGGTGCAGCACCGCGACTCCGGCGCGGTCGAGGCGTTCCACCAGCGGGCCGCTGGCGCAGGCCGAGATGCCGAAGGCGAGCTGCGCGATGTCGCGGGTGATCCGTTCGCACTGGAGTGAGGATTCGAGAGTGCTGTCGTGCTGGAGGATCAGCCGGCGCTCCTCGTCGTGGAGGCGTTCGAGCGTGTGGGTGTCCTCCGGGCCCGCAAGCGCGCGGGCGAGGTCGGCGGCGCGCTGGTGCGTCATCAGCGACGAGTCGGCGGCGTTCACGGCCAGGGTGACGGCCTGATCCAGTTCCCTTATGGCTTCCTCCAGGGCTTCGATGGGGATGGGGGTGTCTGTGCCCGCTTCGATCACCTTGTCGATCTCGCCCTTGAGTCCGGCGCCCAGAAGCAGGGCGCGCGCGGCCTGGGCGGCGAGGTCGTTGATCTGCTGGAAGAGATGGCGGTGGTTGAAGAGCGGGCCTACCCAGATGCGGCTGGCCTCGGTGGGCCTGGCGCCCTTTCGGGCGGTGCCCAGGGCCTCGGCGAGGTCGGCGAACTGCTCGAGCTTCTCGAAGACGGACACCAGATCCTGCGTGCGCGGGTCGGCGATGAGGGGGATCGCGACGAGGCAGGTGCCTTCTTCCCTGGAGGACGGGTCGGGATTGACGAACTCCATGTAGGACTGGCCCGCGACGTGCTCGGCGATGGGCGGCCCGAAGCGCTGCTCGAGATAGGAGCGGAGTTGCGATACGCGGAGATTCTCGGGGAGGGGGTGCTGGGGGAAACGGCGCACGATCGTTCCGGTGCCAGGGTCGCCTATGAAGGTTCGGAGCCAGAGCTGATTCATGATGGCGGCAATGTAACCGCGCGGTAAGTCGGCGGAGGGCCGCTATCACCGCGGACAGTGCGGGCGCAGACATTTCGCGCTTGCCGAACCGGGGACCCCGGTGATGAGTTCCTCGTAGAGGCCGCGGGGGAGGGACGGCATTGCGGGGGATCGTAGGTCAGCCGCCGGCTGAAGGTCGGCTGCAGGGCGCGCACCGTTGGGCCGACCGTGAGAAACGAATTGTTGCCACAGTGTGGCAACAATTGAGATGGGACCTGATCTGGCGGGTTGGGTGGCTACCATCGCCGCGCGGGGCCCCAGGTTCGATGGCTCGAACCTGACTGGCCGGCTAATGGAAGCCCTGTTTGCGCGTGAGCGACTTCAATCTCAGGACCCAAACATGCCGAAGAACACTTCTGGACCGCAAAAGCCCCGACTTCAACCACCCACAAAACCAAGGGCGCCTGGCGCCCCGGCGAAGGTCGACGAGGCTGCGCTAATCGCCGACCTCCGGGACCTAATCCAGTCTGCACGGCAGCGGGTCGCTACGGTCGCCAATGCGGCACAAACGCTTCTCTACTGGCGGTTGGGGCGCCGCCTGCTGAATGAGAACCTTCAGGACCAGCGGGCTGCCTACGGAAGACGAATTGTCGCGACCGTGTCGCGACAATTGCGGATGGAGTTCGGAGAGGGCTTCACCCTCACTTCGCTGTATCGCTCAATCCGCTTCTATCAGTTGTTCCCTGACGAGGCAATTGTGGCCACGCTGTCGCCACAATTGAGTTGGAGCCACTTCAGGCACCTTCTCCCCATCAAAGACCCTCTCGCCCGCGACTTCTACGCCGAGATGTGTCGCATCGAGCGGTGGGATGTTCGGACCCTGAGGAAGAAGATCGGCGGCATGCTCTTCCAACGCACCGCCCTGTCAAAGAACACGAAGGAAGTGATCTCCGCGGAGATCAGCCAGCTCCGCGATGGCCGGGTGACCCCTGAGGCCGTCTTCCGCGACCCCTACTTCCTCGATTTCCTGGGCCTGAAGGGTGCCTACAGCGAGCGGGATCTGGAGGCCGCCATCCTGCGCGAGATGGAGACCTTTCTCCTGGAGATGGGTGCGGGCTTCACGTTCGTCGCGCGCCAGAAGCGTATGAGCGTCGGCCGGGATGACTTCCACCTCGACCTGCTCTTCTATCACCGCCTCCTCCGCCGCCTGGTCGCCGTCGAGTTGAAGCTTGAGCCCTTTCAGCCGGGGCACGTGGGGCAGATGGAGTTTTATCTCCGCTGGCTCGACAAGCATGAACGGGCTCCTGGAGAGGAGTCGCCGATCGGACTGATTCTGTGCGCCGCCGCGGATGCCGAGCAGGTGGAACTCTTCCATCTGGATGACAAGTCCATCCGGGTCAGCGAATACCTCACCGAGTTGCCGCCGATGAAGCTTCTTCAGACCCGCCTTCACCAGGCCATCGGGCACGCGAGGGAGCAGGCGGCCCGGCGGGGGCAGCGGTAGCATCGTGCGGACGCCGCAACGCAACAGGAGCTGGAAACCCGTGCCTCATCCCGCTGGCAAAGAAGAACCGATCCGCAACCTGACGGTCCTTTGGTGTGATCGGTGCAGTCGCTCGATCGACCGAAATGACGAACGGGAGCACTTCCATATCGAGCAGTGCCTTCACTGCGTGAAGTATCGAAAGATCGACACCGATTGGGGATGGTGCAAGAGCCGCGAATCGGTCTACGGAGGACGCATCATGTTCGAACATGACACTTGCTCGAAATGGGCGGAGAGGAAGTGAAATCGGCGACTGTCGATGGCCGGTTTCAAGATCACAGATTGTGATCTGGGACGCGATGCTTCAGAGAGTGCGCGCACGCGTGCACAATCCGGTGATACGGGGAACCCTGTTGATGGTGGCGGAGCGGAATCCACGCGCGCTGCTTGACGCGGCCGCCTGAGCGCAGCGCGCTCAGATCTCTCTCATGAAGCTCGCCACCTGGAACGTCCATCGCCTGACCCGCACCACCAGCGTGCCGTGCGGGGATCGTCTTACGAATAGGTATAATCTCTGGGCGTGAAGGAGATTCGCTTTCTCGGTTCATCACGGCAGGAGATTTCCCTGTTCCCGGCCACGGCTCGATCGAGGGCGGGACATGAGCTCTACCTGGTCCAGCTTGGCGAAGATCCGAGTG
>Ga0138256_10000947_pt1 | contig 31147 bp, 24 predicted proteins | sample KNB2016incub_MG_FD_105486 | JGI IMG/M metagenome (GOLD analysis project Ga0138256, IMG submission 105486) | Active sludge microbial communities from wastewater in Klosterneuburg, Austria - KNB2014incub_MG | ecosystem: Engineered > WWTP > Activated sludge > Unclassified | place: Austria... | reverse complement strand
TGATAATTTTGGTTCCGCTGGGCCGGCCGCAGGACTGTATTGCGAATTTGGCACCTCGGTCACGTCTAAATGACCGGTGTCCGGCTCCTCCGCCAGTTGTTCATCAATGACGGTCCTTTCGAGCAAATTTTCTTCTTTTAGTTCAACAATCAGGTCTTCAAAGACATTCATGACTTGTACCTATCGGGGCAGGATAGAAAAGGGAGGACGGGAGTTCAGGCATTGACGAAAAATCTTTAGGGCAAAATCTGCCGGATTTCGCCGGCTTGGGTCAATTCATAAACAAATACTTGATCTTCAGTGGGTACGTTTCGCGTCGCGGTGATCGTATATCCGTTCCTCAATTCGAGATCCGTCGGGGTTCCGGGCGTCATCGAAAAAACAAACTTTCCGCGATTGATCTCGCTGCCGATCTGCGTGCCGATACTGCTGGACAGGATGTTGTTTATCTCATTGAGCCGGCCAAATCGGTTGTTCTGCGAATAGTAGTTTACCTGAGTCGAAGAAATCGTTCGCAGCGTGGCAAAGGTGTTGCCGTTTTCGGTTGCTCGAACGGCTTTCTGCAAATAGGGTATCGCGAGGGCGGCAATAATACCGATGATCACGCACACCAACAGAATCTCTATTATCGAAAATCCGCCTTCATTTCTTTTCTTCATCCTCAACACCTCATTTCATACAACGCCTTGAAGTGACATTTTTTGCCACTTACGGTTAACAACTTACGGCAATTTTCTGCCGTCGATTATTAAAATTGCTAGACGTTGCATATATTTTTCAGGTCAATTGGTCCTTAGGAACCTGCCCGTCATCTAGCAATATGCAAGGCTCATGCCAGAATGCGATTGCCGTCGTTGTCATAAAACCGCGTATTTTTTGAATGCTGTGTTTCTTTTTCTCAAGATTTTTACTAAGCTATAGAATTTTGTTGCATAATACTAATTTCCGATTTCTCTTTGGAGAGCTGACTATTGAGCACAGTAATTGAGCAGAGCATTGAAACCTACGGGATCGAGAACTGGGGAGCAGACTACTTCGGTGTCAACCGCAAGGGTAACCTCATCGTTCGCGCTCCGGAAAATGAGAATTTGACCGCCGACGTCAAGGAAATAATTGATGACCTGCGCAAACGGGGCGTCAACACGCCGATCTTGCTTCGGTTCCCGCAGCTCATTTTTGGGCAGATTCGTAAGCTTCAAACCGCCTTTCGCAAATCAATCAAGGAATTTGAGTACGAGGGCGGGCATTTGTGTGTTTTTCCGATGAAGGTCAACTCGAATCGTGCGGTGATTGAGGAATACCTTCGCGAAGGGACTCGATACAACTTTGGCATCGAAGCCGGCTCGAAAGCCGAGCTGTATGCGGCACTGGGGCTGGAGCAAGCCAAGGAAAGCCTGCTCGTGCTAAACGGGTTCAAAGATCGCGATTTTATTAACCTCGCGTTTGCCGGTGCGATGGCGGGCAAGAATGTCGTCATCGTTATCGAAAAAATGAGCGAACTCGACCACACGCTCGATATTGCAGCAAAAATTACGGCCGAAGCTCCGGAGGCTCCCTTGCCGATGGTTGGCGTCAGAGTCAAACTCTATTCCAAAGGATCGGGAAAATGGGAAAAAAGCGGTGGCGAGGCAGCAAAATTTGGCCTGACCACAACTGAAATACTCGAGGTTATTCGCCGCCTGACCGAGGCTGGCCGCACCGACATGCTGCAATTGCTGCATTTTCATATCGGCTCGCAGCTAACCGATATTAAGCGAATCAAAAACGCGATGAAAGAGGCCGCCCGCACCTATGCAAAGATTCAGCAAATGGGGCTGCCAATCAAGTATCTCGACGTAGGCGGCGGCATGGCGGTCGATTATGATGGTTCGCGGACGTCATTTGAGTCGTCGGCAAACTATAACGCTCGTGAATTTGCGAACGACGTTATCTATGTGATCAAAACCGTCTGCGACGACGAGAATGTTCCACATCCGACGATCATCCAGGAGTCGGGCCGCTACCTGTCGGCATATCACGCGATACTCGTGACAAATGTTCAGGATGAGATCGAAACGGTCGTCGAAAGCCATACGGACATGAAACTCACGGCTGATGATCCGCCGATCGTTCATGAGCTGCACGGACTTCGTGAAGCGATCAATGCAAAAAATTATCGCGAGTATTATCATGACGCTCTCGAGAACCGCGATGAACTCTTCACAATGTTCAATCTCGGGCTGATCTCGCTTGAAGCCCGTGGTAAAGGCGAAGTGCTTTTTTGGGACATTTGTGAGGAAGCGGACAAATTCGCCCAGATGAAAAAGTATGTCGCGGAAGAGTTTGATGAACTGCGACATCTGATGTGTGCAAAATTCCTTGCAAATTTTTCAGTTTTCCGCTCGATGCCGGACAATTGGGCCCTCGAACAGCTCTTTCCGATTATCCCAATACATAAACTCAACAAAAAGCCGACGGAATATGCTACGCTTTGTGATATAACGTGTGATTCCGATGGGATTGTGGATAAGTTCGTCGATCTGCATGACATAAAGCCCGTGCTGGAATTGCACAAACTCGTCAAAAATGAGCCCTACTACATTGCGATGATGCTCGTTGGGGCCTATCAGGAGGTTATGGGCAATAACCACAACCTGTTTGGTGTGCCGCATGAAGCTCATGTTTTTATTGGCGAGGACGGTTACATTATCAAGAAGGTTATCTATGGCGCGACGCTCGGCGACGCCGTCGGGTCAGTTAGGTTTGATCCGGGACAGCTGCACGACACGTTTCGAAAATCGGTACTGCAGCGCATTAAAGAAGGGCGCCTGTCGAACAACGAAGGCAGCAAAGTCATAGAATTTTACGAGGATCAGGTTGCCAGTTACACCTATCTGACCCCGAACGGGAAATAACCTAAATCCCAAAGCGGTCCGTGGGCCGCCGGCAAAGACGCATTAGGCGTCCCGGCCTTCCGTTTCATCTGGTTGCGGAAAACTCGATATTTGCCGGTTAATCAGCCGTCATAGATAGCATTTTAGTTAGTTTTGGAGAAGAAAATAAAGATGGTAGCTCAAAAGAAGGCAAAGGCCTCGAAATACTTAACGGTTCCGACACGTCCGGTTCCGATCGACAGGGACCGCTCCGTTGCGGGACTTTTGGAAAAGATGGAAGGGGCCGGTTTTGGAGCGAAACAGCTTGCCGAGGCGCACCGCATCTGGCTCGACATGCTTGATGACAATTCAACGATCTATCTTTGCGGTTCTGGCAATCTCATTACGTCGGGCATGCGGCGGCTGCTCGCATATGTGATCAAGAACCGTTTTGTTGATGTCATTGTCATGACCGGTTCGGTGCTATATCACGACATACATGAAATACTTGGGCGTCAGCATTATCAGGCGCATCCGAGCATGAGCGACGAGGAACTCGAAGCATCAGACATCTTCCGTCTCGGAGACGTAATCGCAAATCGTGAGGAGTATCAGGAAGCCGATGAATGGATTGGCAGCGTCATCAATCAACTCGAGCTTAGCCGGCCATATTCCATTCGCGAATTTCTGCATTTGCTAGGCCGTGAACTCTCTGAAATCGCTCATGAAGACGGCATCCTGACCTCGGCGTTCAAGGCTCGAATTCCAGTTTTCTGTCCGGACCTGCCTGGGTCGGAAATGGCGATTGGCATTGCCCGGGCAAAATTTGAGAAAAAGATTCAGATCATGTTCGACACGACGCAAGACACGATGGAAATGATGACGATAGCTCATCGGACGCGTCATTCGGGCGTTATTTCCCTCGGCAGCACCGCCAGCCAGGGCCTAATCAATAATGCCGAAATTTCCTCATACATTACTCGAACTACACCGCGTGGACACAAATACGCCATCTCGATTGCGACGGACAGTTGCCCGCTCGACATTCGTACGCCGTCATACGCCGCCGGCCACACGTCAACATTCGGCAAACTCGTACGCGGAGCAACGACGGCGTATGTGCCCTGCGACCCGTCAATCGCTCTGCCGATGATCATCACGGCGCTGTCTCAAACCGCCGCGAAGTTCATGAAGGGCAGAAAACGTCCGACCTTTAGCTTCTCAGGACGTGAGATGAATATTGACGTTCCGTAGAAGAAATTGATAATTCAGAATGGCAAATGAAGAATGAAGCCAGGCTGCTCCATTTTCCATTTGCCATTTACCATTCTGCTAGATGTCGGAATCCGAACAATTACCCATGAATTTTGGCGGGATTGATGAGGAGAAATACTCCTCACTCGATGCCGCGCGCATTTTGATCCTGCCTGTTTCTTATGAAGGTACTGTCTCATACGGCACAGGAACGGGCGCCGGAGCGATGGCTATAGTTGACGCTTCGCGCAACATGGAGCTTTACGAGGAGGAGACGGATTCGGAGATTTATAAGCTCGGAATCCACACTCTGCCGGAATTTATGCCCCGTGAAACGCCTGAGGCGATGATGGACGACCTTTACGGCTACTCAAAACAACTCCTCGAACTCGACAAATTTATCTGTATGCTGGGCGGCGAACATTCCATTTCCGCCCCGATAATAAAAGCCCATCACGAGAAATTTGAGAATCTAAGCGTTTTGCAGATAGACGCTCATGCCGATCTTCGCGACGAATACGACGGAACGCCACACTCACACGCTTCGATCATGGCTCGGGTTGTAAAGGACCTGCGCATTCCGTCGGTTCAGGTCGGCATTCGCTCGATTTCCGGCGATGAAGCACGGTCGCTCAAACAAGGGCTGCCCACAAAGATATTTTGGGCCCGGGACATCGTTGGCCGTACTGACTGGATAGATGACGCTGTCGATTCTCTGACTGATAATGTCTATCTGACGATCGACATCGACGGCGTGGATCCGAGTATTGTCCCGACCACGGGAACGCCCGAACCCGGCGGATTAGGCTGGTACGAAACACTGACTCTTATCCGCACTCTCGCCCAAAGGAAAAAGATAGTCGGCATGGACCTTGTCGAATACTCCTACTTTGAGAATTACGATTCCCCCGCATTTCTTTGCTCAAAGCTCGTCTATAAATCCCTGGCGTATATATTCCATAGCCAGCTTCCAAAAGTTAGTGAATAATCGGGCAATTCTCACCACAGTTGCCGGAAAGTATTTTTACGAACAATATCTCGCCTCATTGCGTAAAAGTCTTTGCACTTGAAGCTGATTGCAAAAGTAGTACAATCAGTTTTTTTAGAGGTATTTATCATGAGTATTAAGACTATTTCCCTGACAGCGTTATTCGCATTTGCCTTTATTCTTTCCGGCTGCAAGACAGGCCTGTTGGGAGGCGCGGACGCTCCGGTTGTTCCTGTTGCACCGGCGGCTCCGGCAGCCCCGGTTGTGGTCGATGGCATGCGCACCTCGTATGCTGATGTTGTTGACAAGACGTCGCCGGCCGTCGTTCGCATTGAATCTGACCATAAACAAAAGGCCGAATCGACAAGCCGCGAAGATGAGCTTTTCCGGCAGTTTCAAATTCCGCAGCCAAACCGTCGGCCCCAGATCGAACGTGGCGTCGGCTCAGGCGTGGTCGTTGATGCAAGCGGCACGATATTAACGAATTATCATGTTGTCGAGGGAGCCGACACGATCAAGGTCCTGATGAGCGACAATAAATCGTACGACGCAAAAGTGGTCGGCTCAGACCAGCCGAGTGACCTGGCGGTCCTAAAAGTCGAGGCGTCGAACCTGCCATCTCTTACCCTCGGAAACTCCGACAGCGTGAGGGTCGGCGATATTGTTCTTGCTATCGGCAATCCGCTCGGAATCGGGCAGACGGTTACCGCGGGCATTATTTCAGCAAAAGGACGCCGGACAGGCCTCAGCGACGGCCAGAGCTTTGAGGATTTTCTTCAGACGGATGCTCCGATAAACCGCGGCAATTCTGGTGGGGCATTGGTGAACCTTAACGGCGAACTAATCGGGATTAACTCACAAATCTTGTCGCCCGGTGGAGCCGGCGGCGGTAATATCGGCATTGCATTTTCGATTCCCTCGAATATGGCAAAGTCGGTAATGGAGCAGCTCTTGAAAGACGGCAAGGTCCATCGCGGACGGCTGGGAATTCGCCTTCAGGACATTACGGATGAGGCCGCCGAGGCCCTCGAATTAAAAGATAAAACTGGCGTCCTGGTAAGCGAGGTGGAAAAAGGAAGTGCTGCGGAAAAGGCCGGGGTCAAACGCGGCGACATCATTACAGCGATCAACGGAGAAAAAATCGAGGACGGTAATGTGCTTCGCAATAAAGTCGCCGGAACCATGCCGGGAACGGAAATCAAGCTCACCGTCGTTCGCGATGGCAAAGATGTCGAAATGACGGCCACGCTTGACGAATTTACCGCCGCTGACCTGAAGAAAACCGGCCAGGGTGAAGCCCCGGGCGAGGCCACGCCCCAAAATCAGAACGGCAAACTCGGCCTCAGCCTCGAGCCCTTGACGCCTGCAATTGCCAAACAGCTCGATCTCGATCCGGGTACCGAAGGCATGATAGTAACAGAGGTATCACCAGATGGGCCTGCGGCCGAAGCCGGCATATCGCGGGGCGACTTGATCGCCGAGATAAATCGAAAGCCGGTTAAATCGATCGCCGACGTCAAATCGGCGCTTGAGACCGCCGGCAGCAAACCGGTGCTGCTTTTGGTAACGAGCCGCGGGCGAACGATTTACATGACGATAAAACCAGAATGACGTTACATGCGCCGGCTTTGAGTTCTTTGGCTGGGGCCAAAGACCGCCGGCGGCAGTAATGGTTCCGCCTTTGTTTTCCAGCCCTTTTTGTGCTACAAACGTGCGGTATGTGGAGCAAAATTTACTTAGCCCTATTAGGCCTGTCGATACTCGTCATGGCCTTTTTTACATGGTATTCATGGAGTTGGCTGCAGAGCATTGGGTTAGCTAGTGCAGCCGCCGATGGTTATAAATACCATGCCGGATTTTCCTGGCCCACGCTCTGGATATGCACCGTTTTGCTATTTCTGATAGCCAACGGTGTGTTATGGGCGAGCTCGGGCCGTGCTTGGGCACTTTGGGTTACCTTTGTATTCTTTGGGACTTTCGTTGCGATAAAATACTTTTGGCTTGACCCTGAATTTGCACAGTTTAAAGTAGAACACAATCTTTCCGAAGCTGCTTTTTCGGCCGGGCCGTTCCTGGCAGTTATTATTATCGGCTTGGCAGCCGTGATTGCGTTTTTCGATCAAATACTGGTGATTCGCCTGCACCAAAAGGCCTATCCGCCCGCTGTCGATAGTTCGGAAATCAATCCAGAGGCGCCATGACGCACCCGTTTGGAGACACTGCTGCTTAATTTGCCGCCGAGTGGAAACTGACTACACAATCGCGTATATCGGTATTGGTTCTAACCTGGGCGACCGGGCCGGCAATCTGTTGCTCGCGGTCCGTTCACTCATAGAAGCGAGCTTTATAGTCCACCGGCTGTCGCCCATTTATGAGACAGAACCGGTCGAGATCGATACTGATAAACGATTTTTGAACATGATCACCGAGATCCGAGTCACCAATGTCAGCCCTTCACAGATGATGGCCCGCCTCATGCGGATCGAATATCTTTTAGGGCGAACCGACAAATCGCTAAAAAAACCCCGGACGGTCGATCTCGACATACTTTTTTTTGGTGATACTCGGATGGCAACCGAATTTTTGACTCTGCCCCATCCGCGACTGCATCTGCGTCGATTTGTCTTAAAACCTCTGTCAAAGATAGCTCCGAATTTTGTTCATCCGGGGCTGCAGATGGAAATTATCGATATTTTGGACAATCTTGAAGATAAAAGCGAAGTGAAGCGCTGGCATCCAAACCCGATGGCAGTTGATAGTTGATAGCGAATGCTTGATAGTAGAAAATGAACGTTGGCGACCGACGATGAATTTTCGCGACCGACCAAGTTTAACTGTTCATTGAATTTATGGCATATCTACAGCCTGATAAAGAGGGCAAAGTATATCTTCCTGCGATCCGGGCCGCTAAACAGCGCGGCGAGAAGCTCGTCTGCCTGACCGCCTACGATTATCCGACCGCACGCATCGTTGACGAGGCGGGCGTGGATATTATCCTCGTGGGTGACAGCATGGGCAACGTCATTCACGGTTATGGCAATACGATTCCGGTCTCGCTGGACGAGATTGTTTCCGCCTGTATAGCGGTCAAACGCGGTACCGAACGAGCCATGGTGGTTGCCGATATGCCCTTTGGCACCTACCATGTCAACGAGGATGAAAGCGTGCGTAACGCCCTCAGGCTTATGAAATATGGCGGTGCGGAGGCGGTAAAATTAGAAGGCGGGCGAAACCGCGTCGATCTGGTAAAGCGCCTTGTGGATGAGGAAATTCCGGTCGTTGCCCACATTGGCCTGACCCCGCAATCCGTCTATAAGATGGGTGGTTACCGAGTTCAGGGCCGCTCCGCTGAACAGGCAAAACGCCTAATTGAGGACGCAAAGCTTCTGGAAGAGGCGGGCGCATTTGCCGTCGTGCTCGAACTTGTTCCACGCGAAGTTGCCGGCATGATCACAAGTGAATTGAGCATGTCCACAATTGGTATCGGAGCAGGCCAGGAGTGTGACATTCAGGTGCTTGTGCTGCACGATCTGATCGGCATGACCTTTGGAAGGCAGCCGCGATTTGTCAGGCAATACGCCAATATACGTGACGTCATGACCGAAGCGATACAGAATTGGACCAAGGACGTTAAAACCGGAGCCTATCCGAGCGACGAAGAGTCGTACGGCCTGACTGCGGAAACGAAATTCGAGCTAAAATCGGCCTAAGATGGAAATCATCAATCGGCGACAGCGAATGTTTTCAATCGCCCGCAAACTGCGGCGTGAGGCAAAAACTGTTGGATTCGTCCCAACCATGGGTGCTTTGCATCCCGGGCATCTCGCGCTGGTAAAAGCAGCCAGGTCGGCCTGTGACGTAGTGATCGCCTCGATATTTGTAAATCCAAAACAGTTCAACAACAGCATCGACCTAGATAAATATCCGCGGGACCTGACGGCGGACGCAGCTCTTCTTGCCGAGTACGACGTTGATTACGTTTTTGCTCCGGACGTTGACGAGATATATCCGTCCGGGTTTTGTACCTTTGTCGATGTTCAGAATCTGACTGATTCGTTCGAAGGTTCGTCGCGGCCCGGACATTTTCGGGGCGTGGCGACTATTGTCACGATATTATTTAATACAATTCGTCCGGATCAGGCGTTTTTTGGCCAAAAGGACGCTCAACAGGTCGCGGTTATCAAGCGCCTGACGCTCGACCTGGGATTTGAGACCGAGATCGTTGTTCTGCCGACTGTGCGGGAAGAGGACGGCCTGGCGATGTCGTCGCGAAACGAGCGGCTTTCGGCAGACGAGCGTGAAAAAGCAGTTGTCATTATCAACTCACTGCGTGAGGCAAAACGCGCGTTCAAAAAAGGTGAACGAAATGCCGCAGCCGTGGCGCAGATTGTAAAAAACGGGATTGCCATCGAGCCGCTTGCCGTACTTGATTATGTCGCAGTTGTGGATCGTGAAACGCTGCAACCTGTTGAAAAAATTGGAGATGACGAGGCCCTGATTTTGGTTGCCGCCCATTTTGGCGATGTCCGGCTCATCGACAATGTCATTCTTAATAGAAAGCAGTAGTTTGGTCTCAAACTTGCATCTAATTTCAATGAAGCGGCCCTATTTGGCGTTTCATGAATATATGAGAACGATAAAAGGTTTCATTGCGATTTTAGGTCTTGTGTTGAGTTTTGTATTCGCGGCTTCTGCGCAAACCGTACTCGCATCGATCGACGGAACACGTATCGATGTCGAGGGGCAAACTGGTAAGGTCGTGGTGCTGGCAGTTGGTGCCAGTTGGCTGCCGCTGAGCAGCAAGCAAGCCGAGATTACCAACGCTCTGGCAAAGAAATACAAGGGCAGAAATGTCGCGATCTACTTTGTCGCGACCGACTCGGCAAACATCAAATCGAAAAATTATGCGAGTACCGAGATGCTCAAGAAATTTGCGTTTGCCAACAAACTTGGAGTACCGGTGCTTCATGATCCTGACGGCAGCAGCACCCTAAAGAAATTCAAGATAGATCAGGTGCCGTCATTTATCATTCTTGACAAAAATGGCAACCTGGCCGACGAGCAGTTTGGCGGTATTTCGACGGATACACGGGTTGACCCAACTACGCCGATATCTAAAGTTATCGACAGGCTTTTGTAAATTCGGCTGAAAGCGTGTTGTAAATGGGTCGATTTAGGTCGGCCCATTTTTTTCTAATTTCGCGGTAACGAGACTATACACCAAGCTGATGGGAAGCCCCACCACGTTCCAGTAATCGCCCTCGATCATCTCGATAAAAAGAGCAGCCTGGGCCTGGACCGCATATGCTCCGGCCTTGTCTAATGGGTCGCCACGTTCCGCCAGAAACGCTACCTCCGCCTCGTTCATCGATGCAAATTTAACCCGGGTTGCCTGGATTGCGGACCTTGTTTCGCCATTTTGCACGACCGCAATACCCGTCAAAACTTCGTGCCAGTTTCCTGACAATAACCTCAACATTCGTTTTGCGTCATTCAGATCAACCGGCTTTCCTATTATCCCGCCATGGATAACGACAGTGGTGTCGGCTCCAAGAACGATCTCATCTGGGAATCGAGCCGCCACGGCCAAGGCTTTTTCGCGGGCAAGTCTTACCACATAGTCATTTGCCGGTTCGTCACATCGCTCCGTTTCATCAATATCGGCCACCTGCCTGTTAAATTTCCACCCGACAGAGGTTAAGATTTCGGAACGCCGCGGGCTGCCCGAAGCGAGAACTAGTTTTGGCAAATGAATCATCTTTTTTTCAATTTAGCGTTTATGCGCGTTGTCGTCTAAAATAATAATTGATTGCGCGTGAATGACAAATGGAGCAGCTTTTTTCGGCAATTCCGACGATAGTCGGCGGCATGAAACCGCCGCACGAAGTAGAAAAAGCGGTTGTTTTTTCCGCCTGGCGACGATCCGCCGGTGCTGCAGTCGTGGCACGTACGGAACCAGTCGGTTTTCGAAACGGGACGCTTATTGTGGCGGTTTGCGACCGCACATGGCAGCGAAACCTTGAAGAGTTGAGCCCTCAACTGCTCGGCAAAATCAACGCGGCAATAGACGAAATTGTTGTTACGTTTATTGAGTTCAATGTCGCTCCCGTGTCAAACGATACCGCGGATAAGATGGCCAAAGAGCTTGATACTATCGATCTCAACCCGGCTTTGATGGCCGCTTCGGAATCAATAGCTGACGACCATCTGCGCAGTCAATTTATTGCCGCAGCTTCTGCCTGCCTGGCAAGATCTTAATTATGGACGTAAGAAAAATTGCCAAACTCGCCCATCTGGAAATCTCTGACATAGAAGTCGAACTCTATACGCCGCAAATGGCGAGTATTGTTCAATATGTCGAGCAATTAAATGAGCTAGATACGGAAACGGTTGAGCCAATGCTCGGTGGCTTGACCGATGAGGGCCAGGCGACGCTGACCGTTCGCGATGACACTATCGGACATTCGCTTGGACAAAAAGCAGCTCTTAGCCAGGCACCTGCGGGCGTGTCGGGACATTTTCAGGTGCCAAAAGTTTTATAGGTGATGAGGAAAGCTAAAAACAAGATAATAAATCTGGCACTTCTCTGCTGCGTTCTGCAAATTACCCTGACCGCAAATAGCTGCAGCGTTCCAAATTTGGAGACACCATCGTGTACCGCAGGCCGCGACGTAGTAAAAAGATTCTATTCGTTTCATTTTGGAAACGATATGAGGCCGTCGCCGGAAAATCTGGAATCACGAGCATCGTTTCTAACCAGTGGCCTCAAATCTTCGCTCGCGGCCTCTACGGATGAAACCCGAGATTATTTTACCGGCACTGACAATTATCCCAAGGCGTTTCGGGTCGGGCAATGTACTTCGCTAGAGGACAATCAGGCCACCCTGCAGGTGCTGCTATTGTGGCACGACGAAACCCGCGATGCCCAAAGGGTGGTCCACGTCGAAACAAAACTGGTCGATTCCAAATGGCTGATAGATAAAGTTACAAATTGATAAGCATGCCCATCCGCGAAAAAATTGAACAGGTGCTCGGAAATGCCGAGAAACTTAATCCGCAGTTAAATTCGTTTCTCTCGATCGAACGCGAATACGCCCTTGCGCGAGCTGATCACCTTGACAGCGGAGCCGAGACGCCTTTGAACGGCCTTGCCATCGCGGTAAAAGACAACATTTGCACTGAAGGGCTTCGAACGTCATGCGGTTCGCACATCCTGAATAATTACAAGGCTCAATATGACGCGACCGCGGTCCGACGGCTGAACGAAGCCGGAGCAATCGTCGTTGGCAAGACCAATATGGACGAGTTCGCCATGGGTTCGTCGAATGAGTCGTCAGCCTTTGGCCCGGTAAAGAACCCCTGGGATTTGGACCGGGTTCCCGGCGGCAGTTCCGGCGGCTCGGCTGTTGCTGTGGCATCCGGCGTCGTCCGTGCGGCACTCGGGTCAGAAACCGGCGGCTCGGTGCGGCAACCGGCATCGCTCTGCGGCATCGTCGGGCTCAAGCCAACCTATGGGCGAATTTCGCGTTACGGGCTGGTGGCATTTGCGTCATCGCTCGACAATATCGGCATTTTTGGCCAAACATCCTTAGATGTTGCGAACGTCCTCGGCGTCATCGCCGGCCGCGACCCGTTGGACTCGACCTCCGCGGATGTTTCAGTTCCCGACTACTCGGCCGCAATTGACGATGACATCGGCGGAAAAACAATTGGCGTGCCTCGTGCCCTCATCGGCGATGGAATTGACGACAATGTCCACACAAAGATTCTCGAATCGATAGAAAATTTTCAGGATCTGGGTGCCACGATCATCGATGTCGAGCTTCCCTATGCAAAGTACGGAATAGCCGTGTATTACATCATTGCGACGGCCGAGGCCTCGTCAAATTTGGCGCGGTTTGACGGCGTTCGCTATGGTTTTCGGGCTGAGGATGTCCACGAGCTGCGCAAGATGTATTCACAAACGCGCGAGGAAGGCTTTGGTGCGGAGGTCAAGCGGCGGATCATGCTTGGCACCTACGTGTTGTCGAGCGGATATTACGATGCCTATTACTCAAAAGCTCAAAAGGTTAGGGCTTTGGTGAAGCAGGACTATGTCAATGCTTTCAAACATTGCGATGCCATACTTACTCCGACGTCGCCGTCAACCGCATTTAAGATCGGCGAAAAGAGTGATGACCCGATTGCGATGTACCTCAGCGATATCTATACGGTTTCGGCCAACCTGGCCGGAGTTCCCGGAATAAGTGTTCCATGCGGCCTCTCGTCCGAAGGCCTGCCCATCGGCCTGCAACTCGTCGGAAATTTCTGGTCGGAATCAACGCTCTTGAATATGGCCCACAAATACGAAAATGCCCATCCATTGAATGGGCACCCTGCGGCCTTTGCCGCCTGACAATCATTATTCCGGACAGACTATTGGGCAAGCCTGAGGTGTGATATTTCTCGGTTCGGCGGCATAACGGGCATGCCGGTCGCCGGGAGTATGCTTTGCCATCGGTTGTTATCGGCCAATAGGCGTTCGATGTCGGCGACGGGCAGCGGTTTCGAGAAGAGATACCCCTGGCCGTATTCGCAGCCGAGTATCCGCAACTGATGGAATTGATGGATCGATTCGATTCCCTCCGCGACAACTTTAAGATTTAGTGCTTTGGCGAGCGCAATAACCGTGCGAACGATCTCACCATTTTCGGTATTTTCTTCCATTGCGCTGACAAACGAGCGGTCCACCTTTAAGAGATCTATTGGAAACCGGTGTAGGTAACTAAGGCTCGAATACCCGGTGCCGAAATCATCGATACTAATTCTAACGCCAGTTTCCTTGATCTGCTTTAGCATCAAAATGGCAGTTTCGGCATTTTCCATGACCGCACTCTCGGTCAACTCGAGCTTAAGGCTGGACGGATCGATGCCGGTTTCATTAATAACGGTTTTGATCTGCTCGACGAGCGCCGGATGGCCAAAGTGCTTACCCGATAAATTGACCGCGATGCTCAGCGGCAAACCGCTCTTCATCTGCTGCTGCCATCGTACAACCTGACTACATGCGCTCTGCAATATTTGGACCGTCATTGGAATGATCAGTCCCGTGCTTTCACTGATTGGAATAAATTCGTTTGGCGGAACTTGCCCACGCTGTGGATGATTCCAGCGAACCAGAGCTTCAAAACCGCTCAGCGTGGCCGTATCAAGACTGATGATTGGTTGATAGAAAAGCTCAAATTCCTTACGTTCGATAGCAAACCGAAGATCGGTCTCAAGCTGCATTCGGGTGACGGCACGAATGTGCATTTTTTGGTCAAAGATAACAAAGTTTTCCTCGTTGTCCTTGGCGTAATACATTGCAATATCAGCGTCGCGCAGGATGTCTTCGGCCTCGGGATACTTTGAGTTGCCATAGGCGATGCCGATTTTCGCGCTCGTGAACACTTGCCGTCCATCGAGCGTGTAGGGTTCGGCAAGCCGCTTTGCGAGCCGGTCGGCAAATGCGGTGGCTTCGTCACGACTCATCAAATCGGTAAGAATCACACCAAATTTGTCACCACTAAAACGCCCGACCATGTCCTCATCTCGGACCATCGCGGCGAGTCGTTTGCCGACGTTTTTGATAAGCCTGTCCCCGAGTGAATGGCCAAGACTGTCGTTGATGGTCTTGAAATTTCTAAGATCCAGAAAAAGTACTGCGAAGTTGATCTCGGAATCTTCACGGCTCTGGTGCAGCAATTCCTTGAGCGAATCGATAAAAAAGTTGCGATTTGGCAGGCCGGTCAGAGCGTCATGATAGGCCGCGTGACGGAAATTCTCGTGACTTTCCTTGAGGGCTTCTCCGCTGCGTTCTAGTTCGGCGACATAGTGCTGCAATTCGTTGACGTGCTGCTCGGCCTGCTCAGCACGCTCGCGTTCGGCACGCTTTGCTTTTTCGACAGTCTTTTTTACGTCCTCGACGAACCGCCGGAACGTTAGAAAAATGATGCCAAAAAATCCGACAACAGCCGCGACAATGTAGATATTAACGTGCTCGATCGTCAATGCCCGGTCGGTAATCCCTGCGACGAATGCCCCGGTCACGTACATGATGGCGGCACTAAAGCAGTTATCGGTCCAGACCTTCCAAAACGACCGCTCGTCTTTTAGCGAGGAATAAATGGCAGCCAAAATGGAATTCACGAAAAACATGGCAAATGCCATTACGGACAATAGCCAAATGAAACTGGTTGCATCACCTCGCTGGCGGATGATTTCTACGGACCCGAAAATAAAGGTAACGGCTTTTGCGGCTGTAAAAACCGCAAGGGCAGCAAAGTATGTGTTGACTAAGATTGTGCGTGGTGTGATCTTAACACCTGTTCGCAGGATATTTACCGACGCAAGCGTGGTTTCGATAACCGCCAGCAGCAATGCGATCTCACCGCCGTACAACAGCATCGCCAGGATTATCAGGCCGTCCGAAATTGTAACGTGCAGGTTTACACGCGGCAGTTGAACCCTAAGATAGCAACTGCAGAAAATGGTCAGTGCACTCAGCGTAATAACGCCGGCGTCTATACTGTCAGCCGTAATTCCCGACACGGCCCAAACAACGGCCGCGATTGCAAGCGGAGTCAGGACGGCGATAAAGAGATTTATTGATTTTTCCTTAGAGAGCATTAAGACGAGGCTTTGCCGCAGAAAAACAGCGTGTTTTAGATGGTAGGCTTTGCTATGGGAAATGCCGTCAGAACTGACCGGCCAAAGCTATTATCCTCTAAAGCATTTATTAAAGCAACAAAAATTTTTGCAACCGGTTTGTGTAGTCAAGCCACTGCAAACGCGAGAAAACGCGGGCCCGGAAAGCCCGCGTGTTCTAACTTATCGCGAACTGATCGAGCCTAATGCATCGATGCGGTATTGTCGCCGCCCACCAGTACACGATTGCTCAGGGACATCGCACCGTCGCTGACGAGGATGCCGTCACTGACGAGTATTCCGTCGCTAACGAGTATGCCATCGGCGATTGCCATATAGTTCAGCATTGGTGTCGATGTACCGAACAGCATACTCGAAGCACCGATCGACGTTCCGCGGGCAATCGTCTGGTAACCATTTGGATCAGCATTGCTGCCAAGCAATACGCCGTCGCTGACTAGAATTCCGTCGCTCACGAGAATGCCATCGCTTACCAAAATGCCGTCGCTGACAAGAATTCCGTCACTGACTAGAATGCCGTCGCTGACTAGAATGCCGTTCGCGTATATCTTCTGGTATTCCATAATCAGGTCGGTTCCGGTCATCGTGCCATAGCCCGCAACTATGCCGCCCGACCACTGAAAACGTGTTCCGGCAATCGTCGAGACATGTTCCGGTATGTTGTTTGTTGTGAGGAGCGGTGTACCAACCGGCGGATTTGCTGGCAAATCCTGGCGAATCAGCTTCGCAACCCGAATTGCGCCCTCGGCGTTTAGCAATCCTGCTCCCTGCTCGAGCATGTTAGCACCGGCCAATGGCTGGGCCGTGTATTGGAGAAGCATTTTCACCATATTTGGTGTCAGCTTTGGATTTGCCTGAAGCAGCAGAGCCGCTGTTCCAGATACGACTGGGGCCGCCATTGACGTTCCCGACAGGTACATCATCGTTACCTCGTCGTTATTGGAACTTGTCGGCTGCACTCGAAGTTCAGGGTGATCCTCGAGGATGACGTTGTGACGGCCCGCAGTTGATATCAGTTTGTTGCCTGGTGCAACGATGTCAGGGGTGATTAGATGGTCATATTTCGTTGTCCCGGAAGCATCCGTGTAAAACGAACGAGTCGGGCCTCTTGAGCTAAAACTGGTGACCGCATCATCATTACGGGCGTCGGTTCCAAAGCTGTTTGCCGCCCCTACGGTAATTACCGACGGATCATTGCCCGGTGAATGGATTGCCCCGTACATCTTAACGCCGGCGGCGTTTTTGCCGGTGTTGCCAGCAGCCGCAACGACGACTATTCCGGCATCAACCAGGCGGCGGGCAGCCCGGCACAGCGGGTCATTACGCCAAGTTTCGACGGCCGGCGTACCAAGGCTCATGTTGACGACCTTGATGTTGTAGGTCTGGCGATTGGCGAGGATCCAATCAAGGCCCTGGATCAAATCTGCAGTTGTCCCGGTCCCGTTTCCGCCGAGTACGCGAACATTGATAATTTTTGCGTTTGGTGCGATTCCGCGATATTGCAGCAATTCGGTCCCGGATCCCTTTGTTCCTGCAAGCAGTCCGGCCACGTGTGATCCGTGTCCATAAGGATCTCTGGTTGTCGCATTGCTGCTGGTCTGTCCGGTAAAATCGATACTTTTCACGACACGATCGCCGCCTAGAACACTCACCGAATCTCGAAACGAATTGTGTCCTTCGTACACACCAGAATCTACCACAGCGATTCCGACGCCCGATCCGTCGAGTTGGCTTGTCACGGTATTCGCAAGGCCACCAACGACCACGGTATTTGTCATCGTCCGCATTTGGGCGACACCGGTTGTCGTCTCAATGTGCCCAAGCTGGGCGACCTCGCGGTCGAGCGACAAATGACGGGCATTCCTGATTGCCGCGACTTCCTCAGCCGCGTTCAAGGGCAAATCGATGAACAGCATATTCATCGCATCCGCACGATTGGTGATCGCAACGTTGTTGCGATTGAGAACATTCAGCAGCTGTGGATTGTCTATATCATCCGACTGGAGAATAACCTTAACGGTCCTATTCTGGCCGGCATCAGCTAATAAAGCTCTCAGGTCTGGCGACATTTTGTCCCCGACAAACGGATCGTCCTTGTCGTTTGACGATAGCTCGGTCTTTGCGAATCTACCTTTTAATCTCGGATCCGCTGCAATCTGGCTGTCAAACGCCTCAAGACTGCCCGCAGAAACAACCTGAATGTTCCCTTTCGAAAGGGCCTGATACAGCTCCGTCGCAACTTTAGCCCCCAATGCAGGCGATTCCGCTGAAAAACTCGCAATGTCATCGAGATAGACGGCAGTCGTCGCGTTTGACTTACTCGCATAGCCGACAATTGCAGCGAGCGTTCGACCAAATGCCTCGTCATCGGATGCCGCGGAGAAAAGGGCACTCCAGTTCACACGGTAAAGCCGCTTTTGGGAATTCGACTTTGCCAGCCGGGCCGCCACGGCTTCGAGCACAAGTTCGCGGGCGTATCCGGTTTCGTCAATAAGGACTGCGCTTTTTGCATTGTCCGATGTTAGTGTGCGAATAATCGCGATAGCTTCCTTCTGATAGGTGGCGTGTTCTGCTCCAATAACCTCAAGCAGATAGGCAGCGCCGTTCGGGGCCGAATCGACACTGGCCGGGGTCGAACTTAATGTCCGGCCCGTCACCTGAGAAAAAGCAAGCGACGAAAATAGCAGCGTACAGGCGAGGCAGAATGCCGTAACGTTTCTGAGTCGGTTGATCTTCATAATTTCTGAATGTGCACTTTTGCACGGTTCTAATTTTTGGGGGAGTGCTGTCCGGCATCTTATGGCAACGCCCGTGCCAAATACTCGCCAACACAATAACTGATTATGTCGCAATGGTTTACAACAATTGCGACTGAGTAACCGAAATGAATGTGGTTAGGTTATCGGTCAGGATGACCGATACCAGTTGAGTCAAAATGCTCGAAAACGAATCCGAAGGCCGGCACCGCCGTGGAATAACTTGGTTATGATGAGCAATAGATTTCGTGGTTTGGTGTTCTGTCAGACAAACATTGGGGCGGCTCTAGGTAATAGTCACCAATGGGAACTATATTGACAGGAGAGAAAGCATGAACAATCTATTGCGCGGTGGGCTGGCGGGAGTAGCGGCATGGAAATTTGGCGGCGGGCTTATTTCAACAATTCTAATTTTCCTGCTCGTTTTCTGGCTACTCGGTAAATGCTGAATGTGGTGCGGGGCTAACAAAATGGCGATGCAGCGTGATCACGGCACCGCCCTACTTTTTACCTGAGTGAGCAGCTACTTTGCCAGCCCAACTTGGGTTAGCGCGTAGGCGTAATCAAATGCTACCTCTTTCAAGCGGTCATACCTTCCCGAGGAGCCGCCATGGCCCGCTCCCATGTTGGTCTTTAGCAGGATGATGTTGTTGTCAGTCTTCATTTCGCGCAGTTTCGCGGCCCATTTTGCACCTTCCCAATACGGGACCTGGCTGTCATTTAGCGAAATTTCGATCAGCATATTCGGGTATTTTTGCTTTTGGACATTATCGTACGGCGAGTAAGTGACCATGTAATCCCATGACTTTTTCTCGTTTGGATTTCCCCACTCGATCCACTCTCCGGTTGTAAGCGGCAGGCTATCGTCGAGCATTGTGTTCATCACGTCAACAAACGGAACCTGCGCGATGGCCGCTTTGAATGTTTGTGGCGATTGATTTACAACCACGCCCATCAGCAAACCGCCCGCCGAACCACCCTGAATGACGAGACGGTCACTCGATGTGTACTTATTGGCAACCAGCCATTTTGCTGAGTCGATGAAATCATGAAACGTATTCATCTTCTTGAACATACGGCCGTCCTGACGCCATTTTTCGCCGAGCTCACTGCCGCCGCGAATATGTGCGATCGCATAGATCATACCTCGATCCACAAGGCTCAGACGCGCAGTCGAAAAGTTTGGCGTCATAGACGCACCGTAGGAACCATAGGCGTAAAGGAGCATCGGCGATTTGCCGTCGAGTTTTGTGCCCTTTTTCATGATGATCGAGACCGGCACCTTGACGCCGTCGCGCGCCACGGCCCAGACACGAGTTGTTTCGTACTTGCTCTTATCATGTCCGCTGGGAATTTCCTGCTGCTTGACCAAATCACTCTGCCTGGTTCTGAGATCGAATTCGTAGGTCGAATTCGGCGTGATCATCGACGAGTAATTATAGCGAATATACGGCGTGTCGTATTCCGGATTACCGGAAAGCCCCATCGTATAAACGCTCTCATCCGTCGGAATTCTAACGCTCGCCCGTCTCGTTTTGCGATCCATCACCTTAAGGTATTCGAGACCGTTTTCCAGTTCTGAAACGACTGCATAATCCTTGAAAAAGCTGATTCCTTCGACCTTAATTGCCGGAGTATGCGGAATGAAATCCCTCCAATTGGCCTCCGACGGGTTTGCCAGCGGTGCTTTAACGACTTTGAAATTTTCGGCGTCCTTGTTCGTAAGGATGTAAAACTCGCCCATGTCGAAATCAGCGGAATATTCGTGATTTTCACGCCTAGGCGATATGATCTTCCATTCGCCGAGCGGATTATCAGCGGCAAGATAGCGATACTCGCTCATCGTCGCCGCGCCCGATTGAATGAACATCATCTTTTTATCCCGCGAGCGTCCGATTCCACAATTGAAAAGGACATCCTTCTCTTCGAATAGCAGCGTATCCGCCCCGGTCGTGCCTACGACATGACGAAATATTTTGTCCGACCGCTTTGAAACGTCATCTTCCTGGCCGTAGAAAAAGTATTTGCCGTCCGGCGACCATTCGGTCGATGTCACTCGTTCTACCTTGTCGGGTAAAATGTTCCCTGTTCTTAGGTCTTTGAACTGAAGCGTGTATTGTCGATAGCCGGTTGTATCGGTCGAGAAGGCAAGCATATTGCCGTCGTCGCTGATCTCGAAGCTGCCGATGGCAAAATACTTAAATCCTTTGGCCATTTCATTCTGATCGAGCAGCGTTTCGGCATTGGCTCCGTCGCGCGTTTTGCTGCGAAGATATGTCGGATATTGCTTTCCTTCCTCGGTCTTGTTGAAATACCAATAATCGCCGATACGCGTTGGTACGCTGAGATCGGTCTGTTTGATGCGGCCGAGCATTTCGTTATAAAGCACATCAACCAGCGGCTGATGTTTGCCCATAAACGAATCGGTATATTTATTCTCGGCGGTCAAATAATCGATGATCGCCGGGTCTTTTTCTTTGTTACGGTCACGCATCCATGCGTAGTTGTCGGTGACTTCGTAACCATGAATCTTCAAAACCTTAGGCACTTTTTTTGCAATGGGTGGTGTCATAACATTCTGACAAACGATAACGGTGTTGCCGATAACGATCACGATAAATGCAATTGCGATACACAACAATCCTTTCATACTGCTCGTACTCCTGATTTCATTGAGATTTCTGGTGTAGATACGTTTCCATCCCGGCGCAAGTTTCGCCGCAGATCAACTATGCGCGTTTTTAGGCAGAACTACCTGCGTTAGCACGTAGTTCTGCCTGGCTGCATTGGGACACATCCACCCGCTATGAGGGCAGACCTGTCTCAATTATCCTCGTACAGCTCCTCGTCACCCGCGGCTCTTGCCGGTGGGGCCGCACGGCCCACTCCCAGATTGTCGTAATTGAGGATCGCGTTAAACAACAGTGAAAAACTGCCGTGCGTCTGGTGGCGCCACATTGGATTGTTGGCAAACATCACAACATGGCCTTTACCGACGGGAACATCAATTACTGCTGCCTTATTTGCGAGGTCGGCCCCGCCTGCGAGCATGCCGCTGACCAGCAGATCGCGTTCGGCCGCGAACCTCAGCACTACACGCGGCTGTGATGCTGCGGAAGGCTGCGGCTGGCCTTGTCCGCCAAATCCGCCGGGTGCTGCGGGAGCGACATCAGGCGGTTTGCGGCCCTGCACAATGTCAGGATCGGTAAGCGAACCGCGACCGGTTGGGCGAGATGAACCGCCGCCCTGCCCCCCGGGGCCTTGAAATCCGCCGCCAAATCCACCACCTCCAGTTTGTAGCAAAGGGGCTTGGTTGAAATACACGGCCAATCCTTCGTCATAGCCGTAGGCTATCGGGCTTCGGCGGTCAGAAAATGTTGCGTTGACCACAGATCCGCGGGCCTGCAATGTTGTCGATTCCTGAATTGATACGCCGGAAGTAATCCCAAAGTCAATCGGAATCGCAGCGTTGCCGGTTATGGTTATAAACAGGCCGCCGCCTTCGATAAACTTGTTCAGATTAGCGATACCCTGAATGCCCATGCCGCCTCGGATATCATCGGTTTGATCCGGCGAAAGGCCCATATTTGGGGTCAATGAGCTTGCCTTCCACGGAATCGGCGCCTCTGACTCGCTGAATTTCGGCGTTCCACGCACTATCGATTGAGCACTGCCCCCGACCGGCCCAAAAATGATCACATCCCATTTATCGCGCAAGTTGGCCGTGCGCCCAAGTACCTGATCAGAAATGTAATCGTACGGTATTCCGAGACGGTCAAGCTCGACACGATACCAGCCCTCGTTCTGAGTGTTTGTCCACGTATGAACCAGTGCAATGCGTGGTGCGCTGATCGCATGGCTGGCCACCTCGGGCAATTTGTCAACGGCAGTGGCAGACAGGCCGAGATCAATCACTTCTTTCTTTACGCGGTCCCACACATCGGCCGGATTTCCCTCAGCTTTTATAATGTACGATCCGGCATTAAAGTTCGCGTCACCGACCTTGAACGCCGCCTCAGCGGCCGAAAACTTGATGTCTTTAAGCCTGTAACGGAGCTGTGCAACGGCACTTTCAGCGGTGTGATTGACGACCATTCCGACCGTTCCGGTACCGTTGGTCTTGCCGGTTACCTTTGATGGCCCGCTGGTAATTGTCATCGCCGCACCGAGTATTTTTTCATCCTTAACCCTGACGGTTTTGACATTTCGGAGCGGCCCTAGCGTCCACCCCGTGTCGTCATACGGACGCGGGTCATTGACATTGTAATATTGAGTATCGAGCAGCATATCCGCCATACGCGAATACGGCTGGTCCATGCGAACAACATAACTGCCCGCACCAAATTTCCCTTCCTTTACTTCAGCATCGCTGTTGAGCCGATGCACCTCAACACCTTGCATTTTCAGCAGGTTGACGAGATCGGCAGCCTCAGTCGGCCGCGTTTCCGATGCCGGCAGCACATAGGCCGCCGGACCTTCGGTCTTAGCCTTTGCGACTGATCGTTTGCTCTTTAGATAGAAGTTGTTGAGGAATTTTTCCTTGTTATTTGCAACATAGTTCATCGCGATCAGGATGCCGCTCTGCTGCATATTGATATTGTTGCGGATCGACCATTTGACCCTGGCAAGCGGCGGATTTGGTCGGAACCAATCGCGATTTGCCTGAGCACCGACCACGCGGTCTTGAGTGTCAGCGCCGCCATTGCCAAAGGTCTCGTAAAAGCGCCCGATCGAGTTGTGGCCGTTTGCCACGTAGAACATATAGTTCGGCGCCCAGCCATCATAAAATCCGTGCGTCCAAACGCCGGGCACGCCGCGCTTGGTCATCTCCTGAATTTCCTGATACGCCATGTCCTGCCATTCGTTGACGACAATTGGGTCGAGCCAGGCGTTATATGGCCCGGTTCCGGTCGAAACATAAAGAAAAGGCACCGATTCGTGCAGGTCATGAAGCACGGTCGGGTGAAAATCCAAAAACTGCGACATCTGATTTCGCGTCAAGGCCAGGGCCATGCCCATAGAATCACGGTTGTTGTCATGGGCGACGTATTTTCCCCAATACAGAAGCGGCGGAACACGTTTGCCTTCGTTTGCTTTTCGATAGTTGTAAAGATCGACCATGATGTCGCGGCCGTCAACCTCGAGCGTCGGCGTGATCAGAACGATGACATTTTTGCGAATTGCCTGGATAAAAGGCGATTCCTCAACCGCGATACGATAGGCCAATTCCATCAGCATCTCGGGCGAGCCGGTTTCGTTCGAATGGATCGAACCCGAAGCCCAATAGATCGCCTTGCCCTCGGCAACCAGGGCCTTGGCCATCTCGTCATTGATCGTCCGCGGATCGCCAAGCTTCGCCGTTATCTCTTTGTAACGATTGAGCTTAGCAATGGTTGCTTCGTCGCCCACAGCGACCAGTAACTGTTCGCGGCCCTGCTCGCTTTTCTCGGGAGCGACAAATGTTTTCACACGCGCAGTCGTCTTTTCGAGTTCTCTATAATACCTGTATTGATCCTTGGTGTAGGTCAGTTTATTAGGCGTGCCGATTGGATAACCAAGTACTTTTTCGGGACTCGGGACGGTCGTCGAGGCCGGCAAATGATCGACCAGCTCGGTCAAAAACTGCTTGTCCGTCGTGTTGTCGAGTATCGATTTTGTGTACTCGACATTCATCGGCTGGGCCGAAGTAGCGGCGTCGGTACTCGTCGTCTTAGATTTAGGCTTGGGATCTGCCTTAGCGACCGGCCCCTGGGCAACCGCCGACATACAAAAAACAAAAAGCAATACAAAGGTGAAAATGCGCTTCATAGGTCAAACTCCCCGGCCTGTCTCGTTCATGAGAAAAACCGATCTCCTTTGGCATGGTTAGATTTTTGGATTAGAACATTTGAAATTGTATCAGAGACAGGAAGGAAACCAAATCTAATAGGCCTTAAGACTGGCCCAGCGGACACCTAAAGCTAAAACGCCGATTCGCCTGACCAAAATGCTTTACGTATGACCATAAGACCATTTTTCCTGACCGCAGTATGACCGTCTGCCTCCTCGGCCGCCGTGCCCGCCTACGCCACCGCAAGTGGCTGACCACCCATCCCTGCCGCGGCCCGCCCCTTCCGCCCGATCCACCTCCTTGAAGAGCGTCTAACCACGAATCACACCGAAAAAAAACCACTAAATCGGAAAGAATTACTTTTGTGTCTCCTTCGTGTTATTTAGTGGCTACGCTCCCTTACTGCGTCGAATGCGGAACGTTGTATCAAATCGGGAAAGTTGCGTCATATCGGGAAAGTTGTTATTCCAATCCGCCAAAGATTGCGCCATGATGGCAAACGTGAGGAATTTTTGCCGCATTGAAACATTGAAAGCTAGCCAGGCCAAACAAGATTGCCCCTTTTTCTATGTACCTATGTTTCTATTATTTTCTATGCGGTTAATCAAAAAACGATGATCAGACACTGGGAAGAATTCGAAGGCGGCCCGAACGCCGTCCGCAACGAACTGCACATCACGCTCAACCGCAGATGTGAGATCTTGCTCGGCGCTCGGACGGTCAAAGAACTCGGCGAACCGGAAGCCGCCGTCCTGCTTTTTGACAGAATAAATCACACCATCGGTATCCGCCAGGCACATCCGCGACATCCCAACGCACACCCGCTGCACGCAAAAAGCCGCGGCCGCCACCGATTGATCCGCGCAAGTGAATTCTGCCGCCACCACAAAATCCGCGTCACCGAAACAGTAGCCTTCACAACCGCCGAAATCGGCGAACACGGCATCCTCATCCTCGATCTAAGGACAACGACGAATATCGGCAAGGTATTAAAATCGTAACATCACTCTTCGCTACGCGTGACAGGGCGCAAGCATGATGTGCTGTCTAAATCGCAAAAAAAATGTCCTTGCAATTTAGAGCGAACCGGCTTATAGTTCCTTCACCTTGCCATTTGAACGAATTGCAAATTCCCATGCAATTCAACAGCGCTTCGCACTTATCAGTGCTGCGGCTGGGGGGTGCTCATTTTCGTAGCGTTTGGATCTCAACGTGGATCGGCGCACTTTCTAGAGATCGAAAGATGAAAAAAGTTATTGTATCCGTTATATTATTGGCTCTGTTTACGATTAGTCAGGTACCAACTGGACAAAATAAGGCCGAAGCCCACACGGAAAGTGAAGATCAAAAAGGGTTGCAATTTCTCACAGGTAGTGCCGCGAGCGAGGCTAAGGCGATCGCGGGCAAACACGTGCCAGACGGCCTGTCGCTGTCGGACTGGGACGGAATTCGCGCGGCTTACGCGGCGGGCCGCCCTCGCAACGGTGAATCCCTTGGTCAGCAGGCCTATCTCAAGCCCGCCGCCGTCGGGACGACGCAGGCAGGTGACCTGTTCGGCTGGTCGGTGGCCGTCGCGGGCGACACGGTGGTCGTCGGAGCTCCCGGTGAGTCCAGTAGCACGACGGGCGTGAACAGCACGCCCAACGAGAGTGCCGGCTTTGCCGGCGCGGCCTACGTCTTCGTTCGCAGCGGGACGACGTGGACGCAGCAGGCATATCTCAAGCCCGCCGCCGTCGGGGCGACGCAGGCGTTTGACCTTTTCGGTCAATCGGTGGCCGTCTCAGGCGATACGGTGATTGTCGGGGCTAACGGGGAGGACAGCAGCACGACGGGTGTGAACAGCACGCCCAACGAGAGCGCGGGATCTGCCGGCTGTGCCTATGTCTTCACCCGAAGCGGAACGACTTGGACACAGCAGGCCTATCTCAAGCCCGCCGCCGTCGGTACCACGCAGGCGGATGACCTGTTCGGTCAATCGGTGGCCGTCTCGGGCGATACGGTGGTCGTCGGGGCTAATCAGGAGGACAGCAGCTCGACGGGTGTGAACAGCGCGCCCAATGAGAGCTCCGGCGCTGCCGGAGCTGCCTACGTCTTCACCCGCAGCGGGACGACCTGGACGCAGCAGACCTATCTCAAGCCCGCCACCGTCGGCATCACGCAGGCGGGTGACGAGTTCGGCCGCTCGGTGGCCGTCTCGGTCGACACGGTAGTCGTCGGCGCTTTCTCTGAGGACAGCAGCACGACGGGTGTGAACAGCATGCCCGACGAGAGCTCCGGCTCTGCCGGAGCTGCCTACGTCTTCACCCGCAGCGGGACGACCTGGACGCAGCAGGCCTATCTCAAGCCCGCCGTCGTCGGCACCACGCAGGCGGGTGACATGTTCGGTCAATCGGTCGCTGTGTCGGAAGATACGGTGGTCGTCGGGGCTATCGGGGAGTCCAGCAGCACGACGGGTGTGAACAGTACGGCCAACGAGAGCGCAGGTAGTGCTGGCGCGGCCTACATCTTCACCCGGAATGGGACAACATGGACGCAGGAGGCCTATCTCAAGCCCGCCGCCGTCGGCACCACGCAGGCGGCTGACCAGTTCGGCCAATCGGCGGCCGTCTCGGGCGACACAATCGTTGTCGGGGCTTTCACGGAGGACAGCAGCACAACGGGTGTAAACAGCTCGGCCAACGAGAACGCCGGCGCTGCCGGCGCCGCCTACGTCTTCACCCGCAGCGGGACGACGTGGGCACAGCAGGCCTATCTCAAGCCCGCAGCGGTCGGCGCCTCGCAGGTGGATGACAATTTAGGCAGGTCGGTGGCCGTCTCGGGCGACACGGTGGTTGCCGGGGCTCCCTTCGAGGACAGCATCACGACGGGCGTCAACAGCACGCCCAACGAGGGCACCGGCAACTCCGGCGCTGCCTACGTATTTGCCGAGCTTGGGGCACCAACGCCGACTCCGACTCCGATCCCGACGCCCACTCCGATACCGACACCGACGCAAACGCCTACTCCAACACCGACGCCGGTACCTACGCCAACTCGGACACCGACTCCAACGCCGACTCTAACACCGACGCCATTTCCGACGCCAACTCCGACGCCGACGCCGACGCCGGCCCCAACACCGGCTCCGACTCTGACTCCAACGCCAACGCCGATTCCTTCTCCGACTCCGACTCCGACGCCAGAGGCGGAACTTTCCATTAACAGTGTTACGGCAGCAGAGGGTGACTTGGGCCTGACGCCGTTTACGTTTATCGTCACCAGGTCTGTGACCTTTGGTGCCTTTTCGTCGTCCGCTTACACCACTTTTAACGGTACGGCAACTAGTCCGGATGACTACCAGTCTACATCGGGAACAGTAACGTTTTCGCCCGGTGAAATTACACGGTCCATTACTGTTTTCGTAAACGGTGACACCCAAGTGGAAGCAGCTGAAACTTTTATGGTTGTTTTAAGCAATCCGACAGGGGCGATTATCTCAAACTCAACCGGTCTCGGAACGATCATAAACGATGACGTATCGCCAACGCCGACGCCGACCCCTACGCCGACCGTAACCGTAACGATCACTGGACGCGTTTTCACACCAACGGGTCTCGGCCTTCGAAACGCAGTAGTCGCACTAACCGATTCGCAAGGAATCAGGAGAACTGCAACGACAAGTTCTTTTGGAGTTTATTCTTTTGAAAATGTCAGGCCGGGCGAGACTTATATAATCGGAGTTTCATCCAAACGCTACCGGTTTGCGGCGCGGAGTTTGGTGGTGAATGGGAATTTGACGAACGTCGATTTTGTCGGGTTGGAGTAGAATGGTTTGGTCGCGGATCAGTGTCCGTGGTGGATTTGGATAGGCTTTTGGAATCGGCGCGACGCGGGACGTTGATCTTTCCGTCGAGTTCGCTGATGCATTTTTTGCTATAATGTGATTGCGAAACGGAGGCGAAGTGATGCTGAGGACAGTTGAAGCGGAAATTAAGACAGACGGAACGGTCACGCTGCTTGAGCCGGTTGAGGTGAAAGCCACAACGCGGGCTTTGGTAACCGTGCTGGAGAACGGCAACGGGGAACGAAAAGGAAATGCCAGACAGATGCTGGAGTTTCTACGAAATAACCCGCTGCCGGCCGAAGCGCGGCGAAGCCCCGAAGAAATGGAAGCTCAAATCATGGAGAACCGTAACTCATGGGATTAGGGCCGTCCGTATATCTGGATTCGTGCCTGGCGATTTATCTAGTCGAGGAAAACGCTGTTTTCGCCCCAAACCTTGAAATCGCTTTGAAGGCAAATTCAGATTCGGTTTTTTGCATCTCGCCACTCACCGAGATGGAATGTTTGATAATGCCGCTTCGCGTGCAAAACGATTTATTGATTAAGAAGTTTAAGAATTGGTTTGAAACTGTTGAGATGTTGTCTATGACAAGCGAAGTCTTTCGCGATGGCGCTCAACTCCGGGCTGATTTTACTTCGCTGAAAACTCCCGACGCTCTTCACCTTGCGACCGCGCTACACCACAACTGCGACGAATTCTGGACGAACGATGACCGTCTGAATATGGTTGCTCCGACTCTCATCAAAAATGTTTTGAGAAAATGATGCTTATGTTGGTGTTTTAGGCAACTTCGTTAAAACTCACATCGAGTAATATCCCGCTCAGCACACCTGAAAATCTGAGGCGATCATTGATACTTTGCCGTTTTTGAAGATGACTCGGGTGGTGCCGGGGCCTTCGCGGTCGTTCATGGCGTAGAGCCAGGTTATTTCGCCGGATTCGCGATTCGTGTCGGTGGTGTATTTGCGGCCGTATTTCTTTTTTACGGCAGCCGGTGTGTCGCCAATCTTAATGCCGGAGACGATGTAGCCGGGAGCGGTCAGTTCGAACGATTTTACTTCGAAGGTCTTTTTGTCGCGGCTGTCGCCGTCCATCATGTAAAACGAAATGCCCGGGTATTTGACCGATTTTTCGCGGCCGCCGATACATTCTTCGGCTTTCGGCGCATCGTCCGATGACGGGTTGCCGAGCGCCTTTAGTATCTGCGCGTAGGTCGAATTGAGACCAATGCCCCTAAATTTGACTTTGGACGGATTGACAGCTTGAGCCGAAGCGATTCCCGCTAGACACGCAAGTAGGACAAACGATAAACAAAATGCTCTCATATTTTCAGAATACGGTATCACAATTACCACGTGAAACGCTGCCGCTCTCAACGAACGCAAAAAATAAACGTGTTAATAGCAAATGAAGATGTCCGGTTTTGGTAGCAGATTAAATGTCCGGACATATGATGTGCTAGTTACAACGCAAAAAATAAATGTTGCTTTCGCGGAATAGAATATGCTACAAATCGCCTGTTCAAGTATCAAATTTCAAGAGAGGTATGACAAGATGACCAGACGCAGCATTGTCGTTTTCTCCTTATTCGCTTTTATTCTCGCGTCAACCGAGCGAGCATCAGGCCAGTCAACGCAATTTGTATATCAGGGCCAATTGCAGACTTCGTCGTCGCCCGCCAATGGTACGTTCGACTTTGAGTTTGGGCTTTATAGTTCTCCCTCAGGCGGTTCACCTTTAGGGCCGATCGTAGGTCGATCCGCAGTATCGGTGGCGTCCGGCATTTTTTCGGTTGAGCTTGACTTTGGCGACCAGTTTTCGGGAAGCGCTCGGTATCTGGAGATTCGCGTACGACAGGGAGGCGGGGCGTTCACTGCCCTGTCTCCACGGCAGCAGATTGCCAGCACACCTTACGCTGTAAAAAGTTCCAATTCTGATGTCGCCGCCACGGCTGCTAATTCCAATCAACTCGGCGGTGTCGCCGCAAATCAGTACGTGGTAACGACTGATCCAAGAATGACGGATTCAAGGCCCCCAACAGCCGGCAGCCCCAACTATATTCAGAACCAAAACGCCGGCCCACAGGCGAGCAGTAATTTCAACATAAGTGGCAGTGGTACTGCAGGTGGAATACTTTCAGGCTTCGCTATTAATGCAACCGACCAATATTATCTCAATTTCGGCCGTGTACTGAGTTCCCCTGGTCCGGGAACGGGAAACTTGTTTTTAGGTATCGGCCCGAGTTCCTCAAGTGGCAATTCCAATACTTTTGTGGGATATACTGGGATTTCAAGCTCTTTGGGATCTCGAAACACTATTGCCGGAACATTCGCTGGCCAAACAAATTCCTCGGGCAGCAACAATTCCTTCTTTGGCTACGGATCGGGCAGCAACAATGTAACCGGCACTAACAATACAGCCATTGGTTACATTGCCCAGTTTGCTCCTACGAATCTAACTAACGCTACTGCAATCGGTGCCAATGCCCAGGTTACACAAAACAATTCGCTCGTCCTCGGAAGTATCAACGGAATAAACAGCGCCGCCGCCGATACTAATGTCGGTATCGGCACAACGGCTCCGTCTCAACGTCTGCACGTTGTCGGCAATGGGCTCTTCACGGGTAACTTAACAGTAAACGGCACGCTGAATGCGAACATTTCTGGCAATTTTATTCAAAATGCTACTGCGTTGCAGCCCTCGAGCAACTTCAACATTTCAGGCAACGGTACCGCTGACATCTTAGTAGCGCGGACCCAGTACAATATCTTAAACGACAACTTCCGGGTATTAGGCACTAGCGGTTGTCAAATCCCGTGCGGATTTCCATTTAGCAACACGTTTGCTGGCGTTTTTGCAGGTCAGTCAACAGCTCCGACTGATACGGTTGGACACTCGAACTCCTTCTTCGGCAACTTCGCGGGCTACAGCAACACGACTGGACAACGAAATTCGAT